>Ga0181584_10000072_pt1 | contig 59314 bp, 49 predicted proteins | sample 071ome_30_FD_132462 | JGI IMG/M metagenome (GOLD analysis project Ga0181584, IMG submission 132462) | Coastal salt marsh microbial communities from the Groves Creek Marsh, Skidaway Island, Georgia - 071406AT metaG (megahit assembly) | ecosystem: Environmental > Aquatic > Marine > Intertidal... | reverse complement strand
AGGTCCCGTTGCTGCCGAGGCCGCCAAAGAGGCAGTCCCTCTTCCTGGTGAGATTGAAACGATTGACAAGGAAGGCACTTCTTCTGTAGGCGACCTCATACATATTATGGGACGAGCTGCCCGTCGGAAAGCATCCCAGCCAAAAAGTGAATCCGAGTTCTCGTTAAGGTCTGATACGTCTAGTGATTTTGAAAAGGAAAAAGAAGAGGAAGATGAACTCTCTGATATCTCAGCACTCTCAGATGCATCTCATTCCTCTGTTTCAACAACTGATCTTCTCGGAGCAGACCCCCTCCTTCTTGTTCTCAGCCAATTTTTTGTGAGCAGCAAAGACAAGAATAAAAACATCACTGATGCAATTTACGATCTCGCGGATGCCATGAAAGCACTTGCAAAAAAATAATATACATTGTTACTCTGTTATTTCATATTGAAAGCGACTTCTATGAATAAGATACACCCTCCCCTGCTTCTCTTGTTTTGTATCATTTAAAAGTTGTTGTTGGAGTTCGGTGTGATGGATCATTTCTACTTCCTTTCTGTTTTCTTCTAAGATTTGCCTAATAAATTTGTAGGCAACGTTTGTATGCTCATAACTCTTAGCACCCGTAATAATCGTGTTCCCAGACTTGAATACTGCAATGGTAATCTTTTTACACATATTACTTTGATTACGACGTGTTTTTACACCACAATATTCGTCACACCTACACACACCATCATTGTTGGCATTGTAGTAGTAAGTGATTTTAACACCTGGGTAGATACATGGTTCGTACGAGCATTCGTGTGCAGAGTAATCCCGTTTCATAAGTCTGTACAACTTGTCTTGCTTTACAGAAAAACCGACGCTGAAATCACTATTAATAAGATGTACGGTATAACCTACATTTTGTAGCTTCGTCTTATCACTTACAAGATTAGGGTGGTCGTCAACACACTTCTTGATAATTTCAATAAGCTTATCAATCAACATCTTTCCCTGTTCAATCTCACGAATTCCAGTAATTTGTACAACACCGTTTTTAAATACCTTTACATTCATCTCGCAAACCCCAAGAATACGATAGATCAACGTCACCTGATTATCAAAGGGTTTGTTGTTCTGGTTCCGTAGACCATTTGGACGCAACGCAACTGTGTTTATTGCCGACATCTTTGTATTCTTTGGCACACGCTTCGTTTTCTTTTTGGGATTAAACCCCTTCATATTTGTATCGGACGTGTTCTTGCCATATTCTACATAGATGATGCCATCTTGTAACGGCACAGAAGGTTTTGATTCATTGGCTTTTTGCACATTAGCTGCCTGTTTTCTTGAACCACTACCTACCACCTTCGTCTTCACCGGACCGTACTCTACAATAGGCAAAATATTATACAGTTCTGTCAATGAAATAAATGGCTCCGTGGTTCTTTCTTCCAAGAGGGTATCTGCATTAATAGAACCCACTGCAGTAATAGTACTTACACGATAAGGAAGTTTATCCATGATGTAGGTATTACAAATTATTAGCAAATGATGCCTATCACACGTCTCTTTATATGCCGGCTTATCTCCTTATGTACTCATTCCTTTAAGTAATAATCATACTTGCCTTCATGAAGAAAATCAAATTTTACATGTTGCATTTCATTAGGCATTCTTTGAAATCTGAACGAGATAACGGACATCTTCATCAGACATGTATATCACTCTCCACTCTTCTTGAGTAATCGCAACAGGTTCATTTTTGTAGATACTATTCTTCATCAACATTTTTTTTGCAATTTCCATAAACGTTTCCAGACCATTCTCAAGAATAGTGTCAAACACATGTAGGCTATTATTTACGAATATTGGCACCCAACCACCAAATTGTTTCTTGAAACAAACCGAAGATGCACCAACCGTAAATATGAATAAGTTTTTTTTCATGTCCACATGCACATTCTTGTTACTTGCACCCCCCACTGCCGCCGGCTTTACGGCATTACGGAAACAAGAGAACATAATGCAAACGTGGTCGTTCTTATCACAGAGAAAAACAAACTAAACAAATGTTTCTTTCATTTTTTTTGAGTAAATACGACTAATGTTTTTACTTACTTGCGAGAAACACGCTTTGTAGTACTACTTACCGCCTTCTTTTTGGTAGTCGCTGTCTTGTGGTCATTCATTGCCGCGAGTCGTGCATTATAATATGTATCATAAGCCTTGTCAAATTCATTCAAGTCATCCATCCACATGCTCTCTTTGGTTTTCTTTGTAATTTCTTCATGCTTGTTGCGACATGTCTCAATCTCTCCATTCAGCTTGTCCACCTCATCTTTGGTTTGCTTGTAGATAGGAATTTCAATGAGGTAGTTATATCCTCCGGATGTTCCATTCTTCTCCACCTTCATGTACTCACGCTTTTCCAAAGTATCTTCCAACTCCTTCTTTGTAAGAGAAGATACGTCAATGACTTTAGCAATTGTCTCTTGGATAAAGCGGATGCGATTTTCCTTCACTGCAATATCGTTCTCCAATTCTTGAAGCACCTTTTCCTTACGCAGACCATAGTACTTGAGACGTGTTACATAATACTCATCAATGATGTCGCCTACTGTGTCATACTTCTTAATTTGCCCATCGGAATTGAAGAGATACATATTGTTAGTTCCCAGACCCTTGGTTTTTACGAGCTTGAATTTGTTTTCAAACTCCGTGAAACCATTGGCCGCCGTCTTCATCAATGCATCTACGGCACTACCAGAGTTGAAATGGAGTGTAAAGTCCACATGCGTGTGTGTGTAATTGCTGTCATACCCCTTCAGAGGAGTGTTCTTTTCATCCAAAATTTTCTCCAGTAGTACCTTGAAGTCTTCAGTCCAGAACCCCACAGGCAATTCCGTCACACGTATTTGCGTACTGTTAATACGTTCAAAGCATCCTGTGCTCTGCCACTTTGCGTCTTTGGCTGCAGTATCACCATCTTTTACAATGTTGCCACGGAAACCACAGTACCAAGGAGCCAAGTCCATGGCCGGTGTCTCACCCCTCAGTTTCTCACGCAAAATACGCACAATTTCTTTGGGATTAAAACAGGGGACGTTGGTACTGAACCCTGTCCCAATGCCAAGAGCTCCATTGATTAATACCATGGGTACAACGGGCATATAGTAATCCGGCTCTACCTCATCTCCATCATCCACGCGGTAATTCAGAAGTTTCATATCTTCCTTCTTAAAGATGGCATTCACAATGGGTTCAAACTTCGTAAAGATATACCTGGGTTGCGAGGCATCACTACCCCCTTGAACACGGGAACCAAATTGTCCAATGGGCATCAATAGATTGATGTTATTGGAACCCACGAAATCCTGAGCCATGCCTACAATCGCCCCTTGCAAACTCGCTTCCCCGTGGTGGTATGCCGCATTCTCGCTAACATAACCGGCGAGTTGTGCAACCTTAATTTCCTTGTCATAAATCCCCTTCTTGAAGCAACCGAAAGCAATCTTGCGAATAGATGTCTTAAACCCGTCATTAATGTTGGGAATAGAACGTTCCAAGTCGTAGTTGCTAAAGTGCTTCAACTCGCGATGCACGAATTCGTCGTAGAAGATTGTTTTCTCGGCACTATCCAAGATGGCATTCTTGTCGTATACACCCAACCATTCTTTACGATCATCCGCACGTTTCTTGTTAAACGCGAGATCAAGGGCATCATCCGAAGCTTTCCCGTTGTGCTTGTAATCCACGGTCTTTAGCTGCCGGAAATATTCAATTGCCTCTTGCTCCGTGGAAGTACCCAGACCCTTGTAATACTTAATCTTCCATCCACGAACATCACCTTCGCGTCCTCTTACCCATTCTTCAAAGTCACTCATGGTATAGAACGACACCACCTCCGAGCCCTTCGTCACCTTCACAATGGGTGTCAACATACATGTCAAGAAATGTTCCTGGTCCTTCATAAGAGATGGCCAGAGACTATGGAACATATTGAAGATCAGCCCCTTAATATGAGAGCCATCGTAGTCACTGTCTACCATAATCATAATTTTTCCGTAACGCAAATCATCCAATGTCTTGTACTTCTCACCATTCTTCAGACCCAGAATTTTCTTGAGGTTTGCCATTTCTGCGTTCTCGGAGATCTTGCTGTCTGTGGCATCTTTTACGTTCATCAGCTTCCCCCTAAGAGGGAAGACCCCGTAAGCATCGCGTCCTACCTGACTGAGACCCGCGATGGCCATCGTCTTAGCGGAGTCACCCTCCGTAAGAATGAGTGTACACTTTTGACTCTTGTCAGTGCCCGCCCAATTCGCGTCATCAAGCTTGGGGATACCACGAAGTGTCTTCTTCTTCTGCCCATCCGTTTTCTTGAGTTCCTTTTGACCATGAAGTGCACTGATTTCCAGAATTTTATCAACAATACCACTCTTGTATAGCTTCTCAATAAACTTGTCACTCACCTCTGCCTTGCTCCCGAACTTTGCAACCGGTGTTGTAAGCGTCTCCTTGCTCTGGCTATCAAACATTGGGTTTACAATCACACTCTTAACAAAGATAAACAGGTTGTCCTTCACAGCCTGTGGCTTAATAACCACATTCTTGTTCTTCTTTGTAATCAATTCAGTGAGCTTCTTGACAATCTGGTTTACGATATATTCCACGTGCTTACCACCGCGCAAAGTCCAGATGCCATTCACGAAACTAATTTGCTCAAACCCGTTAAAGTCATTGTAGGATGCAGCAATTTCCCAACGGTCATTGATTTGCTCGTAAACACGGACCTGTTCTTTCTTGTCACCGAGATAGAGATCCACATATTTCTCAAAGTTCTTGTAGTCCAGCTTCTTATCATTCCAATATACCGTTACATCCTTGCCAGTAACGGCACACATGTCATATACACGCTTCTCCATCAACAGATACATGTCGTCACTAATCCCCTTGGGGCTCTTGCCACCCGCACCCTTGAACAAAGAGAAGTTGGGAAGGAACCGGATAGTCGTATACGGCTTCTTCTTGCACTTTGTAATCTTGGGCTTGTTAATAACAGTCATGCCATTTTCGTACCGCTGAATATAATGCAACTGACGCACCGCATCCACGGTTTCTACTTCAAACCACTGTGAGAAGATGTTTGTTGCCTTGCCACCAATGCCGTTCTGACCTCCCACAATACGCTCGGCATTGTTGTCATAGTTGGAAGAACTAAGCATATTGGCAAAGATGAGTTCGGGAATATAGATGTTCTCTTTTGCATGAAGAGCGATATCGATGCCATCACCATCATTGGTAACTTCAATGACACCAGTCTTCTTATCCACCTTTACACGAATGTTTTTAACATAGTTGCCAACTTCCGCCGCCGGTTTTTCAAGAAGGCGAACCACATGGTCCCCTGCATTCACCAATATTTCATCAAAGATCTTGTAAAGTCCCGGAATATACTTGACCGTCTTCTTTACCATCTTGGTTGCACCATCCGTCTCTCCAATTGTCCATACTTCGCACTGGTCTTCTTCAATGGAACCGATGTACATACCCGGACGTTCGCGGACGTGCGTAATCTGGTCGTACTTTACATAGATATCCTCTACAGCAGGGGCAGCTGCCCCCTTTTTGGTGACTGCAACAGCTTTCTTCGGTGCCATGGTTTCTGTTTGTTACTGAGCAGAGACACGGAAGAAGAAGGCTTCTTGAAGGCGTATAATAATATAACCAGTGAAGAGTGTTTATATCTTGTTCAAAAAAGAGATGCACGGGGTTATTATAACGATATGATATGTGTCAAATTTTTGAATCTCCCGACTATTTCAGGATAGAATATTTCTTGTAACCAAGTGCTTCGCGGAGAAGTGCAGAAGATACTTCTACCATGGCACCTTCTTTCTTTGCCTTGGCTTTGCGTTGAAGCGTATGGAACAATTCATTCATAATAGTGTTAATCTTTGCCTTGGTCTGCCTCACATCAATCTTTGTGTTGGATGTAATCTTCAGCTCTTTTGCAATAAGTGCCACAGAGTTGAGAGAAATGTTAAAGAAAGGGAAGTTTGTACCGGCACCCCCTTCCATGGCAACGGCATCATCCGAAGGGATGACTGCTTCATCGGCAACTGATGGCACCACCGGCTTGGCATTTGCACTCGGAGCATACTCGGGAATAGATTGACGGAGCCATTCTCCATTTTCAGTAGTGTCGGTAAACTGGATGTCTTCGGTGTATTTTGAAAGACGTGATTCGCCAAAGTAATCAATGGGAAGAGAGACGCGACCTCCTTTCATGGAAAGTTTTACATCTTCAGAGGCTCCCCCCTTCATCTTGGAAATGTTTTTTACATAGTTTAAAATACTCTTGTTAAGAAGTTCATAAAATTTAATATCACCCGTGGTCATATTGTACTTCTTCAGATTTTGTTTTATCTGACGTTCAGTGAGGATAATCATTTCCTTGATTTTATATTAGGAAGATATAATAAAATGAATGGAAGAGTAGATATCTCAACGAACGATGGCTCATCTTTCAAATCTCATGATTTTTATAAGAACCAAGACCGCAAATACAAAAATCTTTGCACTGAAGCAATTTATGGTATACACGCGAACAATGACTTGGCAAGGGTTTTCTTCAGTCGCCAAAACATGGATGCCCTACAACAGGGAATAAGGTATGTGGTTTATAAAAACACATGCGGGAAACACATTATTGATAACCAATCCGAGACGGAATTAGCAATTATCATGCGGTCCATGTATCTTCAACATGGAGAGCACCGCCCTTATGGTATTATTGAACAAGTAAAAGAATTAAATGGCCACGTGATTGATTTCGCTGTTCCTAAAATCATTGAGGAAATCAACATGCATGACCATTACCGCAAAGATGTTTCCGCTCTCCCTGTCCCCATGGCGAGAGGGCAAATTGAAACAAATAAAGGCACTCGTGTTCTTGAAACAAAGATGTTTTAGTGATTTCACTCCACGTCATCTCGTTTTTTCTCCTCCTATGATAAAATAAATGAGTTCTGTTTCCAAGATATCTTATTCCAATACACTGATGTTTACAATCATTGCTGGTATCATCAGTCTCTGCGTTCTCCTCTTTGCCACCACACCCTCTGGAAAATCATACTACCCGGCAGTATTTACCTTTGAAATTGGCATTATTCTTGTGATAGCATATGCAATTTACCGTATTATCACTGCAGAGAAGGATGCAAAGAACAATAGCACAAAACTGGTTGTGGATTTTAACACTTGCCCGGATTACTACACCCGCCGCCAAATTGGCACAGAAGTATACTGTTTCAACGAATACAACTCTATTGACCAAGATGGGAGGCACATGCTTATGAAGATTATGCCCGTCAATGTGAATGGCACAGAAGTAATCCCTCCCCAATTTATAACCCCCACCGATGATGTAAAGGACACGGATTACCTTTATGAAAAATTTGACCTTCACGCTATGCAAAAAGACCCCTCTCTAAAGACAACGGAAGACAAGTGCAAGCTGTTGTACTCCACACCTAAAGACAAGGAACACAAATATTCTCATTACCCCGATATTCCTTGGACATACGCAAAGGGACGCTGTCAGAGCTTTGTCTAACCATGGATATCTTAGAAGCAATCAAGCCCCAGAAGCTCTCTGACTTTGTGGGCAATCACCTTCAAGTAAATGCATTTTTATCTCATCTTCGCAAGAAAGATACTACCAAGAGGATTATTGCCGTTACGGGGTATCATGGATGCGGGAAAACCACACTCTGTAATTTGTTGTTCAAACATCTTGATTTTGATGTATATAGCGTGTCAAAGGAGAACTATAAAAGCAAAGAAACACAGATGGCGATAGAACAATTCTGTACAAACAAAACGATTGAGAGTTTCTTTGCAAAGAAACAAAAACTGGTGTTCATTGATGACGTGGATATTCTTCAAGTGATTGACCGCCAAATCATTACGTACATCTTCTCTTTATTACCCCTCTTAGAAAGATGTAAAGTGTTTATGGTCATTACAAATTCATCGTTAGAACAAAAGAAATTTAAAGAGGCAAAGAAAGATACCGTGGAACATATACATTTAACAACCCCCGATGTAAAAACGGCATACACCTATCTCTTAACACAAGATACCGTACTCGCAGATGACCCCGAAGAACTCCTTGATATGGTAAAAACATACCGCGGGAATATTCGCGACGTTGTTATGAATTACCAGTTCCGCAAACAAGAAGAGCCTGCGAAAGTGAGTGCCTTCCGAGGCATGAATAATTTTGAAATCATTGATTGTCTTTTTCAGAAAAATCCCATTTGTGAGAAGGACATTCTTGATTTAACAACAGAAGATACCTCGCTACTATCCTTCCTTTTGTATGAAAATTTCCCAGACCAGCTATATCATAATCATAAAATTACAGGGAGTGTAAATGGTATGCCCCAGACCATGATGGATGCTTATTTAAAAGTCAACCGCAATTATATGTACTCTTGTATCTTTGAAAACTTTATGTTTGAGCAGAGTTACTGGAGCCTTTATGATATTGTGCATCGCACACGTCTCTATAGTATTATAACGGCATTGCAAACGGCGGAGAAAAAGAAGGTCACGAAATGGTTTCAGTATCGTTTCTCACAGGCTTTGAGTAAAATCTCTCATCGCAACATCCTGCGTAAGAAGATGTATACGATACAAGACGAAGAAGCATTCTCCCCGGAAAATATATACACGATTGCGGATATTTACAAAGGTATGAACAAGAAAGAGCTAAATGCAGACTGGACAACCATTGTAAATGTGAATGCCAAAAACTTTTGAGAATTATTTATCAAGAGGATATCATCATATACGTTCTTCTTTTTCTCTGTAATAATAAAACGTCCATAAAGTTATGTTAAACAATACCAATACAAAGATGAATTCTTATTTGAACACTTTTTCATCGAAAGCGAATGCCGGTGTCAACGCAGCCGTTAATGCTACCGCCAAAGCAAATGCCGCTGTCCTGAACGCCAACACCTCTCTCAACACAGGTTCTTTCTCTCTCAAGAAGTGGTGGGCAGGTCTCAATAAAAATATTGTCATCGTATCTTGCATTGTCCTACTTTTATTTATTGCCGTGATCCTCTACATCACCAGTGCTTTGCGTAGCAACCAGTTGAAGGGCAAAGCCATCTCCGGGGACCTTATTAATCTTTCCAAGTCTGAACAAGCACGGGAAATCTCCGGAGAGAATATCCCTCTTCTTGCGGTAGGCAATGAATACACCTATTCCTTCTGGCTCTATCTGGATAAATATGAGCGCGAGATTAACAGTGCCACCGAAGAACCCATGCACAAGATGGTGTTTTACCGTGGCAACAAGGACGAAGTCATTACCGCAAACCCCGTGGTTATGCTTGACGGAAAGAGCAACAAGCTCCACTTTGTTATCAAGACTACCGAGTCTTCTCTTGTCGCCGAAAACGGAAACCCCCTTACAAACCTCCACGACATTTTCACAATGAACTTATTTGAAGGAACCAAGAACATCAACAACCCCACTGTAAACAAGCACCTCATCCTCTCTGTAGATTACGTGCCTTTGCAGAGGTGGGTACACTGTGCTATTGCTATTAACAACAAGCTTGTAACTCTGTATGTAGATGGTCAGATCTACTCTGTGACAAACGTAGATGAATTCAAGGCAAGGCGTTCCGGAGATTACAACCTCATCGTTGACAGCACCAAGGGCGATGTTTTCGTGGGAAAGAACACCGTTGGTGGGATGCGTTCTCCTAATGGATACATGGGTAAGATTGACTTCTTCAACTACGCTCTCAACAGCGAAGAAATGGTTAAGGTCTATGAAAAGGGTCCTCTTGTATCACAGGGGGCTGTAGCCAGTGTGATGTCTGCCCTCGGCATGGACAACTACGGTTTCCGCAACCCCCTTTACAAGCTCTCTGACAACATCTAATTTGCCAAGTAATCAAGCTTCTTCTCAATCTCATTTTTTCTTCGTAATATGATAAAGATATGAAGCTCCCTGAAATCAAACCATTGTACCAGGTTTTGATAGCTCTCATTTTGGTTTTCATCCTCCATTTTATCACATTAACTGTGCTAAACATTGATGCTCTGGTGGCCCCAGACAGTTCAAGCAATAAATATATTAAACCTAAGCAATATACATCTCTCGTGGAAAACATTGTACGTCCACAAAGTCTCCAACAAGTAGAGTTCAACACTATAAATCCTTATGCAGCCAATTTTAAGAATGTCAGTCGTTCCGTGAATACAAAGGGGGGTGCTCAATTTACCTACCAATTCTGGATGAAAATCAATGAAATAGATGATGTCCCCGAACTCATTCTTATGCACAAGGGCGACGAAAATCTTTACAACGTTGGATATTACACCAAGACGAGTTCCGGTAGCGAACAATTTACGCGCCAAACGCTCATCGGCCCCGACCGTTTTATTGCATGTCCCCAAATTCGCTTCGGCAAGGATTACAAGACACTGAAGGTCCGTTTCAACACTACGAACGACATTTTCAACGAAATCACCATTGATCTAAGCGACAAAAAAAAAATGATTAACATACAACCCGGCACATGGTATCTCTATACTTTCATGTTTGAAGACAACTACAGCCCTCTGGAACAAGCAGACAATGGTATCCGCTTTACTTTCTATCTTAATGATGTACTGTACTGGTCAGAGAGTGCATCGTCCTTCCCCGCATTCCGCAACGATACTTTGAAACAAAATGATGGTAATCTTTACTTCTTCTTGAATAACAAGTCGTCCCGCACATTCCTGGAAATGGGCAACATTGGATACTATAACTATGCTCTGGTCTCCGACGAAGTCCGTGAATTATACAAGAAGGGTCCTCCCACAAAGATGAATGATGTAGATACTGTAGAGGCTTCTCAGAAACCCCGTTTCCTCAATCAATACAATATGATCCAATAGTAGTAAGCGTCGTTAAATCTTTTTTTTGTATGCATAGCTCCCAATGAAGTCAGAACGCGATTTTGACAACATGGTTTATACTTAGGAAAACATTTTATAACTATGAATAAGTAAAGACAAGGCTTAACATGGCAGGTGGTTTAATGCAGCTCCTTGCGTGGGGTTCTCAAAATATAAAGCTCAATGGTAACCCTTCTATGACTTTTTTTAAGAAAATATACCGTGCCCACAGCAACTTTTCCATGGAGAGCATTCGCGTGGGGCTTAATCGTACCACTCTTAACGTATATGAAAAAACCACATTGAGAGCAAAGATAGAACGCCATGGGGATATGGTACAACAAATATATTTTGTGGTAGAACTCCCTGATATTCTTCCTAACTATGAGGGGTTCCGCTGGGTAGAGAACCTTGGGGAAGCACTTATTGATAATTACTATGTTACGATTGGTGGCATCATGGTGGATAGACAATATGGAGAACAGTTGCATATTCAGAACTCCCTTTCTATGCCCACGGATAAACGCCAAGTGTATGAGAAAATGATTGGTAACCGCAAGGAACTTATTGAACCCTTTAAACCATTCCAACTGACGCACAATAACCTCACGCTTTATTTGGAGGAGATTTATCCTGCGGTGCCGTCGCGAAAGATTTACATGGTCTTCAATCTTTGGTTCAATCGCGACCCCTCTTTGGCACTTCCCCTTATTGCTCTTCAGTATAGCGACATTGAAGTCGTGATTGAAACGCGGCCTCTGATGGAAGTATATCGTGTAATTGATCCGAATGACAAACTTACTTATATTTCGCCGCACTCTTTCATTGCACCGGATCCTAATAAGGAAGAACACAAGCTTATTAATCTCGTGGACAATAGTCGCGTTACATGGATGAAGACGGAGACAGTGCTGGAAATGAATGCGTACCTTGAAGTTAATTACTATTTCTTGGATCAGAGAGAGCGCGAATTCATTACTTACAACTCTCATGAGTATCTTATTGAGCAGACTTACCGCATACAACGGTACCGTCTTCAGAATAACAATATCTTTGACCTTGTATTACAGAACCCTATCAAAGAGTTCTTCTGGGTTTTGCGGAGATCTGATGTAAATAAATACAATCGTTGGACAACCTTTACAGATGAAGATGCCCCTATTATCAAAGAGTGCAAGATTATGTTTAATGGGCTTGATCGCATTGATGAGAAGGATTATGGATACTTTAATTATTTGCAGCCTTTCCAGCACCACACAGGGTGCCCGAAAGAAGGGGTGCATGTATATTCCTTCTCTCTCAATCCAGATGAAGGTCTTTTCCAACCCAGTGGTGCTTGTAATATGAGTCGCATTAACAAAGTGCAAATGATGGTGAATACTTATACACCCAAAGATGCCAGTTACTATTACGACTTTGTACTTTACGCAATTGGATACAACTTCTTTAAAATCACGAATGGTCTTGCAGGGGTTGTTTTCTCTGCATAATTTGGTGCGTTATACAATAAGCAATCTACAATTAGACAAATTAAATTTTCAAAACTATTATAAAGAACGCATTTCCTTAACAACAATGTTGAGTTTTTTGTTCCCCAAAGAAGAAGAAGGTAAAAGCTTTGGTGTAAATATTAACAGCTCTGGGTCTCTTCCCAGTGATATTGAAAAGGTGAAGGGCACTATTCAGAAGGCGAATAAAAAATACCGCGAAGAATTTTCTAAGTACAAAGAGATCGCCAAGTTTAACCAGCAGTTATCTAATGGTTATATTCGCAATCTTCAAGCAATCGTTGATGTTAGTAAAGTACTTGCTTATTACATGGAGGTCTTTAACATGATTAAAGAAGAGTATCGTAAGAACGAAGAGATTATGGGAACCGCAGTGCTCAAGGCGGAAGACATTGCACACTTAGAAAATCTCACGCGTAACAAGATTGAAAACATGAACCAACAATTTAATATTGAGACAGACCGTCTTAAGAAACTATACACCTCTTTTGGTAAGACTGTGGAAGTGGAGAAGCTTTCCAACGCTCAACTCGAACTAAAAAAGACCACAGACATGGCTAATGCTACTTACTCAACTCTTCGTCGTTCCATGCTTGAGTCGGAGGCCGCCGCTACTGCACAATTTGGTGGTAAAAAGAAGAAGACACGTGCTACAAAGAAAAAGGCAGCGGCTCCAGTAGAAGAGGCAAATGTACCACCGGTCCAGAAGCCTAAGCCCTTGCCGAAGAAGGCGAAGGTGCGTCGTGCCAAAGTGGACAAAACCGCCTAAGTGCCCTGTTGTTTTGCATACCTGTTCCAAATTTATTTAAGTCAAAAATCAATCTATTATATAGCTTAAGATCTATTTTCTCATGTCATCTGGTAAAGCAAAACTCAAGAAGACAGACGCTAATACAGAGGATATTGTCAAAGATATCCCTGTGGTGGAACCCCCTAAAAAAAGGGGCAGGAAACCAAAGGTAAAATTTGCGGATGAAGAGGTTGTCTCTCCTTCCGAAAAGAAGGTGGTAACACACGATGCGGAAGACCAGGATGTAACGACAGCTCCAAAAACGATTGGACGTAAAACAAAGAAGAGTGTGTTTGCAAAGAAGGCAAAGGAAACTGAAGACAACATTAATATCCTTCAATGTGACGAAGCTTCTATCACTCAATGCGGGGACAACTCTGAAAATGGTGTCAAAAAGGGGGGTCCCAATCAAGCAGTGATGACCGACGAACACGTTATTGTTAAATTAAACATTCCATTTGGCGATGAAGACAAATACGAAGACAGACGCGAAGACAATTATATCAATAAAGATGTACCCATGGCTTACAATAAAGACTCTTATCACAACATGCAGCGGTTTGACGGAGATAAGGCTGAAGATGTTGAACACGGTATTCAAGCGAATGGTGATGTGAAAACCAACCTGGGAAATTCAAGAGGAGATGGTGGCATGGAATACTATCATGGTTATCATAACAATTATGAAAATGAAGTCATGAATGGTAGTTCCATGAGACCCCAGCCGCACCAGCCGAATATTTATAGTGATATCAATGGCAATCCTTTCACAGAGGGGGATAAAATGGACATGAACAGGAATTACATTTCCGATGACATTTCTAAACTTCGCGTGGTTTCTATTTTGGGTGATTTTGAAGAGAAAAATCGTAATAAAGAGTGGCCAGCGAACACGAATACATCTTGTTATTGGTGTTGTCATCAATTTCATACTCCACCTGTTGGCATCCCCGTTGGCATCAAGGATGGATCTTTCCAAGTATTCGGGTGTTTCTGTGGTCTGGAATGTGCATCTGCTTATAATTTTAGCAGCACAAATGCGATCGATGATGTATGGGAGCGTAATAATCTTCTAACCCTTATGGCAAGAAAAATGGGCATTCGCAGTGTGATTAAACCAGCACCGAATAGGCTCTCTCTTAAAATGTTTGGCGGCTTCCTCAATATTGAACAATTCCGGAACTACCACAATACATCCAAAGTTATACATGTAAACTTCCCACCCATGACCTCTATTACACAACAAATTGAGGAGATTAATGAATATGAGCTGAACCAAAACTTGAAATACATTCCCATGGATAGCGAACGTCTCAATCATTGCAAAGATCGTCTTTTCTTGAAGAGGCTAAAACCCACTATTTCTAAAGACAAGACAACGATTGAAACTACGATGAACCTAAAATATAGGACAACCCCGCAACCCAAATAACATAATTATTTTTCATACCATCATTCTACAGCGTTTGATGCATATAAAAATGATATAAAGACATTGCACTATGATATGATTGTAACATGCGAAGAAAAACTAAAATCAAAAAAATTTGATAACACAATGTGTTCATTCTAACTTCTATTCCATTCCAATTCATTCCCTATTAAGAGACCCGACGAGCCATCATCAAAACGTATTAACCCCGTCTGATGTGGTCTCTGTAAATACATGCCTACCTACCTACTTGCCTACCTACATGTCTAACACACACTTTATAAGAAAGCCGACGAGCCACCATCAAAACGTATTAACCCCGTCTGATGTGCTTTCTGTACTATATAACTACCATTAAGAGACCCGACGAGCCACCATCAAAACGTATTATCCCCGTCTGATGTGGTCTCTGTAAATACATATAACACACTCTATAAGAAAGCCGACGAGCCACCATCAAAACGTATCAACCCCGTCTGATGTGCTTTCTGTACTATATAACTATCATTAAGAGACCCGACGAGCCACCATCAAAACGTATTAACCCCGTCTGATGTGGTCTCTGTAAAAAAATTAGATTGAGTTTGTACTCATTTTTTCATGTCAGATGAATTTTTCATATTGACAATGTTAATCAAAAAAAATTGATGAATGAAATGTAGTTTTTCTAAATTTATATATAGCATTTCTTCAACAGGTTTATCACAGGCATCTTACTACACAAAGGTATATCAACTTTGTAACCATGGAGACGATCATTAACAATCTTAGTAGGCACGTGCCTTATCCCAGTGCCCCCAGTGATGAAGAGGATTATATGATGGCTCTTGCCATTGAAAACAACACAACTGGGGGCGACATGGAGAGCGATACGGATAGCGACACGGAATATGGGGAAGACGGGCCGAAGAGCGTCCAAGGCGACGATGAATATACAAACAATGGTGCTCTCGCCCATAAGACCACAAATGCCATCCTTGAATTCTTTATTGCTCTTAGGAGATGTCCATCTAAGAACCGTGAAGAGAAGGATAAGCATCTGGCAAACATGGTATCTTTGATGGAAAAGTCCGCATCCCAAGATCTCAAGAAGACACTCCAAGTCATCTTTCACGCAAGGGATCCAAGGAATGGCAAGGGAGAGAGGGATATTCCCCTTGATATGCTCTATCAATTCAAGAAGCGTTGGCCCCGTACTTATACAGAGAATGCATTTGACTTCTTTAATGTATATGGGTGTTGGAAGGATGCCGTCAAGATTGGGGAACGCTTTGAAATCACTTGTCTTGCAAAGGCACTAACCAAAGACATGGAATTACTCAATGCGTCTTCACATGAACATGAGCCACGTATCTCTCTTGCAGCAAAGTGGGCACCAACAGAAAAGGGTGCATTTGCATGTGCTGCCAAGACCCTCGCAAATACACTTTTCCCAGAATGCTCTGATAAGCTTAAGAAGTATCGCCAAATGCTTTCTATGCTTCGGAGTGCCATTAACATTGTAGAGAAGAAGATGTGTGCAAACCAATGGAATGAAATTGATTATAGTGCCGTCCCCGCAAAGGCTTCCAAGTTGTACGCGAACGCATTTACCAAGCACGATGAAGAAAAGAGATATCAGGAATATATCACCTCTCTCAAGGAAGGAAAGGAAAAGGTGAATGTTGCGGGGCTACAGGTTTATAATCTTGTAGAAGCAACAAAGAGTACACCGGAAGTGAATGCAATCGCAGATGCACAGTTTCAAGAGATTTTGAAGGATCTCCGCAATTCCGGTACTCTTGACAATGCTATTCCCGTAGTGGATGTTAGTGGTTCCATGTCCTGTTCCGCGGGACCCCGTGTTACTTGTATGGACATTTCCATTTCTCTGGGCATTCTCACATCACAGCTATGCACAGGTCCATATTCGAAGCACATGATTACTTTTAGCGGGATGCCAGAGCTTGTGCATATTGAAGGCTCGACACTGAAGGAACTCGTTACACGCACATCTCAAATCAATTGGGGTTTTAACACAAATATTCAATGTGTATTCCAACGTATTCTTGATTTCGCCAGTGATGTTCCAGAAGAATATCGCCGTGAAGACGGAATGCTTGACGCAAAGTATATGCCGAAGAAGGTTCTTATCTTCTCTGATATGCAATTTGACAATGCATTTAGTGACATACATGACTCTCCATGGGATACCATCAAGAAGATGTACGAAGAAAAGGGATATACCGCCCCTCAAGTAGTGTTCTGGGATCTATCTGTATCCAAGAATAAGACACCCTTGCCTGTAAGAGATAATGAGTTCAACGCGGTGATACTATCTGGTTTCTCTCAAGAACTCTTGAAGCTTGTGATGAATGATACACTACACAATCCCGAAACACTTGTAGAAGAAACCATTTCTAAGTACCCCGTAAAAGTAAATGACCGTGAAGCAAAGATGCCCACTGAATCTCCTAACTATGGTGCAGGTGTCATAACGCCTCTCTATGTAAAGTAAATAATTAGCATTGTCTACAGAAGTATCGGTAAACAAAACAAAAAGAAAACGTTATCAAAAAACAGAAAAAGAATAGGCTATGTTTTTTTATTTTACTTGTTCGTGCTACCAAAACCTCCATCTCCGCGAACCGTGTCCACCAGTTCTGTCTTCTCTTCCACATTCATATCTACACGCTTTCTGGGAATAAGCTGAACAAGACGGTTCGGAAGAGTGAGTTCAGGAGCATTCGGGTCTACCTTAATCAGGGCCGCAATAATATCACCGCGGTAGTCTTCGTCAATAATACCAATGTTGTTTGCAAGCATATATCCAGATTTACTGATGCTGCTACGACCAACAAGTTCAAAGTAGTAACCCGCAGGTGGCTGCACAGCAATACCAGTACTAAAGAACTGAACGTTCCCAACCTCCTTTACCTTCTTGATAAGAACAAGATCAAATCCAGAGTCCGTTTCATGTGCCTTATTAGGTGCTACAGCAACGGGGTCTGTTTTCATAAAGGCAAAGGAAAGAGTGTTATGATGAGATGGGTGAGGAACATCCATTTCCATAGACATATTGGCACTCATAGTATAATCAAACACCCCTCGGCTTCCTTCTTGGAATACTATAATTATCAAAGTACCATATTGTTTCTTCAATTTTTGCGTCCTGCGTTGTATGGGACACCGCTACGCTTCGTTACATTCATAAACGTCTGATGACGCATAGAGCAGCATTTATCTTCGTCACATACCAAATAATTTTGCCATGAATTCTTTGGACACGTCGGCATTAAAAATGTACTCTTGGCAGCTTGTGCGTCACAGAGAGGGGAAAACGCTCCTCCCACTATAGCATTCCCTCCGCGTTTGTTAACAAAGTCATTGCAAAAAATGCGTTCTTGTACACCCTTGCCACCAAAGGTACTTTCCATACCAATGTCGCGGATATTCGTCGGTTTTGTCTGCGAATATTGTTGCATAAGAACATCATTGTCTCGCTGATTTTGATAATCGCAACGTTCCTTCATGTCTGTGCAAATCATGCAGTAAGAAGCCTTCCATGTCGTCATCGCAAGTTATATTGAACACTATTAATGTTTGCAAATAGAATTTTTCTTCTGTGATATTATAACATTAGAACCTGTCTAATACAATGTTAAAGACACTGAGTGACGTTAATAAGCTTAAAAAACGCATTCTTAACAGCAAAATGAACACGATGTTACTTCTACGTGCGAACTGGTGCATTCATTGCAATATGTTTGAGAGCAATTGGCTAACGATTATTAAAGACATGACTATGGGGAAAAATAAACATGCTGATTTGCAATTCATTAGCATTGAAGCCGACGATCTTCGTGTTATCCAGCAGCATGATCCAGCATTCTTCAAATACATTACAACAACTCCTTCTTCCAAAGAGATGTACTTCCCTAAACTGATGCTTCTCGCTAAAAAGAAAAAGACCCCGAAATCGTCTTCTACAACAGCACATATACGCTATGTGTTCCATGGAGAACGTTCCGTGGATGAAGTAAAATCGTTCATCGTCAAAAAAATATAATGCCATGAAAGTCATCAGGTGAAATCACGGTAGTCCGTTTTCGGAAGTTCCACAAACATATAGGGGCTATCTTTTAACAAAGGACTATTAAATTGTATGTACTCGGGTATGGTATAGATATCTCTTATTTTTTGTCCACCCACTACCATATTATCGGTAATAGGAATTTTGACATTCTCGTGTGTATTTGTCGGCATAATGTAAAATGTAGAATGACCGTTGCGGATTTCCTTTGCCATTAACTTCCATGTATTACCACCAATATCCTTGGTTTCACTCGCATCTTGATTTACCAGGTAGCCCACAAGACGATAACTATCACCCTTGGAAGAAGTAGGTACATTAAACATACGGCGGTCTGTGTATTGCATGGTTCCTGCTTCACCGCGAAGATCAATGCGATTGGTAGGGGGCTGCATCGGGTTTTCTAATACGTCGCGATCCTTCTGAAGAATACGCCGGGTATAATCTTGTTGCACAACCCACTCTTGAGGAATGCGGCGTTCCATTTGCACAACCGTTGGCGGTGTTTGTAATGCACCCGTTGTACCAGAAACCATCTTTGTTTTCTCTTCTTTCTCAACAGCTAAGGCATCGCTTTTCTTCCATAGTAAAACAAACAATGGTGCAGTTAGAATAATGACAACCGTCAGAGTAATAAGAACGGTTGACAAAATAAGTTGTGTTTCTTTTTTCATGATAGGATACTTACTCTATTCCAAGAAGATTATCCAAAAAGCAATGAAGCAGAAACAATACAAGCCAAAAGATGAACGCCGATATCAAACATCAACCAGAAGAATTTAACGCGGTCTTTCTCTTTACATTCCAAAGAAGACCATATCATTGTATCGTGGATAGAATTCTTTTTCACGTAATATAGATACATGGGCGTATGTATCAACACAGAGATTGTGAACAACCACATGATTGTTCTTGGTATAATGCCGTTACCGTAAAGCAATGCTAATGCCGCCACCGCAATCACCGGAAGAATACCAAACGTCTTAAAATATAAGCGATACGGTGAAGATAAGAGTACATCATACTTCAGAGTGTTGCAACATAACACACGGTAATGAGCCACTAAATTGAAAATTTCCAGACCAAAAAGCAATGCTATGCAACCGGTAAGAAGAACCGTTGCGTCTAATGATTTCATCATTTAAGGTTTTATTACATTATAATTATAGTGACATCAAGTATGAACCCTCCACCTAACGAAAGCTATGAACAAGGTAAGCAGGACCTTGTAAATCGTTATCTTGCTGAACAATACACAGAACAACAACACGCAATGATCGCGGCTGCCCCTTCTGTATCTTCGCGTTCTCAGTCCGATGTACCCTCCAATATTACTCTGGATCAATTTAAAGAGCTGGTAAAGAAGTGGTTTGAATTAGATAACTTTATCAAAAAGGGTCAGGAAACGCTACGAGAAAAGAAGCGTGCCCGTACAAAACTCGGGGATGTAATTCAAAACTTTATGCAAAAGTATGATATTGAAGATCTGAATACGAAGGAAGGGCGTATCCGTTGCAAAACCCGCAAGGTAAAACAACCTATTAGTGCATCTTCTATTAAACAAAAAATTACGGATCTCTTTGCCCACGATACAAACACCAAAGATATGGTACTTACGAAGATTTACAACGAAGAACGCCCTATGGTGGAGAAAGTATCTCTCCGCCGCCTCAAAATTAGTGGTGCAAATTAGCCACGTCAAAAATTGAACTCTTTTTTACACGACAATAGTAAAGACGGCTATACCCTCTGTAATAACTATGTCAAAGTCAAATATTCCATTACATGTTGTTATTGTGGAAAGTCCTGCAAAGGCAAAGACAATTGCGGATTATCTAAATAGTTCTGCCAAGTTACGCGATTATGGAAAATTCAAAGTGGTTTCCTCTATGGGTCACATCCGCGATCTAAAACCAAAAGAGCTTGGCATAGATGTTATAAATGACTTTACACCCCTCTATGCTATCACCCTTGCAAAAAAGAAACTCGTTGCGGAATTAAAAGAATGGGTTGTTAAAGCCAAGGCTACCTCTGGAAAAGTGTGGTTGGCAAGTGATCATGACCGCGAAGGGGAAGCCATTGCCATGCATTTGCGCGATGCCCTGCGTCTTAAAGAGGTGGATTATCATCGCATTATCTTCACGGAAATTACGAAACCTGCACTGGAACATGCGGTATTACACCCGCGTCGCATAGATACAAATCTCGTAGATGCTCAAGAAACACGACGCATTCTGGATCGCCTCGTTGGCTTCTCTTTATCTCCGCTTCTTTGGAAACAGTTTGCTACTACGGGTACACTGGGTCTCTCTGCCGGGCGCGTACAATCCGCTGTCCTAAATATTCTTGTAGAGAAGGAAGAACAGATTGAAGCCAGGGGCGTAGGCGAAGACACCTATTATCATCTCTTGGGAGACTTTGAAATCCAAACCCTCAAAAAGAAAAAGAAGGTGTCACTTTCTGGAACCCATCTTTATGGTGAAAACCATACGGTATGGAAGTCTTCTGGGAAAAAAGAGGCTGTTGCTATCTTGAAACAACTCTCGGGGGACTTTTGCATTACGCATTTCAAAGAGAGTTTATCCAAGAAGCGTCCTGATGCTCCATATATTACTTCCACGCTTCAACAAGATGCTTATTCCAAACTGGGTGTAGGTATGAAACAAGTAATGAAACTTGCCCAAGACCTCTATGAAAAAGGGTATATCACATATATGCGTACAGATAGCTACAACCTGTCTGATACCTTTAGAGATGCGGCAGTGAAATACATTGAGCAAAAATGGGGAAGTGCATTTGTACCGACGACGGCTCTAAAAACAAAACAACGGGCAAAATCCAAGAATGCACAGGAAGCTCATGAAGCTATCCGACCCACAGATGTACAAAAAGTAATGGTTGCTACCAGCGATGAACCCTCTTTCACTTCACAGCATGGTAAGTTGTACTCTCTTATATGGAAACGTGCTGTTGCATCGTTAATGTCTCCTTGTGAAATGAGAGACACAGTACTACATGTTGTGGATACTAATAAAGCTGCATTGCCACCTAACTCTTACTTCAAGGGAACACTGTCTACCATTCATTTCTCCGGATACATGATTGTTTGGGGGGCAGCGGAGGAGGAGCCGTTCTTTGGTTCCAAGATGGCACTTGCGGAGGAGAACTCTCTAAGCGTTATGTGTAAAGAAATTACAGCGAAGCAAACATGGACTTCCCCTCCCGCAAGATACAATGAAGCTACTATTGTTAAGATGTTAGAGAAGGAGGGGATTGGTCGCCCATCTACATACGCGGGTATCATGACGAAGCTTTATGAAAAGCAATATATCGCAAAGAAAAACATCGTGGGTGTGGAGAGGCCTGTACAACATTATGTATATACTCCACACCCTCGGAAACGGATAACCATCCAAGAAAACACAACCATGGTGGGTGAAGAAAATGCACGCATTGTACCTACAGACATTGGTGTTGCGGTAAACAAGTTCTTGCGTCAATGGTTTGCGTACATTGTAGACAAGTCTTTTACGGCAAATATGGAAGCGGATTTAGATCGTATCGCCGGGGCAAACAAATCCCGTCTGGATGTACTAAAACAGTTTTGGACAATCTTGGAGAAGGATATTGACAAAGTGAAAGCTACCCACAAAGAAAACAAGGCGGCCCGAATTCCAAAAACAAAACTCCAAGCGGAGCAACATGTACATACAATAAATGGAGTAGAATACATCTTACGCATTGCAAAATTCGGCCCAGTTATTCAATGGTCTACATCTACTTCCTCTTCGGATAAACCTAACTACAAAAGCCTAAAACAATATTTAGCTATCACCAAGAAAGATATGAGCGATCTCACTGCCGATGATATTATCTTTGTTGTAAGTAGCCCCCATCGCATAGGCAATATAAACCATCCCACCTCGGGGGAAACACTCCCAGTATCTATGGATTGTGGTCCATTTGGTTATTACGCCAAAGTTGGTTCAACGAATGTGTCTCTAACACGCAAGACCGTTCTCAAGTATGTAAAGGATCGCACAATTGATATGGCAGACATTGTAGCCGCCTTTGAGTACAAGATAAACGGCACTACCACATCGTCGTCTAAGAAAAAGAAAACAGATAAAACAAAGTAAGGGACTGCAATGGCATTCCGAGATTACCAATAGTATGTTGTAGTAATCAGAAGATACGGAATAGCCATAAGACACCAGAAACTCGGCACTTCATATAGGGGTGCCTTCTTAATAATCATTACATAAAAGATAGAAACCGCGAAAGAAAGAGCCGCACCCATAAGTGCAACTACATTGATAGTATTTTTTCTCATTATCGCAAACCATACAAGGGGTGCAAATAATAATACCATGTATACAGAAGCACGATGAATATTATCTACAACTTCAATACCGGTACGCCCGGTGGAGAATTGCCACCACAAGTGTGACATTCCTGTGCGGGTACAATTTGCGGGTTTAAGATTTGGTATATGATGATTGATGCGTTGTGTCTGTACCATTGTATCGGGGTCATCTTCTAACCGGAAAACTTTTTTTGTTATTATCATATCAATAGCAAGTAGGAATACAACCAATGATACAATTGTCCATACTACCATTTGCGGTGTGTATACTCCACGGTTCTTCCAAAATTCTGTTACATTGAATAACAATGGTTGTGACCATATATACAACCACGCTACTTTGGTGAGAGCAATATTTCTCGGATCATTACACTTATCTATATATTTGTATTGTACATATTGGAGTATCTCCATCCCCGTGAAGAATGCCAACAATGCAACATGATACAATGGTACTCCATGGAGATAACTCCACACAGTAACAATGGTACCGGCGATGGCTAAGCCTAAAGATGCTTTTTCGTTCCAACACATAACTCTCTCTCTCTTTCTTTACATGGCGGTAAAAACACAACTAAGTACTTAAAGCAATGGAGTTATAATACATGTATCTACAAAAGACGGTCGTCTTTCAGAGACCATCGCAACCCAAGTATTTACAAACATCATGCAGAGTTACCCATCTAATAACCATCCGTTGCGTTCCACGACACTCCAACCAAAGACGCGAACGCACCTGCCTCCTTTTATTCTTCGTCCCCGCATTCACAAACAACGTACGCGTCAAAACATCACGCCTCCACCTTCGGCGTTTCTTGAAACTATGAATGCCTTTGCTACGGCAGCTGAGCCGGCCGCGAAAGCCATCACCCTCTTTGTCCTTTTCTATACAACACTCAATTGGTCATTTTACAAGCGTACCGTTGATGCCATTGAAGAAAGTAAGAAAAAGAAAGAAGAAAAGAAACGTCATAACCATGACAAAAAGAAAGCTGCAACTGTGGAAGAATACAAACACAAACAATGATACATACTATTCGCGTGGGATGTTACGCAAGTAGATACTTGCCGAACCAACCAACTTGTCTTTCTTTTTTTTCAAGAATGTATGGAACCGCTCTGTCCATACATTGCACCACTCCCCCTTTTTGTAATCTGACATCTTGAGTACATAATTCGCTCCAGAGATATAGGGCTTTCGCATTCCCTTGGTCCAATAATGAGACATCATGGCAATATTAGATCGCATCACCCAATCGTAAGCATCAATAGATACTACTTCCATGAACCATTTATAGATGACATTGATCTTGGTTTCTGTCAATACAAACATGTTCAAGAAAATCATGAGCCGCACAATGTGGTGAGAGAATGCATACTTCTTTGCTTTCTGGATCTCATTATCCAACGGTTCCACCCCCGTAGTGGCAGTATACCAGGAAGAGATATCTTCATTCGTCGCGTCAAAGTGATCCGCGTCCACAATTTCATCATAGTAATAAGAGTATACGTAATTACAATATTCGCGCCATCCAATAAGTTGACGCACAAACCCCTCCAGACTATTCATCGGAACCTTGTCTTTCACTGCCATCACCTCATCTAATACATCCCGGGGCGTAAGAATGCCGATATTCAGTGGGGCGCTAATGATAGAGTGAAATAGAAATGGTTCATCTTGAGAGATAGCATCTTGATATGTACCATAGTTTTCAAAACGTTCCTTTATGAAACCGCGAAGACGAGCGAATGCCTCCTCACGAGTATGTGGATAGATACAAACATTCTTCAAATCCTCAACCTCGCCAACGTGCTCTTGGAATGCCGGATGTGCCTTTACATACTTTATAGCATCTTGTACATACTTTTTTGTTTTTGTATCTCCAGACATCTCTTCCAGAGCAGGAATGACAATCTTATTTTTCTTTGGAAGAGGCTTGCGGTTTTCTGTATCTGTAGAAGCAATACCCGCCAAGACATCTAACTTCTTCTTCACAAAGTCATACAATGCTGCATTAGACTGTGTCTTACGATGCATGGTCTTACGATGATATTCCGCGAGGTCTTCTTCATTCATCAAGAAGTAGGGGGAAGAGATCTCTGCAGTATGTACTTGTGGATATTTTTTATACAAATCCATGTCATGGAGAGACCAACTTACAAATCCTTTGAGCTTCTGTAATTTTTTTTCTGCTTGTACATACTTTACATACTTTACCGATATATCTGGTCTTTTAGATGCCATATCCCCTTTTAAATAATCATAAAATGCCTTCATAGATGCTACATGATAGATTAACTTTATCTTGTGAGGGCGAATGGGTCGCCATACTTCATCATAAAAGAATAGGGGTTCTTCTACGATTAACACCTCTTTAATGCATTTTGCGTCTTGTAAATACTGAGATGTTTCTGTGTAAAATAATTGATGGGGAAAGATTACAAAAGTCTTCTTCGTCATGATTGGTATCCAATTATTTTTGCTATTGCTTCTTATTCATCAAGAGATGATATTTATGTTTGCTTAACCGACAATGAAAAAGCAGACTCAAAATAAAAAATAAAATTTTTTGTACATACTATCCAATCATTCTATGATACAGATGGACACAAACTCACGGGAAGATATCGTTGCAAAGATCGTTCTGCCAAATAACTTCTCGTGTAATAAGTTTTACAATATCATAGGGAAGCACATCCCCCAATGCTCCATACATCACGTTTGTTTGGTTTGTTTTCATTCGTTTATAGCTCCTGTCAGAGGCAATAACGTACGCTCCGTGAAATATTTTTCTTATCTTTTTTTGTAACTTTTTGTAGATGCTTTTTCCAAATTGTTTTTTGAAGTGGTGCATACATGGATAGATAGAGCGACTGTAATTCTGGTCACAGAATTCATCATCAAAGTATGTTTTCATAAACACTTCACGTTGTTCCCATGCAACATTTACAAAACTGCGGTCATTCTCTATAATGGCATCCATCGCTATGTCATCGCTATTAATACATGATTTGTCATACTCAATCTTTGTAAGTATGTATGGGCTATGACCGTGTTTAGTAAATGTCGCAAGGAAACTTCGTTTGGTGAAGATTTCTTCTTCAATGTCTTCTTCCGGATATGCCGGATGACTATATGCCCATTCGTATATGTTAATATACTTTGTAACATTTACCATAATTCTTACAGAGATTGCGGATATTTCTTCTTTTGTAAGACCATTAAATGTAGGTACACTTTGTGTCTCGAATACTTTTTTGGAAAAGTGATCATTGTAATATTTCAACATGCATTCTTTTGTTGCGAACACTTTGGGAATAGATGGGGCATAGATAACATCTGGACAATCCACGTAACTATTAATGTGAATAATTTTGTAGCATTCTACTGCTTCCGGTTTTGTTTTGTCTTCACTATCTTTGTAAATGATAAATTGGCACGGATACAGTTTTGTCTTCATTCTTTCGTATATATCATCTAAACGACCATCTATATTTTTAGAGATTGAGAATACGTATATGTTATATCCGCCACCAATATAACTATCAAGTAATTTCTTGTAAAAACATTGTGTATCGTCGCCCGTCATTGTAAGTCGGTTCGCCGCCTTGGTTGAAGTGTTCCAAAAAGAATTGCAAATGTATGTTAGAAAGCACACATGAAGCGATAAAAATCACGACACAATAATCAATTTTTCTTCTCGATTTTAGTCAACTTGTATTACAATTTTCTGACCACACCGGCAAATGCCATCTTCAAAATCATTCCCAGAGATGGGGGCAAATCGGTGACAAGAACACATGGTCTTTGGTTTTTTATAAGTAGAAGGAATGCACGTAATATTGTAGGGTAGATCTGTCATCTTGGGATTTGTAAAGACTTGGTGTCCGGTAAGAGCATTGTAATTATTTCCAGGGCGTGTGTTACCCACGTAGTGATATACCGCAGCATCTGGGGGATTGGCGGTCCGCAGATTAACGTGGGTCATATAGTCTACATCGGGAACTGCGGGATAATTGCCCCATGGTGCTCCTTCCACAAACTTCTCTCCGGTGTAAAGACCACCGTTTAAAGCCCTCTTGGGAGGAAGAACGTACCCTTCTTCATTCGTAAGCACCTTAGAGTGTTCATCGCCTTCTATACCAGCAAAGGGATAAGTACCAAATGACATTTTACCAGTAGATATACCTGTAGTCATTTTACTATGAGAGTATAAAAAATAACTTAGAGCTTATACTTGACATCAGAAATAAAACGAGTATGCAGAAAGATACGCGGAAACAACAACCCCAGCGTATCGCAGAGAGTGTTAATATCCGTTCACAATTACGCGACCATCATTTGGATCGCATCCCGTTTGTTATAGATACACTTATTCCTGCCCTGAATGAATTTGCACGTGATGGCATAAGTGCAAGTGGTTCTGTCTTTCTTAAAGAGATTGACCGTAAATTAGAATATACACTTACCAATAACCCGCGTCTTGTTAGTTTCGTTCGCATTGTTGGTAGTTAAGAATACCATTTAAAGGAGAGACTTCTATCTTGAAGTAAATACCAATGCCGGCGATTACACCCACAGAACGTCGTGTCTTTCTGAAATACGCAGAGGAAATCCAAAATAGCGATCTTACTCCAGAGGCTCGTAAGCTTCATTTCAAAGAGAAATATAACACATTTGCCACCAAATTCCCTGTGCTTTTTGAGAAATGTTGCGAACCGGATCTTGATTTCGGCATGCTGAAATACATGATGAATATGCTCTCCCAAGATCAACACGCAGCATCTGTTGAAGTTGGTAAAAAACTATTTGATATTTATGTTACACCAAAGATTGGCGTTAGTTCATCTAATCTAACATACGAGAAGCAATGAACCATTGGGGATGGGGCCAATGCACTACTTGTTTTTTTCTGTTTTATCTGACTTAACTGAGTATGATATACGTTGCCATTTGTTTGCATCATCTGTACACTGGTCTACAGATGTTGTTCGCAGACTATTTGACCAATTCCGCTTCATGGGAATGTTATATTTCGTGCACCAATCCTTACATACTTTAATGTGTTTTTCAGTGACTGCATCCATCATAATTTGGAAACGCCCCTTATCTAATCCCTCAAAGAAGGAGATATAATTGATAGTCCTCTGGATATTGGCAATTTGACGCATAACATAATAGTGATTGTACAATACCATGTGGTGTACTACACTTGTCTCTACATCTATGTGTCGAAACGTCTTCTTGAAGAAGTCACAATCTTTCCCTACACATAGTTTTAATTGCGAAATCATATCTTCTTGTTTTTCTACCATCTCTTTGCGGAAACCTGTACATAAAACATACCTCTCTGAATTCGCAGGACGGCTCGTAAGTGGTTTAATAAAGTAGATATCTTTGTAAAAGATGCTCAAAATCTGGAAGAGAACAATGCTTTCGTGTATAAAACAATCAAACACTTTCAACAGGAAACAACCACCATCGGATTGCATCAATATCGCCGCCGTTACTTCACATAACAAAAGACCAAAGGATTGCTGTTCTTGATTATTAAAATCCGAGCTGAAATCAAAGCCCCCGTCCGCAGTAATAAAATCCACTTGTCCGCGCCCCGCCGTGTCCGCAAAGTGTTCAATGTTTTCCAAGTGATAGAGATTGCCAGAGCCGTCTTTGCCGTAGCATATCTTTAATTGCGGATATTTTAGTTTCCAATTAGGAATGCTTTTATTCGCACTCCATAGAGTAATACCGTAATATTCATCTCCCCAAAAACCATCCCTCTTTCGTATGAACGCTTCCGTAAACCCCCCGGGGCCTTCCGCCAAGAAGGCGACTTTCATTTTCCGCGGGAGGTGTAGTTCCTTCTCAAAATCATGGAGAATTTCCCACAGTTTAAAAAAAGACCGGCTCACCGGTGCAATAGAACAAATGTTGTTGAAGTTTTTAGATACAAAGATACGCTCATATTCATTGCTTATTTTTTTGTACTTATCCCACAAGTTATTCTCATAATATTCGTTAATTTTGTTTTTGTAAATCACAGACATCTGCCGGAGCATTTCATTGATATTCAAGAGGGTGGGAATGTCAACAGGGTGAACATAATTAGGGTCCCTTTCCCCAGTAGCGTAATGTAAAAGTAACTTCGTCATGGTGATAGTACACACCACACTCTTAAGTATCATTAACATCGCATGTCTGCCTTTTGCTGTCTTCTTTCTTCTTTCTTATTTCTTAACAACGACTGCTTTCTTCTTTGATACTTTCGTGGTCTTCTTTGCCGGTACTTGAACCGCTTCTTCTGCATCCACTACATCATTTTTCTTGTGGGCCTTGAATACAAAGTAGGAGTTCAAGAAGGAGTAACGCTTCTCTTCTTCGGAAAGGCGAATGGCTGACTTGCCTTCTTTCGCCATGGCTTCTTCGTCATAAAGTTTCTCAAAGCTTCCGCTATCTACCAAATGAATGTTGTGTTCCGCAAACTTTTTCACCAGTACGTCCATGTCTACGAGGCTTTCATCAATTTCTCTTCCGATACTCTCCATATAAATACGCACAGTGTCTCCATATTTCACGGCCTTATTTGCAGTGTAGCGTTTCTCAATATTCCACATGATGCGTCCTTGGTCATTTACGCCCTGAATACTCTCCCCCTTCTTCAAACCCGCCAGTGCCGCTTTTACCCTTTTCCCGTCCAGACAGGTTCCCATAAATACACCTCCATCTTTGAGGTTTGATACCACGTTTTGAATAAAGTTATCAAGAATATCCTCGGATTGGAAGAAGTAATGAATGGCAAACATACAGGTAATTGCATCTACACCGTCTTTGGCGATCCCCCAGTATTTCGGGGACCCCATGTCTTTCGCAGTCTTGAGACCCCACAAAGCACGTGCGATCTCACGATCACCCGCAGACATGTCATTACTGGTTTCAATATAATTCGCATCAATTGTCTTGCTCACATCCATGGTGAGGAATACGCAGTTCTTGAAATCGTCATTCGTGTCACTCTTCATGAGACGAGCATACGCGCCATCTACAGGGTTCTCAATGTTATCACGAGCATTATCAAGACCGATGACATTCTTAATCCCAGCACCCAACCATTTCTTAATATCTCCGCCCTTTCCACATGCCATATCAAGAAGTGTCGTTGTCCCCTGTAGATACTTCTGGATCATGTGTATGTTCTTTACCCAGAAGGTGTGGAAGTTCATCATTTCACGAGACGCAAACTTATCGCGCTTGATAGACCGCCTGTAATATACGTCATTGCCTTCTACGACGTCTTTCTTGGTGAGTTTCTTCTTTCCGGAGATAATTTGTTCGGATACAGGATAGTGAATGCTCCTCCATACACTGGAGGCTGGGCCGAAATCATTGGGTGCAACCTTATCTTTGCGTACACGCAGGGGTACCCAGCGGTATGGCATATCAATTGCATCCTCTTTCTCTTTGAGATAGGCAAATTCCACAATGCTATTCTCCGTAATAATGTCGCCGTTTTTGCATACCACTTTATCAGCAGAATTAATGCGTCCATAGAATTCACATACTTGGCTATCTACTTCATCCGGGGGAGTAAAGAGTTTGTTGACATATTTGCCGTCGGCACTCTTTGCATTCATCTTTTGACGGCCATTTCTAAGATACTCCTCTGCTGTGATAGGTTCCCATTGAGAGGGACGCATACCTACGTAAAGTTGGAACATGCGATAGAGTTGGCCGTCATGCGAAGTTGTCATTACTTCTTTGCTGGTCGCATCCCGCGTCATTCCCTTTACCATAAAGTCAATCGTGTTTTCGTGGGGCGGCTTCCATTTAAGGAGTTTGTTCCATGTCCCCATTGCTTCTATGGTGTCTTCCTTGAATTGTGAGCCAATAGCAAGAGATTTGGGGGTAAAGATAAGACCGTCAATGCGATAGGGGTAAGCACCAATCTTGTTTTGGTCAAGGACATGTTTCGAGAGAGCAAAGATATTGTTTTTGGTGTGTAGGCTCTCTTCGCCTTCAGTCCAGAAGAACTGTTTTTTGACAAATGTAACGGGTTGTGTATCCGATACAGAAAGGCGGGTGGAAAACTTTTTAAGGAAGGCATCCAGATGGTTATGGCGTTCAACGAGGTCCTTGTCCATAAGACTTACACCGTTATCATAAAACATGTCAAATGCGGCAAAGAGTTTGATGGGTTTCCCCTCCTTGTCCTGAGTAATATATTCTCCATCAATGATACACGATTTTGTATTTGTAAATTCAATATCTGTAGCAATTACGTCCAGTTTACTTGTGAGGAAATATCCCTTGTGGTCGGAATGTACATAGAGGAGATATCTTTCACCATCCGCCTTCTCTGTAACACTGTAATCTCTCAAGATGGTACTACTTACGTCTACGGCATCTACCACTACGTGCTTCTGTTCCAGAGTGACAGGCTGGGGTCCCAAGAACCAACGACGGGGTTTCGACTGGATGTAATGGAGGTTTTCAGGGAACCCACTGGATTTCTTCCACCATAGAGAAATATAGGTTTTAAGTACTTCCTCCATCTTGGATTTTGAAAGAGTGACAGCTCCTTCATTCATTACAACATAAAGTTCTCCCATATAAGATAACATCATGCGTGTCAACTTATCTACGGCGGTACGTTTGCTCTTGCATTCTACTTCTACTTCAAAATGCTCCTTTGAAGAAAGCGTACCAGAAGTTGCAAATGTCTTGTGTGCATGGAATGATTTATTTACGTCAACAGAACGTTTAATAATCGTGCAGTCAATTTGAAATCCCTTTTCTTTTGTAAGGAAAGAGAAACGCTTTTTAAAGCGATAGCCCTTCTTTGCACCATGCGATAGGAGGATGGCCTCTTCTACCATCGCATTTACCAGGGGTTCTTCACTACGAAGGTCAAATTTGCATGTATAGTCATCCAGTATCACTGAGCGATGTCCGGGGACAATTGTTTTAGAAACGACTTCATCTACATCTTCGTATTCCAGGTGGTTTGTAGAACAGTATTTTTGGATGGCATTTTTACCAGCAATGGAAATGCGGTAAGGACGGTTTTCTTCCTGAAAGAAAATATCAAGACTTTCTTTCACATCCAGACTGGTAAATGCATCCACACTCTTGAGATACGTAAGAAGCTTGGTAAACTTATCAATGTTGATAGATTTATATTTTAGCTCCAGCTCGTAATGTTTGTTCTTCTGGAATTGTTCAACCATGTTACGAATACCATGGAAATCCTGCTTAGATATTTCCATTTTTATAATAATGAAAGAGTTTAGTTTGGTTTATGTGCTTTTAAAGACGATGTTGTAGTTAGTGTTTATCAGATGCTGTATGAGTTTCTAATGCTGTTACGAGTTCTGCCTTTAGTAGATTGCGGCGTTTCCCTTCTACGACGACGGTAGTCACAACCCCAAGAGTTTTCGCAAGGTCACGGAGTTCTGCTACTTTAAGTGTTTTCAGAGAGGTCTTGGGGGCGGTTTCGGCAGCGGCAGGAGCTTCAGTAGGGGCAGGAGTAGATTTGATGTCATTGATTACACCATAAGATTTCAATTTTTCATCCATATTTTGTTTCATCAAGTCAGAGAAGCCACTATTGTACATTTTGTAGGAAATGGGGCCGCTACTTGTTTTATCCACATAAAGATATCCATCCGTGGCATCTTTCTGAATAATAAGATCACCGTATACCACATTTACATTCATGTCTAATGAAATATATTTCAACACAAAGAGAGAAAGAAGAGCGTCGTCATTTGTTTTCCCAGACAGCACCTGCTTAATTTCTTCCACAGTATATTTTTTCGTATAGGGGTCTTTCTTAAACAACTTGTATACATTCTTGTAATTGTCAAGGTCTTCTGTTTTATTCTTCATAAACGAAGTAAGTTTTGCACGAAGGGTATTCCCTGTAAATAAAGACATCATGGGATCAGAGAGACATGCGAATAGATATCCCCATCGTTCCATGCTTTCTGATTTATTAGAGGTTGGCATAGTAGCATTCCGATTAAGAGAACGCGTATCATTCTTTTCATGGGAACCGGTACCAAGTACACCGTCTTCTATTTTTAGTTTTGCAAAATGAACATCTACACCCAAGTTTTCATGAAGAACCGTAGTTTCACATAGCTCGTTTGTTTGAATAGGAATACTAATTTTAGTAGCTGTAAATAACTTCATAATAGTCTCCAACGACGGAGAAGCATGTGTTTGCGTCATCGTCATAGAAAAGTAATAGTAATCAGATAAATAACGCGTATCTATACTATGATATAAGCGTCGTGTTTAAGTAGTTGTTCGGCTTCAAATTTTAACTCTGGATGCACCTTCTTTCCATAACGCTTCCTTGCATTGCTATACTTCTGGTAGTTTTTCTTTTTCATTACGTTATCAGATGCTTCTGTATTCTTGTGTACAAACTTGACAAATTTATTTACAGACTCCTCATCCAGAGTCACCTTTGACCATGAAGCATTTTCTATATTATCACTAACTTCTTTGCCATTGATGTCCGACAACTTGTGCTTCTCTGGGGCAATAAGAGAGGAGATATTCTTGTTCATCTTGCACTCTTGAAGTTTCTGGTCATAATCATCCAACTCTTTTTTATTGTCAATGCAATACTTTACAAAGTGTTCAATGGCGGAAATAGTTTGGTCACTGAGAACAGACATGTCAAAGAAAATACCATTCTTATTCTTTGTGTGGTTGATATGATGGGTACAAATAATTTTGTATATTTCTTCATGTTCCGGGTTCCCGAGTTGCATAATCTGATCAGAAAGAGCCTTTCTTTGTGCAATCGTATATACTTCAGACATCATAACTACAGCTGTCAATAAGAAAAACAATTCAATCTATATTATTATTCACATCACCTCTTTAAGTGCTATGCTTGGCTACATGTCTTCGCCATCGTCAAGGTCATCATCCTCGTCACCACCCCCTACATCATCATCTTCATCAAAATCCTCATAGTCATCTACATCTTCTTCATCGTCTTCGTCAAAGAACCCATCTACATCTTTATCAATATCATCTTCCTCTTCCTTTTCTTCACCGTCATTACCTTCTTCGTCTTCATCATCTTCATCGTCTTCTTCATCGCCTTCATCGCCTTCGTCGTCTTCATCGTCTTCGGCTCCTTCATCTCCTTCATCGCCTTCAACGCCTTCATCGCCTTCATCGCCTTCATCGCCGTTGTCTTCGTTGTCATCGTTGTCATCGTTGTCTTCGTTGTCTTCTTCATCACCATTGTCTTCTTCGTCGTTGTATCCGATGCCAATAACCCCAGTAGATTTCTTTGCCGTCGTCTTTACAATCTTACCAATGATACCAATCTTAGTATCGTTTAATTCATACTTCTTTCCAATAATTTCAACATTCACCGTGTCCCCTGGTTTGATGATATCAAGATCGATGTCTTCATCTTGGATAATATTCACACTCGTCTTGGGAATGATAATTTCAAGAAGCACATGGTCGTCATTGTCTCTTACCTCTGCCAAGATACCAAATTTATTCACATTCACTACATTGGCACGTAGAATGTTGCCGTTAAGAGGGTTACATACATCAGCATAATACTCAATATCATAAACCACGTGTCCATTAAGCCCGGCAATATCTACTGTTCCCATGGAAACGCGATAAATTTCAATAGACCCTGTTTTAATATAACCATGACGTGTACAAAACCCCTCCTTGGACTTGCTAAGCTCTTCCAAGAGGTACTGTCTTACATTCTTGTTGATTTTGTGGGGCGGTAGTTTTACCTTGTCCCTCAGCAATTCGCGGTAGTATACATCCGAAATCTTTACCATGTTTCTCTAAAAAGATATCTTTATTACTACTTTAAATGATATTTTTATTATCAATACAACTGCGTGTGTTGCTTAGACATATACAATAATTACCATCTACTCATGCTCTTTCAATTTTTGCCACAGGTGTTAATATACAATATCACACAAATATACGCACCAATTGCTTGGTCTGACGCATCAAGATTTCGTATACATCGCATAGTTCTACTTTTTTGTATTGTTCCAATACACCACCGTTATCCAATAGCTTTTCATCTATAATTCCACCAGCGTCTTTATACATTTGCACAATGCGGTCTCTCAAATCACTTATTTTCAGAGAAGAAGTTTGTGTACATACATAGCCCTTCTTGCTTCCCCCGAGATCCACAATCTTGAATTTATTAGATACCGGTTTCGCCATCCCAACCCCCTTTGTAACATCCGCCTTCTTCACCTCAATAAGACCCGTCATGGGTTTTTTCTTCTGATCAGAGAGTACCTTCTCCATATCTTTTAGTTTATCACTCATTCCCGCAATATCAAGTGGCCCACTCTTCTTTATGGTGTATGTATCTCCCTGTTTTTTAACAGAATACATGTCGCCATCATAAGGGTTTTTGAAATGCTGAATAACAGCCAATGTTTTTTTTGCTTCGTTTCCGGATGAAGTATCTACAATAAATGTTCCCGCGGAGTATAGAGATTGAGCAATGAGGTCCATCAACGCCCGCCGCTTCTTATTCATAACCTCTTGAGCTTCGTTAGCGGATGTAGCTACTTTGTTTACATACACTATGATGGCAAATAACTCATCTTGGGTTAAGCGGTCAATTACCCAATCCATATACACACGGTCTTTAATAACCTTTTTCAGGTTCATAATTTGAGACATTGTTTCTTTTACTGCGAGATAACGCTCTTCTACAATGTCAATGATATTGGTAATCAATAACTGCTTGTCTTTTGCAGCGTCGGCCTCTCTCTCCTCTTGTCCTTTTTTATCATTGGGCATCTGCATGTCTTGTTTGTCTACCAAATGCTCAAATACCAAAGAGGTGCGGTTCAAACGTTGGAAAGCATCGTCCCACTCTTCTACGGTTATGCGTTTATTATATTTCAACATCTCCGAGGGTGTAAAAAGATATACATTATGTACATAGACGAGTTCCCCTACAACAATGTCTTTGCCAAACAACCCTTCAAACCGCTCTTGCTTATCAATCATTTCTTGAAGACCAAATGATACCACGGAGTGAATAGAGGATAGCGTTGTATCATCCAAGGACTTTTCGGTAAATATACCAGCATCTATCATATCTTGAATAACCAAATCGCATATCTGTTCAAACGTAAGTGCCATTTGCGTCGCACTATGTGCCTTGAAGATTTCTTTTATCCTCCTCTTGTAATCATCTATTTCCACTTCTACAAAAACAGGGTCAAAAGTAGATACATCTATTGCACTGGGAAGATGCTTGGAACTGTTGCCTGTCTTATCTACACACACCACAGAACACTTGCTGTAATCACAAATGTAGCTACCATCTCTATCACCCAGAGCGAAATCATTTACCCGCTTTTTCTGGGATGTATACAGGCGTATTTTTTTATTCAGAACCTCTGGAGGATAAATAATTCCCCCTTGGTTAAGATAACAATCTACGGCTCCTGATTTCATAATTTTTTGTACTTCCGCAATCTGCATTTGTTTTCTTTCACCCATGCGATAAATCCTTTCATCCACGCTCTCTCTACGTTCCGCAGACTTGCTATTTACAGAGGCATGCATATATATGGTAACATTGCGTTTCTCTAAGGGAAGGGAGATGTGAGAGCACTGACGCACTCCGCGACCAATAATTTGTTCCGCCCTATTTAAGTTAAACCATGGTTCCAAGAGATGCACTTCGCGTATATTTTTAAAATCAAGTCCTTCTGTAGCAATCTTTGATACAATAACGACCTTGATGATATCACCATCTTTGTTTTCTTCAGACTTGACCTTGATCATTTCTTTCACATTGTTTGCAGAGATATCTGTATCTTTGGAGAGTACGATGTAAGACATCGGCTTCTCTAACTTGTTATTTACCGTAATCCCGCGAGTGATGTTGGAACCACCGTACTTTGTGAACCCTATATGTTCAAGAGCAATCGCAAGAGGGAAGATACCGGAATAATAGTATTGACTGTATACAAAAACAATACCCTCGCTATTCAAAATGTAGTCCAGTATGCTCTTTATCTTTGGACTATATTCTTGTATGGTATCATAGCTCAAAAATTCCCCCTTCTCTTTTTTGATACTCTCTTTGTAGCGTATGCCACGCTTCTCAGATCTCGTAAAACAATTCATGAACCCGGATTTTCCCAGTACCGATTTCGCCGCCCCCGGTTCATTCGTGTGTTGTACACTGGGGTAAATAATATTAGAGAGTTGGATTGTATTCTGAAGGTCCTGTGTCATTTTCTCTTCATCTTCGTCGTTATTCCCAGCGTATTCCATGTCATCCTCCCCGTCTATCATTTGCTCCCCCTTGTTGCGTTTCACGGCCTCTTTAAACCACTTCTTTTGTTGTTCCGATAATACTGAACCCACCATCTCCACGTGCTTCATGCGTTCTCCGGGTGCAATCTCTTTACCGTACATGTCCTTTCTGGCATACGTCGTAAGAACATTCTTGTCGTTGTTAATGGATGGGAAGATACGCGAAGGAAAGGAAAAGGGGTTCTCGCCACGCATATAAGAAACATAACCATTCAACGCCTCGCGTAATATTTTCTTGCCATTTCTTGTAAAACCAGTGCGTCCTTTGCCACTCTGGAAAACATCCGAAGTCTTTAACAAAGGGCGGCGGTCATTGGTCAAGAGGGCATTCGCAATCCAAATAATTTCCTTGGCATCGTTGTACATGGGTGTCGCCGTCATCAGTACAAGACGTGTGTTTTCCGCGATCTTCAACATGTCCATAAATGTATTTGAAATCTGCTTCTTGCCACTCTCATCCGCCATGCGTAAGTTGTGGGCTTCATCCACAATAATAAGACGGTTGGAAAAAATGTCTCTCATCTTCTCTTCATAGCGTTGTTGATGTTTCTCGGGGTTCTTTTCGTGTTCTTTCACATAATGCATAATTTTATTAGTATACGCGACGAGTTCGTTATACCCGATGAATTGATACCGTTCTGCGATAAGGCGATCAATCTTCTTCACAAGTGCTTCGGGCGTTAGCTTATGACGCTGCATAACCATGTCTGGATATTTTGTTCCCGTACATAGAGAAGATTTGTGAAGCTTACGATTGTAACGTTGAATATCAAAAATCTCCCGCTTGAAGTTATCTTTAATGTTAGAACTCAGGATTACTAATACACGTTGGTCATGGCGATCAATATATTTCTCTGCAATTTGGATTGCTGTTGCAGTTTTGCCCACCCCCACTCCGTGAAACAAGAGTAGACTTTTGTATGGTGTCAGAGGGTGAAAGAAATTGGCAATGAATTTTTGGTTGGGGGTTAATTGGAAATCCTGAAATACACATTTACTGGTGGCAATATCTTCGTATTCTTTTTTGCTCATGACATTTTTAAGAGGCATAATGCGGTTGCGATGAAACTCCTCTTTCGCATAGATCTTTCTGGAAAAGTTTACATTCGTGGTTTCCGGATATGATATGTAGCCATCTTCTTCCACAGGTTCCCTTTTATCCATGTCAGAAAGTATCTCTGGAACCATAAGCGTCTTAGAGACTTCCATATACTCGTTTTTTTCAGGGGTTGCGTCTTTTGCGTATGCTTCTAATAACTTGTCATATACATGGTCTATATTTACAGCTTCTTCTTTTTTTTGTTTAACCATCGTGTATAATAAAGATAGTCTCGTTTTTACTATACCGTATAAAAAATATTATCTAATCTATAGATCCGCGATGTATCGTATCCGAACTACGATTGAGCCATACATTTTGAAAGAATATTCGCATGAAGACGTTTGAATAGCTCCTTTCTTTCCATGTTTGTGCTGCGGATCTTTTCTTGTGCTTCTTCATAGGTAAACCACTGAACATCTCTAATCTCCTTTTGTTGGTGTACATTATTTCTATCCACGGATACCATGACTTCATTTGACATTAGTTTTCCATTACCATTTACAAGATACGTAGGCACACATTGAGCGACGTAATATACATGCTTGTATCTAATCTTATTAGAGCCAGTAAATACTTCTTCCATGGGTTTGATATTGTAAAGAAGACGCATATTTTCGGTTGGGATATTTGTTTCTTCGTAAAACTCGCGAAGTGCACAATCTACGTCCAATTCATTAATGTTACGCCGCCCCTTGGGGAAACCCCATTCGGTTTCATCAAACTCACAATGACTATGTTCCATGATGTAATCCATATTGATAAAGATTAGACCATCTTCTTTCGTCTTCATATTATAACCGCTCCGGAGAGTTTCAAACTTCTTTTTTGCTACCCGATATTCTTTATTGAAATTACGTGAACCCGAGCCACTGCTTAACCTTCTATTTTCTGTGCTGTTCCTGGGTTTATATTTGTCCAGAGATTTTCTCCCCCGCTGTTTAGACAAGACGATATCGCTTATTTCGGTATCATAATTTGTATATTTTTCTCCTCCATCCGTGCTGCCACTGGCTGTTTCTATATGATTATAAACAGACTGTCTTGATGCCCGTGGTTTTACTGGTTTACACCATAATATATTCCACAAGGTTTCAAAATCATATTCACATAGCATGTCACGTTCTTTTTGCGTCATTCCGGAAACAAGTTTAATAAGGTACTCCCGGTTTGACAAATCATATTTACCCCGCATAAACTCTACATAACTAAGAGAGTCTTTACGTTGGATCATTAAATAAAGTGGGTAATTCATACCCTGTTCATCGGTGACCAATTTAAAACATATAATGCCACAGCTAATGATGGGGTGGTTACACGTTTTGTACATGTGACCATAACAACCACAGTTTACACATTGCATCCCGGCTCTTCCACCCCCATATTTATAAGAAGGGCTATGTGTATTTTCCACATCAATTGTGCGATTGCGCGGGAAGGGGTCATTGTCATCACTGCTATGTCTATCGTTACTGCAAGGAGTACCATGTGAATTCTCGTCGCTCCCTCCTACACCCTTTAAATCGTGACACATATCCCCTTCTTTAATAACTGCATTCTTGTAATTCTTTGCATAATAATCGTCCAATCGTTCATTTGTACCATAAATATCACTATTTGATCTGATACCTCTTTTAGGTATGTATTTTAGACGTGCCAAGGTGTCGTCGGTGCTCCCTCTGGATGCATCACCATTCCCTGCTTTCCTGTTCTTGCCAAATGTAGTCAATAATTGTTCCAGCATCTTTGTTACTTTTACTTCTATAGTATTATGTCCATATACGTTTAAGTAGTATGAGAATTTGTAGCAAGAGTATCTGAAACACGACGGTTAATTCGTATGAAATATCAACGCATCTATAGATGTATAACGAGTTGAAGATACTGCAGAAAACATGTCGTCCAAATGTACATACAAATAACTTGTATACAAATAGAAAGAAGAAAGTAATATACAGAAGGGAATTATGGCAACAAACTATGTGAAGAATTTTACAACACATTACGACTATATCTTAAAACAGTCTTTGAATGACTGCATAACACGGTATAAAGACACTGGGGAAGAAATCCTTTTTGATTTTTTGATGGTAAAGCGTGTTGGCGTTGAAGCAACTTCTATGGAAACCAGAGAATTACAAGAGTATGTAAAAGCATGGAACGAACCTGGTGAAAATGGGTCCGCTCAAGCAGAAATATTCCGCAAAGAAATCGGAGAGCGTTATCTTAGTACTGTCATTACAGGAGACATGTTTTTTGAAATTTGTATGTACTTTCAGTTAATGTATACAGTTAAGACGCTGTTAAAACATTCTGTCCATGTTCAACTCCAAAAACTGAGACACGATTGGAATGAATATAAACTACAATCTCAAACCATAGGTGTACATTCCTTCTCTATTGAAGATGATGTATCAGACGAAGAAGACTTGGCGCCTGTGAGCAAAAATATGGCCGGAGAAATACGTACTCTTACGGACGATAAAGCTGTAACCGCAGAAGACATTTCTGGTGTGGTGTATAGTAACGTTAAAACACAGTTGGAAACGATTTCGGAGACCCTCAATACACAAATAAATGCGTACGGAGATTACATCCTCCAATTTATTAAGCAACAGAAACGCCCTTCGCATTCTGAACATCTCTGGTTAAAAGATCTCCATATACAGGCTCTTCAGGAAGGAGGTACAGTACCGCCAAATGTTGTCACAGGTCTGAGTTCTCCCGACATGATCATCAAGCTCCTTAAAATGGTGGATCCCACATATCAAAAACACACCGCCCCCACAACATTCCAAACGTTAGTGACACCTACGCCATCTAACGTGCCTCCCATTTTCTACGCCCTTGCTTTCAAGGTATATAAAATACATCTTGCCTTTTTGGTAAGACTGTATGCCATCCGCGTATTGTACGAACAGGGAAAGAAGTTGGCTGGTTCGGCAGCATCACCACCCACAGCTGATATTGCAAAACAAAATATCTTCCTCTTTCATAACTCCTTTGTACGTCAACTCAACGAATTACAGTATCTGGAACCCATGGCGATGTCTTTCCAACCATACGCATTTGTACAGAAGAAGGTGGACACCTACGCCAGTAGCCTCTATATTAAATACGCTAATCTCACGCATAAAATCCTCCAATTCTTTACCAACGCCATGGACAAACCAAAGATACAGGAACGCATCGCAAAATATATTCCATCTATACCCTCATTATTTAAAACCAATATACCATCCTCCCCCTTTACACACTTCTCTGATATCTTGACAAATATCTATTTCGTAAAAGCAACCAGTGATAAGAGTATCTACAAACCAACATTGAAACATATCTCTAATGAAACCGGTATCGGTCTCCTGATAGAGAACTTGTCACAGTTGGCGATATACAGAGATGGCTTAGATAAAGAACGACGTATATACGATGTTCTCTTCTATAAGAGTGATGAACCTACTATTATTGAATTTATGAAATTACAGGGGCTTTCCGACGCCGACACAGAAAATCCAGAAAAGGCACAACGTATGTTGGATAGCATGAATAAGTGTACTGTTACCGCAGATCAATTTGCCTCCATGCAGAGCCAACTACAGGAGCATTATCTCACATTGGTAGAATTCTATGAAAACATGGCAGGGGCCGTGCGTGTATATGTTCGTCTGAAAGATAACGAGATACTTGCCAACTGCAAAGAGGGGGCAGAATACATCGTATCCAAGGAGTGTCCCATTGAATATAATAAACGAACAAGTACATGGACTTACCAGAGTGCAGATATCAAAAATATAGAAGATGCATCTATACAGATACGCGATGATATTACAAATAAAGAGAAGACGTATGGGCCATTCTTTAAGGTAATACCGCCATTCACTGCACAATTCCAACGCATGAATAATGAAATCATCGCCAACGAAATGGTGGGCGTTGAAGAAATGACAGATTTGCTTTCGCGGGGTTCCATGAACCTTGTTCTCTTTACTTATGGTTATTCGGGTAGTGGTAAAACGTATACATTATTTGGTGACGTGCAAAGGGGGAACCCGAACAATGCACTGGTCTATAAATATGTAGAACAACTGCTCAAGAAGGGTTGTGTCGTAACTCTATCTAATGTACACTCCCTCTATGGCTACTTGGATGCTACCCAGACATATCTTAATGTTGCAAAGCATACTTCCGCGATTATTGGTAACCAGATAAATGAAACTACGAATACAATTCCTTACAGCACACGTCTTTCAGAAGAAGGCTATGTTGACCAGATTAATAGCATCGTTAGTAAAATTATGGTAAATGATGTCACGTCTATCAATCTGGATGCTCTTATTAAAAACACCCCCAATAACCCTTCCAGTTCTCGCGGGTTCCTCATATTTGAATTTGATATCCAGAAGCCAGAGGACAAGGGGAAAAACAAATTGGTTGTAGTAGATATGGCGGGGAATGAAAGTCCCTACGATATCTTAACGAAAACGGTGCCTACCTTCTTCCTCCCTGGAATGCAAAATAGAGACACGAACTTCCTCACTTCCAAAAATATTGTCAATAAAGACATTATCTTCCATAATATTTACCATAAACTCCAAGACAGCATAGAAGGTGTCATCGGATATCTAACAACCAAAATGTTGCCCATTTTCTCATCTATATACAATCCATCCGGTTTTGTACGTCATAGTGCCACATTGAAATCAGACCTCAACCAGAAAAAAACTATTGTAAATATCTTTACAAAAGACATTGAAACACAAAACGGCATTCAAACCTATATAAAAGATGTGCTTCCTGACATAGACACCCGTGTCTCTCAAGAATATGAAAGCATTGTAAGATATGTAGAATGCTGTTTCCAAACACTACAATATGACATTCTTTACCGTTTCTTTGCTCAAGTAAAAACATTAAAGATTGACCAGAATATTGTTGCAAAAGAAGTGGAAGAACTTCTTGGAATACTTGGAAATAAGTTGGAGACACTTGTGAAAATATACAAGGTAAACGATACTTATGTTGGTAAGATAAAAGCTGGTAGCAAAAACCGACTACTTATCAAACCAAAAATGTCTATTTTTGACATAGTTGTAAACACAAGCGACAGTCGTACAAAACCAGTGACGCAACTGAACATAAACCTACGTGATAACGCTTACATTCACACAATCATGTTTATGGCGTATGCATGTAGGGAAGTTTATGAACAAGCTTCGTCAGCTGCCGCAATTACGGTAGGAGACCAAGAACTCACCAAAAACATAGAAATGAAAATCCTTCGCAAAGATACTCGTAACTTGGAAGTTCTTACCATGCAAAAGTACATTCTGGATAATCATAATCTGCTTATTGGTTCCGACACCTTTGTAAATGCGTTCTCAAATAAAAAGTATCTTATTGAAAACTCCACATTTTCTCTCGTAAATAATCAAGGAACAATAATACGTAAAGGTGCCACAGGGCTGAACGATCTCTTTGATAATACAATGCTCCATATCCAAGTATATGGCGAAACAGAGAGGATGATTAATGCACCCGCAGAGTACTTTGAGCGTATTATGCGGGAAGGGTTCTACATTAATCAAGTGAATTATGAACTCATGCGGTTCTTCTATCAACGAATGATGGGTACAGACTCTGATCGTAGACAAATGGTAGCAGAAGGAGGGGACCATCCCCCCTTTATTGATTACGAGACACTCATCCTTGAAAATTATGACCCTCTTGTACATACAAAGACCAGAGAACCCTACAATACTATTACCGCAAACACCTCTGCATCAGACCAGCCGTGGTGCATGACAAACATACTCCAAAAACTCGCTGATATTCTCGGCGATGACGAAGATAAAAATAAATACATTATGATTAGTAACATCCGTGTTGAAAAAGAAAAATTCCGTGCCGGTGCGATACAGACACTGGACCTTATTAAAAACTTGTCCTCTACGTAATATTCCACGCATAGCCACTCTTTTCCATACAGACATGTTTATCACGCAAACACAACAACACCATTTACCAGTTTCTTGCCCACAAAACGGGGACACCGTGCATTATTTGTATATACATTGTTTTCTCCATCTACAAGATATACTACATTGTCATATTCCATCTCTCTCACTTCAATATAGTCTTCGGATTGTTTTTTCTTACGCATAGTAGCAGTACTTCCCCCCGCCACTATGTGTTCCTTTGTCATTTGCAAAGCCACATCCCTTGTCACTTGTTTCATATCTCCATGCTCATTTACTACAGTTACACTTTCCTCTTTTTCTTCCTTTAACGTTACACCATCTGGTTTCATCTGTCCGTTGACATTCAATTGTATGTACTTGTTCTTTAGTGTTTCATAATCTACGCCATAGTTTTTAGAGATATCCGCGAGGATATGATGAATTTGCTTAGACATAGTTGCAGTTACAGTAACTTTTGCAATAACACTCGTGAACACCTATGTCTTAAGAAATCAAAATAAATAGTGGTATATAATCGTAATCGTATAATGTAGCTACTATAGAGATGAATACAAAACTATCAGATAATCAATTTTTACGATACTTAGTTCTCTGGGAGTGTAAACTCAGTCATTACCCCAAGGGAAGTATTCAGGAATTCAAACAACTGGTTCTTCTGTTTTTCCAAAATAGCTTTCTGCTCCATGAGCTTCTGTATTTCTGCAACTTTTTGAGCGTCTGAACCCTGGGAAGTTTGCACAAGTGCATTGTACTCTTCTTCTTTTTTCCTTAAACGCTCTGTGAGTTCATTGATACGCTGTGCCTTGGCATTCGCGTTAGAGGAGCGTTCCTGAGACAAGGCACATTCTTTTCCAAGAAGTGCTGCTTGTACATGAATAAATGCCACTGTGCATTTCTTCATCTTCTGATAATAAGAGAGACCAGTTTTAAAGGTGTTTAATCCATTTGCAATAAGAGCATTCATCTGATCTTGTTGTTTGTATGTGGAAAGGAAAGACGCATGGCGCTGCTTAAATACCCCAATATTCGTTTTTAACACCTCTTTAATAGCTTCCAGTTGGTTAAGCTCGCCGCCAACTTTGACAAGATTATTGATATCTCCTACCGTATTTCTATCATCTGAATTAATAAATTCTTCTACAAGGGTTTCAGCGTTCATAATAAATGTAAATAATCTTTACATGTATGACGATAAAAATATTTTCCGTTACTCACAAAGAATAACATTGGGACCTCCTATCCCCTTTGTTTCTTCCTTTTTAAAGATCTTCCGCATAACATCCCCGTACTTCTTTAGTTTTTCACAGTTGTCATAATTTACATGGAAATGAATAATGTAATCCCCCGTCTTGTTTTGTTTCCCACATGTAAGACCCTTTTCCTTTAAGACAATCTCTTTGGAAGGGTTAAACCATTCCGCTGCCCTTAATGTATACTCGTCCTCGTAAATCATAATTTTCTTTTCAAACCCACAAAGGACATCTTCAAGTCCAATCTCTACATCGTGGTGAATACTCATATTCTCATCAAGACGAAGGGGAGCTTTGATATCATAAACAAACTTGAATACAATATCATTATTGGTCTTGGCATCTTCATTGTAACTTCCCTTGCCGGGAACAAGTAATTCAAAGTCATCAGTGACACCCTTGGGAATACCAATCTCAAAGTGGCGTTTGTGATACTTCATTTTTTTCCCCTTGCATGAACTACACGCCTTACTCATGTTTACGGTCTTTCCTCTGCCACCGCAACTATCACATACAGACGTGGAAATCATCATTGGTCCAATCTGCATGTGTTTCGTTCCAGAACCCCCACACGATAGACAGTTAATAACGGCATCGGGATCCAACGTCCCCACACCAGAACACTGTACACACTTATCCAGCAATTCAAACTCCACCCTCTTGCGTTTCATATAATACAGGTCATTGTGGTTTACATGCAACATAATCATGTCTCTGCCCTTGCGGGTTCTTCCACCGCCACCAAATGGGAACTGTGGGCCACCACCGCCACCCCCAAACATTTGGGAAAAGATATCGTTAAAGTTGGGGGGACCCCCTGGTCCAAATCCTTCCATACCAGCTTCATTGCCAAATTGGTCGTAATTAGATTTCTTCTGAGGGTTTGACAAAACTTCGTGAGCTTCTGTAATTTTTTTAAAAATCTTTTCCTTGTTCTTATCTCCATCTGTCTTATCGGGATGGTATTGCATGGCTTTCTTTTTAAAAGCCTTTTTGATCTCTTCCGGTGAAGCATCGGGAGTTAAATCAAGAGCTTCATAATAACCGCTCGGGTCTGAGGCAGCCATGCTCTAATACTTTATCTTTTTAGAACAAGCGACTGCCTTATATCGTTTGATGTATATCTGTCCATTTATTGCTGCCATCACAAGTTGTGGTGAAAAATATTTTATACATTCGTGTTGAGACAACAAAAATTGAAGAGAGTGCATATTTCATCTTACATTCGCTATATACTCCTGTATTCCTCTGTATTATACACTTATGCGTCAATACGTTAAGGTCTATGAAGAAGGGTTTTGAATATATTTACGTGAATGGTGTACGCGTTACATCTCACGATGTTGATAACTATGACAAAGTGCAGAATGAAAAAGACCAACAAGATTATATTATGATAGATGGTTATTGGTATCTAAGTAAAGAGCAACCAGAGAGGTATGAAGATTACAAAGGTACAGAAATCAGTAAACAACCTGTAATTGTAACATCACAACATCCAAGAAAAAATACGTCAACAAGTACATGTAGTACGCGAACTCTTTATGTACATAGTACCTGTGTACCCTTTAATAAATATTATTTACGCAAACAAAAAACCAATGCGAAAGCACCAAAAGCCCCACAACAAAATATAGCAACGCCCGCAGACAAACCGAAACAGAAAAAGAAATTGGTTGTTATCAAGAAAGATTCGTAACGCTTACCACATACCACCCACAACTGGTCTAAAAACGCCCACCGCCCAGAAGAAGCATATTGAGACGCTCGTACTGTTGTACAGCCGCATCATCTTGCTTTCGCAGGGTCTCAAGGCGTTTTTTCTCCTTCAGCTCTTGTAGTTTCTTTTTCAATTCATACTCGCGCAATTGGTTTTCGTTCATGTGGTATTGTACTTTACTACGGGCGGCTTCTAACTCATCTACATTCCTGTATTTGGGCATGTTTTTAACCATTCTCGGGTCAGCAAGACGGTGTGTAGAATGTGCTACGCGATAATCCGTATATGTAAGATTGCGTTCGCTCTTGTTCTCGCCACTAAAGTCATCAATCTTATCTTTACCCAACTCCATAAATGCGATACTCTTTGCCATCTCAAGAGGTTCTGGTTCTTTATATACCACCAAGTCGCGGTTTACTTTAACATTCTTCTCAAAAAGCTGGTTGAATTTATCTGCACTTACTCCTTTCTTATTGCGTATCATGTCCTTGGTTTCTTCGGGAACTTGTTGTTGCATCCATTTTTCATAACCAGTATCGTAAATAGTGCTGGACTTATTTTCTTCGTATATGCGATTAAACTTATCAATATTGAAATGTTCCTTAGCATACCGTGCCATTGTCGCCTCATCTCTTGGTTGTGGCTGCGAGGTCCTTCCCTGTCGCTGTACAGGGTCTCCACCTCCCAGATGCAAGTTCATCTGTTGAAATTCTTTTTTAAGTTCGTGAAATTGTCTATCGGATACGCGGTTATTATAATCTCGTAACAACAGCTTAAAAGCTTTGGAGACCATCTTGAAAAGTTCTTCACTACCTCCGCGATCGGGGTGTACTTTCAGTACTAACTGTTTAAAGCGTTCTTTTAATTGTTCAAGAGTGAAATCATTGCCAATGCCAAAAACTTCATAGGGGTTCATGACGGAAAGTGTTACAATGTTTTGATTATACTTACCATCATAAGAAAAATAGTTAAGCCAATTTACATTTCACGTTCTTGTACTCTTACTCTTACTTTTTGTTAGCAACATTTCGGCAAGAATGTCTCCACAATTCCATGTAGATACATCCACTTCTTTATACCACCCTCGCAATACATTGAGAATGCCAATTTTATGGATGATGGGACGTTCCAAATTATCCCCTGACTGTTGTACATACTGTTTTTCATACATCATCTTGTAACATAACAGCTGTAAGATCCATGCTACAGCAATATCGTCGCGATTGGAAGATTTCACATCCACAAGTATACGTTCCTTCCCCGACGCATTTTCCAACCGAAGATCGCCTTCCCCGTACATACTAATAATACCATTTGCGTCATGTATTTTATATTCTTCTTCGGTGAAGGCTCGGTAATGCATACCAAGCCGTTCTTTAAAGAAGGTGGGTAATTGTTCTTGAATAAGTTCTACAAGACCTTCATATTCTTTCATCAAACTCGTTGAGTCAATTTCTTTATACAGCAATCTACGCCGATATTCCGCAACAATCTTTTTGCATTTTGAGAGTTCCCAGATATCCCCGGCAATTTCTGTCTCCCCGCTTTCTCTTTGGAAATACTTGCGAAGGCTTTGTTTCATAACTTCTTCAAACCCGGGTGGCAAAAACCGCTCCGAGAATACGGGAACTTCATGTACTGCTATCTTGTACGTCTTTGCATTTTGATACATATTATGGATGAGAGAGATGATGATGCCAACGTGGGAGGGTGCAATCTTTTTATGGGTGCTTGAATTCGCGTACAGCATTTTCATCATACTACTCTTGCGTTCATGAATGTTTTCAAACATCTTTTCTGGAATACAAGGAAGACCTTCTTGGAGAATACGTTTGTACATATTGTAAATTTTATAGGCACCAGCGTCCAATTTAATACTCGCTACACATGCACAAGCATGTTTATCAATCAACTCCATACCTTGTTCTCTCTTGAGTGTTCGCATTGCCACCTTCTCTACGAAGATGCCAAAGTCACTGTAAATATCATGCTCTACAATGCTGGGGCTATACGTCCATTCTTTCCAAAGAGTATGTGTGGTAACTGTATCGTTTGTAACATGGGGTAGGATGCCGCGTTCCCGCAATTGCAAGATATCATCCCCGTCCAGTTGTTCAATCATTTTTGTCACTGCACAATCCACGTAGGTATTTTCAGTATCTACAGTCTTTTTATAGAAATGCACGGGTGTCATGTTGTCAGAGAAGGTATATAATGCATCGTCATCCGTGGATGATTGTAACGGTTCGCGTACTTCACTAATATATCTGGAAACATAGGGTTCCTCTTTGATGTATACGGTATAGTACATACGCAATGCCCTCCGTGCTCTGGTAATGCCAACATAGAATAAGCGTCTTCCTTCTTCAATTGCTTCTTTTGTTTTGGTTCTCGGGAACATTTCATCATTCACCTGTATCATAAATACATTGTCCCATTCCAAGCCCTTTGCTTTGTGAATAGTCGTAAGACAGATCTTTCCGCGTTGCAGACCCATCTTTACATCTGCACGGCCATCCAGATATGTATTGGGGATTTTCTCCCGTGTCAACATCTCTTCTATGGGAAATAGAGCCTGATTGGTGGGAGCAAGTACGGCAATCTCATCTATATTGTTTTTCTTTTTCGCAAGGAGCTTTTTAATTTCATTAAGAATGCGAGTGTGCATACCGGGGGCGGTTTCAAAGTACGCTACATGAGGTCTCACAATATCTTTATCTTCATTGAAATCCACAGAGGAAATCATCTTCTTGGGAATTTGATTCTTATTGTGTTCAATACAAGCATTAGCAAACTCTACAATGTATTTAGAAGACCGGAAATTATGGGTGAGCATATATACATAACTGTTCTTGAAGTGTGTCTGGAAGTTTAAGATATACTCAATGTTGGAGCCACGGAAACTATAAATGTTCTGGGCATCATCCCCCACTGCAAAGAGAATTGTCCCTACTTTTAAAAACTCCATGATGATTTCAAACTGGAGATTATTAATATCCTGAAATTCATCCACAAAGAGATACCTGTACTTGCGAATAATCGTGGGGTCTTTTCTAATCATGCGAAGAAATAGCGGAGCATATTCTCCGACATCTTTTAGATGTGTATCGCGTTTATGCGTATGATGGTCTACGAAACCTTTGGCGATACTGTCTATTGTCCCTACTTTTACTTCGGATACATAACCCATAATGTCTGTTAGTTTATTTCGCATATCATTCGCGGCATCTCTGGTAAACGTAGTGAGAAGAATGGACCCTTCTGGTACCGCACTGCTCTCGCCCTCCCCCGAAGATACAATGCCATCTACGAGTGCCTTAATTCTACAGAGAGTAGTGGTGGTCTTTCCGCTTCCCGCACATGCAATTACCAAGTTGTGAATATTCGCGTCTCCGTATACAATTGCTCTCTGTTCTTCTGTAAGCCGCACTGCACGGTCTCCGAAGAAGAAAAGCGAGTTATCTATGGGAAACATTTTCTTGTAACATTGGAAACAATAGTAGGTATCAAACATGGCATTGTGGGCATTTTCTATTTCCTCGTCGTAAAGGAACTGGTAAAGCTCACCGAGCTTGGGATACTTGCGCGAGTGCATGATTTCTTTTCCTTTTTTCATTGTGCAAATCTCACGCATCGCATTCATCTTTTCCACGAGGTTGAGATATCTCTCTCTTGGTGCTCCTTCTTCCATGGCTCGGCGATAAAGCTCGGCTTTTAGAATGTGGCTGTCAAAGTCAATATTATGAGCCACGAGAGCATTACACGCACTGAAAGACTTTTCAAGTTCTTCTAAAATATGGCTAAAGGGGACACCATCGCGGTCCGCGTCTTCCATAGAAATACCGTGAATGGCTTGGCTTTCTGGAGAAATAACATATCCATCTGGTTTCACCACAAAATAGGACTGTTCTACAACCTTATCATGTTGGCTAATAATCCAAGAAATAGATACCAGTCTTGCTGTGTCATAGGCTTCAGTTGATGTGTATTTTGGGAAACCGTAACGACGACGCTTTCCATTTTTATCTGTTCCGAAAATGGGAAGCCCAGTGGTCTCGGTGTCAAAACAAATGTTCATAATTCACACCACCTTTAAGCATATACAGAGCTGTACAAGCTTCGTTATGTTTATTTATATTATGGTAATTTACACTTCCTCTTTAAGCATATACTGAGCATAACATGACGGTGTCAATTTTTAGAGTCAGGGTGGGTCATTGTTTATGTTTCAACAGGTGTTTCATCGTTTATAGCAACATCACCATTGTGAATTTCATTGTCGTAAAGAAGATACCATACTTTCAAGGCTTTTTCTCTTCCCATACGCTGTGCTCTACCAATCACTTGTTTCTCTACTTCGCTATCAAACTTGTGAAACATAATGATATCCGTGGTATTTTCCAAGTTCAAACCACTGCCATAGAAGCGCGAATTGATTGCCAATAAGTTTACTTCCTCACGTTTGTATCTATTCATGGCACAGTGTATTTGGTTTCCATTCCCACGGAGTTGTTCATATTTAATTCCGAGTTCCTCCATAATAGGCAACGCCTTGTAAAAAGACGTATCATAGTTAGAGAACAGTAGCACTTTTGCACACCGCCCTTTCATTTCCTCCAATAAGCGTTTTAGGTTCTCGTATTTATCTACATGAGGGGAGGGCGACAAGAAACCAGATGTGACGTTTCCAAGAGAGCCGTTGGCACCATATTCGTTGCTATCACCCATCATTGCATTTGTTGCACATGCAGTCCGTTCTTCAATTACGTACAAGTCGTTTTGATTAATCTTTTCGTTGCACATGGGACAACTGGAACGGTTCATAAACCATACATTAATGCACTTGAAACAAAATGCGTTGTTGCAACAATTTACCACGGACTTGTTTTGTATATCATCGCAACAGATGGGACACATATTCGTATCCGCAATGCGACCACGGATTGCGTCAATCTTTTGTTGCAGTTCATTGATAACTTTCCGCATCTTGTCTAACTCGTGGAGCTTGTCTTGTTCGCTATGGTATACCATTTGCTCCATCATGTTATAGCGAAGATGGTAATTGTGCATGGTATTCATATACCGTTCCACCATAATGTTAATAATGTTCATTTCGGAAGAACGATGAGAAGGATTGATGTGTTCTATGGCACCACCAATGTCATCTGCGTTCAAACATTCAATGATAGTCTTATCTACAATTCCATTCAATACATTAATAGAAAATGGAGTGCGACATCTCACAATATGGTATACAATCTCTGGAAGACGCATAGAATGCTCCACATATCTTTCGCTATTCTTAATAACAATCACTTTCATCATAGAGTGGGGAATATAAGATCCCAGGTCTATTAATAGACTGCGAATAAACCCTGCACACCGCATACCACTTGCGTACCATTCATAGCGTTGAAGATCCCTTACCCAACTATGATACCCTCTGGGATAGAGAAGGTTTCCGTAAGATGCAGTGACCAACCAATAGAATTGTGCGTCAATGGTTTTACAATTGGGGATATTCAAACTATCTACTTCATCATAAATCACTCTTTGGAAACAGAGATTATGTCTACATGTATATTGTGCAAATCTGTTATACATAGAGGACGTGATGACGATTAGCCGCTTATTACGAATGCGTGCGATGTCCTCGGGAGCCCCCGCATTGTCAATATAAGTATCTAAAATTCTATTCCGATGGATAAGAACCCAGTCATCTTCTTGAAAGATAATATCACACATCTCTACGTATTGTTTCCATTGTTTGATAAGAACGTGGGGGATTACTAAGATGTTGGTAGTAAGAGGAACCTTGTCACTTTGGAAGGTGAATTTCAGCATACTGTCGCCAAAGCTGCGGACCATGTCTCCATTTTTATGATGAATGTTGTTAATATGTATCAAGGCCATCAATACAAATGATTTTCCTGAACCCACGCGATCTCCCAAAATAGCCACGCGTGTACGTAATGTATCGCCTTCGCGAGCTACTTGTTGAAACCTCTTAATATCCTTCAGTTGTATACTTTTATTTTCAAAATCAATACACCGTTGTAGTATCGTTTTCTGATGTGCCTTTAGTTGTATAGTTTTAGAGAGGAAGACATCATTAGCAAATGATGGTGTATGTTCATCTAAATATTCTACCTCTATGTCATAGCCGCGATGTAAAGTATACTGGGCAGTTTGATTACCTTCTATATTATTGTATCTATGGGGTATGTTCAAGTCCATGTTATCTCTAACATACAAATAAACTTTTTTGTATACTCTCTACAATTTATTTTTCCGACGTTATGTGGTATCACGGCTTAAGATGTTTTTATTTTATCAGAGTAATATAGTGTTTCGTTTCTCTTATTCATCATGATTGAAGACGTGGAATATCTAATACAAAATAGCGAAGTTGACAATATTCCTTTCTTCATTGACAGTTCTATTCGCAACAAGGAATTTTACAATAGTGCTTCGGAATACCAGATAGAATTCTCTCAGCCATTCACCTATGTTACAGGGTTTGATATTCTTGATGCTACAATTCCCACGACGATGTATAACGTAGATATCAATAACAATACGCTCAGTTTTGGACAGTTAGAAATACTGGATGCAGTTAATTATGAACCCAAAACCCTCTTTCATGAACTCTCGGATACCAAAACGTTCTCTACCCTCTTTGAGATGAAAGACCCTGAGAAACATTTATTTGTTATACCAGAAGCAGATGCAGTTATCAATCCGGAACTGGAAGTAACAAACTTTCCATTCACGAGCTTGGGCGAAAATTATTATGAAGCAGTGCGGTATTCTATAGACATACCGGCTTCCTTATTTATTAAGGTTAGTGTTAAAGATGAACCGGAGAAATATGCTTACATGTTATACGATGGCGACATCTATGCCATAGAGCGTACCATTGCAAATTACATGTACACACTTGTCATTGACGAAGACAACTTTCATGTAAACAATATCACTAATCTCGGAGTAAATAACGAAATAAATCCCGTTCTTTCTATGTTTAAGGTATATTACTACAAGTTTTACAAGAGTCTCGTGGTTACGCCTCCCACTGGTAGCGTTGCCCACTATTATTTCTATTATATGACTGTGGATGGAGGGAACTATGATATCACGAGCATCAAGAGTGCGTTAAACTCTCTTATGAACCCCAAGTTTATCAGTGTGGAATCAACAACAACAGACAACCGTCAAGGGTTAATCCGGTTTAATTCAAGTAAAATGTTTATTATTAATGCAAAAACGGGGACACTAAGTCCAAACTTGGGGTTTGAAGTTCGTGATGCAAATACCGTCTCTGTGCGTGAGAACCGTGACGTATTCTTATCCAATGAAAGTAGTGGTATCTGGTCTATCACACCACCTGGGTTGGTAAATCTTCTCGGCGAGCGTTATGTTATCTTGCGGATTAAAGAGATTGAAGACCATTTACTGGGGGCGTATGCTCACATGAACCTTACAAGTGGTGTTGCTATGTTCAAGTTGGCGGCGGGAATTAGTGATGTCACGAACTTGCGTTTTGACTTCGTCAACCTTGTGCGAAAACCCTTCCATCCTATCGGAAAGCTGACCAAGTTAACTCTGCGGTTTGAAACAGCAAGTGGTGAGTTGTATGATTTCAAAGGGGTGAACCACCAAATTATGTTTGTCGTTAAAATATTGAAACCGAAACAACGCAACTCCTTCACCAAGTCAATTCTAAACCCTTCGTATGACCCCAATATTGTACAGTATATATACTCCGACAAGAATGCAAAATACCGCGAAGACAGTGACTTTGAAGAGGAGTTCTTAAATAATAAGTTTTACAATATGTACAAAAAGAAAATGGATAATCACTATTACGATAGCACGGAGGAGGAGGATACTACAGAGGATGAAGACTCGGATAGCGATGATGCCTAACTTTTCTTACGCGGTTCTATATTTTTCTTATGTCGTGTTTTCATATTCTCAAGACCACGGCGGATATCTATTTCCGAGGGAATGCATTTTAGTACATCGTTATAATGTACATTTTCATTGGCGATGATTTCATTGGCAAGTTCCATGTTCTGCTGATAGACATAGTTGCAGATATATTCCATAAAATCAATGTTCAACTTCATTATGTATGTGTATTGTTCTATCAAGTATAATCACAATACATGTTCTAAAAATAATGTGCCTGACAAATTTTTTTTACCGCTGACAGTTGATAATCTTTTTACCACATGTCATCGTACGCTTGTCAAATTTATTCCATTTATTCGTTGCAACGCCTCGCGCTGCATCGCCTCGCCTATACCATTTAGAAGACAGCAGAGTGAGCGTCGCCGTTTTCAAAAGGCTCGGGAACACCTTCCATCACATCTTCCTCGGGCATGGAAGGGGTCGCGTCTCCGGGGGCACCAGGGGCACCAGGGACGGCACCATCGGCACCGGCGGCACCGGGGGCACTGGGGATACCGGCCTCTTCGGAAACAATGGGGGCTGCTTCAGAGGCGGGGGCACCAAGGGTCTTCTTCTTCTCTTCTTCAGAGGGCTGCGAAGGGACGGGGGTGATGTCCTGAGCTTCTTCATAGAAAGGTTCCGTGGGGCGGATAGAACCACCGAAAGAGCTGAGAAGGACAAGGAGAAGGAGGAGACCGGCGAAAGTGAGGAGTGTTACCTTCATGTTTTTGCTTACCATGATTACTAAGTTTCTTTATGTTTTATAGTAGAGAAAATATTTTTTCTTTCAGAACAATAAATGTTGGATGCAGCAGATCTCAATGACGCGTACGGTTCAGGTTCTATGGATACAGAGCTAATGATACCTCCTGGTAGCGACAATAGTTCTTACCCTTCTCCCCTACAAGATAATCTTCCCAAGGGGTATGCCACGACTACGGATGAAACCGCTGTTCGCATGGGAGCAGATACTTTCAAAGCAGAGAACAATAATATCTCTAACCCCTCTGCAGACCCCCCGTCGCAGCCTCCTTCGCAGCCCTCCAACCAAATTCCTCAGGAGGTACTTCAGAAGCAATTTGAACAGGAAAAGAAAATCCAGTTCCTTGTAAATGAACTCAAGCGTCGGAAGATGCAGCAACAGCAGCTTAACCTGCCTTCAAATGTAGTGCCTCTGGCAAACTCGTCTTCGCCTGATACCTATTGGGACAGACTTTTCGGTAAGAAAAAAGATATGATGCGTTTCCTTCAGTCTTCACTTATTGTTTTACTTGCTATTAGCATTCACTTTATTGTACACCATTATCTTCAAGACTACATTGACAACAATGATCTTACACCCGAACGCCAACTACTTCTCCGTATTCTATACCCCGCCGCTATTTTATTTGTAGCATGGAATATCATCGCCTTTGTAAAATGACCGTAGGCATACAATTACATAGCGGCTGCCCTTCGCAGTGTTGACATGATTTTCACAATCTCTGAAGTTTTCAGAGGGTTATAATTGAATGCAGGAATAACCCCTGACCCTTCTGTGGTGTGTGTCGTCATTGCGGTCTTTTCATTCTTGGTATCCGCCTTTTCTTTTTTTCCTGACATTTCTCCCCCAGTCATAGTAGGAGTGTCCTCAGGAGGTGTAGATACATGCATCTCTTCTATATCATCCATGTCCATGGAACCCTCGGCAACGGTTGCTCCATGCAATGCAATAGCCGTCGCCCCTCCACCCATCTGTGCATTCTTACCAGATGAACCAGAAGCATTCGTTTTCTGTACTACGGAAGACAGGAGTTCCAAGTGAGCACGTAAAGCACTCATACTATCTACGAGCAAACGGATTTTCTCCTCTTGCATTTCCATACGTTGTTTGAGTTCTTTTACTTCATTTTTGGTGGCAGTGGAAACAGTCGGCATATTATTACCAAGTCGTATTTATTTAGTATAATAAAAAACCAAACAAAGCCTTATATCCATTGCGAGACATATTTATCTCTAACTACTACAAATAGAATAACAACATTGCTCTCCATGGAACCACCAACCAAGACCCAGAAATATCATTTTCAACCGTCATTGTTCACCCGTATTATACAAGCAGGTGGTGCATCTGAAGAAGGAAATGTGTCTCCGTCATCATTTAATCCCCATAACGCTCTGTTCACACTCATGCTATGGACATCCATCTTCTTCGCATCTTTGTACTTCGCCACTCTTATTACAAAAAGCCCTGTTGTCATTGACCACTTTTTCAAAGATGTTGATATTAATGACCCCACACTCACCTTTAAAGAGAGGTACGGAAAAATCATTCTCTTCAGCTTCTTCTTTATCGCTATGATTGTTGGGTTCCATATCCTCATTGCGGGAGGGATATACGCCATATTCTCGTCTTTTGATATGGCAAACCGCATTAACAATATTTTCTGGAAATATGGTGATACATTCCTTTGGTTATCGGTACTTAGTACGATTGGTTTATTTGTTATCTTCTGTTTATACTTCGCGATGGCTCCTTCTTATATTAGTAACCTTGCCTATAGCGACTATTTGGACCCTTCGGAAACAGACAAAGAGGAATACTCCGATGCAGTTAAATACATTCTTCATTTACGCAACATGATAGTGTATGTGTTCTGTTTCCTTCTTGCCTTATTTGTATACCATTTCTTTGTTCAACCTTTCAACATGAAGTTCTTTGCATACTATATGGCCTTCATTCTTGTCATCGTAATATTGAGTACATATCAAACAAGTTTTGAGTTGCGTAGAAAAGTAAGAGGGATGACGGCACTACTTATTGTAGTACCCATTCTTTTCCATATTGCACTTCCAAAATTGTTTGTCAAAAAAACATGAGCATCTCGCATCCGCATTTTTCTTACATCTTCTCTGAGTAACGGTAGATGAAATATACAAACGTAATCATAATAAACAAGACCATGAGGAAAATCATCTCGGAGTTTATTGTGAGCATTGTCTGATATTTGACATCAATATTCTTGTTTAGACCATCGGGATAATAAATGCGGAACAGATACATGAACGCGAAAGCAAGGAATGTAAGAGGGAGGAGAACTAAGAAGAAAAGGAAGAACCCTGGCATAAAGTAGAGACCGAAGATGCGAATAGAATTGTCAATCATTGCCTTGGATATCTTGTCGTATATAACTGTATATGCTTCTCCCGTGAGTGGGGCAAAGATATTACTTGCAACAATCACTGCAATGTGAATGATACAGATGAGGAGATAAAACATGAACATGTATGTGGTTACTTTTTGTATGTACCCCAGATATGCCCCTACATACGCAAAGAGATATCTGTGCCATGGGAGGGATACATTACTGGATACAATAAATTCTGTTACTTCCTTATTTGCTTCAATTAGAAAGACAAGGCTGTAAAGAAAGAATATCGTGATACTAATAACGACCAAGCCCACGTTTTCTTTTTGATATACTTGAGCGAGAATATCTGGTATTGCCATCGTTAATAACAAAGAAGAAAATTTTATATGGATATTATAAACCGTAGATTACATGTTGGATGGTCCCACAAATAGCGAACATAATACTATGTACGGTGGTCTGGATTTCTTAGATGCAGAAGGTATATTTGGTAATTATGTCAAGGCGAAAAATGCACAGACGGGTGGTGGCCCTGGTGACGAAACAGCCATAGTTCCCTTTACTGGTTCCGCGCCCCCCGCTGCTGTCCCCGCCACCACACCCTATACTGTAAAGGAGCCGGATAACGCAACGCCTTCCACCGCCATTGTCCCCGCCACCACACCCTATACTGTAGAGGAGCCGGATAACGCAACGCCT
>Ga0181584_10000066_pt1 | contig 62047 bp, 54 predicted proteins | sample 071ome_30_FD_132462 | JGI IMG/M metagenome (GOLD analysis project Ga0181584, IMG submission 132462) | Coastal salt marsh microbial communities from the Groves Creek Marsh, Skidaway Island, Georgia - 071406AT metaG (megahit assembly) | ecosystem: Environmental > Aquatic > Marine > Intertidal... | reverse complement strand
GCGTCTCCAACCGGACCGGCATTGCGCCGGGCAAGAACGTAGTGGAAGTGGAAAAGAAACTGATGAAGTTTGTGCCGGAAGAATTTTTACTGGATGCCCATCACTGGCTCATCCTGCATGGACGGTATACCTGCATCGCCCGCAAGCCTCGATGTAGGTCCTGCGTTATTTCGGATCTTTGCGAATATAAAAAGAAAGAGCTGGATTGAGCCGGGATGTTCCATCATGCCGGAAATTGCGCAGCAATCTCCGGCAACACATCAATAACAATCTGCAAACAATCGTTACCTATTTCTTGCCGCGCAAACTGGCCGCTGTGCGCAGGCGTAGGGCATTCAACTTGATAAAGCCTTCTGCATCCTTCTGGTCATAGGCACCGGCATCATCCTCAAAGGTGGCAATCTTTTCATCGAACAATGACTGCTCGGACTCCCTTCCCACGACAATTACATTGCCCTTGTACAGTTTCACGCGCACCTTGCCGTTGACCTGTTCCTGGGAATCATTGATGAGTCCCTGCAGGGCTTCACGTTCCGGTGACCACCAGTAGCCGTTGTACACCAGCGTGGCATAACGGGGCATCAGGTCATCCTTCAGGTGGGCCAGTTCGCGGTCCAGTGTCAGGGATTCGATGGCGCGATGTGCCTTGAGCATGATGGTGCCGCCCGGTGTTTCGTAGCACCCGCGGGACTTCATGCCCACGTAGCGGTTTTCCACGATATCGACGCGACCGATGCCGTTTTCGCCACCCACCTTGTTCAGGTAGGTCAGCACGGTGGCCGGTGACATGGCCTCACCGTTGATGGCCACGATATCTCCCTTGACGTAATCCAGTTCCAGGTAAGTGGGCTTGTCCGGCGCCGCTTCCGGCGAAACACTCCACAACCACATGGCTTCCTCGGGCTCGGCACCGGGATCTTCCAGGATGCCGCCCTCGTAGGAAATATGCAGCAGGTTGGCGTCCATGGAATAGGGTGACTGGGTGCCACGTTTCTGTTCCACCGGAATATTGTGCTCGGCACAGTAGTTCATCAGTTTTTCACGGGAGTTCAGATCCCATTCCCGCCAGGGCGCAATGATTTTCACACCCGGCATCAGGGCATAGGCACCCAACTCGAAACGCACCTGGTCGTTGCCCTTGCCTGTCGCGCCATGGGAGATGGCATCGGCACCGGTTTCCTGGGCGATTTCCACCAGGCGCTTGGCAATCAGGGGCCTGGCAATGGAGGTGCCCAGCAGGTACTCCCCTTCGTAGATGGTGTTGGCACGAAACATGGGGAATACGTAGTCACGCACGAACTCCTCGCGGATATCCTCGACGAAGATTTCTTTCACGCCCAGGGCCTCGGCCTTGGCGCGTGCCGGTTCGACTTCCTTGCCCTGGCCGAGGTCGGCCGTGTAGGTCACCACTTCACACTGATAGACATCCATCAGCCATTTGACGATGACGGAAGTATCGAGACCGCCGGAATAAGCCAGCACCACTTTCTTGATATCGGACATTGATGTTCCCTGCCTGTATTGGACCTGTTGTCGGCACGCACCTGCGTGCCCACGGAAAAAGGCGGCTATTGTACCTTCGGTGTACAAATTTTAGAAATATCCCGAACGATTCCGCCAATCTCCCCTGAACGGGCTTCAGTTCCTGCTATAATCTGCGCCCATTCGACGCCAATTTTCTTCGAGGCTTCACGGACTGCATGCAGGAAATCACCCTCACACGACCTGACGACTGGCATCTGCACCTGCGCGATGGCGCCAGCCTGCCGGACACGGTCGCCCACAGCGCCCGCACCATGGGACGCGCCATCATCATGCCAAACCTGGTTCCTCCGGTGACCACCACGGCCGATGCCCTGGCCTACCGTGAACGCATCCTGGCCCATGTGCCCGAGGGCAGCCCGTTCCAGCCCCTGATGACCCTGTATCTCACGGATAACACGCCATCGGATGAAATTGCCCGGGCCAGGCAAAGCGGCCATGTCTACGGAGTCAAACTGTACCCGGCAGGAGCAACGACCAATTCCGACCAGGGTGTGACCAACCTGGAAAATACCTATGACACACTGGAGGCCATGGCCGAGCAGGACATGCCGCTACTGATCCACGGCGAAGTCACACGCGGTGATGTCGATATCTTTGACCGGGAGCGCCTGTTTATCGATGAAACACTGGCCCCACTGCATCAGCGCTTTCCGACCCTGAAGATGGTGTTTGAACATATCACTACCCGGGATGCCGCTGACTTTGTGTTATCGGCTTCCGACAAGGTGGCAGCCACCATCACCCCCCAGCACCTGATGTTCAACCGTAACCATATGCTGGTTGGTGGTGTGCGTCCCCATTATTTCTGCCTGCCGGTGCTCAAGCGCAATACTCACCAGCAGGCCCTGCAGGATGCAGTGGCCAGCGGCTCCAGAAAACTCTTCCTGGGGACCGATTCGGCGCCCCACGAAAAAGGCGCCAAGGAAAATGCCTGCGGCTGTGCGGGCTGCTTTTCCGCCCATGCCGCCCTGGAACTGTACGCCCAGATATTTGAGGAACTCGATATTCTCAACAAGCTGGAAGCCTTTGCCAGCTTCAACGGGCCGGATTTTTACGGCCTGCCACGCAACAAGGACACCGTGACCCTGCGCAGAACAGACTGGCAGGTTCCGGACAGCTATGCCCTAGGGGACGGACAGATCGTACCCCTGAATGCCGGTGCCACCATGCACTGGTCAGTCGTCCAGGACTGACCCTGGACACAATACATCGCATCACAAGCCATACAACAAACAAGAGTAACCCTGTGTCTGAAGAAGAAAAACCGACCTCCCTGCTGGCCAGTCGATTTCGTGGCTATCTGCCTGTCGTGGTTGACGTGGAGTGTGGCGGTTTCAATAACCAGACCGATGCCATCCTGGAAATTGCCGCTGTCACACTGGGCATGGATGAAAACGGCATCCTGGAACCCGAAGACACCTGGTTTTTCCGTGTACATCCCTTTCCCGGCGCCAACCTGGAAGATGCGGCGCTCAAGTTCACCGGGATTGATCCCCACCATCCCCTGCGTATTGCCCATCATGAACCGGAAGTGTTCAGGGAACTGTTCAAGAACATTCGCAAGAAAATGAAGGCCGAGCATTGTACCCGGGCTATCCTGGTCGGTCACAACGCCCATTTTGACCAGGGTTTTGTCAATGCTGCTGCCGAGCGCAACAACATGAAGCGCAATCCCTTCCACCCCTTCTCCAACCTGGACACCGCGACCATGAGCGCACTGGCCTTTGGCCAGACTGTCCTGTCTCGTGCCTGTGAGAGCGCCGGCATTGATTTCAACAATGAAGAAGCCCATTCGGCCCGCTACGATGCCGAAAAAACCGCTGAGTTGTTCTGTCAGATCGTCAATCGCTGGCAGGAACTGGGCGGTTGGCCGGTCGAAACAGGCAATAAGTCGTCAAGCGAAACCTGATTTGACAGAGGTCAAGGTCACCCGCCTGTTGAAATAGTTATATAGCGTGTGAAAACGCGTTAAAAACTAAAAAGGAGAAAGACATGGCTGGCGGCAGAAAAATTCTTGTCATTATTGATGCAACCCATGAGCAGCACCTCGCCCTGGAGCGAATGATCATTACCTCGGAAGTGAAAGAGCCCGGGGCGCATATCCATCTTTTTATCAGTGTCGATAGTGAAAATACCGATCTTGGTTCGGAAAATGCGAACCTTTACCGGGACGATACCTGGCTGAAATCCATTACGGACAAACTTGACCAGACCGGGGTGAAGTACAGCTTTGAACTGTGCTGGTCCAATGAATGGCAACTGGCCGTGCTGAACAGTGCAAAGCGCTTCGAGCCGGATCATATTTTCATGCCTGCCCCCAATGAAGGCAAAAAATCCTTTTTCAGCAACCAGCAGTGGGCCCTGCTGCGTACTGCCGTTCCCCCGGTTTCCATCGTCAGGTCAAAGGACACCAAGCCGCGTAAAAAAATGCTGGCTGCCATCAACATCTAGAAGCATGATGATCCGAATTACGCCAGGCTCAATGAGAAGATCCTGGCCAAGGGACAGGAAATTGCCGAGCATTACGGGGCCGACTTTTATGTCGTCAACGCCTACAAGGACAGCATGCATTTTCCCGACCGCCAGCAGATCATGCGCATTTCCGGCCTGCCTTCAGAACGTGTTCACGCCGAAGAAGGCGACCCTGCCACCGTGATTTCCCGGTACGCCAAGGAACTGGGCGCCGATACTGTGCTGATAGGCACCATGGCCCGACAGGGAGCCTCAGCACTGATGCGTGGCAACACGTCTGAAAAAGTCCTGAGCAAACTGGACGTGGACGTCATCGCACTGTCCTGACGCTTCCCCGTTGTTCCCAACCGGCCTCCTGCCACCTGGCAGGAGGTACCGGTAACAATTCCTTTAAATCCATGGGTTTATATCCCTGTTGAACTGGCAAACAGGGTACAGATCAGTCTATTATGGCTGCTTTGGCCTTGCGCATTTACAGCGCAGGTCCGGTAGACAATTACAATCGTAGAAATACCGACTCGGCAGCATCATTACAGCTTCAATGAATCAATTCCCAGACAGCAATGACGTCCTGGCATGGATGGACTATGTCGCCACCCTACCCTCGCTGGGCGAACACTGGGTGGATACCTGCAAGGCACCCGGCAACCCGGTTGTCCTGGTCGATACACTGGGCACAAGCCTGAAGGCCAAGTCGGCCCTGACAGGCTCCATCATCCTGGCCAAACGTATCGCCAGGACCAGCGCCGAACAAAATGTGGGACTACTGCTGCCTACCACTGCCGGTGGCATGCTGGCCGGTATGGCGACCATGATTCTTGGCAAAACCCTGGTCACACTGAATTACACGGCTCCCCTGGACACCATCCGCTCTGCTATTGAGCAGGCCGGATTGAAAACGGTCTACACCTCGTCCCGCTTCATGGACAAGCTCAAATCCCGCGGTGTTGATCTGTCCCCACTGGCCGACTCGGTTAACCTGGTCATGCTCGAAGACCTCCAGGCCACGGTATCAACCGGTGAGAAACTGCTGACCCTGTTGCAATGCAAATTCATGCCGGCATCCTGGCTGAAGAAGAAGTACTGCAAACAGCCGGATACCAATGACACGGCTGTCATCCTGTTTTCCAGTGGCAGTGAAGGCCCGCCCAAGGGCGTCATGCTCAGTCATCGGAATATCCTGGCCAACGTGAAGCAGGTGGCGAAAATTCTCGATGCCGATGCAGAGGATGTCATCCTGGCCAACCTGCCCATCTTCCACTCTTTCGGGTTGACCGCGTGTCAATTCCTCCCGCTGCTGGAACGAATCAAGGTGGTCTGCCACATGGATCCCACTGATGTGATTGCCAATGCCAAAGCCATTCGGGAACACAAGGCAACGCTCATGTTTGGCACCTCGAGTTTTTATCGCCTTTACGTCAAAAATCACCGGGTCAAACCGGAAGACATGGCAAGCCTGCGCCTGGTTATTGCGGGAGCCGAAAAACTGCAGCCTGAAATCAGTGTCGCTTTCAGGCAACGCTTCAACAAAAAAATCCATGAAGGCTTTGGCTGTACGGAACTGTCCCCAGTGGCCAACGTCAATACGCCCTTTCCCAACCTGGACAGTCCTCACCTGAAGGACAACAACAAGCCCGGTACTGTCGGCAAACCCATACCGGGTACCCGTAACCGTATTGCCGATCCGGATACCCTGGCCGAGCTTTCCCTGGGGACGGCCGGTATGATCATGGTTGCAGGACCACAGGTGATGCAGGGCTACCTGGGTAATCCGGAACAGACCAACAGTGTTATCGCCGAGATTGATGGCTTGCGCTGGTATATCACCGGTGACAAGGGCTCACTAGATGAGGACGGTTTTCTCACCATCCAGGATCGCTATTCCCGCTTTGCCAAGATCAGCGGGGAAATGATTGGCCTGGGTACTGTCGAGGAAGTCATCAGGAAAGCAGTCAATGATGATCTCGTGGAGATCATGGCCATTAATATCCCGGACCCCAAGAAAGGCGAAATGATCGCAATTCTTTCCACGGCCGAGCTTGATGAACGTTCCCTGCGCCCCCACTTGCTTGCCGGCGGCCTGAACAACCTGGCCCTGCCGGCTGCCTATGTCACCGTGGAGGCCATTCCCAAGCTCGGTTCCGGCAAGGCCGACTTCGCCACAGCCAAGGAAGTCGCCCGCCAGGCCCTGCTGGGCCGCTGATTTCCAGCCTACAGCGCACTATTTGACATGGATCATGGCGCCAGTGCCCCCCGGTCAGCAGAATTCCCCTGAACAGCAAAATATTCGCCAAAAAAGATAAATTCGCCTTTGACAATGATTCTCATTAAGATTAATATTCTCGTCCAGTTAAGGTAAACCAAGGTATTCAAGCCACCATGTATGTCTGTCTCTGCAAAGCGGTAACTGATCGCCAGATCAAGGAATTCGTGAATGGCGGTGCCGGTACATTCGAGGAAGTCTGCAAGCAGCTGGGTGTGGCCACCCAGTGTGGCAAATGCAGTCAGCTGGCCCAGAATATCGTCGAAACCACGGTCAAGAAGACACCTTTCGTCGAAGCCGCCAGTTAGGCTTATCCCCCGCTACCCAACGCAAACAAAAATACGATCAATTAGCATTCGTATTCTCTTTTTATTGTTATAAATTAAGCACTTAGCCCCGCCACTTCTGGACATTTCGCCTCCCGGAAGCGACAATACGCCCCATGTTTTTCCATCGAATTTTCAATCACAGGATGCATTATGAAAGGTGACAGCAAGGTAATCGAACATCTCAACAAGGTTCTGGGCAATGAACTGGTTGCCATCAACCAGTACTTCCTCCATGCCAAGATGTTTGAGGATTGGGGACTGAAGGAGTTGGCCGACTTTACCCGGGAAGAATCCATCGACGAAATGAAACATGCCGATGAAATCATAGACCGAATCCTGTTCCTGGAAGGCCTGCCCAACCTGCAGGACTACGGCAAACTGCATATCGGTGAAGCCACGGAGGAAATGCTGCGTTGCGACCTGGACCTGGAAATGCGCGCCATTCCTGACCTGCGCGCAGCCATTGCCCACTGCGAATCCGTACAGGATTACGTCAGTCGCGACCTCTTCCGCACCATCCTGGATGACGAGGAAGAGCACGTCGACTGGCTGGAAGCCCAGTTGTACCTGATTGACAACATGGGCATCCAGAATTACCTGTCCGAGAAAATAGACAAAGGCGGGAATTAATTCGCGATAGAAAAGAAAAAGGCAGCTTCAAGCTGCCTTTTTTGTGTCTGCCAGCCAGGCAACTTACTGAAAATAAGGCGCCAGGGATTCCCTGATCAGCGCCTGGACTTTCCCCGAATCATAATCCTCATCAGCAGACATCTCCTCGGCTTGCTGGAACAGTACGGCAAACAGGGGCACGCCCTCGACACTGGGCACGATGGTATGACGGTCGGCGGACTCGAACAGGCTCGACCACACCGCGCGTGCATCTTCCCAGTAGCGTGAGGTCTGGGACCAGTATTCATCCCCTGCTGAAAAATCAAAATCGACGATGCGCTCGTAACGGTTCACGCCCAGCTCCTTGGACAGGAACGGCAGGCCGTTATCAATATTGCCGTGACCATCGAGTATCACCTTGTAGTTTTCCTCTTCCTGAACCCAGCCCGTGGGCACGATGGTATGCCGGTTGGTCCCGATCAGCACATCGTAGTCATCGCGCACACTACTCTCACGCCGGGGAACCGGTCGCCAGGTTTCTGCACTGATCCAGGTAGAGACATTTTCCCGGTGCTCCCAGCGTCCCCAGGATTCATACCGGGGAGAATCATCCACTTGGTACACGGACTGCGCCCAACTGCCCGCAACCTCATCCTGCGGAATGTCCTGGTGCTCCCAGGTGTCCCGGCCGATGTAGGCAAACACCGAATCAGCTTCATAAGCCCAGTCCTGGCGCCAGTGCTTCTGCACGAAGGGACCCATGATCTCGCCATCTTCTCCTTTCACGAACATCACGATCAGGTGTTGCAGGCTGATGAAGTCCTCGCTGTCCTCCACCACGTAGATATATTCAGTGCCCCAGCTCTGGTAGGGACGCCCGCGTTCAAAGTCCGGGGTATAAGCCACCGTTTCCAGGAATTCAAAACTGGTGCGGTAGGGTCCGGCCATGGCCAGGATCGCACGCCGGTCCTTTTCCTTCTTGCTCAGCCCCGGTTCCTGCAGGGCCACCCAGCCAGGATGGGGCTCCGGGTCCAGGGTAACCGGTGTGCCGGTGGAGGTACCGCCTCGGGGCAGGAAGTCACAGCCCTGGGCCTGGGACCAGCTGAAGGTATAGCGGTAATGTTGTGGACAGCTTTCTTCCTGTGCAGATGCTGGCAGGAAAAAACCCGTCAGGAAAACCAGAAAGATCAGTCGAAACAACATAGCGTGGTGTCCTTTATTAACATGTACATAGCCCTGAAAGATAACGCTTCTCACAGTTCAGTCAAGGTGACAGGAAAAGTGGCAGGGTTCCGTTTGTCTTTGTTCGCGGCTAAAGCCGCTTCCTACGAGTGCATTTTCCCCTGTAGGAAGCGGCTTTAGCCGCGAATAATGAATACACCCAATGTAAACGGAATCACTGCAGTTTGGCCGTAGGTCGGCATAGCGAAGCGTTTGCCGACATGCATGTCAGATATGCAGGGTGTCGGCAAACGGCCCTTAGAGCCTATGCCGACCTGCAATGTGTAGCCAACAACCTGCAGGACGCTACGAGAACGATCGCCCCAGCCGTCGAAATCCCATGCACGTGCCGGTGATGCACACCGCGGTGGTCCCCAGCATGAGAATCCACATGAAAATATCCCACACCGGGCGTGAGCGCAGAAAGCCGGTGAAATCGCCCCGATGCAGGCCGTAATGCAGCCAGCGGTACCATTTATCGTTGGTATCAATCTTGTCCAGGATCTCGCCACTTACCGGGTCCAGGTAATAGCGGGTGTTCTTGCCGTCATTGGCAATCACCCGGTATGCCGGTAACCTGACCAGTTCATGGTGATCGTAATAATAACCATCACCCGCTGTAATCATGTCAGTGGCCACCGGCCTGCCCTTCGGGGACAACAGCATGGCCAGTGATAGCAGCTCTTTTTGCGGCAGTGGCTTTGCTTGTAGATAACCAGCATCAAAACGCATCCTGGTAGCATCATTTTCAACACGGTAGAGCGCCAGGTGTCCCTGCAGGACCCTGCCTTCGATGCGTACCGTGTTTTCGGTCATGGGCAAGGCAGCAAGCCTGGGCAACAGTGCACTGATCGTTGCCCAGGTGATATCCCCCCCGCGCAACAACTGCGCTTCCGATTGCGCGCCCTCGCCTTCCATAAGAGCACCCGGCTGCATGGAAAACAGGCCGCTAAGTACCCACGTGAAGGTCACCAGGCCAAACAACAGACCAGCATAGTGATGCCACAGGGACAATCCTCTATAGGGTGACTTGCGCCCACTCTTGCGCGTTTTGAACTGGCGCAAACCAAAGTAAAGCCCTGTGGCCGTCAGGAAGATACCGATGACCGTCAGCCAGATAACCACCTGGCTCCACAGTTGTACTTTTTCACGGAGAATCGTCGGGTAAAGCCAATGCAGTACTGCTCCCAGGTACCCCCACACCCGTTGTTCACGTGTGGTGTGCTGAATAATTTCACCGGTACGACTGGACTGGTACCACTGCGTGCCGGCGTCATCATTGGCCGCGAAATGGTACAGCGGTCGATGGGGATTATAGGCCCCGTAAACTGTCCACTGGTCGTTATGGATGGTGCCAAGGAGAGTGGCCTCGGGATAATGACGACTGCTGGCAAAACCGGCAGCAAGGTTCTGTGCAAACATTTCCTGGACGGAATGAAAAACACGGCTATGCCTGAGATCCATGGTGAGCAGCATGTCGTCCACTGTTCTCAGGTGCAGTACCGGAATACTCCCGAGCATCTGCAGGTCGAATTCCTGGTAAGTGGTTTCAGACAAGCTGGTACTGTCCGGGATGGCACAGCAGTTATCGAGTGTCAGTGGTGGCAGCAGGGACAGGGATTCGGTTTCCGACAGCTCCGGGTAGGACTTGTACATCATGATGAAGCCGGACAGGCACCAGATGACCATCAGGATGCCCAGGGCAATGCCCGCCTAGCGGTGTGTCAGGAAAAGCAGTTTCAGCATGATAGTGGGCACTGCCTTCCCGGAGTATTAAGGACAGGAAGGCAACGCCGCGCCCGGTCAGTACCGGAAACCCGTAGCTCAGAAACAGTAGCTGTAGCCGGCATGGAAAGTACGACTCATTCCCAGGTTATCGAAGAGATAGGATGTTCCCGTGGCATCCAGTGTGCCCCGATCAACCCTGCTGGCGTACTCCTTGTCCGTCAGGTTCTCAACCCGCAGTGTCAGCTGGTGTTGACCGTCATTACCCAGGTTGTAGTAACCGGACAGGTCCATGACGGTGTACTTGCCACGGGTCTCACCACGCCGGGCATTGATCTCACCAACATGGTTTATTGAGAACGTAAAGCCCATGGGCACACTGGTCGAATTATAGTTGGCCTGGACCTTGGTTTCTGTTTCGGGAATACCGGTCAGCTGGATACCGTCACCGTTGAGTTCCGATTCCGTGTTGTTGTGACTCAGGTTCACTCCCCACGCCTCGTTCAGCCTGAACGTGGCAATGGCTTCGAAACCACGTACCTGAACTTCATCATTGGAGTTCACAAAGCTCTCTCCCACCACACCGGCAATTTCCAACGGCACGTAGGAGTCGATGTAATCGGTAATATCACGACGAAAACCGATCAGCTCGTAACTGAAGTCCTCGTAGTCGCCACCGATTGACAGGTTCATGTTTTCACTTTTTTCCGGCTTTAGGTCGGGATTGCCAATGGCAAACCAGCCGCCATCGGGGACGCCGTCATTGTCATCATCGTAATATTCATTCAGGAACAGGGCCTCGGCATCCGGCAGGCGAAACGAGGTCCCCACATTGGCGCTGATATAGGTAGTGTCGGTCAGGTAGTGCTTGCCGCTGAGGTTCCAGACCGTCGCGGTATCCACGTTGGAGGCTTCATTCACGCGAACCCCCAGGGCCAGCATGGTGTTCTCCAGCAGGTCTTCGGTGGTACGGACCTGGGCATAGGCGGCGTTGACCTCCTCTTCCTGGCTGCCGATGCGCCAGACAGCGTCATAGCCGGAAAAGTTCTGGTGATCCAGGCCCAGGATGTATTCAAAACCACCACCAAAGTTGAGTTTGGCCATGGCGTTGGCACCGAAGTCCTCGTAACCCCAGTAATCGCCGTTGTTGATAAACGTGGTACCGCCGGTCAGGTTGCCACTGGCGTCAATATCATTGTAGAGCCGGGTATATTCGGTGTCCCAGTTGTGCCGGTAGGCTTTCACGAAAAGGCCAATCTGGTCGCTGACCTGCCAGTCCAGCTTCACGGTGAAAATATCCTCTTCGCGTTCGTTCACCGTGCTGTTATTGCGGAAAGGACGCGCATAATCCAGTTCGTTTTCCGTGCGCTGGTACTGGGCAGACAGGCGGACATTGTCACTGAGCTCTACCCCGTACTTGATGCCAGCCATATTCACTTCATAGCTGCGGTCACGGTCTGTCGCACTGGGCTGATAATCACTGTCGCGGTAGGGCTGGTAGCCATCGGCTTCATCCCGGGAGGCATAGACCACGTACTGGTGACCATTGTTGCCACCACGGAAATAGCCGTTTACCCCGTAACCGTCATTGCTGTTAACGGTCGTGCCGATGGCACCATCGGCCTCGTTCTGGAAACTCTTGGTCACCACGTTGACCACCCCACCCACCGACTGGGTACCGTAGAAAATACCCTGCCCGCCCTTGAGCACCTCGATGCGCTCGACCATGTGGGACGGAATGGTGTCCAGCGGACTGGTGCCGTTATACAGACGATTGGTGATACGCACACCATCAATCAGCCACAGGATCTCGGAACCGCGTGAGCCTTGCAGGGACGCATCAAAGTAGTCGAACTGACCGTTTTTCGGACGGATGTGCAGTCCCGGAACCAGCATCTGCAGGGTCTGGGCAATATCGATATAACCGCCCTGCTTGATCTGGTCAGCGGTGATGACTTCAACCCGGTTGCCATAGCGGGCCAGGTCCTGGGGAATGGTTTCTTCCAGGCGGTTGCCGGTAATGACGATTTCCTCGATTTCAGCAGCACCGGCCAGCGGAGTGAACACGGCCTGGCAGGCAGTGGCAGCCAGGACGGCAGAAATGGCAAGACGGAGTTGATTGGATTGACTCATGGATTTTCCCTTTTTTTATTAAAATCAGACTGGAGGCCAGGCCAATTGATACTGCGGCGCATTCTAGGGGAAAAATCGACTAAATCCGGGCATTTAACTGTTGTATAACTGTTTTTTAACGTTAAGGAGAACGTTAATTATTCGTATTTACAGTCTGATTCACATAGATGCGGCGCCACTGGACATAGCCGAACACCACGATCACCACGTAGGCCGCAAATAGCAGCGCCGTCAGGTACAGCCCCCGGTCCACGTACAGGAAAATGGAGATGCCATCGATGAGAAACCAGTACAGCCAGTTCTCCAGGACCTTCCACACCACCAGGAAGGTGGTCAACACACTGGCCCAGGTGGTAAAGGCATCCAGGTAAGGCCAGGCCGCGGTGGTGTAGTTGGCCATGAACCAGCCATTGCCGGCGGCAGCCACCAGCAGGACAAGGACAATCAGACCATGTTGCCAGGGGTGCAGCGAACGGATGTTCAGGCCTTCATGGCCCTTGCCGCCATAGCGCCATTCATACCAGCCCACCACGGCCATGACCACGTAGAAGACATTCAACAGGGACTCCATGAGCAGGCTCACGTCCCAGAAGATCACGGCATAGATAGCCGAGCTGACAAAGGCGCAATACCAGCAGGCAAGATGTTCACGCGCCGCCAGCAACAGGTAGGCTATGGCAAGAACGACAGCAAGGGGTTCCAGGATGGGCATAAGGGGCCACGCCGACGAATCACATCCGCCAGCCTGTGTCAGGTTTACTCGGCGTCTTCAAAAAACCCGGCCACGGTCAGGTTGACCACCACGTCCGAGTTGCTGCGATTGTTGAGCCACCAGCCATGAATGCCGGTAAACGGAGCTTTCAGGGTGCCGCTTTCCTTGCCTTCATTATGGATCTTGTAGAACATCAGGTCACCCTTGCCGTCCACTGCCTCGGTATGGCCGTGAAATTCTACGTCCATCAGTGCCGGGTCTTCCATATTGGAAGTCCATGAATAGACGATCATGTCACCGGCATCCATGGCCACCTTGAACTCCAGGCCAACACCGGCAGGTACTTCTATTTCATACTCGCCCTGCCTGAACGGCGCCGTGCCCTCCAAATAAGTGCCGTCAGTCAATGGAATGTCATTCCAGTCCACCTGGCCAAATACCAGTGAGCACAAAGACAATAATAGAGTGGCAATAACGGGCTTGGTCATTTTCGAATCTCCTGAATCAAACAGTCGGCCAGCATACACTTAAAGCTCATGGCCGGGAATAAACTTGGCCACGATAACCTCCCGGCCGTGTGTCTCGTAACTCCAGGCCATCAGCTCTTTCAGGGTATCCATGAGGTAATGGAACTCCCCGTGCACCATGGTGGACGTGGCGCAGGTAACGACCTGCAGATCGCCCCGGGTATTGAGTTCACGGATAAAATCCTTGATGAGCGGCTTGTAGTCCTGGTTGAAGGGATACAGGCTCAGTTCAACGGTAAGTTGCATGGGAAACTCTCTTTGCTGAAAAGCCTGTGAGCATAATCAGCGGCAGCAGGATTGGCAACACAAGTGCGACTGAGTTTGGGCTTCTTCGCGGCTAAAGCCGCTACCCACAACAATCAGCGCTCTGCAGGAAGCGGCTTTAGCCGCGAAATAGGCTGCCAGCATGGTCAGACTGAGCCATTACCGCATCACAGTAATACTGGACGATATCAGGTGAAGCGATTACTCTACGTGCTGTTTGATCCAGGAACAGTATAAATTTCAAGCGGATATGGAAAAAAACAAATCTTTCATCTCGGAGCTTTTCAGGCGCCGTGTTATTCGTGTCCTCCTCGGATACATAGCCGTGGCGTGGCTGCTGTTTGAAGGCTTGTCCACCCTGTTCCAGGTTTTTGAATTACCGGGCTACTGGCTGCAAGTCTATCTTATCGTGGCACTTGTCATGATTCCTGTGGTGGGCTGGCTGGCCTGGCGTTATGATTTCACGCCGCCACAACTGGTGCTGGACCCCAAGGATGTAGAACATGCCAATCCGGAATTGAGCCGGGCCATGAATCGCCATGACAGACGCGAGGCGGGCTATATTTTGCTGAAATGGAAGGATGGTGATGGTAAACCCCAGGAGAAGCGCTTCTTCAAGGCCATTTCCGTGGGCCGTGATGAGAAAAACGATATCCAGATTCACGATGAACGGGTGAGCCGCCACCATGCCGTGTTCTGGGCAATGTTGGTGTGGTTGAGAGAGGCGAGGGTTTTGGCTTCGCGATCAAAACGGGAGACGCGCTCCGCATCGCTGGCAAAAGATTCAGGCAATACCTTGATTGCCACGTCCCTGTCGAGCGTGGTATCCGTGGCCCTATAGACCTGGCCCATGCCGCCTTCACCTATCACTTCGGCGATGGCATAGATGCCAAATTGTTGACCGCTGGCTAACGACATCCCTTCTCTCCCCCTCCGAAAGAACCCTGGTGTCATACCTTATGCTTAATATTATTTTGATACTGCGGTAAGTTACCGAGAATAAACAGGTTTCTGGTTCCTGTCTAACCAAATATCAAGATCGGAGGGGTTTGCTGCCGGGAAACGGTGCAGCCTGTACAAAAAATGAGCAGCGGGCGGCAAAGCCGCGTGATTATTCGGGTTTGGCCTTGAAGATAAAGTAAGTCACCTGATCCCCTGCTTCCACGAGCACATGGTGGGGAACACCAACGGGAATATGCACCACGTCGCCTGCGCTGATGCGCTGGCGGGTGCCGCCATCAATGGCGGTACCGCGCACTTCGCCGGGATCATCTTCGGTGGGATTGACGATGGTACCGCCAGTAACCAGGGTGGCGGTGCCGGATGTCACAAAATACAGGTCCGCCCACTCGGCATGGGACTCGGAGAAACCCGGACCGGGTTCACGATGCACCATGGCGGCAAAGTAGCCGCCCTCATCAATGATGTTATCCAGGATGGCGGCGTTATTTGATCCCACCTGTCCGCTCAGGGTTTCGCCCAGTTGCTCAAGTTCCTGGGCAGTAAAGACATCCTGAGCCTGCGCCAATGGGACCAGCAGCAGGGATAGCAGGATGGGAAAGAGATTTTTCATAGGGCGCTTCTATTTATTGTTGTCGGGGTTTGATTGAGAACCCCTGGCACGCTGAGTACTAGTCACGGGATTCTATGGCTGCACCATAACTCGGATCGCAGTCATAAGGCCAGACCACGTCACCTTCGCCGCCTTTGTCCAGCGGGATGATGCGCGCCGAGCGACCGGCAAACACGGCCGGGTCTTCGTATTCCTGCATGATGTAGAGTTTTTCACCGTCATCGCTGAGTCGGAAATGCTCTACAAGATGCATGTCCTCGGTATGGTCCAGGCCATTGTTCAGGAAGGTGCTTTCCTTGATCGCTACAGTATCGACCACCAGCGTATCGCCTTCCCAGTGACCGATGGAGTGGCCGCTGACCGATGCCGGCACGTTCTCCGGGTGTGAGTCCTGGTTCAGGTGAATGACGCGCACCACATCGAAGTATTCCATCTGGATGACGATGAGATCCCGGCCCTGGTAAATCTCGATGGGAAAGGGTCCCTGCATGGAATAGATGATGCTCGGCGGCTGACAGGTGCTGCTTAACTCAACCTGGACGGCCGGGTCATACTCGGCGGCTTTTTGCCGGGCTGCTTCAGTGATTTCCATGCCGCCAAAATCGCCTTCCGGAAATTCGCGCAAACCGGAGTCAGCCAGCAGGATAGAGCCTTCCGGCAATTCATCGATCATGGCCTGTTCTTCGGGTGTCGCCTCGCGCTGGGGCGGAATGGGGCCAAAGGAAATCATCCAGTAGCCACTCAGGTCTGGCTGCGCCATGGCCGTAGCCGACAGTCCTATCGTGGCGGCGCACAACAGGCCGCCTATTATTTTGCCTGGTTCAATCATTGAGATTCCTTGAGACACCGATTTCAGTGCCGTCTTCTTTGATCGCCCGTGTGATGCGCATCAGGTTGGAACCATCCCGGGCCCGAATGCCCCACAGGGTCATGGTGTCACCTTCCTGCATAACATCCTGACTCCAGCCACGACGGCGCAAGGCTGATGGCGCCGAGGTCTCGCAGGTCCAGCGTTCCACTTCGCCGGACTCATTGGTGACCATCAACTCCACGATGGCGTGCGGGTTACGGAAATTGAATTTGGCCACCGTGCCCGTGATGGAGATGGGCTCGTCATCGGTATTGTAAAAAACCGCGGCCGAGTGATGGGCAGTTGCCGGCAAGGCGTGTAAAAAGCCAAGCAAGAGGCCCAGTTTGAGTAACGTTTTGAACATGGTCATGAATCTTCCCCGCGTATAATGCAATAAGGTGATTGTAGGAATTTGCCTTCCTTGCTGTAAAGTATAATCTCTTAAAAAGACTGAGCGTTTTGATATGGATTAAGCACTGTTCTTTCCATCACAATACATTGAAAATAGCTTCACCACTCCTTGAGCATCAAGGTCCATGGAAGAAAACAAGCACCAGGTTGCACACCGGACCTGTAAAAACTGTTCCACGCCGGTGAGCGGCTACACCTACTGTCCGGCCTGCGGCCAGAAAAGTGATACCCACGTCCTGAGTTTTCGCGAATTCATGGAAGAGTTGGCCGACGGTCTTCTCAACATGGACTCACGCGTGTGGCGCTCCCTGCTGCCCCTCGCCCTGAAGCCCGGCAAGCTGACCATCGAGTATCTTCGCGGTCGGCGCATGTATTACCTGCCGCCGTTTCGACTCTATCTCATCCTGAGCCTGGTGTTTTTTCTTATTCCCGGCAATAACGGCAATACAGGTGATAATTTCGGTGAGAACTTCATAGAGGATGATTTCAATGTCGTTTACCGCCCTGTAGACCAGAATGTCGACGGGGAAGACAGGGGGGAGCTGGCCGAACAGCTCAGGCAGGAAGTCAGCGAGGAATTGGCTGTGGCCAGAACCAATAACACGGATACATATTCCATACGTGGTGGCCAGTGCTTGCTGAACGGGTCCTCTCCGGGCTCACTGTTTACCAGCATGCTCAGGGATGCCTGCCTGAAGTTCACGAATGATCCGCAACGCTTTTCCCAGGACGTCATCGACATGGTGCCGGTGATGATGATCGTGGGTATCCCGCTGGTGGCCTTTTTCATGTTCCTTGTCTATGCCATGTCCGGACGCTACTACCTGGAACACATAATTTTCCTGCTGCACACCCATGCGTTTTTCTTCCTGGCCAGCATCCTGATGGCGCTTTCTTCAGCGCTTGGCCAGCGCTACGGCTTCCTGACCGAAACCATGAACTGGTTCCGGATTATCACCGCCTGGTATATCCCCCTCTATATTTTCCTGGCCATGCTCAGCGTCTATAACGACAGTAAAGTGAAGACTTTCTTCAAAGGGGTGTTTGTCCTGATCGGCTATGGCACCAGCATCCTTGTGGTCGCCGTGTTCGGGATCCTGTACTCAGCCCTGAATATCTGACGCCGGGGCCAGTCCTTTAGTAGCGTTCCAGGCACTCATAGGCATGCACAGACATTTCCGGATACCAGACAAAGTACCGTGACAGGGTAAACGGCTCTGAAAAATACACCGGATCGGTGACCGTGATTTCATAATCCAGCCGGCTGTAGTCAGCATTGGGAATGAAGCGCTCGACGGTAGATATCTGGTCGCTCTGGCGTACCCCCATGTGGTCAAAGTAGCCTTCGGTTATGTGGTCAGTTTCCACCACCAGGGTGGTGCCTTCAAAGTGGCCACGGGAAAAACCGAACTGGGAGTGTGCCTGCGGCGGCTGAGCCTCAGCTGACATGTGTATCAGGCGGCGCGCGTCGTACTCTTCGATCCGCATGAGAATGTCATCACCCTGCCTGACAAAGTCCATGGGGCTCGGTGTAATCATGATCAGCGGCTGGCCCTTGTTGCCGCATTGCAACAGGCTATTATTGTTGGGATCCCAGGTCGCCTTGGCCTGCTCCCCTGCCGCATTCAGGGGATAACCGCCCTTGAACATCGGGAAGGCGGCAGGATCACCCATGATGGTACTCCAGACACGGAAGATACCGTCAGCGGCAGCAATGGCAGCTGAGACATCAGCATCAGATATGTCATAGCCAACCAGGTTGCCTCGCTTGCCGGCTGGAAAGTAGGCACTGCCGGAACCGAAATCAAATTCGTAGCCACCGGGCAGCAGCACATTGGTACCCAGCATGATGGGGCGCCCGCGCCGGGAGGGTTGCCCTGCCATGGTGACAGTATCGCCAACGGCAATCACATCATCGCGCACCTTGCGGTTGCGCAGCACAGTACTGGAGGCGACCTCGGCCTCCCATTCCACGATATTGCCGTTTTCATCTTCCACATCGAGCGTAATGCGGCCATGGGGGTTGCGCCAGGAAATGGCAGTCACCACCCCGGTAACCTCAATACGTTTCGAGGCATCGTAAATGGCAATGGTGCTGTGATGGGCAAAAACAGTGGCGCTTGAAAGGCTGAGCAGGAGTGTCAGCAGTGGTACTGAAGACTTCATGGTACATCCCCCTTTAATCATTATTTTTCTGGATGATGTCGGCAGTCTACAACCGCGCCGGGTCAAATACTAATGGTCACAGGTGCAGGTATGAACCGGTTTTAATATTAACAACCATGCCAGGCGCAGCTGAATACACGTCGAATCCCGTAGGTCGGCACAGGCCCCCGGGCCGTTTGCCGACATCCGTCAAGCCTGGCAACCCTGTCATGTCGGCAAACGGGCTGCGCCCTATGCCGACCTACCATGCTGGTGTTTTTTCTCGCGGTTTTTGAACAGGACATTAAGTACCATGCCTGCGAGCACCAGACCCATTCCGGCATAGGTCAGTAAATTGAAACTTTCACCAAACAAAATCAGCCCCAGCACGATGGCATAAATGATGCCCGTGTAATTGATGATGGAGACCGTGGAAATCTCCGCCAGCTGGTAGGAACGGGTCATGTAGTACTGCGCCACCTGGCTGGTCAGCCCCACCATCAGTAGATGAAACCATTCCCACCCTTGCGGCTGAACCCAGAACAACAGGCACCAGATACCCGTGATGGGCAGGCACACAAAGGGAAAGTAGAAAATAATGACCAGCGGATGCTCGGTGGTGGACAGCTTGCGCACGCAGTTATAGGCAATGCCCATGCACACGGATGTCAGTATGCCAACGCCCAGATGAAACAACGACACCCTGGCATCAAAACCCTGGATCACCAGGGTACCGGCAAAACTCATGGCAAAAAACAGGAACTGCAGCGGGCTGACTTTTTCCTGCACGAACCAGATACCGATAATGGTGGTGGAAATAGGCGCCAGGTAGGTCAGGGTTGATGCGGTGGCCAGCGGAATTTCATGAATCAGGTAGAAGTTCATGGTCAGCGCAAGCACACCGGCAACACCACGCATGATCAGCATGGGCTTGTTGTTGCCAAACAGCGGCACGCGCGCCCTTTTTATTCCCCAGTAGCAGATGACTACAGAGATGACCGCGCGAAAGAAGATGATTTCCAGGGCAGGAATCTCCGGCACCAGTTTCACAAACACGGTCATCAGCGCAAACAGGAAGGTGGCAAGCGCCATACACCAGACGCCGCGAAGGTTATCAGACATGAATTGGAGACGGCATTAACAAGGGAAGGCGGATTGTAGGGGGAGCAGCCAGGGGTCACAAGCCATTGGCGATGGACTTCGGGATTAATACGGCTTTATTGATGTAAATGGTATTGATTCTCATTTGTGTTTGCATTATGATTTCTGAAACTCCTCAATATTCCACCAACCAGGACGTTGTTACATGAACCGCTTTACCTCACTTTGCCTTGGCGCAGCCCTGGCGCCCCTTGGTCTGGGATCCCAGCTCGCAGCAGCCCAGGCATCCGGAACAGACATGCTCACGGAAATCATTGTCCAGGGACAGTACCTGAATTCCGACCGGGTCAATGCCCTCAGGTCCCCCACCCCCATCATTGATGTCCCGCAAAGCCTTTCCATCGTGACCGCGGACCAGATACAACTGCAAGGTTTCAACAGCGTCGGCGATATCATCAATTATATTCCCGGTGTTAACACGTCGCAGGGCGAAGGTCACCGCGACTCAGTCGTGTTTCGCGGTGTGCGCTCCACCGCTGATTTCTATATCGATGGCGCGCGTGATGATGTGCAGTACTACCGCCCGCTTTACAACCTGGAGCAGGTGGAAATCCTGCGCGGGCCCAATGCCCTGCTCTTCGGGCGCGGCGGTACGGGCGGCATTCTTAACCGGGTGACCAAGAAAGGCGTAATCGGTGAAAACTTCAACACCTTCCAGGCCACCAGTGACACCTTCGGTGAATACAGTATCCAGACTGACAGCAATTTGTCGGTCAGCAATAATTCGGCATTTCGTCTCAATGCCTTTTTTGAAAGCCTCAATAACCAACGGGATTTCTACGATGGCGAACGGGTTGGCCTTAATCCGACCGCCAAATTCAGGTTGGCACCGAATACCATTGTCGACCTGTCGTACGAATATGCCGACCACGAACGCTTTATCGATCGTGGTATCCCCACCGGGGCGAATGGATGCCCGGTCGAAGCCTTTGAAGATATCGTGTTCGGGGATGCCAACGTCAACAAAACCCTGCTCAAGGCCCATTTGTTCCGCGCCGCTGTCCAGCATGAGTTTTCAAACAGCCTGAAAGGCAACATCAGTCTTTACCACGGTGATTTCGACAAGCTCTACCAGAATTTTTATGCCTCGTCCTACAACCAGGCAGTCACACCGGATGTCGTTACGCTGGATGGCTACCTGGATGCTACGGACCGCCAGAACACTATCTTGTCCGGCAATTTCATCTGGGAATTCAGTTCCGGCATGGTCGACCACACCATCGTCACCGGCGGTGAATTCATCGACACTTCCTCCGACCAGGACAGGTTCAATGCGTTCTGGGATACCACTGCGGATGACAATGAAATCTTTTCCATCGCACGCCCCCTGAACCTGCGTGGTGGTATTGGCACCAACGCCAGCGGTATCACAACGTCCAACAGCTTTGCTTCGGACCTCAACGATGACACCCGGGTCGCTATCGACGTCGCCTCATTCTACTTCCAGGACGAAGTGTCGCTCTCGGAAAATTTCGATGTCATCCTCGGCGCCCGTTTCGACAGCTTCGACATCGAGGTCCTGAACGTACTCTCCAGTGAAAGGCGAAACCGGAAGGACGAGGAAGTCACCCCGCGTTTCGGCGTGGTGTACAAACCCCTGGAGAATATCTCCCTGTACGCGAGTTACAGCGAATCCTTCCTGCCACGCAGTGGCGAGCAGTATGCCAATATCAACGGCAGCAACAACCAGCTGGACCCGGACACGTTCACCAATCGTGAAGCCGGCCTGAAATGGGATTTTAGTCAGGGACTGAGCCTGACAGCGGCCTGGTTTGAAATCGAGCAAAGCTCACCGCAGGTTGCCGATAACAACCCGGAAACCCTGGACGTGATCGATTCGGAAATCAACGGCTTCGAATTACAACTGCAGGGCCAGCTGATTGACCAGTGGTATATCAGCGCCGGCTACAGTTACCTGGATGGCGAGCAGGTCGACCGTTCAGGACCCACAGGCTTGCGCCCGAGGGAATTGCCGGAACACATGTTCTCGCTCTGGAACACCTGGCAAGTGACCGACAAACTGGGCGTCTCGCTCGGGCTGACCCACCAGGATGACAGCTTCATCGATAACGGCAACAACGCCACCCTGCCGGCTTATACCCGGGTCGATGCTGCCGCCCACTATCAGATGTCGGATAAATTGCGCATCCAGCTGAATATAGAAAACCTGACGGATGAGCTGTATTTCCCGAATGCCCACAGTACTCACCAGGCTACCGTGGCCGCCCCGGTCAACGCCCGCCTGACCGTTAGTGGCAGCTTTTAAATAGCCAGGGTGTCACCCTGCAACAGGCATAAAAAAGCCGGGATAATCCCGGCTTTTTTGTGTTTGAACGTTTTCCTCAGGAACTGGCCTGGTCTTGTGCCCCTTCCCTTTTCGCGGCAGATTCGTCCAGCAGGGTTTTCAGTTCCCCGCTCTGGTACATGTCGGTCATAATGTCACAACCGCCGACCAGTTCGCCGTCGACAAACAGTTGTGGAAAGGTCGGCCAGTCAGACACCTTGGGCAGGTTGGCACGAATCTCCGGGTTGGACAGGATGTCCACGTAGGCGAACTTCTGGCCACAGGCCATCATGATCTGCACGGTCTGGGCGGAAAAGCCGCACTGGGGTGCATTGGGATTACCCTTCATGTACAGGATGATGGGATTGCTGGCGATCTGGTCCTTGATGACGTTTTCAATGTTGCTGCTTGCAGCTGATTCTTCACTCATGGGAATTCCAAACGTTGATTTCAGGTGAGAGGGATAGATAGGGTCATTTTACGCGAGATCAACCCGCGAAACACGGAAAAAGTCGACCAATTATTATTAAACCCTTAATTAATATAAGGTTTCTTATAGCCAGTCTGAATCCTGAAAATAGGGCCTTACCAGATCGATACAGTCCTGCAGACCCGGTGAAATAGCGATGATGGGTTGTAAGCTGTCCCGCACCTCCAGCTGGCCGATCTCGATCTGGGACATATAGATGGCCATGGATGAGGCCAGCCGTGCTTCACTGAGAATGCCCTGTTGGTACTGAAAACAGGCCATATCCGCGTGCCGGGTCACCGTGATCGCGTAGCCCTCGTATAAGCCAAGCTCCTTCGCATCGGCAAGCTCCCCCTTTACGCCGCGTATTATCACATCCGACAGGTACGGGTCGGTGTCGTAGACGTTGTTGATGGTAAGAATCTGCGCGATCAGGTCCTGGTACGCGGCAGTTTCCAGGGCTCGGGTATTCAATGCACTTTGTTCCGTGCTTTGCTGAATCTCCAGGCCGACAAAAATGAGTCCGGCCACCACGGCAAGCGCCGAAACAATTTCCGCGACAAGGGCAAATTCCTGGAGCTTTTCTTTCATTCCCTTAATCCTGTCCTGTCCTTATATGAGGGTCCTGCCAGTCATCGGGTGGGGTATCCAGGTTATACCGTGTTTCAAACCAGCGGCTGAAGTCCGCCGGAAATGCAGTGTGAAGGGTCGGCCATACCGAGTTCATATAGGGCGTGGCAATCAAGCGGGTTTTGCTACCAACCCACTCCTCTATTTCTGCTGCGGACAAAATACCTTCTTTATGCTGCTGGTACATGAAGTATATATGATGAACCAGCGTCAGGAACATATAACCGATCTGGATGCGCTCGACATCGGGCACATCATCCCGGGTAATGTTCGCGTACTGGACCTTGGCGATAAGCGCCGACATTTCCGGCGACAACGCAATATTGCTGGCAAATTCGCTCTGGCGCTCGGCAAGTCCCTGGTGGACGGCCGAACGGTTCAGGGTGTTGGTTTGCTTGATTTGTGTCGCCAGGTAAATCAGGGAAATGATGACGCCGGCCGAGGCTAACATTTCTGCCAAAGCGGCAAAGTCCTGGATACTCATGTGCGTTTCCTTTCTACAATGATCCTGGATCACCGTGCACCACACCGCCCCCGACAAGGGTCAACAGTGATTTTACCTGCTTGATGTCCTCATCAGGCACGGCCGCCTCATCGAAGTAATCCCGGTCCAGCACCACCAGGTCGGCACGCATGCCCGGCTCAATGGACCCCAGGTCATCTTCCTGCAGGAACCAGCGATTGGCTGCGGTGTATAAACGCAAAGCCTCTTCACGCGACAGGGTCTGATCACCATTGATCGTTTCCCCGCGGGCATTCTTGCCAGTGACCACATAGTAAAGCCCCAGCCAGGGATTCATGGGGGAAATCTGCATGCCATCAGAGCTCATGCCCATGGGTATGCCGGTCTCGGCGAGCATACGGAACGGCGGGCCGTTCTGCTCGGCTGTGCCGGAAATATAACGCCAGCCTCCCAGCACGCTGACGCCGCCACCCAGGTCGTTCAATTTGTCAGCGTATTCGGCAGTAATAAAAGGGGCGTGCGCCAGCACCCAACCCAGGTTGCTGATGCCGTCGCCACCGACATCGTCATGCACCTGTTCCCAGCCGTCGATGATGACCTCGAAATCGTTACCGAACAGGGAGTGGTTTTCGTTGCGCCAACCAGCCTCGGCGACACGGCGTGTGCCGTTCAGCCAGGGCTCGGAGGTGCCGAAGATAACCGGACTGGATCCGGCAGTGAATTCACCGATACCGACAGTTTTCAGCATGGCGCTGCCGAAATCTGGAAACGCATTGTTCAATCGTGCCACCAGCTGTGGCGTGGCGGGGTCATCCTCCATGTGGAGGAAGTTGATCCGAATGCGGGCGGTAAGCTGATCTTCTACCTGCAGTGCCCGGACCGCGTCATAACCCGAATAGGGATCCATGTTCGCGGCCCCATCGGCATCGGTACCGGTCAAGGGAAAGCCGCCCTGGTCAAAATGGGTAGTGATACCCAGCTCCAGGCCATACTGAAGCGCCTCGAGAGTTCCCCGTTTGTGGTCGTCCAGGTTTTCCAACTGGCGCAGGGCGAACAGGGTTTGCGTTGCGGGATTGGCTCCCTGCCCTGTCGCTACTTCGCCGTTGTCGCCGATCTCAATGCCCTGGCTTTCCAGCAAGGCCTTGCCTAGGGAATTGGTGACGCCGGGGCCGGCAAAACTTTCCTGGATATAAACCGGGTGATCGGGAGTGACGGCATCCAGTTCCTGCAATGTCGGGAAGCGCGGCTCCCCCGGCGGTGGGACGAACTGGTTGCGATGAAAACCACCGATGGCAGTGATCCACTCCCCTGCCGGAACATTGTCTGCCCGCGCACCGATAGTGCTCACCACCTCTTCAATGGACGTGGCATTTTCCAGACGCGTGTCATGACCGGGCCGCAGGCCCAGCAGAATGATGTGATTGTGATTGTCGATCAGGCCGGGCACCACCGTGCGCCCGTTCAGGTCGATGACGTCGCCGCAGCCGGATGGCTGCAGGCCGTCACCCGTTTCAACAAAACGACCGCCGGCAATGCGCGCAGAATCAACAATACTATCGGTATCATCCATCGTGTGAATGACGCCATTGGTCACCAGGATTTCATCTACTGGAAAACAGACAGGGTCAGAGACCGTTACAACTGGTGTGGCTGGCTCCTGTGTACAACCTGCAAGAACCGTCGCAAGCAAAATCAACAGGCTGTTTTTCGACATGTGTTTCATGCGGTATGGCATAGTCTTCCCCTTTATTCGTTCAAGCACGCGTGTTGAATGACGGCCCTGCGAGACGCTTCCAGCCTATCAATTTTTTTAACTTTTAGCTTCTGAGCCCCAGCCACCGCCACCGGGAGTGGCAATAGTCAGGAGGTCACCATGAGTCACATTGATTTCTGTTTTACCGGGCAGCGGACTGTCGTTCAGTTGATTGCTGCCGCAACTGCCGGGCTTTCCACCCTGCAAGCCCCAGGGAGCATGGCGCCGTCTTTCTGTTTGCAGGCTCAGTTGTGCGGGTTTGAGAAACTCGTATTCACGTACCAGGCCATCACCTCCGCGATGTTGCCCTGCTCCGCCGCTGTCATCCCGTATTTCATAGCGGTTGACACGAATCGGATAATGCATCTCCAGGCTTTCCACTGGTGTATTCAGAGTATTGGTCATATGGGAGTGACGGGCACTGAGTCCGGCATGCTGTGGCCCGCCACCATGACCACCGGCCAGGGTTTCATAATAATCCCAGGTGTTGCCCGGCTGGCGTGCACCCATGGCGATATTGTTCATGCTGCCCTGGCTGGCCGCGGGAATACGATCCGGTAATGCCTGTTCCAAGGCACCAAGCACCACATCCACGATGCGGGTGGAGGTTTCCACGTTGCCGGCGGCCACGGCTGCCGGTGGCCGGGCATTGACGATTGAGCCTTCCGGGGCACTCAGTTGTATGGGACGAAACAGGCCCGCACAGGCAGGCGCGTAATCCGGCATCAGGCAGCGGAAGACATAGTACACCGCCGCGGCCACCACCGGCAGAGGACAATTGATATTGCCTTCCACCTGGGGGTCGGTGCCGGCAAAGTCGACGGTGATAGTCTCTTCAGTGACTTCCAGGGTCACGCGAATGGCGATATCCGTATGGCCAAGGCCATCGTCATCCATGACGTCTTCAAAAGCATAAGTGCCAGGCGGCAATTCTTTCAGACACGCCAGGGCAACACGCTCGCCGTAGGCATTCAGTGCCGACAACCCGTCAGCAAACCGGGCCACGCCCAGGTGGGTGACCAGTTCCTGCATGCGGCGGACACCGGTTTTGACCGAGCTGACCTGGGCCGCCATGTCCCCGCTCAGGTGAAAATTGTCGCTTTGTCCGTGAATGGGCGCCAGTGACCGCCACAGTTCGGTGTTTAACTCACCGGCACGCAGCAGGTACTGCGGTGAAATGACGATGCCCTCTTCTTCCAGGCTGCTGGTAATAGGCATCGAGCCCGGCGTGTCGGACCCGATATTGGCATGGTGAGCACGGTTGACCTCAAAGCCCTGCAGCTTGTCATCAACAAACACCGGGGCCACGACAGTGACATCCGGCAAGTGGGTACCGCCCAGGTAGGGATCGTTCAGGACCACCGCATCCCCCTTGCACCACTCAAAGCGGGCAACAATATCCGCCATGGCGAAGGCCATGCTGCCCAGGTGCACGGGAATATGGGCAGCCTGGGCACACAACTCACCGCGAGCATCAAACAGGGCACAGGAGAAATCGAGCCGGTCCTTGATATTCGGCGAAAAGGCGGTTCGGCGCAGGACCACGCCCATCTCGTCACAGACGGCTTCCATGCGGCTGACAAATAAGCTGAGTTCGATAGGATTCATGGAAACGGAGTATATAGGAGAACCTGCAAGCAAGGGACCGAAGGCAAAAGGCAAGACAGGATGATTTCCGGAAATTTTCTGCGGACAGTTTTCCGGATAATACTGCAATATCTTGTAGGTCGGCATAGCGAAGCGTTTGCCGACAATGCCCTCCACGCATTCATTGAATCCCATGTCGGGAAACGGCGCTTCGCGCCTATCCCGACCTACGATGTTTCGTTAAAGCACAACGTGTCGTTCCTTGTCTCTTGCCTCTTGCCTCTTGTCTCTTTAAAATCTCCGGCTTTCCGGGCAGCAGTAGCTGCCCCTTTTGTTTTCTGGAGTACTGAAAATGACTGACAGTGCTGTGCTGATGAACACCTACAACCGCATTCCCGTGGACTTTGTCCGTGGCGAAGGCTCCTGGCTGTTTGATGCCGAGGGTAACAAGTACCTGGATGCCATCAGCGGTATTGCGGTGTGTGCGCTGGGGCATAACCACCCGGGCTTCATCAAGGCTGTACAGGACCAGGTAGCCACCCTGGTCCATACATCCAACCTGTATGGCATTCCGCTACAGCAACAACTGGCCGAAAGGCTCTGCGAAGCCTCCGGTATGGAACGCGTGTTTTTCTGCAACTCCGGTGCAGAAGGCAACGAGGCGGCTATCAAGATCGCCCGCATGTACGGGCACAGCAAAAATGTCGATGTGCCCGGCATCATCGTCATGGAAGGGGCTTTTCACGGCCGCACCATGGGCTCGCTGACTGCGACTCACAGCAATCGTCACCAGGATGGTTTTGCCCCCTTCCTGGACGGTTTTTACCGGGTACCCTTCAATGACCTGGAGGCCGTCAAAAAGACCCTTGAGGCCAATGACAATATCGTTGCAGTCCTGGTGGAACCGATCCAGGGTGAAGGTGGCGTCGTATTACCGGCTTCGGACTACCTGGCCGGCCTGCGCAGCCTGTGTGATGAAAACGACCTGCTGTTGATGCTCGATGAAGTCCAGACCGGTAATGGCAGAACAGGCAAATACTTTGCCTTCCAGCACAGCGGCATAGTTCCTGACGTGGTCTCCACGGCCAAGGGTCTTGGCAATGGCTTTCCCATCGGCGCCTGCCTGGCAGCGGGTCCTGCAGCGAACATTTTCCAGCCCGGGCATCATGCCACGACCTTTGGCGGCAGCCCCCTGGCCTGCGCCGCCGCACTGGCAGTCAATGAGGCCCTGCTCTCGGAGAACCTGCTGGAAAACGCCACGGTACAGGGTGATCGCATCAAGTTCGGCCTGAGCATGCGCCTGCAAAATGCCGAGCATGTTGTTGCCGTGCGCGGGCTTGGCCTGATGATCGGTATTGAACTGGACACACCCTGCGGCGACCTGGTGGCCCAGGCCCGTGACAAGGGCATTCTGATCAACGTGGCCTCCGGCAACGTGGTACGACTGGTTCCGCCGCTGAATATCAGCGAAGCCGAAAGTGACTTACTCATTGAAACGATCAGCACCCTGGTCAGTAACTTCAAGGGAGGATAATCCTCATGAGCACCAGACATTTCCTGTCATTGCTTGACCTGAGCCCCCAGGAATTCCGGGACATCATTGCACGCGCCGGCGAACTGAAGAACATGCTGGCAAACCGTGTCGCCCATCCCCTGCTCAAGGATCGCGTGCTTGCCATGGTGTTCGAGAAGTCCTCCACGCGAACCCGCGTCTCCTTTGAAGCCGGTATGAACCAGATGGGTGGCTCTGCCATTTTCCTGTCCCCAGACGATACCCAGCTGGGCCGCGGTGAGCCCGTGGAAGATACCGCCCGGGTCCTGTCGCGCATGGTGGATGCCATCATGGTGCGTACCTTTGAACATGAAAAAATCCAGCGCATGGCGGATTTCTCCAGCGTGCCGGTGATCAATGCGCTGACAGATGACTTTCATCCCTGCCAGCTGCTGGCCGATATGCAGACCTATTTTGAACACCGCGGTGATATCCAGGGCAAGAGCGTGACCTGGATCGGGGACGGCAACAACATGTGCCACTCTTATATCAATGCCGCCAGCCTGCTCGACTTTGAATTGATCGTGGCCTGCCCCGAGGGCTATGACCCCATGCCTTCCCTGGTGGAAGCCAACAAGGACCGGGTGAAAATCGTCCGCACTCCCGAGGAAGCCGTTCCCGGAACCTCGCTGGTCGTCACTGATGTCTGGGCCTCCATGGGCCAGGAAGACGAGCGCGTGCGACGCATGAAGGATTTTGACGGTTTCAAGGTTTCCCTGGAGCTGATGGCGCTGGCCAATGACGATGCCCTGTTCATGCATTGCCTGCCCGCCCACCGCGGCGAGGAAGTCACCGCGGATGTGCTGGACTCACCCGACTCCGTGGTGTGGGACGAAGCCGAGAACCGCCTGCATGCGCAAAAAGCCCTGCTTGAATTTCTCATCAGCTGAAACCCCTGCTGACATTAAACAGGGGGGCCTCAAGTATGAGAACATGGTGGTTTATAAAGACAGTCGGAATCCCGAGCTGAGATGAGCGCCCTGCTGGAAATCAACAATATCAATTGTCGCTATGACGACCAGGTCATCATTGATGACCTGAGCTTCAGCGTTGCCGAGCGGCAGATCGTCAGCCTGCTTGGCCCCAGCGGTTGCGGCAAAACCACCGCCCTGCGCGCCATCGCCGGCCTGGAACCCATCCATGCGGGACAGATTCGCCTGGATGGTGTCTGCCTCAGTGACCCAGGCAACATGCTGCCACCGGAAAAACGCCATGTGGGCATGGTATTCCAGGATTATGCGCTGTTTCCCCATCTCACGGTCTGGAAAAACGTGGCATTCGGACTGCACGGCAAGGAGAAGGCATCGATCAACGACCAGGTCAGCCAGTTACTGACCATGGTACGCCTGAGCGATCATGCCGACAAGTATCCTCACCAGCTCTCCGGGGGACAACAGCAACGCGTTGCCCTGGCCCGCGCCCTGGCACCGGATCCGCGCCTGTTGCTGATGGACGAGCCATTTTCCAATCTCGACACGGAAATGCGCCGCAGCCTGAGCCAGGAAGTACGCCAGATACTCATTGAGCGCCAGATCAGCGCCATCCTGGTCACCCACGACCAGGACGAAGCCTTCACCGTGGCCGATGTCACCGGCGTCATGCTCGAAGGCAACCTGCAACAATGGGGCAATGCCCAGGAACTGATGCAAACCCCGGCCAACGATTTCGTCGCCAGCTTCCTGGGCAAACCCAACAACCCAACCCCGAATTAATCGAAAGACTGTCCCTTTTATCCTTTTATCCTTTTATCGTTTTATCGTTTTTCGAAATGCTCATCGAAGCTGCCGGATGACGGCACTACGTGCCTCTTCCGGCCTACCCCCTTTTTCCATTTTTCCCTTTATTCCCTTTTTCCAAAACACTATATATAGTATTCCCGATGCTGCCCCATTTCGGCGCAAAACCACCCGTCATCATCAAACAGCAAAGAAATATCCCTGAAATACAGGGATTTCCTGAATCGAGAGAGATTCTGAAGTTTGCCCACTGTTGGTGCACTGCCACAGGCAACCGCCACCAGGCGTAAAAACATACCCGACTGCCCTCAGGCTATACACACTTTATCCACATCAACTACACACTTTATTGTCTTGCCAGGGGGAATTTTTACCTGATATAGTGCATTAACAATTTTTTTACACAATATATTGTGCTTTCACATTGCTTTGGTTAGACTACTCTGAAATCGAAGCAGGTTAAAAAATCAATAACAACCACTGGTTAGCCAGCCTAGTTAAGAGAGTAGTTAAAGCAGTACCAGGCCACAGTGAAACGCAATACCGGGGATGATGATTTCAGCAGTTCAGGGGCAAAAAGCAGCCTTTTTGCACAAAAAACCCGGCCTGCTGACTACTTTCCTGTCATTACCGAAGGCTTATCCACACCCCTTCGGTGAAAAAACAGGGATTTCGCCCAAACACTATATCTTGTGTTTGGGAAATCCGGGCCAAACCGGCCCTTCTTCCGGCAAAACCATGCCGGCCAACACAATACGCTGTACCAGGCAGTTTAAACGTCAGGCATTGCGCCACCTGTTTTTACCGCCTGCCGGACAACCACGACAAAACGGCATCGGCCCTATAAGTAGTATCCGAATTAGTAGTACCCGAATTAGTAGTACCCGGACCTGCATCACCTACCGCAAAGACGTGACGGGATGCAGGCACGGAGAGAAAACGAACCAGAAAGTAGTAAAGAGCAAACACACAGACAACCTGAATAAAAGCGGACAGCAGGCATCCAAACTGCTCAGAAGCGGATAAGCAGATAGCGCAGGTAGCGCACATAAAAAGAACCCGGAGTAATCAAATGCACACAGAAGTAGAATCAGGCTCGGCCACTGCACCGGCCACCCCCCAGTCCACAGACACCACCGACAGCAGCCTTTCAGCCATGGCCCCGGGAACCCTGCGAGTCATCAAGCGCAACGGCGCGGTTGTCGGTTTTGATGCATCAAAAATCACGGTTGCCATTACCAAGGCATTTATTGCCGAGGAAGGTGGCACTGCCGCAGCGTCCAGCCGCATCCACGAAACCGTGGAGAAAATGACGGCGGACATCATGGAAACCTTCAAACGCCGCATGCCTTCCGGCGGCAGTATCCATATCGAGGAAATCCAGGACCAGGTCGAACTGATGCTGATGCGCACCGGTGAACACAAGGTGGCGCGCAGCTACGTGATCTATCGTGCCGAACGTGCCCGGGAACGTGAAAAGGAAATGGCAAGGGACCCGCAGGCCGCCGCGCCCAAGTCCGACATCGTCGTGACCATGGACGACGGTTCCACCCGTCCACTGGATACGGCCCGCCTGCAGACCGTCATTGCCGAAGCCTGTGAAGGTCTCGAAGACGTTGACGGCGAAGCCATTTACAACGAAACCCTGAAAAACCTGTATTCCGGCGTCAAGCACAACGATGTCCAGGTCTCCCTGGTCATGACTGCCCGCACCATGGTGGAAAAAGAGCCCAACTACAGCTTCGTGGCAGCCCGCCTGCTGCTGGACAGCCTGCGCAGTGAAGCCCTGACTTTCCTGGGCGTTGCCGAGAGTGCCACCCAGTCGGAAATGCATTACAAGTACGCTGCTGCCCTGCGTCCCTATATTGAAAAAGGCGTGGAGCTGGAACTGCTGTCCCCCCACCTGCTCGAATATGACCTGGAACGTCTTGGCGAAGCCCTGAAAGCCGACCGCGACGACCAGTTCTCCTACCTGGGCCTGCAGACACTTTACGACCGCTACTTCATTCACAGTGAAGGCACCCGCTTCGAACTGCCGCAGATCTTTTTCATGCGTGTGGCCATGGGTCTGGCGTCCAACGAAGACAACCGTGAAGAACGCGCCATCGAGTTCTACAACCTGCTGTCCAGCTTTGACTACATGGTATCCACACCCCAGCTGTTCAACTCCGGCACGCTGCGTCCGCAGTTGTCCTCCTGCTTCCTGACCACGGTGCCTGATGACCTGAGCGGTATTTACGGTGCCATTCATGACAACGCCATGCTGTCCAAGTGGGCCGGTGGCCTGGGTAATGACTGGACACCGGTCAGGGCCCTGGGTGCCTACATCAAGGGCACCAATGGTAAATCCCAGGGAGTCGTACCCTTCCTGAAAGTTGTTAACGATACTGCCGTGGCCGTGAACCAGGGTGGTAAACGCAAGGGCGCCGTGTGTTCCTACCTGGAAACCTGGCACCTGGATATTGAAGAATTCCTCGAGCTTCGCAAAAACACCGGTGATGATCGTCGCCGTGCCCATGACATGAATACGGCCAACTGGATTCCTGATTTGTTCATGAAACGCGTGTTTGAAGACCAGGAATGGACGCTTTTTTCGCCAAATGAGGTCCCTGACCTGCATGAGCTTCATGGCAAGGCCTTTGAAGAACGCTATGAGCACTACGAAAAAATGGCCAGGGAGGGCGCGCTCTATGTGCATAAGACCGTGCAGGCCAAGGACCTCTGGCGAAAAATGCTCTCCATGCTGTTTGAAACCGGGCATCCCTGGATCACGTTCAAGGATTCCTGCAACATCCGTTCGCCACAGCAACATGTCGGCACCGTGCATTCCTCCAACCTGTGTACAGAGATCACCCTGAACACCAGCTATGACAAGGAGAATCCTGCCAATAGCGAGATCGCCGTGTGCAACCTGGGCTCCATCAACATGGTCAATCATGTCACCAGTGAAGGCCTGGACAAGGACAAGCTGCGCAATACGATCCACACGGCAGTACGCATGCTCGATAACGTCATCGACATCAACTACTACTCGGTGGAAGCGGCTCGCAACTCCAATATGAAACACCGTCCTGTCGGCCTGGGCATGATGGGCTTCCAGGATTCCCTGTACATCCAGCAGATTCCTTACAGCTCCGAAGCAGCCGTCGAGTTTGCCGACCGTTCCATGGAGGCCATCAGCTACTTTGCCATTGAAGCCTCCACCAACCTGGCAGAAGAGCGCGGCACCTATGAAAGCTACGAAGGTTCCCTGTGGAGCCAGGGCATACTGCCACTGGATTCCCTGAAGAACCTGCAGATGCAGCGTGGTGAGCAATACCTGGAAGTGGATTTCAGTTCGACCATGGACTGGGAAGGCATGAGAGCGCGGGTCAAGGAAAAAGGCATGCGCAACTCCAACGTCATGGCCATTGCCCCGACTGCCACCATTGCCAACATCACCGGCGTCTCGCAAAGCATCGAGCCCACGTACCAGAACCTGTACGTGAAATCGAACCTGTCCGGCGAGTTCACCGTGGTCAACCCGTATCTCATCAAGGACCTGAAAGCCGAAGGTCTGTGGGACAGCGTCATGATCAATGACCTGAAGTACTACGATGGCAGCGTGCAGAAAATCGATCGCGTACCGCAGCACATGAAAACACTGTATGCCACGGCCTTTGAAATCAATCCACGCTGGATTGTGGATGCCGCCAGTCGCCGCCAGAAATGGATCGACCAGGCCCAGTCACTGAACCTGTATATCAGTGAAGCCAATGGCAAGAAGCTGGACGTGACCTACCGCATGGCTTGGTACCGTGGACTGAAAACCACGTACTACTTGCGCGCCCTGGCTGCCACCGGCACCGAAAAATCCACGGTCTCTTCCGGCACCCTGAACAAGGTTTCTGCCACCGCGGAAGAACCCGTTGCAGCCGGCCCGGCCGACGTGCCACAGGCCTGCTCACTGGATGATCCGGATTGCGAGGCATGTCAGTAAACAGAAGGTAGGCCGGAAAAGGCGCCCAGCGCCTTCTCCGGCAAAACGGACAACGTCCGTTCAAAAAATAAAGTTAGCGACAGAAATTTTTAAACAGACCAAACAGGAAAAAAACAGGGGTAAGTAACATGTTGTCATGGGACGAATTCAACCAGGAAGAAAGCACACCGGTAGCCGCACCGCGCCAGGAAGCCGACTTTGCTGCCAATGAACCCAAGTTAAACGAAGAGGTGCTAGAAGAAGTGCAGGCACCGGTCGCACCGCAACCGGCTCCCGTGCAAGATGAAGCCTCATTCACATCGGATGAGCCTGCACCAGGCATTGCCGAGATGGCCCCTTCACAGGAAACCGACCATCCCGCACCCGGATCTGTTCCCAGTGCGGAGTCCCTGACCGCTGACAGCGACCTGAACGCTGTCGAGCTGGCCAAGAAAGCCGTGGCAGAGCTCGACTACACCGATGGCATGGAAGAGCTGGCCGGCAGTGCCGAGCGTGTTACCGTGGATCAGAAGCGCATGATCAATTGCCGCGCCGACCTTAACCAACTGGTGCCCTTCAAGTACGAATGGGCCTGGCAGAAATACCTGGACGGATGTGCCAACCACTGGATGCCGCAGGAAATCAACATGAACGCGGATATCGCGTTGTGGAAGAAACCCGATGGCCTGACCGATGACGAACGCATCATCGTCAAGCGCAATCTGGGCTTTTTCTCCACGGCTGATTCCCTGGTCGCCAACAACCTGGTGCTGGCCATCTACCGCCTGGTGACCAACCCGGAATGCCGCCAGTACATTTTGAGGCAGGCCTTTGAGGAAGCCATTCATACCCATGCCTACCAGTACTGCATCGAATCACTGGGCATGGATGAAGGGGAAATCTTCAACATGTACCATGAGATTCCTTCCGTGGCCAAGAAAGCCTCCTGGGGTCTCAAATACACCAAGGAAATTTCCGACCCGACGTTCAATACCGGCACTATCGAGACCGATCAGCAACTGCTGAAAAACCTCATTGCCTTTTACTGCTGCCTGGAAGGCATCTTCTTCTACTGTGGTTTCACCCAGATACTGTCCATGGGCCGCCGCAACAAGATGACCGGTACTTCGGAGCAATTCCAGTACATCCTGCGCGATGAGTCCATGCACCTGAACTTCGGCATCGACATGATCAACCAGATCAAGCTGGAAAATCCTTCACTGTGGAATGATGACATGAAGCAGCAGGCCACCCAGATGATCCTGGAAGCCACGCAGCTTGAAATCGAATACGCCAGGGACACCATGCCGCGCGGCGTGCTCGGCATGAATGCCGCGATGATGGAAGAGTACCTGAAGTTCATCGCCAATCGTCGCCTCGCCCAGATCGGCCTGCCGGAGCAGTTTACCGGTGTGCAGAATCCCTTCCCCTGGATGAGCGAGATCATGGACCTGCGCAAAGAGAAAAACTTTTTCGAAACCCGCGTGATCGAATACCAGACCGGTGGTGCACTGAACTGGGATTGATGCAAGACATGATGTAGGCCGGAAGAGGCACGAAGTGCCGTCATCCGGCAACTTCGACAAGCTTTTCGATAAAAGGATAAAAGGATAAAAGGATAAAAGGATAAAAGGATAAAAAGTTGTCAGGGAGTAAAGCAGTAAGCAAGACCGGTAGTAACCTAAATTCAGCCAATACAAGGAATCAATCCTATGGCCGATAAAAAAGACGTGGAACAGAACGCGGAACAGACACTCATCACCCTGGACCAGTTAAGCCAGACCCTGGAAGTGATGACCTGTGTCGTTGACCGCCTCAAGCAACATCTGACCCGCCAAATGTCGCTGAATGCCGAAATGTTCGGCGACGAGCAGAAAGTGCAGCAGGCTGAAGCCGAGGAACGGGCAAAAGCCAGCAAGCAGTTGCAACAGGAAAGCTTTGTGGTGGAGATCAGCCAGAAAGAGCTGGAGGAAGGTAGCGACCCCAAGAAAGTCGTGCACTGAACCTGACCACAACCGCCTTCCGGTGCCACCGGAAAGCGACTAACGATTGAGACCGAAAACCGGAAACGTTTTTTGCAGTACGTTTCCGGTTTTTTTTGACCCGGAAAAAGGCTGTACCTGGGGTATACTTTGGGCTGGCAGTTTTCCAGAACATCCCGGTAGCATGCATGTCCGATTTTGATGATTTGAAAGTCCTGGTGGAATCAAAGACGCCCATCATCGTCATTGAGTCCAGGGAAGAAAAAGCCATTATCAAGGCCTTTCACAAGCTCGTCGGCAGCGTGCGCAAGTCCCTGTATACCTGGTCCATTACCACCGGCCTGAAGCGCCTGGACATTGACCTTGAGGCGCAGAAATTCAATGACGACCCCTACGTGGTGCTCGATCACATTCATTCCACCGAGCATCCGGGCATCTATATCCTGCCCGACTTCCATCCCTACCTGACCAATCCCAAGGTGACACGCATGCTCAAGGAAGTGGCGCAGGTGGGAGACCAGAACAACCATCACACTATCGTCCTCATCAGTCACAAGATTGCATTGCCCGCCGAGATCGAGCACTTTGCCCGTCATTTTGAATGGGCAACACCCGATGATGAAGAAATACTCGACATCGTCAATGACATCGCCATGGACTGGCGCCGCAAGAACGGCAAGCGGGTGAACTCCAGCCAGGCACTTATCGACAAACTGATCAGCAACCTCAAGGGACTGCCCCGCCATCACATACGCAAGCTAGCCCACAACGCCATCTTTGATGACGGGGCCATTGACGAAAGCGACCTGCCTGCCGTCATGAAAGCCAAGTATGAGCTGCTCGACCAGGACAGTGTCCTGCACTTTGAATATGACACCGCCGCGTTTGCCGACCTCGGCGGCCAGGACATCCTCAAGCACTGGCTTAACCTGCGCCGGGGTTTCTTCCTCGGTGAAAAGGACATGCCCGGCCTCGATGCCCCCAAGGGCATCATGCTGCTGGGCGTCCAGGGTTGCGGCAAGAGCCTGGCGGCTAAAACCGTGGCGGGCATCTTCGGCGTTCCCCTGCTACGCCTGGATTTCGGTGCCATGTACAACAAGTATCACGGCGAAACTGAAAAGAACCTTCGCAACGCCCTGAAGACTGCCGCACTCATGGCTCCGTGTGTGTTGTGGATGGACGAAATCGAAAAAGGCCTGTCTACCTCGGAAGCCGATGAAGGCACCTCCAAGCGCATTCTGGGCACCCTGCTGACATGGATGGCGGAAAGAAAAGAAAAAGTCTTTCTCGTCGCCACCTCCAACGACATCCAGGCCCTGCCGCCGGAACTGGTACGCAAGGGCCGTCTGGATGAAATATTCTTTGTCGACCTACCCGAAGCCCCGGTAAGGGAACAGGTATTCACCATACACCTGCAAAAGCGCGCACTGGATCCGACCATCTTTGACCTCGCTGCGTTGGTTGAGGCCAGCGCCGGTTTTTCCGGTGCCGAAATCGAGCAGTCCATTGTTTCGGGTCTCTATGCCGCCCTGGGACAGGACAAGGCCCTGGACACCGATATGCTGCTGCAGGAAATCAAAAGTACCTACCCCTTGTCGGTGACCATGGGCGAGCAACTTCAGGTCCTGCGGGACTGGGCGCAAGGGCGGGCGGTGAAGGTGGATTGAAGGCGGTATCTGCGATGTTTTCGTGGCTTCGTAGGTCGGCATAAGCGAAGCGTTTGCCGACAAGAAATATTCCATATGAGGTAGATACTCATGTCGGGAAACGGCTCTACGAGCCTATCCCGACCTACCACTACGACATTTCGCTGAAGCCCAGCGTGTCGTTCCTTGCCTCTTGTCTCTTGACTCCCTTTCTTGTGTTAAACTTTTCCCATGTCCACGATCAAGAAAATCAAGAACGAAAAAGAGCTGCTGCACGAAGCCATTCGCGTGGGCTCTGCCTATTTCGAAAAACGTGGCGCGGGCAAATTTGAGCCGGATGACCATGCCGATCTCAAGGTCAGGGCAGTCTATGCGTTGCTGGTGAAAGACAATCTTATCCAGCCACTGGCCAAGCAGGATGAAGATATCGTGCATAAGAAACACAAGCTTGCCCTCTGGATGCAACGCACCCTGCCCGCCGACCACCCCCTGAAAGCTGACTGACCAGAGCATGCGTCGTGTCCTGCAATTTCCCGGCAAAAGCATAAACAGCCTCATCGCTGCGTGTTGGCTTGCCATTGGCCTTGCGCTCACCGCAACGATGCCAGCCATGGCACAGGATCCGGGTATTTCCGGCCTGATTATTCCCTCAAACGACCCCCTGACTCCGGAAGTTACCATTAACCTGGAATCAGTGAACGAGGAGTCCCCAACCCTTACCCTGAACTTCAGCCGCGAGGACTTTGACAATCCCCTCGTGGAAATTCGTACCAGCCTTGGCATCATGATTCTCGAACTGTTCCCCGAGGAAGCTCCCCTGGCCGTGGAGAACTTCCTCGGCCTGGCAGAAGGCACCAAGGCCTGGATTGATCCGCTAACCGGCCTGGAAATGATGCAGCCCTTTTATGATGGCCTGGTGTTTCACCGGGTAATTGACGGCTTCATGATCCAGGGCGGCAGCCCGACTGGCGATGGTACCGGCACACCCGGTTTCACTTTTCGTGACGAGATAAATGCCCGTAGTCTCGGCCTGGATAAAATGCAGGCTCTCAATGATGCCGGCGAACCGCATACCCTGCTCGCCATCGACAGCCAGGCGGATTTTCAGCAAAAAATGCTGGTCCCCCTGTATGAAAAATTGGGTATCACCAGCCAGGCGCAACTGGAAAACCGTATTGATGAAGTCAATCGTGCCCTGCAAAACATGACCGTAAAAGAAAGCCTGGAAAATCTTGGCTATCGTTACAGCGAACGCTATATCTCTCGCATGCCGGTACGCGGTGTGATTGCCATGGCCAACAGCGGCCCGGACAGCAATGGCTCCCAGTTTTTTATCAACCTGGTCGATACCGACTGGCTCACGGGCAGGCATACCGTCTTTGGCAAGGTCCGTGCGGGGCTGGATGTGCTGGATGCCATTGGCTCGGTACCGGTGGATGAGAATAACCGTCCCCTTGAGGATGTCACTATACTGTCGATAAGGCAGATCAACCTGTAAATACAAAAGGAATCCGGGGATGCCCCAGAAAAGCAGCAACGTGGTGTGGCATGAAAGCCGTGTAGACAGAAAAACGCGTGAAAAAGTCTTTCGCCAGAAAGGCGCCACTCTCTGGTTCACGGGTTTGAGTGGTTCAGGAAAAAGTACCCTGGCATTCACCCTGGAACATCTGCTCACCAACGAAGGTTACAAGTGTTATGTGCTCGATGGTGATAATGTTCGCCACGGCCTGAACAACAACCTGGGATTTTCCGATGCTGACCGCGAGGAAAATATTCGCCGGGTAGGTGAAGTCTCGAAACTGTTTGCCGATGCCAGCATGATAGTACTCTCCAGTTTTATATCCCCTTTTCGGGATGATCGCCGCCTGGTAAAGGAAATTCACGAAGCAGACGACCTGCCCTTTATTGAAATATTCATGGACACTCCCCTGGCAGTCTGTGAAGACCGTGATCCGAAGAAACTGTATGAAAAAGCACGGCGCGGGGAAATCAAGAATTTTACCGGCATCGACTCACCTTACGAGATTCCTGAAAACCCGGACCTGGTAATCACGCCGGGTACCACGCCAGATGCCAGTGCACGGCTGGTATTTGACTACCTGGTTGACCAGCACTTGCTCATTCAGCACGATTGATTGCCATGACGTCGCCCCTTGTTCCCGATGATTCCTTTCCGCCAGGCCGGCTTGAACCCTGCTATTGCGGCAGTGGTGAACGTTTCAAGCATTGCTGTGGTGCCAATGGCAATGACCGCTCCCCACCAGTGGGTATTGGCATCGTCGAGCACTACCTGTCAGATCAGCAGTGCGGTGAGCTGTTGGCACTGGCAGGCACCAAGGAGTTCGATCCGTTCAAGGTCAAGGACCAGCAGGGCAATGTTTCACTGGACCAGACCCGCGTTTGTGAACGGGTTGTCATGGGAGAAGACCAGGGCATGCTGGATGAACTGGTGGCCCGGGCCTGGACACATATCATTGAATCCACGGGCACCGGAATAGATTTTTACGAGGAACCCCAACTGTTGAAATACAACAAGGACGGGTTCTACTACTACCACGTGGACAGCAGTTACCTGGTGCCAGCGCAGAAGGCCTGGCGCAAGGCGGTGGACCGGGATCTCAGCCTGCTGATTTACCTGGAAAGTGATTTCGACGGTGGGGAGCTGCATTTCTCGCGCCTGAATTACCACCTCAAGCCGAAAGCAGGCATGCTGGTGTGGTTTCCCTCTGACCTGCGTTATGAGCATGCCGCCAAACCGGTAACCCGCGGTACACGCTATGCCATTGTCAGCTGGGCCTCTGCGACAGGGGTGGAAAAAGTGCAGGAAGAGCGCGCCCTGCGCAGTATCGACTGGCAGACGCGCGAGAAAAAACAGCCGCCAGCCTAAACTCGCTTACCGCCGCGGGCCTCGACTTTATCCTGGGTGTTGTTGTCAAAATCCTCGGCACTGTGCCGCTCCAGCAACTGCTCTTCCAGCGGTCCCATTCCCCGGTTGACCATGCGCCCTCTTTTGACGGCCTCACGACTGCCAATCTGGTCGGTCCAGCGACGGACATGGGTGTATTCTTCCACGGACAGGAATTTTGCCGCCTCGTAGGCATTGTTCATCATGGAGCCATACCAGGGCCAGGCCGCCATATCGGCGATGGTATAGACATCACCGGCCAGGTATTCATGATCAGCCAGGTGCAGGTCAAGGACGTGTAAAAGCCGCTTGGTTTCCATGGCATAGCGGTCAATGGGGTATTCCATCTTGAACGGGGCATAGGCATAGAAATGACCGAAGCCACCACCCAGGAAAGGCGCCGAGCCCATCTGCCACATCAACCAGTTCAGGGTTTCCGCCCGCCGGTAATGCTCGGTTGGCAGGAAAGCGTCAAACTTTTCCGCCAGGTAAATCATGATGGCCGCACTTTCAAACAGGCGGGTGGGCGGATTGGTGGAGTGGTCCATCATGGCTGGAATCTTGGCGTTGGGATTGATGTCGACAAAGCCACTGCCAAACTGGTCACCCTTGCCGATATTGATGTACCAGGCATCGTACTCAGCACCTGAGTGCCCCAGGGCCAGCAATTCTTCCAGCATGATGGTGACTTTCTGCCCGTTGGGCGTGCCCAGCGAATACAGTTGCAGGGGATGTTCACCTGTCGGCAGGGCTTTCTCGTGGGTCGGTGTGGCAATTGGGCGGTTGATGCTGGTCCATTCACCGCCATCCTGGGCATCCCAGCGCCAGACTTCAGGAGGTGTGTATCCGGGGGGCTGGTTATTGGCTGAATCTGACATGGTAAGGCTCTACTCTCTTGCGTAAAACAACCAAGCATAAAACATGAACGACAGAACTGACAGGGCCCTGCGGCAAGCAGCTCAGGCGGTAACTACCGGTTCGTGCTGAAATGTTTCCTGCCGGTAGGCCGGCAGGGAATTGATAATGTCCTTGCCGTAACGCTTTTGCAGCAGTCGCTCATCCAGGATGGTGATCGTGCCACCATCGGACTCGGTCCGCAGCAGGCGACCACTGGCCTGAATCAGGCGCATGGAGGCCTCGGGTACCGCGATCTCCATGAAGGGGTTTTTCCCCTGTCCCTTGATCCAGTCACCCAGGGTGGCTTCAACCGGATCGTTAGGCACTGAGAACGGAATCTTGGCGATGATGACGTGGGTACAGTAGTCTCCCGGCAGGTCGATACCTTCGGTCATGCTGGCCAGGCCAAAGATGATGCTGGTCCTGCCCTTGTCTACTCGTTCCCGGTGCAACCTGATCAGTTCCTGCTTGGCATGGTCATCCTGGGAAAGGATGTCGAACTGCAGGTCTTCGGGCAGCCCCTGCAGGACCGTCTGCATTTGCCGGCGCGAGGAAAACAAGACCAGGTTGCCCTTGTTCCTGTCGACCAGCGACGGCAACACGGTAACGATGGACTGGGTATGCTCATCGGCCCTGGAGGGGTCAAAGCCGGATACCGGTATTCGCAGGCAAGCGCGATTGTAAAAATCAAAGGGACTGGCGATCTGCCGAAACACCGTCTCCTCGTGCAGGCCCGAGCGCATACTCAGGAAATCAAAATTGCCCAGGGCTGTCAGGGTGGCCGAAGTCAGCACGGCGGCAAAGCAATCATTCCACAGGTATTCAACCAGGGCATCTGCAGCCAGCACCGGGCTGGATGAGACCGTGATTTCGACCTCGCTGTCCTTGTTGCTGCTGAAGGGCCTGTAGGTCAGCCAGCGGGCATGGGGGGCATAACCACCATGGTCTTCAATGGCAAAGGAACGCCACAGCTGGATGGCCCCTTCCGTGCGCGACTGCATGATGCCAAACACCGGAAACCAGTTTTCCGCAGTCTGGCGATCAATGTCGCCCAGGTCATTTTCCATGCAGTCCTTGAGGCGATCCGCTATGCGTTTAAGCCGCTCATCCAGTTCCCTGAATTCACCCACCAGGTTATTGCTGGCTTCCCGCACAGTTTCCGGCACCACGCCCTGGTCAAAGGTGTACTGGGTGATATCGCCGGTAGCATTGGCGGACTCCGCCTGTTCGCTGAAAGACTGGAACAGGTCCAGGTACTGCTGCAGCATGGTACGGGTTGCATCGGCAGCGCTGCGGGCCTTGTCGAGCTGCGTGCCCAGCTCTTCATCGCGCCCCAGTTCACCGGAGACATTCTTGAAAATACCGGTAATGCGGTCGAGCCAGGTGAGCGTCGAGCGCAGACGTATGAAATGAGAGAAATGGGAGACCCCTTTCAGCGGCAGGTGGTGGGCTTCATCAAAGATATAGATGCAGTCTTCCGGTGGCGGCAGAATCACGCCGCCACCCAGGGCCAGGTCTGACAACACCAGGTCATGGTTAGCCACGATGCAGTCGGCTTTCTGCATGTTGTTACGGCTTCTGAAAAAGCAGCAGTTGCTGAAGTTGGAACAGCGGTTGCCCGAGCACTGCCCTTTTTCCACGGCCACCGTGCGCCACTGATTCTCCGTAACGACATTTTTCCAGTCATCACGATCCCCTTTCCATTTACCATTGATCAGCGCATCCAGCATGTCCTGGTACAGTTCCTTGTCCGCAGCCGTCGGGTCATCCAGTTCCAGCCCATACAGGTCCAGCATGGCATCCTGGCTGCTTCCCGTTTTCAGGGCATTATCCAGCTTGGACAGGCACAGGTAGCGTCCCCTGCCCTTGGCCAGGGAATAGCTGAAGCTCATTTCGCTGTGTTGCAGCAGGTCCGGAATATCCTTGTTCATGACCTGTTCCTGCAGAGCAACTGTTGCCGTTGCCAGCACAACTTTCTTGTTCATGGCCTTGGCCACGGGAATGACTGACAACAGGTAGGCAATGGTTTTACCAATACCCGTGCCGGCTTCGATGACGCAAATGGGGGGATGAGGAGAACGCCGCAATCCCTCGTCGTCCATTTCAACACTGGCAAGGCAATTGGCAATTTCCGCGATCATCCGTTTCTGACCGGGACGGTTTTGCAGGTTCTTGTGCTTGACCAGGGTGGAGTAGTGATGCTGGATGATTTGCTTGAGTTCGTCAGAAAGCATCAGGAGACTAACCTGCCACTGGTATACCGGGCTTCGGCATGAAGGAATTTTCCGATCGATTCACTGATCGTTGCAATATAGTGCAAGGTGTCCGGATTCGCCAAAGTCTCAATCCAGGCACTGGTTTACTGCTTGCCGATCTCGGCCTTGCGAATGACCGGGTTGGCATACATGTTCAGGATATAGCGGTTCAGGTTCTTTGGCATAGCGCCCAGCCGCTTGCGAAATTCACGGCGTTTGCGGCTGATCTCGCCGGCACTCACACCCAGCAGGACCGGCAGTTTACTGAAATCCATGTAATCGGATTCCACCATCTCCATGGCGATGTAATTGACAGCATGCAGCTTGTAGTTGCTGATGATGGCATGGTCCAGTTGCCTGGCCACGCCTTCGGCGGTTACAGCCTCGGGAAAGACCATTTTTGAACCGAAGGTGACATGGACTGCGCCTTTGTCACCCACCATGCCGGCCAGGATACTGCGGACATCGGAGTTTTCGTCTTTTTCAAACTTGCCCTGGGTGTCTATGGTGTGCAGTTCCTCGGCCTTGTAGCGGTCACAGGGGTCGTATTCGTAGGAAATCGACACCGGCACGATATTCAGTGAATTCATTGACTCCTGCAGGCTCAATCGCATCGTGGATTCGCGATCTGCCATGTGCAGCATCTTGATGATGGCCGTCTCTGTCTTGTCGATGCCATCCTTTGCCCGGCCTTCACGTTGGGCAATCCAGACATTGTCTTCCATCTTGATACAGTGGTGGATATAGGCCGACAGCTGCTTGCTGGCTTTAAGCAGGTCCCTGCCCTGCACGGAACGTTTGACGATAAAACTCTTGTTCAGTTTCATCAGGTCCGTCAGGAAGGGCCGTTTGAGCAGGTTGTCGCCAATGGCAATCTGCAGGGTCTTCAGCCCATGGTGGTAAATCATGTAATTCACCAGGGCGGGATCCATGGTGATGTCGCGGTGATTACTGACAAACAGGTAGGGCTGGGATTTATCCAGCGCATCCAGGCCATGTGAGGTCAGGCTGGTGGTCGTGTCCTCAATCAGTCTATCCAGGTATTTTTCAATGATCAGCTGAACATCAAGAATTGTCTGCACATCGGCAGTCTCTTCCCTGAGCGCCGACTGCACCTTGCCGGTCACCCAGCCGGGCAACAGGCGATACAGCATGGGGTGCTTGAACCGGACCAGCGCCTTCGCCAGCGCATCGTCCTGCAAAAGCCTGTCCACGACAGGCCGGACCTCCTCATCGCGATAAGGTCTTATATCCGCAAATTCATCCATAGGGAAATTATTGTTTTATTTGAAGGACACAATTTTACAGGGCTGACCGCCAAATTGGAAAACTATCTGCTGGCGGACAGTCAGGAGCCTGCCAGATAGCTGAGTATTTGCAGCACCATCAGATAGCCAAAGACCAGCAGGCTGACCACCAGCAGCAACTTGCTTTTCCAGGTATTGCTATGGGAACCAAGCCATTGCGGCTTGGAGTTCATGTAAAGCAACAAGGCGGCCAGCAAGGGCATGAAAACTGCGCCGGTGACGGCATAAGTGATCACGATCCAGACCGGGCGCTCCAGTAACAGCAGGGACATGGGCAAAATGGCCAGGTAAAGCAGGTAACCACGGTACGATCGGGTTCGGGAGATACTGGCATGGCTTTCCAGCAGGTGGCTATGCTGCTTGTAGTGGTACACGAAATTGGCAAACAGGAAAGGCACGCCATGCCAGACACCAATCATGGAGCTGAATACGGCCCCCCAGAAACCGAACAGGAATATCCACTTGCCGGTCTCACCCATGACCGGCACCAGCTGGTCGGCCACGGCGATGGCCATGTTGTTACCGGATACTACCTCCGGCTGGACACCGGCCGAGACAATAATGATCGCCACGCCAAACAGGGCCGTCAGGGTATAGGCGACGGCCAGGTCGACCCGCATGACAGGCATCATCTCCCTGCCCTGCCAGCCGGCTTCACGCATCCAGTACCCGTAACTCATGATCGTGATACTGCCGCCCACACCACCAATGATACCCAGCACATAAGCCATGCCGGCTTCCGGGACACTGGGAATCAACAGCCCGGCAGCAATATCCCCCAGGTCGGGCAGGACCATGACGGCACAGGCAATGACGGTAATGAACATCAGGCCGATGAAGAACTTCATCGCCGTTTCCAGCATCTGGTACTTGCCAATCCAGACGATGACCAGGGCTGCAATGGCATGCAATGCCCCCCAGGTGCCGACCGAGAGTTGCGGAAAAAACGCATAGGCCGCCAGCCCGCAGGCTGCCATCATGGCGGCGGCCACCATGAAGGTCCACAGGAACAGGTAGACCACGAAATACCAGCTGAAAAAACGCGGCAAACGGTCAATCCAGCCTTCCAGCAGGGTGGTATCGGTCGCCAGTTGCCAGCGCCCGATGCCTTCGGTGATGACAAACTTGAGAATGCCGCCAAAGATCACTGCCCAGAGCAGTATCGTGCCGAACTGGGCACCGGCCGCCGAGGCCGCCACAATATCCCCGGCACCCAGGCCCGTTGCCGCCACGATAATGCCCGGACCGGTCCGTTTCAGGATATTCATGCCACTCATGAAGCGCTTTCCACTGACACGCCCATGGCACTGCAGACGGCTTGTCCATAGTCACGCAAGGCTTTGAGAAAGTCCCTGTCCCCCGGTCTTTCCTGCTCAAGCTCATCCAGCCGGGAGAAAAATCCGGCGGCGCCAAGCCCTACCCCGTTGGGATTATGGATCAATTGCTCGGCACACCACTCATGCCAGCGCTTGTTCTCCTGTTCATCCAGGGTGTCCGGAAAATTACGGGCCCGGTAACGAAACAGCATGTGTTGCAGGCGAGGATCATGAAATGGCAAGCTGGCGTCCTTGAGCTGCTCGGCTGGAGTGCCTCGAATCAATGTCATATGCTGCTTGTCCTGGTCGCTGAAAAAACCGCCGCTGTAGAGCATGTGATCAGGATCAGTCTCGGGTTCAAACTCGGGATCGGCAAACACTTCCTGTAGTTTGGCTGCCAGGCGGGCATTGCCCAGCAACCGTTCCCTGTGACGACCGCAGACTTCAAGATCGATCTGGTACTTGCTGATGGTGTCCTCGCCCAGCACTGCCATGGGTGCCAGCGCAGGACACTTGTTGATATGCACGGTTTTCAGGGCAATGCGTGCTTCCCCCTCGCCCAGTTCCTCACTGCGTGAGAAGACAAGACGACGAATCTCCTGTGCATCCAGGTCTATCCAGCTGGCAGGGTCCTGGGCCAGGTCACAGACGATCACGCCGTTCTGGTTGCCCGGATGCATGGCCAGCGGCATGACCACCGCCAGGCAGCCTTGCGTGGCAGGAAACATGCCCGAGACATGCAGCACCATGTCCTTTTTATTCAGATCCAGCAGTGGCTTGACCTTGTTCTTGCCACGTAATTGGTAAAGCCAGTCATAAAGTTTGGGCTGTTTGTCCCTGATCAGTTTCGCCATGGCAATGGTGGCCCTGACATCCGCCAGGGCATCGTGCGCGCCAACATGTTCTATATCGTTGGCTGCTGTCAGTTCTTCCAGGCGAAAACTGGGCCTGCCATCGTCCTTGAGCGGCCAGTTGATACCCTCCGGACGCAGGGCATGGGTCATGCGCACCAGGTCAATGATGTCCCAGCGTGAATTCCCGTTCTTCCATTCCCGTTCATAGGGGTCATAGAAACACCGGTACAGCAAATGGCGGGTGACTTCGTCGTCAAAACGAATACTGTTGTAGCCGGCAACACAGGTATTGGGCTGCATGAACTGCTCGGCCACCAGGCGGGCAAACTCCGCTTCATTGACCCCCTTGTCGAGTGCCTCCTGCGGGTTGATACCGGTAACCAGGCAGGCTTCCGGATGGGGCAGGTAATCGGGTGTGGGCTTGCAGAACATTTCCACCGGATCATCGATGATATTGAGCTCCTCATCGGTCCTGATGCCGGCAAACTGGCAGGGACGATCCTTGCGCGCCTGCGCCCCCCAGGTTTCGTAGTCGTGCCAGAAAATACTGCGTGGGTTTGTCAATCCGGTCTCACTTCAATGGCTGTACTCCAGTTTGAAGCATCCCATAATCGGGCGGGATTGGTAAGGGGAGCGGGAAAAATTCCTGCGAGGTAGTAGGTCGGCATAGCCCCGCAGGGGCGTTTGCCGACAAAGAATATTTCACACGAGGTAAATACTCATGTCGGGAAACGACGCTACGCGTCGTTTCTTGTCTCTTGCCTCTTGCCTCTTGCCTCTTTCCTCTTTCCCCTTGTCTCTGTACATTTAAGGCTATGAAATTAATGACTTCCCTACTCTGCCTGAGCCTGCTGATTGCTGTCCCTGCCCTGGCCCAATTCGGACGCGGCTACCGGATCATCCAGAACGATCCGCCGATCAGGGAATTCACGGCCGCGCGCTGGCATTTCGGCACCAACGGCGATATTGGCCACATGGGCTGGTCACACAACTACCCCGACTCCGACATCAATCTCAACGAATTCCTGGAAAGGGCCACACTGGTGAATATGGAAATTGATTCCTACCGCATCATGGAACTGGGGGAGCCCGAGGTATTTGACTATCCCTTTGCCTACGTCTCCGAACCCGGGGAAATGGAATTGACCGAGCAGGAAGTCATTAACATGCGGGAGTTTGTGCTGAGGGGTGGTTTCATCCTGATGGATGACTTCGATGGTCCGTGGCAATTCGCGCAAATGCGCTCGCAGGTGCAACGGGCCTTTCCCGGCAATGACCTGGTGCCGGTGAACCTGGACCACGAAGTCTTTCGGGTCCATACCCCGCTGGAAAACCTGGCCGCCATGGCGGACTCGGTCCCGGGTGGAGAAATCACCTATTACGGCCTGTTCGATGACAAGGGGCGGCTGGGCATACTGGCAGGCCACAACAATGACCTGGCCAATTTCTGGGACTGGTATGCCGACGGTACCATGCCCCTGAAACCGTCAACTGACGCCTTTCGCCTGGGCACCAACGCCGTCATCTACTCTTTTACGCATTGATTGTTGCTGGCAACGGCCTGTTCGGCCAGTTCACCAGCCATTAACAGTGCTCTTAATCTTCGAGAGCAAACACCCACACCACACCGCCCTGCGGCACGATCGTGGTTTTACCCTGTAATGAGTCAAGCCGTCGCTGCATACCGGCGGCATCAATGCCCCAACCCGACTGCACGGCAATATACTGTTTGCCATCCACTTCAAAGGTTGTCGGTACACCGGTGATGCCTGAATTCAGGCGCTGCTGCCAGAGCAGTTCCCCGGTGGTGGCATTGTGGGCGCGGAAATAGCGGTCGGCCGTGCCGCCGGAGAAAATCAGGTTGCCGCCGGTGGCCAGGATCGGTCCCCAGTTGGCCATGTCAAATTCCTTTGTCCACACCTGCTCACCGGTATTGATATTCCAGGCCTGGATCTCACCAATGTGATCGGCGCCATCGACAATGCTAGCCTCCATGCCGCTGATCCCGGTGAAGTTCTGCCCTGGCCGGTACTCGGCATCGGTGCCTGCCCAGGCCGAGCAATAATTATCATTGGCGGGAATGTAGAACAGGCCGGTCTGCGGGCTATAGGCAGCCGGCACCCAGTTCTTGCCACCGGAAAGTGAAGGACAGTAAGAAGCCAGTTTACCCAGGCCCGGTTTATGGTCGAGGTCATATTCCGGCCGGCCGGTTTCAGGATCAATGGAAGTAAACACGTTCTGGTAAACATAGGGATCGGCATCCACGAAGTTGATGCCATCAGCCGTGCGCTCAAGAATCCACAGGTAACCATTGCGGCCCGCATGGACCAGGCCCTTGAACGTGCGACCATCGCGCTCCACGTCCATCAACACCGGTGGCGACACTTCATCCCAGTCCCAGGAACCATTCCAGTGATACTGGTGGTAACCTTTCATTTCCCCGGTATCCACATCCAGGGCAATCACCGAGTTGGCAAACAGGTTGTCACCCGGGCGGGCCTCACCGGTCCAGGGTCCGGCATTACCGGTACCCCAGAAACTCAGGTTCAGTTCGGGATCATAATTACCGGTTACCCAGATGGAGGCGCCGCCGGTTTCCCAGGCACCTTCGGGCCAGGTGTCATTACCAAACTCTCCCGGTGCCGGTACGGTGTAGGTTTTCCAGACTTCCTCGCCGGTTTGTGCATCCAGGGCCGCAATGAACCCCCTGACACCACGCTCTCCACCGGAGACACCGACCAGGATCTTGCCTTTGGCCGCCATGGGCGCCAGGGTCATGTAGTAACCGGTGCGGTAATTGGCTACCGGCTTCTCCCAGACCACTTCTCCTGTTTGTGCATCCAGTGCCACGACATTGGCGTCGGAGGTCGCCATGTAAACCTTGTCGCCATACAGTGCCACACCGCGATTGGTGGGATGGATGAGGCTGATATCAAAGGGCATCTGGCGTGAGTATTCCCACAGGCCGTCACCGGTCGCCGCATCCACGGCAATGACATGGTTCAGAGGAGTGGTGACATACATGATGCCGTTATTGACCATGGGCGGAGACTGGTGCCCCTCGGTCACACCGGTGGACATTGACCAGGCCAGTTCCAGATTGCCAACATTGCCGGCATCGACATCATCCAGGGGCGAATACCCCCAGCCGTCATACGTGCGGCGAAACATGAGCCAGTTTTCCGGTTCGGGATTGATGAGGCGGTCATCCGTGACTGGCGTAAATTCCCTGTCCTGCCTGCTTGTCATTGCCGGGTTCATGGAGTCAGTTGCGCAAGCTGCAAGAGACAAGAGGCAAGAGGCAAGCAAGCCCCTTTTCATCGTGGTCGTCAATGTCAATGACATGGTGAATCCCCCTGAGTTGGTTTTATTGTTATATGCCAAATGGCGACAGCCCGGGTTGCTGGAATCCCAGTCTGCCTTCAAATTCACCGGCAACCCCCACGTTGCCGTCAATTGCTGTCAGCGGCAGAGCCGCCAGTTGCCAGGGTGCCGGGCCGCCCACAACGCGGGCACCGTCCGCGGGATCAAACTGTGACTCATGGCACGGACACTGGAAACGCAAGAATTCGCTGTTCCAGTCTGTCACATCACAACCGGTGTGACTGCAGACACCTGAATAGGCCACCAGGCCATTGATACTGCGGGCAGCCGTTTCCTCACTCATGCGTGCCGGGTCCACCCGGATCAGCACCACCTGGTTCAGGCGTGTGCCGTTGCGCACCATGCCGGAAGCCGGCTCCATGGCCCAGGCAAAAATTTGCTTGCTGTCGGTCTGTAGCGCATCAACGCTGATGACATTGCCCGCTTCATCCCCGAAGGCATGAACCAGCACATCCCCTGGTTTGGGTGGCTCCAGCGTTTCAGGTTCAGGCATCTGCGCAGACGCTCTTCCGGGAACTGCCAATCCGACCATGCACATGCCTTCAAGCACAGTGCGCCGCCTGAGCGTTTTGATCGTCCCTTTACCTGATGTTTTTTCCCCTTTATTCCCCACAACAATACTCCTCAACTCACCAGCAACCACGCTGACATACCATAATGTATAATCTGTACAGAGTCACCAGAACAAGTCATCGCTCATTATTTCAGGGTTAACAGTTATACCTACCCTCTTGCCTCTTGCCTCTTGCCTCTTGTCTCTAGTCCCTTGTCCCTTGCCTCTACTCTTCAGAAGGCAAACTATAAGCCACCAGCTGTGCCGGCATACCGGCTTGCCGGTTGGCGGTGAAGAAGGCGATGTATTGTTTGCCATTGACCATGTAGGTCATGGGAGAGCCTTGCTGCGGTCCGCCGCCGGGAATTTCAACACGGGCAATTTCCTCGCCGGTGGCCTTGTCATAGGCATGGAACAGGGGTCTGCCATCGCCGCCTTCACCGGCAATCAACAAGGTGCTGGTCACCAGCAGCCCGGCCCGGGATCTGATTCCGGTAGGTGGAATATCCAGGCCAGCCAACAATGGATGGTTGGCAATCTCTTCCGGCGTATCACCCAGCGGAATCTGCCAGGCAATTTCTCCCCCGTTCATGTCATAGGCCGTGATACGGCCATAGGGAGGTTTCATCAGGGGCAGGCCTTCCACTTCCGGCAGCGGCAGGAAACCGCCCATCGTGTACCGGGCATTGGACTCACCAAAACCGGGTGGCTCAAGGCCTACCACGGAGGGTGACGTGGTCGAGCCAATATAAACATAACCGGTTTCCGGGTCTGCCGCCCCGCCCTCCCAGTTGGCGCCACCGCCCAGGCCGGGCACCACGATCTGGCCACGCGTACCGTCTTCGGCCTGGCTCAGTGAGGGGGGAGTAAAAATATCGCCGATACGATGCTCGGCAATAGCTTCAATGGCCGCCTCGCGAAGTGCCGGTGTGAAATCAATCAGGTTGTCGTGGGTAATACCCTGGACATCAAAGGCTGGCGGCCTGGTAGGAAAAGGCTGGGTCGGTGAAGTCCATTCCCCGGGCACATCCGAGGCTGGTACAGGACGTTCTTCAATGGGCCATACCGGTTCCCCGGTGACGCGGTTGAAGACATAGGCAAAGGCCTGCTTGCCCATCTGGATGATCGCGGGAATTTCCTCACCATCAACCTCCAGGTCGAGCAGAATGGGATGCGACGGCATGTCGTAGTCCCAGATATCATGATGCACCAGTTGCTGGTACCACAACACTTCACCGGTCTCTTCCTTGACTGCCACCAGGGAACCGGAATACAGGTTATTGCCGGGGCGATGGCCGCCAAACACATCATTGGTGGCAGCCTCAATAGGCAGGTAGACAATGCCTCTTTCGGCATCACCGGCACTCAGACCCCAGATGCCGGCATTGCCAATGATCTCAGCAGAGCCATCGAGCCAGGTTTCATAACCGGGTTCGCCTGGTCTGGGCACCGAGTGGAATACCCAGTTACGCTCCCCCGTACGGGCATTGATGGCCAGGATATCTGCCTTGACGTTACCGATGCCCACACCGCCGCCACCAGGTCGCAGGGCCGGCCCGATGACCACGGAATCACCAATCACGGTGGCCGGCGAGGAATTGCCGATGGCACCGATCAGCTCGGGATAGTCATAGTCCAGGTCAAGCTGGGTAAAAAGATCGACAATGCCGTTATCGCCAAAACTTTCCACGGGGATACCGGTACGGGCATCCAGTGCCACCAGCTGGAAGCCGGGTGTGATGACAAAAATGCGCTGCTCATTGCCATCTGACCACCAGGACACACCACGTCCTGAATTACGGCGAGGCGCGCGCTCCCAGCGTTCGCCTTCGTCCATGCGCCAAATCCACAGGGTATGACCGGTATCCCCTTCCACGGCGACCACGTTGCGGCGATTACCGGCGGTAAAATACAGGATACCGTCCACCATCAGCGGGGTGCTGATGTTGCGGTATTCGGTTTCACTGAAATTGTCTGATTTCCAGGTCCATGCCACTTCAAGGTCGGCGACATTGTCGCGGTTCACCTGGTCAAGCGGGGAGTAGCGGGTACCTCCCCGGTCACCGCCATAGGAAATCCAGTTGCCGCCCTGGGTACCGTACTGGGCCAGACTGCCCACCGGTACAGCCATTGCCAGAACCCATATAACCCTGATCAATCTCCTCATAACGCCCCCTTGATTCTCTGTTCTTGTTTTTCAGACAAGCATAAGACCCAATCAGGTTGGGGACAAGGAGCAAGAGGCAAGAGGCAGGATGATTCCCGGAAGTTTTCTGTCAACTGGTTTACGGATAATCCTGAACTTTATTGTAGGTCGGATAAGCGTAGCGCCATCCGACATGGCGATCACCGATCGCCTGGGCCTATGCTTTCAACAATGGTAAAAATGTCGGATGGCGGCCTGGCGGCCTTATCCGACCTACAAAATATCGACATTTCGTTTAAGCCCAACGAGTTCTTCCTTGCTTCATGCCCCTTGTCCCTCGATCCGTATAGCGGGCATCCAATTTATTTATGACTTGAGTGGAGAACCCCGTATAATTGCAGCCCATGAATTTTCTGGGCTCCCATATCCTTTCCATCAGCCAGTTCGACAGGGGTGATGTGGATGAATTGTTCAGGGTAGCCGATGAAATGGAACCCTATGCCCACCGCGAGAAACATACACGTGTTCTTGACGGCGCTATTCTCGGCAATCTCTTTTTTGAACCCAGCACCAGAACCCGTGTCAGTTTTGGCTGTGCTTTCAACCTCCTCGGCGGACAGGTACGCGAGACCACCGATATCAAGGCTTCCGCCATTACCAAGGGCGAGTCACTGTACGATACTGCGCGGGTAATCAGCGGCTACAGTGATATCGTGGTCATGCGCCACCCGGTGGCGGGCTCCGTAGATGAGTTTTCCCGTGCCAGTCGAGTTCCAGTGATCAATGCCGGTGACGGTCCTTCCGAACACCCTTCCCAGGCCCTGCTTGACCTGTACACCATCAAGAAAGAACTGGGCATAGGCAATGACTTTGGCGGCACCCGGATTGCCATGGTCGGGGATCTCAAGTTTGGCCGTACCGTGCATTCGCTGTGCAAACTGCTCAACCTGTACCGCAACATCAGCTTTACCCTGATTTCACCCAACGAGCTGAGAATGCCGGAAGATATTGTCGAGGAGCTGCGCCACAATGGCCACACCGTGACGGAAACAGAGGACATGGAAAAGGGCCTGGAAAACTGCGATACCGTCTACCTGACTCGCATACAGGAAGAGCGTTTTGAAGACCGCAAGGAAGCCGATATTTACCGTGGCCGCTTTCGCCTGAACCAGGCCATCTATACTAATCATTGCAAACCCAATACCGTTATCATGCATCCCTTACCCAGGGATTCCCGTGCTGAAGCCAACGAACTCGATAACGACCTGAACCAGCACCCGAGCCTGGCCATCTTCAGACAGACCGATAACGGCGTGCTGATCAGGATGGCCCTGTTTGTCCTGACCCTGGGCGTCCAGAATGAAGTACATAAATCTGCAGTTAATGTAAACTGGTACACAGAAAAACGTTTTGAATAGCCTATGATTTTCGACGAGACCTGAATTAAAGGCTGCCATCATGGAATTAAAAGACCTTCTGAAAGTAATGATCGAGAAAGACGGCTCGGACCTGTTCCTGACAACCGGTGCACCACCGAGCATGAAAGCCTTTGGCAGACTGATACCGATGACCGACAAGGTACTGCCCGAAGGCTATACCAAGAAAATAGCCTACTCGATCATGAACGAAGATCAGATCGCGGAATTTGAACAAAGTCCGGAGATGAACCTGGCCCTGTTTGAAGAAGGCATTGGCCGATTTCGTGTCAATATCTTCCAGCAGCGTAATGAAGTCGGTATCGTCGCCCGTAACATCAAGACCGACATTCCCAATTTCAAGGATCTGGGACTGCCCGACACCCTAACCAAGCTGATGATGCAAAAGAATGGCCTGATCCTGTTCGTGGGCGGTACCGGTTCCGGTAAATCCACCTCGCTGGCTTCATTGATCGATTACCGTAATACCAACAACGATGGCCACATCATTACCATCGAAGACCCCGTTGAATTTGTTCATCCGCACAAAAAGTCCATCGTCAATCAGCGCGAAGTCGGTGTTGACACGGTCTCCTATGAAGAGGCCCTGAAAAACACATTGCGCCAGGCGCCGGATGTCATACTCATCGGTGAGATCAGGACCCAGGAAACCATGGAGCATGCCCTGGCCTTTGCCGAAACCGGTCACTTGTGCCTGTCCACACTGCATGCCAACAATGCCAACCAGGCACTTGATCGCATCATCAACTTCTTTCCGGAAGAGCGTCACAAGCAACTTTACCTTGACCTGTCGCTCAACCTCCGGGGCTTTGTATCACAACGCCTGATTCCGACTGTTGATGGCAAACGCGCCGCTGCCATCGAGATACTGCTGGGCACACCGCGTGTACAGGACCTGATCAAGAACGGCAAGATCGAGGAAATCAAGGAAGTCATGGAGAAGTCGGAGCAGCAAGGAATGCGTACTTTCGATTCAGCCCTTTACCACCTTTACCGCGAAGGCAGGATTTCCCTGGAAGAGGCTCTCAAGAATGCCGATTCTGCCAACAACCTGCGCCTGAAAGTCTCCCTGGCTGAAAGTGAGGTAGGGGGAGATGCTGAAGAGGAAGTCGACCGCACAGGTGGCCTGTCACTGGTCAGCGATGACTCGGACGAAGAAGAAGACAACATACTTTGACAACATACTTTTACAACATGGCGAAAAAGCGTACAAATGCCTTTTCGTCGTTTAATTGCACGTACTGAAGTAGTTTAAGCGTGCCTAAAGCAACCCGGTTGGAAATTCTCGTATTATGAAAATGGTAGCCATTGCCATTCTTGTGTTCATCACAATCGGCATCTCACTGAGCATGATCCTGCTGGACCAGTTTGGTGTCGAGCGCAATTACCTTTTCATCGGTCTTGGTGCACTGGTCATCACGGCCCTGGTCGCATTTCGGGGTGCATTACTGATCGCCATCATCCTCATCCTGAGCCTGGCCATCAACATGCCCGAAGAGTTCCTGGATCAGTATTACCTGGACCGGGACGTTCTCATCGTAGTCGTCATCATGATGGTGATTTTCCCGCTGATTTACCGGGAATTTGTGGGAAAGAAATAAGACACCAGTGTAAGTACCAAGTGGACGCTGCAAGTCCTCCTGGAGACTGGCCACGGGAAGCCAACGACTGTTTTTAATGTTCGCGCGTTGCAGTAAATTCCACGTCGGGCCAGCGTTCAATGGTCAGGTCCAGGTTGACCCGCGTCGGCGCCAGGTAGGTCAGGTAATCCCCCCCGTCCAGGGCCAGGTTGTCGCCCGCCTTGCGTTTGAACTCTTCCAGTTTCGCCCTGTCCTCGCTATGAACCCAGCGCGCGGTCACCACGTTGACCGGTTCATACACGCAATCCACCTTGTATTCATCCTTGAGGCGATAGGCCACTACCTCAAACTGCAGGACCCCCACGGCACCGACAATCAGGTCATTGTTCTTCAGGGGCATGAACACCTGCGTGGAACCCTCTTCTGACAATTGCTTGAGCCCTTTCTGCAACTGTTTCAGTTTCAGGGGATCCTTGAGCCGGATACGCTTGAACAGCTCCGGGGCAAAGTGCGGTATACCCGTGAAATGCAACTCTTCACCGGCAGTAAAGGTGTCACCAATCTGGATAGTGCCATGGTTGTGCAGGCCGACGATGTCGCCGGACACGGCATACTTGGCCGCTTCACGCTCACCTGCCAGGAAAGTCACCGCGTCACTGATCCTGACTTCCTTGCCCAGGCGCACATGTTGCATTTTCATGCCCTGTTCAAAGGCACCGGAACAGATACGCATGAATGCCACGCGGTCGCGGTGGCGCGGATCCATATTGGCCTGGATCTTGAAAATGAAACCGGAAAAGGTCTTTTCCCTGGCATCCACTTCCCGGCTTTGCGCCTGGCGGTTCAGCGGGGCCGGCGCCCATTCCACGAAATCGTTGAGCATCTGTTCAACACCGAAGTTTCCCAGGGCTGTACCAAAAAACACCGGTGTCTGGCGCCCTTCCAGGTAGGCCTGTAAATCAAACTCGTGGCTGGCGCCACGGACCAGTTCTATTTCATCACGAAAATCTTCCACATAGGAGCCCAGCAGTTCGCCTGCCTCTGCGCTCGCCAGGCCGTTGATGGTTTTCACCTCGCTGACTTCATCAGCATGCAGATGGTCGTAGACGTAGATCGTGTCGGTGTACAGGTTGTAAATACCCTTGAATTCCTTGCCCATGCCCAGCGGCCAGTAAATGGGGGCACACTCGATGTTCAGGACATTTTCCACTTCATCCAGTACCTCGATGGGATCACGGATGTCGCGGTCTAGTTTGTTGATGAAGGTCAGGATGGGCGTGTCACGCAGACGACAGACTTCCATCAGCTTGATGGTGCGCTCCTCAACGCCCTTGGCACCGTCGATCACCATCAACACGGAGTCCACCGCAGTCAGTGTGCGGTAGGTATCTTCGGAAAAATCCTCGTGGCCCGGTGTATCCAGCAGGTTGACCATGCGGTCGCGATAGGGAAACTGCATGACCGATGAGGTGACAGAGATTCCTCTCTCCTGCTCCATGGTCATCCAGTCAGAGGTGGCCATGCGGTCTGATTTACGCCCCTTGACGGTACCCGCTTTCTGGATCAGCTTGCCCCACAGCAGCAGCTTTTCGGTAATGGTGGTTTTACCGGCATCGGGATGGGAAATAATGGCAAAGGTGCGGCGCCTGGCCACCTCACTGTCAAACTGGCTCATATGTACTGTCTACAGATCCCGTAGCTGGTTAAACTAAAAAGTGGAAAAAGAAGTCGTAAAAAGTCGTAAAAGAAGTGTTTGGCTGAGTCAAACTTCAGCTAATGCAGCACATCCGCCTGTCCCGGTTCAGTCCGGGTATACAGCGGATCGAGTACCTGGTGCCGTTTCACCAGCAAGACATCATGGGGCAGTATCTCGTCGTCCTGCTGGGATGTGGCCTGCTCTATGCTTTCCAGCATGACGCAAACGACATGCTCATCATCCATATCCACCACCACGCCACGCTTGTAGCCGGTAACGGTACTCAGGGATATCTGTGACCCGATATCACAGTGGCTGCTCATCTCGGTGGGGCCGGTGTCGACCAGGTAGTTATCACCGGTCTGGGCCAGGCCAAAACCGGCAGCGGCGACGATATTGACGATTTCGATGGTATCCGGATCACTCAGGTCTACCTTGATAGTCCCGCCAGGGACCAGGGACTGCCCTGTCGGGCTGTTGGCGATGAGTTTCAGGAACAGGCTGATATCGTCCTCATTCCATTCCAGGATTTCGTCCTCGTCTTCACCACTGTAATCCGCCGTCAGGCTCACGATGTCGGTTTCAATGGTGTGCTCCAGGTTCTTGTCACCGGTACTGAATGGCACAACCATGGATACTACGCAGAATCCCTCGCTGTCATCCTGCACCCTGAGGCGCCAGAGGAAAGGGATATTATCGCTGATTTCGATCATTAAAAGTCTCTGAAAGAACCCGGAAAAAACTTCATCGGGCTGGTAAAAAGTATATCACTGGAAGGTGGATTCGCGATACCAGGGACCTGCCTGGTTTATCGGGTCGAAACACCCGGTATTTGTCCACAGAATCTGTGGATAAGTCTTGGGATAAATCTCCCGCAAACGATTACAGTCCCCGGAATTGCGTAGCGAGGTATAAATTGTGCGTTTTTTAATCAATTTTTTTTTGTATATATTTCAATTAGTTACAATTATATTTCATGCTTCCTTAACAAAACCCCTGTTTTTCTAGGCTTTTTCAGCGAGCCATGCTTTTTGTGCATAATTTGCCGGGCTTTTTGTCATATTTCGCAGGGGGAAACTTTTTTATCCTGTTATTTACAGGGTTTACAGGTCTGGTGCGGCGCACAAAAAAATGCCTTAAATTTGCTTTCGCAGCTGCAAGCTGGAAAGGACAGTATAAAGTGGCAAAATCTTGCAGCCCGTATATCCCTGATCCATGAAAATGGCCCACAAAAAAAGGAGCCCGGTGGGCTCCTTTTCATGGCCGGGCTCAAGTCAGTGAGCCCGCCTTATCCGGCCTGGCTGGTCAGGAATACATGATCCTGTGCATGACCGGGTAGAGCAACATGACCAGCAGGGTGGCCAGGAGTATGTCCTTGTCGAAGCCATGCTCCAGGAGCACGCTGTCGGGCCGAATGACGGCCAGGGACAACAGCACTCCCGAAGCCATGATGGCAATGCCGCGGTTGACCAGGAGAATGGCCATCAGCAACGCCGTGAGAATGAGCATATACGTTTTTGGCTCCATGCCAATCCGGCTGAACAACTCTGTGGCGACTGAAACGCCAAGAGTCATACCGAGTAAAAGTCCTATACAAACCGTTTTAACCATGGGTCACCCCCTATTAAGGGCAATATCATTGTGGTTGGGTAACTTTACGGGAAGCTGCCAAATCAAGTCTGCCGGTTTCTTCACACTAGACCCGCTCGAAGTGTGACCTGATCTGCAATTTTGAATCCTGGAGGGTCGAGAAAGGGCAGCTAATGCCGGTCACTGTCAGGGGATGACAATATTTGACAGCCTGATGGCGTTTAGAAAAAGGTGGAAAGCTGTTGAAACAGTGAAGTCCTGGTTACTCGGCAACTTACTCGGCAACTACCCGGAGCAACTGTTCGTAGTCCGTCAGGCCCTGGAAAATTTTATGGATACCATCCTGTTTCAGGGTCCGCATGCCGTCATTTATGGCCTGCGCCGTGAGATCTGACAGGTCTGCCTTCTTGTAAATCATGGACTGCAGTTCATGGGTACCCACCAGTAACTCGTGCACACCGGTTCGACCCTTGTACCCGGTATCACCACATTCTTCACACCCGACTGCGCGCATCAGCTCGACCTCATCGGGATTGATATCCAGTGTAGAGAAATGATCACGGCCATACTGGTCTATTAGATGATCAATTTCTTTTTGCTCGGGTTTATAGGGTTCCTTGCACTTCGGACACAGGGTACGCATCAGGCGCTGGGCAAGAATGCCAAGCAATGCATCGGAAAAGTTGACGGGATCCAGGCCCAAATCCAGCAGACGGGTAATGGTTTCCGGAGCCGAGTTGGTATGCAGGGTGGATAACACAAGGTGACCGGTCAGTGACGCCTCGATACCGATGTGGGCGGTTTCATGGTCACGCATCTCACCAATGAGAATGACATCGGGGTCGGCACGCAGGAAGGCACGCATGGCCGCGGCAAAGGTAAAGCCGATCTTGGGCTGCATCTGCACTTGCTGCAGGCCGGGCTGGGTAATTTCCACCGGATCTTCGGCCGTCCAGATCTTGCGATCCGGCGTATTCAGGTTGCCCAGCACCGCATGGAGCGTAGTGGTCTTACCGGAACCGGTTGGCCCCACCACCAGGATCAGTCCATGGGGGTGTTTGCAGATTTCCAGCAGGTTTTCCATGTTCTTTGGAGCGAGGTTGAGTTTTTCCAGCGGCATCGCAGAGCCTGCAGCCAGCAAACGCAACACGGCGCTTTCCCCGTTGACCGTCGGTACGGTGGCAACACGCAGCTCCAACGCCCTGCCCCGGATCTTGAGTTTGCACTTGCCATCCTGCGGCAGACGACGCTCGGAGATATCCAGTCGCGACATGACCTTGATACGGGCGATCAGCGCCCCGGTATGCTCAGCCGGCACCTTGAGAATCTCACGGCAAATCCCGTCCACCCTCACACGCACGATGCCCGGATTCTTGTCCTTGGACGGCTCGATATGAATATCCGAGCCGCCGAGCTTGTCAGACTCGATGATGATGCGGTTAACAAGCTGGATAATGCCCGAGGCGGCAGCAGCGCTTTCGGAATCATCACTGTCATCGTCGCTTTCGTCTACCTCGATGCCGCCTTCGGCTTCCAGGGACTTGAAGACGTCATCAAAACCTTCCTCGTCATCGATTTCTTCCTGCGTACCGCCCAGGTACTTCAGGATGTCTTCCGGCAGGCCGACGCGGAACACGTAATTCTTGGCATTGAGAATGCCCTGGATTTCCATGATGCGCTGGTAGTTACTGGGATCGCTGATCAGGATGGTGACTTCTTCCTTGCTGCCGGCAACCGGCACCCAGAGGTTATTGCGCAGGTAACTGGCGCCCAGGTTTTCCATCAGGTCGATGGGCAGGGTGATGTCCTTGTCATAACCCATGTAGGGCACGCGGTAGTAGAGCTCAAGGGACTTGCCAATTTCCTGGGGTTCGATCTTGTAGTCTTCCATGAGCATCTTGGTCACAGTCCCCCCGTAAAGGGAAGCGCCCTTCTCGACTTCATCCAGGTCCTTGGCAGTCAGTTTGCCCTGCTGGACCAGGTAGTCGTAAGGCCCCTGAGTGCTCTGGAATTCGGAACGGAACTGCTTGGCCAGCATCTGGGCCAGCATCTGGGCATGCTTGAGATCTGTACTGGTGAAAACCGGGTCATCCTTGAAGCGGATCAACTGGACCACGCCCAACAGGAT
>Ga0181584_10000063_pt1 | contig 63104 bp, 58 predicted proteins | sample 071ome_30_FD_132462 | JGI IMG/M metagenome (GOLD analysis project Ga0181584, IMG submission 132462) | Coastal salt marsh microbial communities from the Groves Creek Marsh, Skidaway Island, Georgia - 071406AT metaG (megahit assembly) | ecosystem: Environmental > Aquatic > Marine > Intertidal... | reverse complement strand
TCATCAAGGAGAGGCTTACGGCCCTTCACCTGATAAGTGGCGTTATCCTGATTGGCGATGGTAATGCTGATCATAGCCAGATATCGCTTGTGCAATCGCCGCCGGGATACCGCATCTCATGGCAGCGGCTTGGCCCGTTCGGCTCACCCCCGAAATTGACGATGAAATCAGGGTTGATCGACATACCGCCATTCACCGGATCGCAATCGATCATCACCATGACGCCGCCCTTCTCACGGATTTCCGGATAAAACTGGTTATCCCATGTTGAAAAGAGCGAGGTGGTGACGTAAAGCCGCCGGCCATCAAGGCTGAGCTGGAACATCTGAGGGCCTCCCGCCATCTCAACTCCGTTGACCACCGGCGCCCGGCCGAGGAGACCTCCCATCCAGACCTGGCCTGTCAGTTTGGGGTTATGCGGATCAGAGATATCGTATTGCCGCATATCACCATGGAGCCAGTTGTTGAGATAAAGATATTTGTCGTCCATCGAGACAAGGATCGCCGACATCACCCCCGGCACCGGAATGGGCCAGTCCGGATGCGGCTCGTTTGCCACATCAATAATCTTTTCCCATTGCCATTTGCCGGCATCATCTTTCCACCAGTGGATCACGTTGGTGCTGAGCGCAGCCCCGCAGAAACCATGGGTGCTGTCCGGGTTATGATGGAATTTAACTTCGAGGGGGATCAACCCGTCTTCTCCCAGATACATGGTTTCAATCGGCTCGCGTTTCTCGAAATCCCAGAAATGCAGTTCACGCCCGTATTTGAGATGGCCGACCTCTTCCAGATCAAAGCCCGGCATGAAGGTGTTTGGCGCCGCCCATTCCGAGGAGACCATCACGTTATGACGCGGCTGGTACCAGAAATCATAGCCGAATTTGATCTCTCCCATAGAGTTTTCCCACCGGCCCACAATCTCAAAATCCTTGTTGAGATGAAGATACCCGCCCGGTGCTTCGCCCTTCGCATTACCGAGGAAAGAGATGATGATCTCACTGCCAAGGCAATGCACCGTATGCGGCCCGGAGAGATCAGCCTTAGCCTTGATCTCAGCGCCATCGATCACCTTATGAAGCCGCGGCGCCCTTGGATCAGTCGCGGTGTCGACAATATGCAGATTGTTTGATCGCACCCCGGGCAGGATCAGATATTTGCGCGACATGCTGCTGTCATCAAAACACGAAGAACACGCGTTCCAGCCCATGTGATGCAGCTCATCCCCGATCCCCGGCATCTCAAGCCGGTGGATCACCTGACTATAGGTCGGGCTGTCCGGGTCCACATCTACGGTGGCCAGATAATCGGGTTTCTGGATACCTGTGCCAGTATAGATCGCTATCGTATAAAGAAGTTTCTCCCGCGGCGCTTCGATCGCCGCCTCAGGACTCGAATATCCCGGCCCGCAACAGTCCATCATCTTATCTCCCTTAACCAATCCCTACTATAGCCCCATCCGGTCGGCAATCGCCATGTCCAACGTAGTACAGTTTATTGACTTTTCGGATTTATTTATTTTATCGTGGTTAAACAGTCTGGCCAGAGCATGATGCCATATCTTGTTTTCATATCGCGAATAAGCGTTCTTCTATTAAGCATTTGGGCTCTATATGTAACCCTGACCGCTTTTACCGGTTTGAAATATTACTTCCCGCTGCAATTGGCCGAAACAGAGGCTATTCCCCTTCACCGGCTGGAAGCGGTGCGATGCGGAACATTTCTTACTCTTGCCTATTTCGGAATGTTGTTTGTTCTCAAGTCAGAAAAGCAACTTTACCCGATACAGTTTATTAAAGTCTTTTTTCTTTTGTACAGTTTTTCAGGTTTTATTCTTTTCTACAATGCGTCCGTTGCCTTCAGTGAATATGTCCTGTTGGTTTTTTTTCTTGTCTGCGCCTTTATTATCCATGTTTCCACGAGAGATCACCTCAAGAAATATTTTTACAAAAAATAAACCACAGGCGCATTCTTTTTTGTTGATATGGGCCTCACCTTCAGCATCGGGGCCAAGTGGCGGAGAAATTTAATTCCAGAGTGACCAAAGGGACAGAACCACCACCGCCAGAAGACACCCCGCCATGGCAAGATTTATGCTTCTCTGGGTACGGGCAGGAAGATCAAGCCGGTTGATTTTCACCCCGACATAGAGCCACGCCAGATGAAGCGGGATCCATATAAGGTTCATGATGACGAGTTTGAGCCCGGTTTCCACAGCGAAGTTTTGAGGATAAAAAGCAAAACTGCTGAAAAAGGTGGTGTTCACGGCGTAGGCTTTCGGGTTGATGAACTGAAGCATCAGCCCTGCTCCAAAGCCCGGTGCGGAGGCCTGAATAAAAGCGATCTTCGCCCCCGCAAGAGCAATCCGCAACGCGAGATACCCGAGATAACCCGCAGAAGCCAGAAGCAGTACGGCCCGGATAACCGGCTCAGCAAGTATCAGCGCCGCAAGTCCGGAAATAACGGCCAGACTGACCAGATTAGTGCCCGCACAAAGGCCGCCCACATAAAAAAGGCCCTGACGCCAGCCAAAGGCAGACCCCACCCCGGCGGTGGACAGCACACCCGGACCGGGGGTGATGATGAGCAGAAAAACAGCAAGCGCAAAAGTAAACATGTTTTTAAAGCCAGCCCTTACGACCTGATACACGCGGCTGAAATACCCCAATCATGACGCCGTTCGATAACCCACCAGATATGTTTTTCCTGATACGGTGTTCTGATAAAAATGAGCCGTTCGCCTTTTTCATCTACGGCTGGCTTGTACATGCCATTCCCGGTCAGGAGCCATTTTTTTGAATCGATGGTTGAACCAGAGGTATATCTTATCTGTGCCAGTGAATATTTGCCCTCAACCACTATTCTCTCAACCTGTTTTTTATCTTTTGTATCAGCGTCGCTGGAAAAGTGCTGTTTCAGAAAGGTTGTAAACCGCTTTTCAACCTCATTTTCATCCAAGAATACAGGCAGTGGCATTTCGCCATTATCGAGCATTCCGGTCAAAGGGACCGGATCACCGAGATTGTAACAGTCAAGTATCAACCCTGCTTTAAGTTCCCCGACATATTCAGCCCAATCATGGGATCCAGAATTGGCCGGGGCTGAGCTGAAAAATAATGCCAGACAAACGCAGAATATATGAAATCTCATGCGCAGATATCCTCCCAGGGCAGATTATACCACTACACACACGGGTTTGTCTTCGCCTGGTCACAAAGATGTGAGCAGAGCGCTGATCACCAGGTCAGCCCAGCCCCTTCATGGTATTTCCCCATGGATCAGATATCGAGCGTGTTTTCCTTCTCCCAGCTGGAGAAATGAGACACATAGGAATTCCATTCCTGCATCTTTAGCTTGAGGTAAGCTGCGGAAAACTCATCCCCCATGGCGGCCTTCAGTCCTTTGTCCTTGTCATAAGCACGCAGCGCGTCCAGCAGATTGAGGGGCAGTTTCGGCGCACCTTTTATCTTGTGGCCTTCGGCATACATGTCGATATCGTATCTCCGGCCCGGGTCAGCCTTTGAACGAAGGCCGTCGAGCCCTGCCGCGATGATGACGGATTGCAGCAGATACGGGTTGGCGGCACCGTCCGGCAGGCGAAGCTCAAAACGTCCGGGGCCGGGGACACGCACCATATGTGTGCGGTTGTTGCTGGTCCAGGTTACGGTGTTCGGCGCCCATGTTGCCCCGGAAATTGTCCGCGGGGCATTGATCCGCTTGTAGCTGTTGACCGTCGGGTTGGTGATCGCCGCAAGCGCGCTTGCGTGTTTCATGATACCGCCCAGAAAGTGACGCCCCTTTTCCGACAGGCCGAGTTCCATGCTGTTATCGGCAAAGGCGTTTGTCTTGCCGTCCTTGTCCCATACCGATATATGCACATGGCATCCGTTGCCGGTGAGACCTTCGACAGGTTTCGGCATGAAGGTCGCCCGGTAGCCATGCTTTTCGGCAACGGATTTGGTCATGAATTTGAAAAAACTGTGCTTATCCGCGGTATTCATGACGTCGTCGTATTCCCAGTTCATTTCAAACTGGCCATTGGCGTCTTCGTGGTCGTTCTGATACGGCCCCCAGCCAAGCGCAAGCATATGATCGCAGATCTCAGCAATGACATCATAGCGGCGCATGACCGCCTGCTGATCATAACAAGGCTTGGGGCTGGTATCGAATTCATCGGAAATCTCGTTTCCGTCCGGTGTCAGCAGAAAGAATTCAGCCTCGACACCGGTTTTCACCCTCAGCCCTTCACCGGCGGCTTCATCAATGAGTTTGCTGAGCACATTCCGCGGCGCCTGCTCAACCTTCTGGTCTTCCATCACGCAGTTAGCCGCAACCCAGGCAACTTCGGGCTTCCACGGAAGCTGGATCACCGATGCGGGATCAGGCACGGCCAGCATATCGGGATGCGCCGGGGTCATATCAAGCCAGGTGGCAAATCCGGCAAATCCGGCACCGTCCTTTTGCATATCGGCAATGGCCTGTGCGGGAACGAGTTTGGCACGCTGTCCACCAAAGAGATCGGTAAAAGAAATCATAAAATATTTAACGCCCTTTTCCCGGGCAAAAGCGGCAAGATCAATGCTCATCTTCATCTCTCCTTTGTGGTTGATGTAAGCTCAAATCCTTTTTCGTTATTCGTCCTGATACTTGTGTTGAACGGACTGCTAGAAACTACCCTGCCCCGGGATCCAGTTGGTTCCGGCAAGCGGCACCCCGGCCATAGCCGATGCTTCGATTGTAAGGGCGCAGAGATCTTCGGGCTCCAGATTGAGCACGTGGCTCTTGCCGCAGGCTCTGGCGATGGTCTGTGCTTCCAGTGTCATAACCTTAAGATAATTGCGCAAACGCCTCCCCCCTGCAATAGGGTCAAGCCTGGACATAAGTTCAGCATCCTGGGTCGTAATTCCGGCCGGGTCGCGCCCTTCGTGCCAGTCATCATAGGCGCCTGCCGTTGTGCCCAGCTTTCTGTATTCCTCTTCCCAGCGTGGGTCATTATCCCCGAGAGCGATGAGGGCCGCGCTGCCGATGGAAACCGCATCCGCACCAAGGGCGAGTGCTTTGGCAACATCCGCCCCTGTCCTGATCCCGCCTGAGACGATCAGCTGGACTTCGCGATGCATATCCAGATCCTGCAGAGCCTTAACTGCAGGCCTGATGCAGGCAAGGGTGGGCTGGCCTACATGTTCGATAAACACATCCTGGGTTGCGGCGGTTCCACCCTGCATCCCGTCGATCACCACCACATCAGCCCCGGCCTTGACCGCAAGCGTGGTATCAAAATACGGACGCGCGCCTCCGATTTTCACGTAGATCGGCTTCTCCCAGTTCGTGATCTCACGTAGCTCCAGTATCTTGATTTCCAGATCATCGGGGCCGGTCCAGTCCGGATGACGGCACGCCGAGCGTTGATCGATGCCAGCCGGGAGATCACGCATGCCGGCGACACGATCGCTGATCTTCTGCCCCAACAGCATCCCGCCGCCGCCCGGTTTGGCCCCCTGCCCGACGACAACTTCAATCGCATCAGCACGGCGCAGATCATCAGGGTTCATCCCGTATCTTGATGGCAGATACTGATAGACAAGCAGTTTGGAATGCCCGCGTTCCTCTTCTGTCATGCCGCCATCGCCGGTGGTCGTGGATGTTCCGGCCATGGTTGCGCCCCGGCCGAGAGCTTCCTTGGCAGGACCGGAAAGCGCACCAAAGCTCATCCCGGCTATGGTGATGGGAATATCAAGTTCGATGGGGTTTTTGGCAAACCTTGTCCCGAGGGTGATGTTGGTTGCGCATTTTTCACGATACCCTTCCAGCGGATAACGTGAGATCGATGCGCCGAGGAAGAGAAGGTCATCAAAATGAGGCAGCTTCCGCTTTGCGCCGCCGCCACGTATATCGTAAATGCCCGTCGCCGCCGCGCGCCTGATCTCCGCGTTGACGGGATCGGTGAAAGTGGCGGACTTAATCGGCTCGGTTGCGGGAATGGCCTTTTTGGTAGCATCATCCATGGTGCGTCTCTCAATAGCTATCAGCGTTGTCGATATCGAAATGATACAGTTTGCGGGCAGATCCGTAGCGCCTGAATTCCTCTGGTCTGGCATCGACTCCGGCTTCGGCGAGAAGTGTGGTCAGAAGCTCAACATGCTCTGGCCGCATTTCCTTTTCGATACAGTCAGCCCCGAGGCTTTTGACCGACCCGCGAACAAAAATCTGCGCCTCATAGAGGGAATCGCCCAGAGCTTCGCCCGCATCGCCAAGAACAACCAGATTCCCTTTCTGTGCCATGAAAGCCGACATATGCCCGATATTCCCCCGGACCACGATATTGATCCCTTTCATGGATATCCCGCATCGTGACGCCGCGTTACCTTTGATCACCAGCATGCCGCCACGTCCGGTTGCACCAGCGTACTGGCTGGCATCACCTTCGACGACAACTTTCCCGGACATCATGTTTTCCGCAACCCCCGGACCGGCAGAACCGTCAACGATAATGGTCGCCTGTTTGTTCATCCCGCCGCAGTAGTATCCCGTTGATCCCCTGATCGTCACCTCAACAGGTGCATCAAGACCAACAGCGATGGCATGACTGCCGCGTGGGTTGATCACCTCCCAGGATTTCTGGTTGGTATCATCACCAAGCGCATGCAGGGTCTGGTTAAGCTTACGTAGCCCTTCGGCTTCAAGGTCAAAATGCTGCATCTTAATGTTTCCAGAAATAAACGGTTGCAGGTTCCGGCTCCCATACCCGGGCTCCTTCGATATCCGGCAGGTTAACCAGCGCCCGGTATTCTGATCCGAAGGCGACATACCGGTCGGTTTCAGCCATCACGGCAGGTTTGCAGGCAATGGGATCACGCAGGACACCAAAGCCATCCTTTGTGCCGACCACGAACGTATAAAACCCGTCAAGATCGGAAAGGCTGCTTTCCAGCGCTTCCCCGAGGCTGGCCCCTTCCTGCATGCGATAGGTGAGATAACTTGCGGCAACCTCGGTATCGTTATCTGTTTCAAACCTCATCCCCTGATGCCTTAACCTGCGCCGCAGACTGTTGTGATTGGACAGCGACCCATTATGGACAAGACACTGATCAGCGCCGGTGGAAAACGGGTGAGCGCCCATGGTGGTGACGGCGGATTCCGTCGCCATCCGCGTATGCCCTATGCCATGCGTGCCGCCCATGCCCGCAAGACCGAAACGGGATGCGACCGCCGATGGCTGGCCGACTTCCTTGTAAATCTCAATGGTTTCACCGCGACTCATCACTCTCATCTCGGGAAATTCAGCGGTGAGAAGATTATGCAGTTGCGTCTCTTCCCCTTGCGGCAGGCCGATAACGGCATGCGTATCCTTAAGCTGCATCGTCACCTTCAGACCTGCGGCATCGAGGCGTTGCGACAGGCGGGGAAATTCCGTCTGAGGCTGATGCGATTGAAGCGTGATCTTGATGAGGCCATCCCTGCCCGCACCATAGACCGCAATGCCTGCGCTGTCCGGCCCCCGATCCGACATCTTGATCAGCATATCCTCAAGAAGAGCACCCAGCCTGGGCTCAAGAGTTTTGTCTTTAAGAAACAGTCCTACGATGCCACACATCTGGTTTTCACTCCAAAAAACGAAACGATGAGACAACTATTCTTATTCAATATTTGAAAACTCTCAAGAAACTTTTATTCTTGAGGGGATAAAAATTAAAAAGGCAAATATGGCGGCCGGAACATGCCTCATTTCGATTGCCGATAGGAAATCACGGACAGATATTTTGCCGGAAGCTCGATCAGATCTTCAGGTCCGTGGGGGGCATCCGCCTCAAAAAAGAGCGTATCCCCCGCCTCAAGTCGAAAGAGGGAATCGCCATGGCGGTACTCAACCACACCTTCCAGCATGTATATCATTTCAACACCGTCATGCTGAAAGGTCGGGAACGTATCTGATTTTTCGGAAAGAGTGATCATATAGGGTTCAACCACCACCCCGCTTGCTACGGATTTAAGGTGCCCCAGAAGGTTGTATTGATGCCCGGCCCTTGTTCCCGCGCGATTGACCTCAACACTCTCACCGGCTTTTGTATGGCTGACATATCGTGTTTCTTCATAGCCGCGCAGAAAACTTGTCAGCGGCACGCCAAGCGCGGAGGCCAGGCTTTGCAATGTTGAAAGAGATGGCGAGATATTGCCGTTTTCGATTTTTGACAACATGCCCCTCGAAAGACCCGTCCTTTCGGCAAGATCAGCAACCGTAATTCCCTGCTGGCGGCGCAAGCCCCGGATGGCCCGGCCGATAGCTATCTCCAGAACCTTTTCCTTCCGGTCCCTGGCCTGATGCGGGTTTTGGCTGAGAGAAGCTTTTGTGCTCATGTGCAGTCCTGAAAGGGCATATCTTAATGCGGAAAGGTTACCATAAGGGGCCTGATACGAACAAAATCTAAATAGGATTAAACCCGAGTGCAGATCTGAACCTGTTTTTGATATAGACCCCGTCGCGGGGCGGCAGAACCCTCGGCGGATTACCCCCCTTGATTTTGATTGTCGCAAGCCTCGGGCCGTCCCGGTCATCAAGCCTGCCCCGCAGATCATCAATATCCTCCCGGGTGCGGACAATGCCGGTCCAGGCAAACCCCATGCTTTCGGCGATACGTGAAATCTCCACCCCGTGACCTGCATGGCTTTGCTGAAGTCCCGTTTCACCGAAAAGTCCGTTATCAAGCACCGCAATCGTAAGATTAGCAGGTTGTGCGACAGTTATCGTGGCAAGACCGCCAACCCCCATCATCAGCTCACCATCCCCGGTGATAACCAAAACGGAGCGGTCGGGCCGTGCCCTGGCAAGACCAAGACCGATCATCGCCGCGCTCCCCATGGCCGCCCAGAGATAATAGTTGTTGTCATGATCACCGGCGGCCATGGCATCATAGGAAGGAGACCCGAGACCCGTCACAACAAGCAGGTCCCCACGATCCTGAAGCAATCTTGCCACGGCATCACGGCGGTCGAGAGAATGCTGCTGTGTCACTTTACCCATTTTTTCTCTCCTATAAGACGCTGGCCGAGGATCAGCGCGCAGGCTGCATCACCGTTAAAAGCCATGGTCGCGGCCCCGTGCAAAAGCGGAATAACATCATCTTCTCTGTCGGCACGCCAGGTCCGCACCCCCATCATTTCCAGTGCTCTTTCCGTTGCCTGCCCCATGGGGTTCTGCCAGGCATTGAATTCAGCCCAGTCCCCCCGCATGGTGACCAGCATCAGGAGCGGAAATTTTGCGCAGGCGTTAAGTGCCAGCGTATTGATGCAATTCCCGACACCGCTCGATTGCAGGAGAAGAGCCCCCCTTTCCCCGCCAAGCCAGGCGCCGGCCAGATACCCTATCCCTTCTTCTTCCGATGTCAGGGGCAGAGATATGATATCCTTATCCTGTTCGGCCGCATGAATTGCCGCGCTGTGCCCCGCATCCGGAACATAGACAACATGCCTGATATCAAACCCTTTCAGTGTGGGCAGAATCTGTTCCTGCCAGTCTTTTGTTGCGGTATCTTCACCTGAACTCATTGACGTTATCCTCTGCTGGCCTGTCTGATTTCTCGTCAGATATAAACATTAATTAGAAGTCATCCTGAACTAAAGCGGGGGCACGCCCTATCGCATGATGAAAGGGTTGGCTGCAGTTGTGTGCTGGGCAATCCAGACAGATTTGACCTGAAGGAATTCCTTGATCGCTTCCTGCCCGCTTTCCCGCCCCTGGCCGGAGCGTTTATAGCCGCCAAAGGGTGACATGAAACTCACCGCCCGGTAGGTGTTGACCCAGACCGTACCGGCTTTCAGTTTCTCCGACATGCGGATCGCCCGGCCGATATCCGAGGTCCAGACCCCGGCGGCAAGACCGAAGACGATATCATTGCCGATACGGAGCGCGTCTTCCTCATCGTCGAACGGGATGACCGAAAGGATCGGACCGAAGACCTCCTCCTGGGCGATGCGCATATCGTTCGAAACGCCCGTGAATATCGTCGGCTCGACAAAGCGGTTGCCCCTGGCGCCTTCACCGGTATAGGGCTTGCCGCCAAGCACACAAGTCGCGCCATCTTCCCGCGCTACGTTCATGTAATGCAGGATCTTTTCATATTGCGGCTGGGTGGTCACCGGCCCGACATGGGTTTCCATCGACATCGGATCACCGATCCTGGCCGCCCCCGCCACTTCCACGAGACGCCTGACGAAATCATCGTGGATCGAGCGCTGAACAAGGAGGCGGGAGCCCGCGATGCAGGTCTGGCCCGTCGCCGCGAAAATACCTGAGATTGCCCCCATCACGGCAGCTTCGAAATCCGCGTCTTCAAATACAATATTGGGGGATTTGCCGCCAAGCTCCAGCGTCACCGGCATGATCTTTCTCGCCGCGCTTTCATAAATCTTCTGCCCCGCCACATCAGAGCCGGTGAAGGCCACCTTGGCCACATCAGGGTGATCCACCATGGGCTGGCCGACTTCCAGTCCCATGCCGGTGATACAGTTCACGACGCCATCAGGGATGCCCGCCTCTTTGATAAGTTCCATAAACTCGAGGCTGGAGGCGGAGGTGAATTCCGACGGTTTGACCACCGCCGTATTGCCTGCCGCCAGCGCCGGTGCCAGTTTCCAGGCAAGCAGAAGGAGCGGCGAGTTCCACGCCGTGATCATCCCCACCACACCGAGCGGCTCATACCGGGTGAAGTTAAAGATCCCGGGCTTATCCGAGGGCAGGACCGCGCCTTCCACCTTGTCGGCCAGCCCGCCGAAATAGCGGTACCATTCGGCAAGGTATTTTGTCTGCGCGCCCATCTCAGCGATAAGTTTTCCGTTATCCCGCACCTCAAGCTCACCAAGGCGGACAGATTCGCGCTCAATGATCTCTGCCAGCCGCACCAGCAGCTTGCCGCGTGTGGTCGGGCGCATCTCCGCCCATTCCCCCTGATCAAAAGCAGCTTTGGCGGCTTTCACTGCCCGGTCGGCGTCTTCCGCGTTGCCACGGGCAACCCGGGCCCAGACTTCGCCGGTATAGGGGTTTTCGGTGTCAAAATATGCCCCCGATGCGGGCTCAACCCACGCACCGTTGATAAAGTGATTATATGTTTTCATCTTATGCTTCCCCCTTATTCATCAGACCCGATTTCATTAATGGCACCACGTCAGCCGACAATCGCCCTGATCAGCGGCGCCCGTGTCTCCATCACCTCACACAGACCCTGACGGAAAGCTTTCATCTGTTCCTGAGTGGTTTCAACCGAAAGATTGATCATCCCCCGTCGTGCGTAGAAATGTCCGCGCCCGATCATGTCAAGATGCAGCAACTCCAGCAGATCCTGCGGCGGCTTTTCTGCGCCAAGGAGAGGTTTGACCGGCGCTGTTTCACGGAAATGAAACACCATCATTGTGCCGAGCCCCGCAACCGAAACCGGAATATCGATACGGCTAAGATCCGCCATGAGCGCTTCACGAAAAGCATTGCCGGTCCGGAAAAATTCATCGGCCTTCTCCGGGGTGTAGACTTTACTCAATCCGGCGTATCCCGCACTCATGGAAAGGATATTGTTGTTGAATGTCCCCGCATGCCCCCATGAATGTGCGTGCCCCGGATTGAAATGATCCATGATATCCGCACGGCCACCAAAAGCCCCGAGGGTCAGGCCGCCACCGATATACTTCCCGAAGGTGGCGAGATCAGGCGTGATTTCGTAATATCCCTGCAGCCCGCCGCCGGTATGGCGTGATGTCATCACCTCATCAAAGATGAGCATCGCCCCTGTTTTCCGGGTTGCCTCCCGCAAGGCATTGAGAAATTCAGCGGAGGCCGGCATACCGCCTCCCGCCCCTACCATCGGCTCAACAATCACGGCGGCCAGCGCGTCCCCGCGCGACAGGATGACATCAACAGCCTGATCGGTATTGTTGTAGTCAGCAAAATTATAGGGGAAAGGCGCGTTCATCTTGCCCGCCCCCTCAAAGCTCAGAAGACCGCCATGATACGCGCCGTTCATGGCCATGATTTCATCGCGCCCCGTAAATGCCCGAGACGCAGAAATCGCCATCATGTTGGATTCTGTCCCCGAATTGGTAAACCGGAGCCGTTCCACCGCATGAAAACGATCTGAGATCAGTTGCGCAAACCTGCCTTCCACAAGATTGGGCCCGCCGAGGACAATACCGTCTTCGAGTGCGTCTTTAATCGCTCTGGCAATCACCTTGTTGCTGTGCCCGTAAAGACCCGCCGTGTATTCACCGAGAAAATCCGTCAGGGCATTGCCTTCGGCATCCCAGATCACCGACCCTTCCCCACGGGCCACGGTGAAGGGAAAGGGAGAGTAATGCAGAACCGTGCGGGTATTGCCTCCCGGCATGGCATTGCAGGCTTTGTTAAAGAGATCAAAACTGACGGGATGGGCATCTTTATACGCCGCCCTTGCCTCATCAAGCGCTGTTTCAAGAGTGAGATTTCGACGTTGATCAGACATGTTCCCCCGATCCTGCTGAATTTAACGGCATGTCATCCTAACTGTTGCTGATGGCATGAGAGATCAGACAGGTCAGCTCAAACATCAGGTTGGCGGCGGTCACGCTGGTGATGCCTGTCGGATCGTAGCATGGCGCAACCTCGCATATATCTGCCCCGATAATATCAAGCCCCATCAGCCCCTGAAGGATCTTCTGCGTGTCCCGGGGTGTAATGCCTCCGATTTCAGGCACTGCCGTCCCGGGGCAAAACGATGGATCAAGGCCGTCAATATCAATGGTGATATAGACAGGCCCGCCCTCAAGTGTGCTCCTGATCTTTTCGATTGCTCTGACCCGGCCCATTTCCTCATAATCATCCATGGGGATCATGGTGAAGCCGTGATCGTAGCCGAACCGGATATCTTCCGGCACGAAACGACTGCCACGCAGACCAAGCTGAACCGTCCGCGCCGGATCAATGAGGCCTTCTTCGGTGGCCCTGCGCATGAAGGTGGCATGGTTGATCTTTGTTCCGCACATCTCATCAAGTACATCGGCGTGGCTGTCAATCTGGAGAAGCCCGACAGGGCCATCAGCCGCCAGAGCCCTCAGGATAGGCGTCGGGATCGTATGATCACCGCCGATGGCAACAGGCCGGATATCGAGAGATTTCAGGTTGGCAAAGAATTCCTGAATATTCCGGATGGATTCATCAAAATTGAGCGGATTGATCGGGGCATCGCCAAGATCAGCGATATTGCAGTTCTTGTAGGGCTCAACACCTGTTGACGGATGCGCCATCCGGATCAGGCGGGAGGCATGCCTCACCGCGCCCGGAGCTTCACGCGGGCCTGAACGGTAATTCAGGCCGATATCAAAAGGCACGCCGACAAGACCAATACCGATCTCTTCGCAAGGCTCCACCCGTCTTGTGCGCATGAAGGTGGCCACATCGGAAAAACGGGGAACCTGAGCGGCATCAACGGGCTGGTATTTAGGATCAGGCATAACCGGATTTCCTTTCTTTCAATGATCGTGGTCCAGGGCAACCGGCGGCATCAAGTCTCCAGATATGATGAAGCCAGCGTTTCAAATTCATGCAGGGTTGCGCTCAACCTTTCCAGTAATTCGTTTGTCTCATCTTCCGTGATGGTCAGCGGCGGCGCAACAATAAACCAGTCCCCGTTTTTACCGTTGGCTGTCCGCCGGGAATAGATGATCAGCCCGTGGTTCAGCCCGCAACGCCGTATATGTTCGGTTGGCGGAAAATCCGGCGGGAATTTTTCTTTTGTTCGCTGGCTCGTCACCAGTTCCACGCCGAGAAGTAGCCCCCGCCCCCGCACATCACCTATAACCCGGTGGCTGAGCGCAAGTTTTTCCAGACCAGATTTAATCTGAGCTCCGCGCAATCTGGCATTTTCCATAAGGCCGTGATCCTGATATTCCTTGAGAACAGCAACACCCACCGCGCAGGAAATAGGGTTGGCATTATAGGTATGGGAATAATTGAAACCTGTCCGCTCCGCCAGTTCATCCACCATGGCCCCCGGCATCAGCACGGCCCCGAGGGGGGCATAGCCTGACCCGAGCCCCTTGGCCAGAACCACCAGATCAGCCCGGGCATCAGGGAAACAGTGGCTTGCAAGAAAATCCCCGGACCGGCCTGTGCCACAAAGAATTTCATCATAGACCAGATAAATGCCATATCTGGTGCAGATCTGCCGGATACGGTTGAGATAATCCGGCTCCATCGGCATCGCGCCGGTAGCAAGCCCGCCGATGGGCTCAACGACAAAGCACAAAACATTTTCAGCGCCGAGTTCATGTATTTTTTCTTCAAGCGCATCAGCACATTTCATCCGGAAACCCTGTGCAGTCTCACCTTCAGGTAGCCGGTACTGCCATGGCGCCGGTATCCGTTCTGATTTTATGGCAAATCCGTCAAGAAATGTATCGAGGTCAGGGTCGCCGGTAATGCCGAGAGTTGCGATTGTCCCGCCGTGATAGGATGGCGACAGGGTGATGATCTTCTTGCGGGATGCGTTGCCTGTTGCCACAACATACTGGCGCAGGAATTTCAGCGCGATTTCCATCGCCTCAGAGCCGCCCGACGCCAGCGCGACGGACTCATACCCCTCGCCTGCCAGGGCAGAAATCATTCCGGTCAGGTCCATGTTCGGCTGATGCCGGGCAACCCGGCTATAGGCAAAATCCATGGTTCTTGCCTGCTGTGCCATGGCTTCGGCCACCCGTTCATTACCGTGGCCGATATTGCTCACCACCGGGCCTGAGGACAGATCAATATATTCCCTGCCATGCTCATCCCACATGCGCACACCTGCGGCACGAACAATCAGGGGCAGTGGCACGATATTGGAACGGGCGTAAAAATGATCCTGAGGTGAGCCGATAGTCTTTTTCATAAAAATAATCTTAACATGACCGCAGATCAAACCAGCATAATATCTTATGATATTCGCGTCATCAGCTTTCGGATGCACTAAAAATCACGCAACAACCGGCCATATCCCGTTATCACGTCACCGATACCGCATTGGCGCAAACAGTGCCATGCCATTGCCTGATTTGAACAGATCACAGGCTTGCCCAGGTCCTGCTCCAGCCGGTCAATTATTTCGAGTGATCTTAGGGCACCGCAGGAAATAAACAGGGCATCCGCATCAGGCTGATCAACGGAAGCGGCAAATGCGGCGAGGAATTCTGGCCGGACGCGGACCATGTCGCTGTCTTTTTCAAGATTGAGCCCCCTGATGGCTGAAATCTCAAACCCGTTTTTTTCAAGATACTCCGCTTCCATCTCATTGATTTCATCAAGATAAGGGGTCGCAACGGCGAGGCGTTTCGCACCCACCGTTCGCAAGGCATCCATCACCGAGGTGATCAGCGAAGTGGGCTTGGCATAAGGTGCCCCTGCCCTCAGCGCATCAAAGATCTTTTCTTCGCCCATGACGATACTTCCCGATGTGCAGGCGTAGCAGACAACGTCAAGACTGCCATCGGGAAGCAGGGTTGAAGCGGCGCGCTCCAGATCAGGGAGCTGTTCATTGAACGTTCTGATCGTGATGCTGTCGGGATTGGCCGCGCGGGTGAAATGTATCCCCACACCCTGAGGGCACAGCCTGAACATATCGGCTTCAATCGTCTGTTCGGTTGAAAGCAGGACAAAACCGATTTTTGCCCGGTGACTGACCCCGGCATCAAAGATTTCAGCATCTTCCCCTAAGGGTGTTTTCAATGACATGTTTTCCCCCTTGATGTCATGCCACCTGCAACAAGCAGAGGGAGAGTATCCCGGTTATTTCAGCCTGCCGTTTAAGGATATGTTAACGGATAATTTCATCTAAAGGGAGGAAAACAGATCAGATAAAAGAATGAGGCATCACAATGGCAGGCCGCCCTTGTCAGCGAGAAAACCGACAAGTTGATCAACCCCTTCATTTTTCCGCATCGAGCCGAAAATAAAAGGCAGATTGCCCCTGTTGGCTTTTGTATCTGCCCGCATCTGATCAAGATCGACATCAACATAAGGGGCCAGTTCAATTTTGTTGATGACCAGCATATCCGAGCGCATAAGTGCTGGTCCTTTCTTGCGGGGGATATCTGCCCCCATTGCAACGTCGATGATGTAGATTGTCAGATCAACCAGTTCAGGGCTGAAAGTTGCCGCCAGATTATCACCTCCCGATTCAATCAGCATAAGATCGAGATCAGGAAAGCCGGATTTCAGTTCTTCCACGGCGGCGAGATTTACCGAAACATCTTCGCGGATGGCGGTATGCGGGCATCCGCCGGTTTCCACGCCACGGATACGATCTTCCGGCAATGCCTGCACACGGACCAGATAATCGGCATCCTCACGGGTGTAGATATCGTTGGTGATCACCGCCATGGAAAGCCGCGGCGACAAGGCCCGGCAGAGGGCTTCGGTCAGGCTTGTCTTGCCAGCCCCGACCGGCCCGCCGATGCCAACCCTCAACGGGCCATGTTTGATCGGTGGTTTTGTCATGTCCTGTAAATCCTTATCTCATCATTTTCATGGCGCATGGACACAAGATCAGCCACAAGGGATGAGCTGCCGAGATCCCCGAGGTCTTGGCGGCACACATCTTCGGCTATTTCCTCAATTAATGGCATCAACTGAAAAAGACAGGACAGCCCTTTTGTCTGCCCGATGGGAATGCTGCGCACGCCGACTGAGATGAGATTGGAGGCCAACGCCTGAAGATAGCTTTGCACCGTCAGCCTCAGATCCAGATCAAGCCCTGAGGCGGCCATCCCGACCGCTACCGGATAAGCCATTCCGCCGGGCAAATCCAGCCCGTAAACAGAATTTGCAATCCTGGTGAACGCGGCTCCTAATTCGAGAAGTTCCTGATAACGTTCTTTGCCGGGAGCAAGACCAAGACAGAGATCATTGCACTTGTCCCCCCTGAAGGCTGCCTGAACGAAAAGCGCATCATTGCGCCCTGAACCGTTACTGAGAAGAAATGCAATCCATTCCCGTAAGGTTATATCATCGCTCACCCTGCCTGAACGGACAGCTGTTTCAAGGCCGCTCGAATAGCTGAAACCGCCAATGGGAAAAGAAGGTGAGAACCAGGACTGAAGAATGGAAATACTATGATGATCCACGGCCCTCAATTCCCCTGATGGTGTTCATGATGATCGTGGGAATGGGTGCGACCATGGCCGTAGGCACCCCCTTCCGGGGTGAACGGCAAGGTGGTCTTTTCAACTTCTGCCCCAAGTTTTTGCAACATGGCCTCCAGCACATGATCCTGCCTGATCAGCAGATGATCCGGCATGATCTGGCAGGGTGTGTGGCGGTTACCGATATGCCAGGCTATACGGGCCAGATTGTCATGGCGGATTTTCACAAGTTCTTCAGATGCCGGTCTGATGCGAAAGATCCGCCCGTCATCGAGAAGAAATCCGTCGTCAAGTGCAAGAGATCTTGTTTCCGGCAATTCCACCAGGAAGGCCTCGCCGCTGTCACTTATGAGCTTCCGGCGGCGGAGAAATCTCGCCTCATAACTGAGGGTGACCTCATCATCATACGTATCATCGGCTTCTATTTTCTTGATATCTTGTGCAATACGCATCGCAAGCCCCATATCGGTCAATAGAGAAAATACCGCTGGGCCATAGGCAGCACCTCAGCCGGTGCACAGGTCAGCAGTTCGCCATCAGCACGCACCTCGTAGGTTTCCGGGTCCACCTCAATACGGGGCAGAAGATCATTGTGGATCATACTGGCTTTTGAAATCGACCTTGTGGCTTCCACGGCAAGGGTATTTTTGGCAAGTCCGAGGGATGCCCCCACCCCGGAAGACTGCGCCGCTGCGCTGACAAAGGTTACCGCCGAAGATGAAACTGACCTGCCATAGGAGGCAAACATGGGCCGTGAATAAACAGGTTGAGGTGTCGGGATGGACGCATTCGGATCCCCCATCTGTGCCACCGCAATACTACCGCCAAGCAACACCATTTCCGGCTTAACGCCAAAGAAAGCCGGATGCCAGAGCACCAGATCCGCCCGCTTGCCGATTTCGATTGACCCGATGTGCCGGGAGATCCCGTGGCATATGGCCGGGTTGATGGTGTATTTGGCGATATATCTTTTGACCCGGACATTATCGTTATCGCCGTTTTCCTCGGCAAGCCTGCCACGCTGAACCTTCATCTTATGCGCGGTTTGCCAAGTGCGGATAATTACCTCCCCGACCCGCCCCATGGCCTGGCTGTCGGAGGCGATGATGGAAAACGCGCCCATGTCATGCAATATGTCTTCGGCCGCGATGGTTTCTTTGCGGATCCGGCTCTCAGCGAAAGCGACATCCTCCGGAATGGATTTGTCAAGGTGATGACAGACCATGAGCATATCGAGATGCTCTTCAAGGGTATTGACGGTATAGGGCCGTGTCGGATTGGTTGAAGACGGTATCACATTCGGCTCACCACATACTTTGATGATATCAGGCGCATGGCCGCCTCCGGCACCTTCGGTATGAAAAGCATGGATGACCCGTCCCTTGATGGCGGCAACCGTATTTTCAACATATCCGCTTTCGTTGAGTGTATCGGTATGGATCATCACCTGCACATCCATATCATCGGCAACGGCAAGACAATTATCGATGGCCGCCGGTGTCGTGCCCCAGTCTTCATGCAATTTAAGCGCGGCTGCTCCGGCAGATATCTGCTCTGTCAGGGCTTCAGGCAGGCTGGCATTACCCTTACCGGCAAAAGCAAGATTCATGGCAAAAGCATCCGCTGACTGAAGCATCCTTGAGATATGCCACGGGCCTGGCGTGCAGGTGGTGGCAAGTGTCCCATGGGCTGGCCCCGTGCCGCCACCAAGCATGGTGGTCAGCCCGGAATGGAGCGCATCATCGATCTGTTGCGGGCAGATAAAATGGATGTGACTGTCAAAGCCGCCGGCGGTGATGATATGCTTTTCACCGGCTATGATCTCCGTTCCCGGGCCGATTACAATATCAACACCCGGCTGGGTGTCAGGGTTACCAGCCTTGCCAAGGCCATGTATCACGCCATCCTTAAGGCCAATATCTGCCTTATAAATACCGCTTACATCGACGATCAGCGCGTTGGTGATGACCGTGTCCACCGCTCCTTCCTGCCGACCCAACTGTGACTGGCCCATGCCGTCACGTATCACCTTGCCACCACCGAATTTGACCTCTTCACCATAACTGGTCAGATCTTTTTCAACCTCAATGAAGAGATCCGTGTCGGCAAGGCGAACCTTGTCACCCGTGGTTGGCCCGTACATATCCGCATAGGCTTTTCTTGAAACAGATACCGCCATCATACGTCTCCCATTATCTTTTGGTTGAAGCCAAACACACGACGTGCGCCGCCATAGGGAATCAGGCGCACAAGACGCATCTGCCCCGGCTCAAACCGAACCGCTGTCCCCGCCGCGATATCAAGCCGCATGCCCCGCCCAGCCTCACGATCAAACTCCAGCGCCGGGTTAACTTCAAAAAAATGATAATGACTTCCTACCTGTATCGGTCTGTCGCCGATATTAGCCACTTCAATATCAATCCCTTCCCTCTCCTGATTGAGAATAATGTCCGCATCGCCAACAAGAACTTCACCTGGAATCATCTGCCTTGCTCCTTACATCAACATATCCGGGCATTACCGTATCGGGTGATGGACCGTTACCAGTTTGGTGCCATCGGGAAAGGTGGCCTCAACCTGAACGTCATGAATCATTTCCGGCACCCCTTCCATGCATTCATCACGCCGCACAACATGGGCCCCTGCCTCCATAAGATCAGCAACAGTTTTACCATCACGTGCTCCTTCCACCACATGATCCGTGATCAGCGCGACCGCTTCGGGGTAGTTTAACTTCACCCCACGCGACTGGCGTGAACGTGCAACCATCGCCGCAAGAGAAACCAGCAGTTTGTCCTTTTCTCTGGGTGTAAGTTTCATATCCTTCCTCCAATAACCTAAAGCGCCCATGCCCTGGGCAGTGGTGACGATATCATCTTTTCAAGGATTGCCCCGATACCGGATTTGATCAGGTAAAGTGAGGGGGCAAGTATACGCACGACAAGTTTGCCTTCCCATAAAGAGGTTTCAATCCATGCTCCTTCCGGAACAGGCTGGCGGCGGATTGCCGCTAAAACCGGGTTTAAATCGTCCGGGGCAATCATGAATAACGTTGCCATGACCCCGGCCTGATCCGCTCCGGCTCTGTGCCCCAGAACTGCCCGGATATCTCCTTTTATCCGAAAGGCCTCCGCATGAATGAGAACGCCATCCCTTTTGATCTGCCAATGATCCTGCATATAACCTTTTGTCATGATCTCGCCGCTTGCCTGCCGGCCAAAAACAAGAATTTCCCCGAGCACGACGGTGCTGCTTTTATCGAGTGAGACATTTATCTCGCGGGCGAAATGGCTGCCATCATAAAGAATGGTTTCATGCGGCAGCCATGAAACCTTGCTTCCACACGTTGCATTTATGACCAGGCTGGACATGGCCCTTTCCTGACGAAGCGCTTTATAGACGCGTTCAGCCGCCTGTGTTGTCACGGCAATATGGCTGTTTTTGTCCGCATTCAGCTCATAGGTAAAAACATCACCGTCAGCAAGGCCGCCGGCGGTATTGGCAAAAACAACCTCAATATCCTGCCCGTAAGCCGACGGAAGAAAGGCTTTTGCGGATCCGGACTGAAAGAATCGGCGCAACGACTGATCGCTGAAGGCAAGTTGCAGCGCACCGGATGCCCGTTCAAGCTCCACCGCGTTTTCGTTCAATCCACAACCTGACGGCATCACCCTGCACCTTCCGAAGGTATAATTATATTTATATAATATAATACGAATGGATCAACGGAACAGCCGTACAGAACACTAAAAAATCAGGATTGATGGCGTATGGGGCATGGCAATACCGCCGGTGGACTTTCCCTTACTAAAACGATACATATTTTATTCAGTGCCCCGAGCGGGCCAGGCTCCGGACCACCGATGATGAAAGTTAATCAAAATGCTTAAAAACGACACACTCGATCAATGGGATCGCGAGAATTTTTTTCATCCCTCAACTCATCTGGCGCAGTTTGCCCGTGGCGAGATGCCAAACCGTATCATTACACGTGGCCAGGGATGCATGATCGAAGACAGGGATGGCTCGATGCTTCTGGATGCATTTGCCGGGCTGTATTGCGTTAACGTCGGATATGGCAGGCAGGAGATTGCCGAGGCCATAGCAGAGCAGGCAAAGGAGCTTGCGTATTATCATGCCTATGTCGGGCATGGAACGGAAGCTTCGATCACGCTGGCAAAGATGGTTCTGGATCGTGCCCCGGATCATATGAGCAAGGTCTATTTCGGCCTTTCAGGCTCGGATGCCAATGAAACGAATATCAAGCTCGTCTGGTATTATAATAATATTCTTGGCCGTCCCCAGAAAAAGAAAATCATTTCGAGATGGCGTGGCTATCACGGATCCGGGCTCATCACAGGTTCTCTTACCGGTCTTGAGCTGTTTCATAAGAAGTTTGATCTGCCGCTGGCGAATATCCTGCATACCGAGGCACCCTATTATTATCGAAGGGAGAACACGGACCAGAGCGAAGAGGCATTTGTGCAGCATTGCGTTCAGTCTCTTGAAGACCTCATCTCCCGGGAAGGGGCGGATACCATTGCCGCGTTCATAGGTGAACCAGTATTGGGAACCGGCGGCATTGTACCGCCGCCCGCCGGGTACTGGCAGGCTATACAGGCGGTCCTTGATAAGCACGATATCCTGCTTATAGCGGATGAAGTTGTCACCGGCTTCGGGCGGCTTGGCCGTATGTTCGGCTCAGATCACTATGGGATGAAGCCTGATCTCATCACCATCGCCAAAGGCCTGACTTCAGCCTACGCGCCTCTGTCCGGCAGTATCGTTTCCCAAAAAATGTGGAAGGTCCTTGAAGACGGCACCGATGAGAACGGGCCTATCGGCCATGGCTGGACCTATTCTGCCCATCCGATCGGTGCGGCCAGCGGGGTTGCCAATCTCAAACTGATTGATGAGCTGGATCTCATCACCAATGCACGTGAGGTCGGCACCTATTTCAACGCCGCGCTCTCCGATGCTCTTTCCGGTCACGCGCATGTCGGCGAAGTCCGGGGAGAAGGCATGATCGCCGCCGTAGAATGCGTTGCCGATAAAGATGATCGTCAATTCTTTGATGCTGCTGAAAAGGTCGGCCCCCGTATTGCCGCCAGACTTCTTGAAGACAGCAGGATTATTGCCAGAGCCATGCCGCAAGGGGACATTCTCGGCTTTGCGCCACCATTTTGCCTGACAAAAGAAGAGGCTGACCAAATCGTCGACGGGACGGTCAGGGCAATCAAAGATATCCTCGGATGAGCAGTAAAAGCGGGATCAGTCCTTTAGGCTAAGCAGAAAATCAAGCACCACCTGATTGAAGGCCCCGGGTTGTTCGATGTTGGACAGATGACCCGCGCCGTCGATTATTTCCAGCCGGGCCTCCGGTATCTGATCTGCGATCTTGCGGGCAAGCTCCGGCGGCGTCAATCTGTCGAGCGCGCCGACCACCACCAGCGCAGGCACGTTTATCCGGCTCAGATTATCAGTCTTGTCGCTTTGAACCCATGCCTCAATGGATTTGATGTAACTTTCCTTGCGCAGTCGTGACATGGAATCCACAAGCTCATCAAAGGTTGATCTGTTGTCAGGATTGCCAATGAGCGTCCGCGCCACCACCGGGGCTATGTCTTCAGGTTCCTTTCCGGCAAGCAGAGGATCTTTTCTGAGCCGGATGAACTCATCCTGCTGCTCTTTCGAAAAATGCCTATAGCCATCATGGGTATCGCACAGGGTAAGTGAAGCTATCCGGTGGCTTTTTGTTTCATAAAAAGAGAGGGCGATGCGGCCTCCCATGGAAAGGCCAAGGAGATGCGCTTTTTCAGCTTCAAAATAATCCAGCACACGATCCAGATCATCGGCAAAATCCGAAAATTCCAGCTTGCCCGGATAATCATCACTTTCGCCATACCCCCTCGCGTCCCATGCCACCGTCTTGAAGTGGCGACCAAACTCAGTAATGTTTGAAGCCCAGTTTCGTTTATTGCCGCCAATACCGTGCATGAGGACCAGCAACTCCCCCTCGCCGCAGACATCAACAGCAATATGCGGGGCCGGACCAATGCGGCAAGTTTCCACCATCATATCAATTCTTCCTTTAGTTGCGCGGGGCCCATGTCATAGCAACACAAGCGGTGCATTGCCAGCGTCGAAATCACCTGGCATGTCCGGAAAACCGCGACGGGCTGAAAGGTTCAAGTGATATCCTTGTCTGACGTCCCTGCGCCAGATCCGCCAAAGCCTCTCCCACCGCCGGGCCGAGCTGAAATCCATGGGCGGAAAACCCGAACCCATGCACCAATCCCGGCAGTCTGCCCGCGCCGATCACCGGCAAATTATCCGGCATATAGCCTTCAATACCGGACCAGCAACGAATAACGCCGGCCACCGAAATCTCCGGGAGCAACTGGCAGGCAAGCCGGATGGACGGCGCCATTTCAGGTATCATGAGCCCGGCGCGACTGGCCGCGAGATCAGCTTTCGCCCGCACCCCTCCCCCGATCAGGAACTGGCCCGTATCAAGCTGTTTAAGGGAAAGGGTGTGGCCCAGCACCCCCAGAACCGCCGGAAGGACAAAGGGACGTCTTTCGGTTACCGTCAGCATCGGGGCATGGGCCGTTAACGGAAGATCGTAATCACCTGCCTCACGCGACAGCCGGGCTGCCCATGCACCCGCACAGTTTATCACCAGATCCGCTTCGAAACTGCCGGCGTCGCTCAACACCGTCCAGATACCGGACGAATGTTGCCGAAGCCCGTTTACCCTGCATCCTTCAATAATTTCTGCGCCCTCTTTGCGTGCTGCTTCGGCAAAGCCGCGCACAATGCGCCACGGCACGGCCCAGCCGTCACCTTCCACCAGAATGCCCCCGAGGAGCGGGCCCTGCAGTTGAGGAAGTTTTTTCTTCAGCTCTTTCTCATTCAACCAGATCTCATGCCCGAAACCGGCTTTTTCAAGTTGGCGTATACGGTCATGGCCGGACTGGCGGCCCTTATCATCGATGGCCGCCTTGATATAGAAAGCAGGATGGAAGGCCGACGCGGCGTCATCCCCGATCATCTGAGGCAGGTCTTTCCAGATATCCATGGATGCAAGGCTCAGGGGAACTTCGGCGAGATCACGTCCAAGACGCCGGACACCCCCTGCATTAACACCCGAAGCATGACGCCCTATCGTATCTTTTTCCAGCAAGGTCACAGGCACCCCTGCCCGGGACAGAAAATACGCCGCGCTGCATCCCTGGATGCCGCCACCGATGATCAGCACATGGTGTTCAGCTTTTCTGCCCATCATTTTCCGCCAGCATGGCTAATTCTCCGACCGTGACCGGCCGGACAGGAGGGCGAAGACGGAAATATTCAATCTCACCGGCAGGTTTGCCTGAATGACCGGCAAGGATTTGCTGAACGGTCAGTCCGCACATACGTGCCTGACACCGTCCCATTCCTGCCCGGCAATAGCTTTTCAGCTGATTGGGGCCTGCTACCCCCATCCCTGCCGCAGCAAGGATATCATCTTTGGTAAGACCTTCGCACCGGCAGACAATGGCGTCACCTTCCCGGGGAATAATCCAGTCTTCCGGCGGCCTGAACATTGTGTCAAGAAACGGCCTGGCCGAGGTATTGACCATGTGACGAAGGCGAAGAAATGACGGCACACCACGTGGCGTTTTCCCCGCAAGCCTGATGATCTTTGCCGCCGCCATCTGGCCTGATGTGACCGCAGAGGACGCACCGGCAATGCCAGCGCCGTCACCGGCCACAAACACACCCGGCTGGCTCGTCTCACCATCCGTGTCCGTAACGGGGCACCAGCAGAGCTGACGTTCATTCCAGCGATGGTCAAGCCCGGTGGCCATGCCCAGATTAACGTTCGGCACAACACCCTGATGCAGGAACGCATGCCCGGCTTCGATTTCATGATGTTTTCCGTACCGGTCCGTAAAGGTGATTTTTTCAAGTTTTCCGTCCCCGGCCAGCCTGACCCCGCGTACACCGATCTGGCAGGATGTCTTTTTCCTGATTTCATTCCGCCAGGCCCAGCCTTTGGCCAGTAACCCGCCCTGCAAAAGTGCCGGTGCCATCCAGAAGAAAGCCGCGAGGGGAGGCAGGACAGGTGATGTGTCCAAAACAGCCCTGATCCGGAAACCTGCGCGTAAATACTGCCAGATCGTCAGATAGAAAAGCGGGCCAGTGCCGATAAACACCGCATCATTTGCGCCTGAAGCGGAGGTTTTAAGCAAGGTCTGCACGGCCCCGACGGTCATGACACCCGGAAGTGTCCAGCCCGACACCGGCATCGGGCGTTCCTGTGCGCCACCTGCCATCAGGATAAACCGTGCCCTCACTGATGAGGCCGCACCGCCCCTGCTGTAAAAAACGTCGTTATCTTCTGTCACCTGCCAGACATGGGCGTGATGAATACGCTCGATACCACTGGCCTCAACCTCCTCTGCCAGATCACTTCCCTTGAAATAATCCCGCCCCAGAAAGCCGAAACTTTCCCAATCATGGCGATTTTTTCCGATCTGCCGATAGACCTGCCCGCCTTTTTCGGGCTGATCATCAAGCATGACAACAGACAAACCTGACCTGTCCGCCATCACCCCTGCCGCCATCCCCGCAGGCCCGCTACCGATAATGATGAGATCATAAAGCGACGTGTCGTTCATCATTTCCCCTCACGTGACGGATCAACGCTGAGACAGATTTTCAGCCCGTCTTCAGCCGGTGTAAGGCAGGCCTGTTCGTTGCGTCCGTCTTCAAGGGTGATCATGCAGTCATAGCATACCCCCATCATACAATACGGCCCTCTCGGTTGTCCCTGGGGTGATGTATGCGTTGCGGTCATGTTTTCACGTAACAGAACTGATGCCATCATCTCCCCGTCCTGTGCGGTGAAGGGTTTGTCGTTGATATAGACCGTCACGGTTTTCGGTTCAGGAGATATGCTGCGAAACATCAAAGCGCCTTTCTGAAAACGGGGTCAGGGTTTCGTCTAACCGGCCTCTGGCAATATCTGTTGCCAGATCAAAACAATGCGCCGCCGCAAGGGTAACACCGCTGTGACAGGCGACCGCAAAAGCACCGGGGCAGGTTTCGGACTGGTCATAAACAGGATAACCGTCAGCTGACATGATCCGCAACGCCCCCCAGCTTCGTATAATTCGCGTATTGCGCAGGACCGGCATCGTCCGGCAGGCACGTTCGGCAATAGCGGCCATGATATCCGGCGTGGATGAAATATCGAAACCAACGTCCTCCTTGCTGTCCCCTATCATGATGCTTCCTTCCTGTGTCTGGCGCAAGAGTGTCATGGGCAGGTTCAGCATTGGTGCCGTTTTCTCGGTGACAAGTATCTGGCCTTTTTGCGGGCGTAGAGGCTGTCGCAGGCCAATCATCGGGGCAAGGGTTATATTGCCGAGACCTGCGGCGAGCACGATTTTATCCGAGGAGAAAACACCTTGAGTGCAATGAACTGTGAATCCGGGATTTTCATGGATAATGCGGGTAATTTCCGCGTTCGGCACAAACCTGCCCCCAAGATGTTCAAGACCATGATGCAAGGACCGCAGGAGATAAAGGGGATTAACGTGCCCGTCATGACGGGAAAAGGAGGCGCCAACCACGTCCTCACCCAGATCAGGTTGCAATTCCAGCAGATGTTTGCGGTCCAGCATCTCATACCTGAACCTGCCGTTCTGATGACCGGATAACAGATCCATCTTTTCCTGACGCCGATCGTATTCTTCCTGGCTGAGACAGATATCAATACCGCCGTCCTGCCTGAGCCCCATCTCAAGCCCGCTTATATCCTCCAGCTCGTCCCGGAGCCTGCCCCAGAGTTCGGATGAACGCATGGTCCAGTCCGCGTAAGGGGGAAAACCTGCCCCCTTTCCCTGCACCCAGACAAGACCGAAATTTCCGCGTGCTGCCCTGAAATCCCTGTCATGCGCATCCAGAACAAGACAGGATAACCCGTTGCGTGAAAGACCAAAGGCCGTGGCCATGCCCACAAGTCCGCCCCCGGCCACAATGACATCAACATTCTTTTTCATCTGAAGCGATCCATCCGGTATGGCGTCAGATCCGTATCTGGTGTCTGGCCGGAAAGGCAGTCGGCGATGATCTGGCCTGTCTTCGGCGCCTGACTCAAGCCGTAATGACTGTGCCCGAAAGCCGCATAAAGCCCCGGCAGGCCCGGGACAGGACCGATACAGGGCAGGCTGTCAGGAAAAGATGGACGCCGCCCCATCCATGGCTCTTGCTCATCAAGCCTGACAGAAGGGAAAAGGCTTTTCAGTGATGATGCGAAAACCTGCGCCCGACGGTAATCCGGCATGGCGTCGATGCCGGCAAATTCTGCTGTGCCGGCAACCCGGATACCTTTGTCCATCTGGCTTGCAACACACATCCTTTCGGTATCCATGATTGAATTATGGATGCTCACCCCGGGATTGCGAACAACAAGATGATAGCCGCGTTCGGCCTCCAGGGGCAGGGAAATGCCGAAAGGCTTCAACAGCCCTGCTGACCATACGCCCGCGGCCAGTACAACCTGTCTGGCCGTTATCTCACCGTCTCCGGTGACAACTGCCCAACCCTGATCGCATTGTTGAATGGTGTTCACCCTGGCCTGACGAAAAGATATCCCCCGGCGTTGTGCTTTACCTGCCAGCGCCTCACCTATTCCGGCCGGATCAAGCGCACGTCCCTGTTCTTGAATGACGATGGCGGCTTCGTATTCATCCGAAAGATCCGGTTCAAGACGGCTGAGTTCACGTCGCCCGATACGGCTGACCGGCACACCTCTTGACATCCGCATCCGCCAGGCAAGCATATTCAGATCAGCCTGCTCTTCTTTATTGTAAACAAAGATATAGAGCGAATCCCGAACCAGATTGACGGCATTCGTGCCTTTCAGTAAGGCACGATAACTCGCCGGAGCATCACGGCTCAGGGCAAGCATCGCATCACCATGGCGATCAACCCGATGCGGCTGGCCTGCGGTGAGAAACCTCCATGCCCAGGGAAGGAAGCGGGCCATATACCGGGGACGCACAAATACCGGACCTTCAGGATCAAGCATCCAGCGGGGAATTTTCCGCCAGATGCCGGGGGTGGATTGCGGCACACAGCTCCAGGGAGAAATCACCCCGGCGTTCCCGAAGCTTGTTTCCTGGCAGGGCTGGTTCCTGTCCACAAGTGTTACGGCGAAATCCCGCTCAGCCAGCTGAAGCGCACATGATACGCCGACAATCCCTGCCCCGATAACAATAACCTCTTTAGGGTTTTGATCAGACTTTGCCACGTCAGCCCCCCTGATCAGGTTCAGCCTTAACGCGGTCATTGCGTGTCGAAGGTGAAGAAATGACCAATAGCGAAGCCGGAACGCCGGTATCATTGGCAATCAGGTGACGGGTTCCGGGTGTGATTTCAACCGCCTCGCCTGAGGACAGCTGGTGCGTCTCATCATCCATCTCGACCCGCAGACATCCCGATAAAATATAATACACCTGGGTTGCGTTCCGGTGATAGTGACGTTCCTCGGCTGTGCCGGCCGCAAGAACCTCTTCAACAACCTGCATCTCCTGGCGATCACACAGACGCCAGCCCCGGCCACCACTGCCCCATGAATAAGGCGTGACCGTCTGCCGCGAACGAGGTTCCGCCATGTTGTTTACGCCCCGGAGCCTTCGGGTTTGAGCTGGCGACGTTCAGCAATGAACTGCCAGATCAGCACCGGCGCACAGAGCACGACCGCATATATATCCGACGTCATGCTGGGGGCAACAAAACAAAGACCGGCAAGCGCGAACAGCACGCGACTGGGCCCGTTCATATCCACCCGGAAAAACCCGGCAACCGAAGCTGAAAGGAAATAGACCCCAAGGCCGCAGGTAATTACCGTATGAAAGAATTCCTGCCAGGTGAAATAGTCTTCCAGAACAATAAGCATCGCAGGCGAGTAGACAAAGACCATCGGGACAAGCAGTTTTCCGATACCAAGCGAGAAAGCGTTGATCCCCGTCCGGAACGGATTGGCGTTGGCAATACCTGCGGCGGCATAGGCCGAAGCACAGACCGGCGGCGTAATTTCTGAGATCACACCGTAATAGAGAACAAAAAGATGTGAGGCCAGAGGAGGTATCCCCAGATTCCCGAGCGCAGGCTGCGCCACCGTGGCAAGCATCACGTAAAGCGCCGTCGTAGGCAGGCCGGCCCCCATGAGAATACAGGTCATCGCAATCAGGATGAGTGAGATCAGAAGCGTGATATCCTCAATCGAGAAATCCAGCAGGGGAATGAACGCCAATGCGGCCTGTATTTCCTCACCGATACCGAGTGCGCTCTGAGCCACCATGAAGCCAAGCCTGAAGCCGAGACCGGTTGAATTCACCACCCCGACAACAATACCAATCGCCGCACAGACCGCGCCCACGGAAAGCGTGTATTTCACGCCAAGCACGCAAGCGTCAACCAGATCGGAAAGCCCGATCCGGCCACGCGGATTGAGAAGGCCAACCACAAGGGTGCCGGTAATGCCCCAGAAAGCCGCCATGTGGGGTGAATATCCCGAAAACAGGACGTAGATAAGGATTATCAGGGGAAGAACCGTAAGCCAGCCTTCCCTGATAACTTTCCAGGCGCTCGGGATTTCTTCAGGCGGCAGACCTTTAAGGCCGAGTTTTCTGGCCTGAAAATGAACTATCGACATCACCCCGAGATAATGCATCAGGGCCGGAACCGCCGCCGCTATCACGACCGTGCTGTAGGGTATCTCCAGAAATTCTGCCATCACAAATGCGGCCGCACCCATGATAGGCGGCGTGATCTGGCCCCCGGCACTCGCCGCGGCCTCGACCCCGCCTGCCAGATGTCCCGGATACCCCATTCTCTTCATGTTCGGGATGGTAAGCGAACCTGTTGATACCGTATTGGCAATCGAAGACCCGGAAATTGTCCCGAAAAACGCCGAGGAAACCACGCTGACCTTTGCAAGCCCGCCTGTATAGCGTCCGGCAAACACGGTGGCGATATCGACAAAGAACTGACCAAGACCGATCCGCTGGGCAAGAACCCCGAAAAGCACAAAATGAAAGACAACGGTTGAAACGATCCACAAGGTCAGCCCGTAGATACCGATATCAGGGAAATACATATTGTTGATATAGCTGGCCCAGCTTATCCCGGGATGCATGAGGATCTGAACCGGGATATGCGGGCCGAAAATCGCGTAGGCCGTAAAGATAAGAATGATGATGGGCACAACAATGCCGATGGTTCTGCGGACGGCTTCAAGCAGAACAACGATCAGCATCGTGCCGAAAAACACGTCAATCGGCAGTGGAGCCCCCTGGCGCATGACCTGTTCAGGCAGGAAGAAATCTATCCCGAGGAAAGTGAAATTAATCTCATACCACGTGATGCCTATGTAAAGTGAAGACGCGACACCGCCCAGGATCAGCAGCCAGTCCCAGATCGGCACATGCGCCAGAACCCAGAACCTCTTTTCATGTTCAAGGGATGACATCCTCCCGTTGAAGGCCGGAAACCCGACGAAAACAAGAAAGATCACGCCGGACAGGTGAATGCCCATATGCCAGTAATCCACCGGTACACCTATCCCGGATGTCACGTAGTGATAGATGGCAAACACAACACTGAAGGCAATAACAAAACCGAACAGCCATTTGGGCAGGGGGCGGGTTGTCAGCCCCTTATCGTATTTTTCTTCCAGCGCGAGAGCGTCTTTGAGTTCAAATCGTTGCATGACCATGCCCCCGTCACTTTTGCTGATTTGTGTTGTCTTAAGTTAAGAATTTTCAAGTATTCATCAAAAGAAGGAAAGACAGCCCGCGCTGTCTTTCCCCGATGTGTGATAAGGCCTAATTCATCAGGCCAGCTTCTTTATAGAAACGCTCTGCACCCGGATGCAGAGGAATAAGCACACCCTTAAGGGCGGTTTCTGCCTTGATGGCTTTACCTTTGGAATGGCCTTTATCAAGCAGTTTACGGGTGTTCTTGTTCCACAATGCCTTGGTGACTTCGTAGATAAGATCATCAGGCTGCTTGGCAGATGTGATCAACTGGCCGTTAACCGCAACCGTGTTGACATCATAGCCGATGTTTTCATATTCACCGGCCGGAATGGTGCTTTCGACATAGAACGGAATGATACCGTTGATTGTCTTCTGCTCTTCTGCGCTGAAACTGTACAGCTCAAACCCCTTGGAGGCACCAAGCTGAATAAGCGCCGCCAGAGGCGTGCCCGCGGCGTAGAAGAACGCATCGATCTGGCCGTCGGCAAGACGCTGGGCAGACTGCGTTACGTTCAGCTCATACTCTTCGGCCTTAATGCCGTAGTGGTTGAGGATCATACGCACGGATACCTGCGTGCCGGAACCGGCAGCGGCCACACCAACCTTCATGCCGTTAAGGTCCATCAGGCTGCTGAGCTTCTTACCCTTGGGCAGGACAAGGTGCATATCTTCCGGATAAAGGTTGGCGATAACCCGCAGATCCGGACGAGGGTTGCCGGTGAACTTGCCTTCACCCTTATACCCCTGAACAACAGACTGAGCGCCAGCAAGACCGGCATCCAGCTCACCGGCATGAATAGCATTCACGTTGGCAACAGAAGCGTTGGTGGAAACCGCGATGGCAACAAGCCCGGGCACGCCACAGCTCCCGCCTTTGTCGCAAGGACGCGAACCCGGAGGGTTGGAAATCGCATTAGCAATCAGACCACCGATAGGATAATAGGTGCCGCCAGTGCCCCCTGTACCAATTTTCCAGAACTTCATTTCCTGGGCCGAGGCAACCCCTGCAAAGGCGAAACTGGCCGCCAGCAAGGTAATTGCTGCTTTCATCCATCTGTTCATTGTATCTACTCCCTGTAGTTAATATTCAATTGTTTGGATTATTCCGGGCAAATGAGGTGAGGAATGTGCACATCATCTGGCCATGACCGGACCGTTTCAAAAAGTAAGCTGAAAAGACCCCCCTTAATCCAACCTGTTATTATCTATTCAAGACATCAAAATCCATTTACTCAAGTAATAAATTCTGTTTATTCTATAAAAAAAACAAATAGCATTATCATATTCTCATATTTTACTAATATTCGGGGGCCGGATGCTCAAGTTATGGCATTTAAGAGTTATCAGGGAAGTCATCAAGACCGGATCGATTTCAAAGGCTGCCTCTGCGCTTTCAAGGTCACAACCTGCGCTGAGTCTGGTTATCGCAGATCTCGAGGCCCAGATAGGTTACAAGCTTTTTGAACGTGTGAACGGCCGCCTTCGTCCTGTGCCTGAAGCTCATTTCTTTCTTGAAAGATCTGAAGAAATTCTGGAGCAGATGAACAGCCTTGAGCGATCCATGCAGCATGGTGGGGGGCGGGTTTTTGAAATCCGGATCGCCTGTATGCCTGTCCTGTCGGAATTCTTCATGCCGCATCAGATCGCCTTATTTGCTGAAAAGCATCCGGGTGTCCGGTTTTATATGCGTGCCCAGCCATCCGAGCGAGTCCTTGAAAGCCTGGCATCACAGCGGTTTGACCTTGGCTTTGCCGAACGGCCTGCGGCATCTGAACTTTATGATGTTCAGAATTTTGTGTCTGAAACAGTCATTGCCCTGCCACGGAATGATCCCCTCGCCGATGAGGCGGTGCTTACACCTGAATTGCTTGCCGGCCGTGCTTTTACCGGGTTTTTGCCGGATCATTTTCTGATGCAGTCGCTGCAAAGGGCGTTTGAGCAGGAAAATGTTGAGCTGAACATCCCCTTTGCCCTTCAGAACGGTGCCGCGCAATACGCGCTGGTGGAAAGAGGGCATGCGCTCGGTTTCATGTCTTTACTGAATGTCTGGCTGTATCATCAGCTCAGGCATACGTCCGGAACCGGCGAAGATCCTAAAATCGTCTTCCGCCCGTTCCGTCCGGTGATAAAGCAGACCATCAGCCTTGTCCGGCCGCGTCACCGTACGCTTTCGCAAATCAGCCATCTTTTCGCCCGTCAGATCGAAGACGGGATCGCGGCAATTCTCAAAGACGCGGAAAAATTGATTTCAGCGTAAGCTTCTATCGTAACAACTGCCGCATCAGAAGATTGAGAAGAAGCCGGCCAGCCCCGATCATGGAAAGCTGATTGACATCATTCGCCGGCGAAAGTTCCACAATATTAAGTCCGATGATCCGGCCCTTTTTGGCCATGCCTTCAAAAAGATCAATCATATGCCACCAGTTCAGCCCGCCGGGGGCAAGCGCAACCACCCCAGGCATGACCGAAGGATCAAGGCCGTCGGCATCCAGGGTAACAAAAAAACGACCGCCATCAGGCAACGCATCAATGACCGGGTCGATGCCGTTCCGGGCGATATCACGAGCCAGATGAATACAGGCCCCCCATTGTGTTGCCGCACGGATTTCCTCTTCTCTGGCACTGCCGAAAGAACGGATACCGACCTGATGAATGCCGGTGATATGGGCAAGTTCAGAAGCGCGCCGCATGGGGCTTGAATATCCGTCCCTTTCGCCATACCGTTCATCCCGCCAGTCCATATGCGCATCAATCTGCACAAGCGTGATATCATCGATCCCATCAAGCCCCCTGATGACAGGGTTGGTGATCCCGTCGTCTCCACCAACAGAAACCGGAATGATACCTCGGCTTATCGCAAAGCGGACCGCCGCCTCAGCCTGCTGATAATGGCTGTCCACATCACCATCCGGCAGGGGAATATCGCCACCATCGACAAGATGAAGATTTTCAAGACCGCGCGGCGGAACACAATCCATGTTCACCATCTCAGGCCCTATCAGAATCCGTGATGACGCCGCCCGCAATGCCTGAGGGGCCCGGCTTTGATCATTGAATGTATCCTGCGGCATATAAGGCTTGCCGTAGGGCACCCCGAACATAACCGCATCCGCCTTGAGATCTGTCCACTCCGTACAAATCGGCCAGTTGAGAAAACTTCCCCCCTCGGGTTTCTGTGTTTGGGGTGCCTTCATTTTCCTGTCTGCTCCTCAGGGGTCTCGCCTGATATCATGGCCGCCAGTTCTGTCTGGTAGGCAAAAAGGCCACCCAGACCACCGGTATTGACAAAAAGAACCCGGCTGCCCCTGCTGATCCGGCCGGCCCTGATAAGTTCAGGCACCGCGGCAAAGGATTTGGCGGTATAGACAGGATCGAGAATGTAGCCTTCGTTGCGGGCCATAAGCATCATGGCGTCACGTGCAATCGGCCCGAGTTTGCCATAGCCCGGCGCAAGCGCACCATCCCAGAGATGAAAATCATCATCGGCAAGAAAATCCGAAGAGCCGACAAGCTCGTTAAATTTTTCTGTCAGATTGGCAAGCCTGACCTGCTGTAACGGCAGACTCCGCCTGACACATGAGCCGATAACACTGGTTGAAGGGAAGTAAATTTTCATTCCCGCCACGGTGCCGATATGGGTTGCGGCACTTCCAGATGCAACAACAACCGTATCAAAGGGCTTTGGCATCTGTTCGGCAAGTTCACCCGCCGCCCGCACATAACCGCAAGCCCCTATGGGAGGTTTGTTTTCACCAAGAGGAATAACATAAGGTTTCCGCCCCGCCGATCGCAGCTCTTCTACCCTGGCATAGAGCGCATCATCGGCGCCGGATTCGTCTTCACCCTCAGGATAGGAGATGATTTCAGCGCCAAGTATCCTGTTCAGCAGAACATTTCCCGATTGATGATAGAGCGCGTCAGCCGTGGCAACGCGCTGTTCAAGCTGAAGGATCGCCTGCATGCCGAAGCGGACTGCAACCGCCGCCGCCAGACGCACGAAATTTGACTGCACCGCGCCGGTGATGAGAATGGTATCAGCCCCTTCGGCAACGGCAGCACCGAAATAAAATTCAAGCTGGCGTGCCTTGTTGCCGCCAAAACTCGGACCGGCCAGATCGTCCCGCTTCATCCACATATCAACGTCAAGTACGTCGGAAAGCTGCTTCAGCGGCACCAGAGGTGTTGTACTGTCGAGAATATCAACCCTCGGCATGGCATTAATGGCATTAAGCACGTGGTGATGTTGCGGCAAAATAAGAATCCATTTTCAAAAGGGTTTATGATCTGATGAACATAATCCAGCTCACCGGTGGGAGAAAGGGTTTTCATTGCCTTCTGTTTGTGCTGGAAAAGATAAGGAAGATATCTTCCGGGAAAGAGAAAGGAGGAGCGATGCCAAACACCTCAGCCCGCCGGGCACATGCTGACGATTTACCTGCCATCCTTGACCTGCTTGCCGATGATGTTCTCGGCCGGGAACGCGAGAATATCGGCCCTCCCCCGCATCCTGATTATCTGGACGCGTTTCAGGCCATCAGCGATGATCCCAATCAGTTTTTGGCCGTCTTCGAGGTTGATGGTGAGATTGCTGGCTGCCTTCAGCTCAGCTTTATTCCTGGCCTGTCCCGGCAAGGGGCATGGCGCGGCCAGATTGAAAGTGTTCGCATATCCTCCGGCATGCGCGGGGCCGGGCTGGGTCGGGAAATGATCACCTGGGCTGTTGATATGTGCCGTGAGCGCGGATGCCGTCTGGTTCAGCTGGCATCGGACAAAACAAGGCGGGAGGCGGCGGAATTTTATCGCTCGCTCGGGTTTGTTGCTTCCCATGAAGGGTTCAAGCGGTCAATCTGAGAAATTCGGATTCCTTCAGGCCCGCCTGTAGGGGATTTTATTTAACCAAATAATTGTTTAACCTTTCATCATATGGGTTGATATTAATCTTCAGGATGCGGAGAGATATGTTTTGAATTACGTTTTCATAGCAGGCTACAGCGACAAACTATCCGCACGACCCGGCGAAACATTACGCTTCCATGTATCCAGTAAAGCCAATACGGATTTTTCAGCACGTTTGCATCGTTCTATCTGTGCGGACCCCAACCCGGAAGGCCCTGGCATCATCGAAGAAGATGCCAGCCGGTATTTTCCGGCAGCTGATTTCCCCTCGCGTGTGCAACATATCCATCCCGGCTCCTATGCTGAGACAGAAACCGCGGTCAAAGCCGCCGCCTCAGCTGAGACTGAGATAAATTTCTGGTTCATGCCAGGCCTGATAACACCAAGAAATCAGGTCATGTTTTCATGGGGGGAGCTGTCCGTTCTGCTTAATCAAAACGGGCAGGTATCCGTCCAGATCGCGGATCAGCTGGTGTTGACTATGGCGGCGCCGGTGCGTATCCGGCGTTGGTATGGCTGCCATCTGCACATATCCGCAGATGGCGGGCTGAGGCTGGACGTCACCAGCAATGCTGACCATAACGCCAGGAGCGAGAGCGTTTCAGGGCAGATGGACAAGCGCCATCTCTCAACACTCTATGAGCAGGGTGCCCCTGTCCGCATTGCCGCTTATTTTGGTGATGACCGCCAGTGTTTCAACGGCAAAATCGAAGCCCCGCAGATTCTCGGGAACGGAAAAGCCATCGCAGGCTGGGATTTTGCCGGGAATATACCTTCACTTACCGTCCGTGCCTCAACGGGCCCTGATCTGATATTGAAAAACGCGCCGACCCGCGGTGTTACAGGCCGGAAATGGGATGCCACCGAATTCTGCTGGAAACACAAACCGGATCATTATGCCGCCATTCATTTCCACGATGATGACATCTATGACTTTGGGTGGGAAAGCGATTTCGAATTCACCATCCCTAATGATATGCCATCAGGCGTCTACGTGATGCGAATTGAAGCCGAAGGGCATTACGATGCGATGCCGTTTTTTGTGTGCCCGCCCCTGAACAAACCAAAATCGGATTTATGCCTGCTGGTTTCAACATTCACTTACACCATCTATGGCAACCATGCACGGCCCGACTTTGCCCCGTCCTGGATTGACCGGATCAGGGCATGGAACGCCTATCCTCATAATCCGGCAGAATATCCCCAATACGGGTTATCGACCTATAACACCCATCCCGACGGCTCCGGCATATGCCATGCTTCAAACAAACGGGTCTTGTTTAATCTGCGGCCGGGATACCTGACCTTTGGCCAGTCGGGCTGTTCGGGATTGCGGCATTTTCAGGCCGACAGTCATCTGGTTGCCTGGCTTCATCATCAGGGAATTGATGTTGATATCATCACCGATGATCAGCTTGACCGCGACGGATTAGCTTCGATTTCATCCTACAAGACTGTGCTGACCGGCAGTCACCCCGAATACCACACCGCCAATATGCTTGATGCGCTCAAGCAATACAGGGACACGGGCGGTGGGATAATCTACCTTGGCGGCAACGGGTTTTACTGGCGGATTGTCCGTCATGGTGAAGACCCGTCGCTGATTGAAATCAGACGTTCCGAAGACGGATTACGTGCCTGGGCCGCCGAACCCGGTGAGTATTACAACGCTTTTGACGGCAGTTATGGCGGGCTCTGGCGCCGCAACGGCAAACCTCCCCAACAGCTGGTTGGTATCGGCTTTACCGCCCAGGGCAATTTTGTCGGGATGCCATATAAGAGAATATGCTTTGATCCCCGTTTTGACTGGGTTTTCGAAGGTATTGATACAGATACCCTGGGGGATTTCGGTTTCAGTGGTCATGGCGCCGCCGGATTTGAACTCGACAGATGTGACAGCAAACTCGATGAAGGTGAGGATATTACCATTCTTGCCCAATCCTTTGACAGGGATAACCAGTTTATCCTTGTCCCCGAAGAAATCCTCACGCATCTGACCAACCTTTCGGGCGGCCCGGAAGATCTGGTTAAACGCGCGGATATGGTCTATTTCGAAACCGCCTCAGGGGGGCGGGTTTTTGCGGTTGGATCCATCACCTTCTGCGGCTCCCTACCCTGGAACAATTTTGATAACAACATATCAACATTGCTGGCAAACGTTATCCGAAAATTCAGGTCCGCCTGAGAAGGCCGGGAGAACGGCCTCAGGCTAAAACCGGCCGTCCGACAGAAGGAAGATCCCTCTCAAGGGCGGCACCGATACGCAAGGTCATGGCTTCGTCATGTGCACGGCCGATAATCTGCAGACTTGTCGGCAACCCCGCCGGATTGAGGCTTATCGGCAGGGAGAGGCCACACATTTCCAGAAAATTGAAGGGCCGGGTGAAATATCCCGGGGAGATATCCTGATCTACATCTGCAAGAGCCGGAGCGGCGGTGGTGATACTCGGGGTCAAAAGGGCATCAAACCCCTGCATGGCAGTTCTGAAATCACAGATCAGGCGCTGCCGGTTTTCCAGTTTATTTGCGTATTCATGGGCCGGATATGTTTTACCTGTGAGCATCCTTTTACGGACATCCTCATCCATGGGAAGTGTCAGGTCCTCGTAATAGGAGCCATGATTGTTATAGGCTTCGACCGCCGTGATCAGGCCGTTATCATCAGCCAGATCACCATAAGCGACCGGATTATCAAAAACCTCAATACGGGCCCCTAAGGCCATAAGACGTTCCAGTGACATATCATAGGCATCAAGGATATCCGGTGTGCATTGGTCACGCTCACGCTGAGACATGCTTCCCAGTCGCAAACCCGCAACGCCCTTTTCCAATTCGCCGTAAAGACCGGTACCTGCCGTAAGATCGCGGGCAATCTTCCAGCCTTCACGCCCGTCCATTGCCTCAAACATGATCAGCGTATCCAGAACAGTCTGCGCGATCGGCCCGGGGGTATCCAGCGTTTGCGACAGGGGCATAATCCCGTGAAGCGGCAGGCGTCCGGCCGTCACCTTAAGCCCGACGAGGCCGCAAAAGGCCGCAGGCAGACGGACCGATCCGCCGGTATCACTGCCTACGCCGCAGACAGCCATCCCTGATGCGACCGCCACCGCAGAGCCCGATGATGAGCCGCCGGGAATACGGTGCGTTTCCATATCCCACGGGTTCTGCGGCGTCCCCATTTTCTGGTTCGTCCCCCAACCGCCAAAAGCACATTCAACGGTTTTTGTCTTGCCGAGAATGATACCACCGGCTTCGATCAGTCGGCTGACAATGGTTGATGTAGTATCGGCCACATTTCCGGTCATCGCCGCAGAGCCGCAGGTCGTGACCTTGCCCGTGACGTGAAAAAGATCCTTCAGCGCAAAGGGAATACCGTGGAACGGGCCAAAATCATAACCTGAGGCCAGCGCCTTTTCCGTGGCCCGGGCCATTTCCATCGCCGTCCCCGACCATATCTCCTGATACGCACCAACGCGGGGATCTATGCGGGAGATCGCATCCAGATAATCCTGAACAACCTGAACAGGGGACAACCTACCGTTACGGTACGCAAAAAAGAGACCGGAAATGGTATGGAAGTCTTCAAGCTGTTTTATTTCTGGCATGGTAAGCCAACCCGGATGAATAAATGACTACTTAACCTGACTGAAATGCCAGTCCTTGCCCGGCACCGCCGCCAATAACGCTTTGGTATATTCGTGTTTCGGATTGGCAAAAAGCTTCGCCGTGGGACCCGTTTCAACAACCTGCCCGTATTGCATCACCGCCACGTTATCACAGACCTGGGCCGCAACCCTCAGATCATGGGTGATGAAGAGCATGGAAAGATCCATCTGTTTGCGGATCTTATCAAGAAGTTCGAGAATTTGCGCCTGAATGGAAACATCAAGGGCGGATACAGGCTCATCTGCCACCAGAATGTCAGGCTTTAATGCAAGGGCGCGGGCAATGCCGATACGCTGACGCTGCCCCCCGGAAAATTCATGGGGAAACCGGTCAAAGGAGCGGGGGTCAAGGCCTACAATGTCAAGCAGCTCGCGGGTGTTTTCATGGGCATCTTCCTTGCTTGCGCCTTGCAGGATCGGGCCTTGTGAAATGATATCACCGATGCGTGAACGCGGGTTGAGCGAGGCAAACGGATCCTGAAAAACCATTTGAATCCGTTTCCGGTGAGAGCGCATGTTCTTACGGTCAAATTTGGAGATATCAACCCCTTCAAGTTCAATCCGGCCATCATCGCTTTCCATCAGCTTGATGATACATCTTGCCAGGGTCGATTTACCTGAACCGCTTTCCCCTACGATGCCGAGGGTCTCCCCTTTGCGAAGCTCAATATTGACCTTCTGAACCGCTTTAACCTCACGCCCGCCCTTGCCAAGGCCAAAAAAGCTTATGCCGGAACCAAAGGACTTGCTGATATCATCGGTGCGGAGAACGATATTCTCGGAACGCTTGCGTGCCTGCCGTGGCTTCAGCCTCGGGATCGCCGCAATCAGGGACTGCGTATAGGCGTGCTTGGGTTTGTTCAGCACCTGCCTGGCCGTGCCCGTTTCAACGATTTTGCCTTCCTGCATCACGATAACCCGGTCCGCGATATCCGCGACGACACCAAAATCATGGGTGATGAACAACACACCTGTATCAAGCCTTTTCTGCATATTCTTGATCAATTCAAGAATCTGGGCCTGGGTGGTCACGTCAAGGGCGGTTGTCGGCTCATCCGCGATCAGTATCTTCGGGCCGAGCGCCAGCGCCATGGCAATCATTGATCTCTGTCGCTGGCCGCCGGATAATTCATGGGGATAAGCATTGATGATACGAGACGGATCCGGCAGATTGACATCTTCCAAAAGCCTGATCGATTTTTCCACACGTTCTTTCTTGTTCATGGAAACGTGGTAGCGAAAGATTTCATCAATCTGGTCGCCAATCGACATCACCGGATTGAGCGCGGTCATGGGTTCCTGAAATATCATGGATATTTCACTGCCCCTCATCTCACGCAGCCGTTCATTGCTGACCTTGGTGATATCCTGCCCGCCAAACATGATTTCGCCGGATCCCACCCGGACATGCGGAGCAGGCAACAGCCCCATCACCGCACGTGCCGTAAGCGACTTGCCGGAGCCGCTTTCACCGACCACACAGACGGTTTCACCGGCATGAAGTTTGAGATCGGCATTCTGCACCGCGTATTGACGGTCTGAGCCCTCAGGCAACAGAATGGAAAGATCATTGATGGATAGCAGCAGATTTTTCATTGGCGTTCCTTCAGGCGAGGATTAAGCGCATCATTAAGCCCTTCACCAATCAGGTTGATCGCCAGAACGGTGACAAGAATGGCAATCCCGGGGAAGGTGCACACCCACCATGCGGAACGCAACATGGTACGACCTGCCCCGATCTGGAACCCCCAGCTCATGATATTCGGATCACCCAGCCCCAGAAAGGCAAGACCGCTCTCAATAAGGATGGCGGTGGCCACCATCAGCGAGCCGATAACAATGATGGGGCTGAGGCAGTTGGGCAGGATCTCCCTAAGCATGATGCTCATATCTCCCATACCAAGGGTATGGCAGGCCTGAACAAACTCACGATTTTTCAGCGACAGAAATTCACCACGCACCAATCTTGCAACCCCGGGCCAGGATACCACCGCGATGGCAATCACAATGCTGGAAATTGAAGGCTTCATGATGGCCACCAGCAGGATGGCAAACACAAAAGACGGGATTGTCTGAAAGATTTCGGTCACCCGCATCAGAAAATCATCAAGCCTACCGCCATAATATCCGGCAAATGCCCCGAAAAAAATGCCGATGAAAATCGAAACAAGTGTCGCGATCAGGCCGATCAGCAATGAGGTTTTTGCGCCATGCACGATCCCTGAAGCCACATCACGGCCAAGTGAGTCACTGCCGAGAAGGAAGCCGTTTTCAAGAGGCCCTGAAAGGGGCTTGCCGACAAGACGGAACGGATCATCAGGGTAAAACAAGCTGGCCGTTGACGCCATAATGAGGATCAGGACAATGATGAACAGGCCTAAAACAGCCATCCGGTTTCTTTTATATCTGTTCCAGAAATCAGCCATTTCAGTCCACCTCAATTCTGGGATCAAGGAAGCAGTAAATAATATCAACGATGAGATTAACCGCCACAACAAGGATGGATGAAAGCAGGAAAATGCCCAACAAGAGGTTCAGATCTCTTGCAAACAGGGATTCAAAAGCCAGCATGCCGAGGCCGGGCCAGGCAAATACCGATTCCACAATAACCGACCCGCCGATGAGCGCGCCAACCTGAACCCCGGCCATCGTAACCACGGGCAGCAACGCGTTCCGGAGAACATGAACAAAGGTGATCCGTCGTTCGGTCAGCCCCTTTGCCCGGGCGGTGACAACATAATCCTGGCCATATTGTTCGAGCATTGATGCCCGCATCATCCGTGTGTAGAGCGCCAGATAGAAAAGAGAAAGGGTGATCGTCGGCAGGACAAGGTGATGCGCTATATCAACAACACGGTCCCATCCTTCATAGAAGGCGGCGACGTTTTCCATTCCGCTTGTGGGGAACCACCCCAGATTGAGCGAGAACACAACAATCATCATCAGCCCGACCCAGAATAGCGGGGTCGCATAAGTGATAAGGGCAAAAACCGTGATCACCGCATCTTTCCAGGTATTAAGGCGCATGGCTGCCAGCAGGCCAAGAAGAATGCCAAATCCGACGGCAAGGATGATGGTGCTGGTCATCAGGAGGGCTGTCGCGCCAAAGCGATCAAATATCAGCTGGTTAACAGGCATGTCATGGCGGAAGGAATAGCCCATATCCAGCATCACGACATTTTTCAGATAAACCATCAGCTGGACAGGCAGAGGCTGATCAAGCCCGAATTTTTTCCGTAGTTCGGCCATATATTCAGGTGTCGCCGAACCGGCTTCGCCCGCCAGCACATCGACCGCATCACCTTCCGCGAGATTAAGCAGGAAGAAGTTGATGACAACGATGGCCAGAATGATGGGAACACCCTGAAGCAAGCGTTTGAATACGTATCTGAAAATCTTGTTTGATCTTGCCATTTAAGGAAATTCTGTCTGTCGAGAGTGAAAATTTTTCAAATGATGCATATTGGGCCGGGAGTTATCCCGGCCCAATATTGTTTTGGATTAGTCCAGATACGCTTCCCTGAAGGACCCGTAAGCGCCCATAGCGGAGCCATATGCGCCTTTCAGCTTGGTGTTATAAACTGTCAGGAACTGAAGCTCGAACAGGTTTACAACCGGCATGTCATTGGCAAGGATTGACTGGATTTCCTTGTATGTTGCCGTCCGCTTGGCTGCATCAGGTTCTTTGGAACCGGAATCAAGCAGCGCATCAAGGGTCGGGTTGCTGTAACGTGAAGAGTTCACGAAATGTGTGCCCTGACGGATCTGGTTGGTGCCGTAGTGACGATGCACACCCAGAACAGGATCAGGCAACTGGTAGAAGTAGTTCACGTTCATCTCAAAGTCATAATTGTGATAAACACGCTTCAGCCAGGTCGGCACGTCTTCGTAACGAAGATCAAGCTGGATGCCGATATCGCCCATCGCCTGCTTGAGGTATTCGCCAGCACGACGCCAGTCTTCACCGTATGGGATGATATCAAGAACAGCTTTCATGCGGACACCGCTGCCGTCCTTTTTATATCCGGCCTTATCAAGGATTGCATTGGCCGCGGCAACATCACCCTTTTCAGGATAGTTCGGCATCTTCGCATGAAGATTTGTCGCACTGAAGTTGCTGCTCAACGCGCTTGTAGCCGGCTTGCCATAGCCGAAAAAGATCGTGTCGATCATGAAACGGCGATTGATGGCTGTTGAAATCGCACGACGAATTTCCGGATCAACAAAAGGACCTTCCTTGGTGTTGAACTCAATCAGCGCCATCGGGTTGATCATGGAATACCCGTCGGTCGTCACGTCAATGTCATTGCGTTCCTTGAGCCGGACAGCATCAATGTTCGGAATGGCGTTATAGGCCGCATAGAGCACCTCGCCGTTTTCCATCGCCGCTGTACGGGTGGACGCATCCGGAATGAACCGGCCGACAATCCGGTCAAGATACGGCAGGCCTTCCTGCCAGTAATCTTCGTTCTTATCAAGGCGGATATACTGCCCTTTCTTCCATTCAACGAATTTGAATGGTCCGGTGCCGACAGGGTTGTTTGCCAGCGGTGCTGATTTGACATCCTGCCCTTCAAGAAGGTGCTTCGGAACAATCGGGGATTCATACGCGGAGAAAGACCGCATCATATACGGCGCCGGATTATTCAGGTTGAAAATAGCCGTATGATCATCCGGAGTGTCAATACTGCTCACTTCCCTGAACGAGTTTGGCCCGCGCGGGTGCACTTTTTTCAGCACTTCAAGGATGGTGAATTTCACGTCGGCTGAGGTAAAGGGTTTACCGTCATGCCATTTCACGCCCTTGCGCAGTTTGAACGTCACCGTCTTGCCGTCTGCGCTCATGGTGTAGCTTTCGGCAAGCATCGGGACCATCTTGCCGTCATTGTCATAATCAAAAAGACCTTCATAAACCTTTGGCATGACAAGACCGATTGGTCCAGAAGTGGAAACATAAGATGCCAGCGTTGGTGGCTCAGGCTGAACGAGGAAAGCAAGCGTGCCCCCGTAATTTTCAGCTTTCGCCGCCATAGAGCTCAGCATCAACGATCCTGCCATCAGGACCGTTGCCATAATTTTTTTCATGATTTTCCTCCAAAATTACTTATTCTTATTTTGCCGCCATATTGGGGACGTGTATTACGTTACACTACATATTTTGGAATTAATATAGTTATGTTGTGTAAAATTTCCCTCCTGTGGCTTTGCCTTCAGGCATTGATGATTTCAGCCATTTCCAATACCGCATGATACAACACATTGGTACTTGACGCTGCCCATTCCGGGCTGATTTCTTCGGCTTCGTTATGCGACAGACCATCCACGCAAGGGCACATGATCATCGCCGTAGGGGCAACCCTGTTGATCCAGAAAGCATCATGCCCCGCACCCGACACAATCTCCAGATACTCATAATTCAGTGATTTGGCTGCGTCGGACAGGCAACGCACACATTCGGGATCAAAAGAAACCGGTGCGACATTGCTGAGTTGTTCAAACTCAATTCCAAGGCCGATTTCACGGGCAATTTCAGTGCTCCTTTTTTCCAGTTCTTCCTGCATCGCGTTCAGCTTGGCCTGATCAGGGCTTCTGAAATCGATGGTGAAGACAGCTTTCCCCGGAATGATATTGATAGAATTCGGGAAAATTTCACAACTGCCGACAGCGCCTACGGCGTTGGGTGCATGGCTGTGCGCAATTTCATCCACCACGGTGGTGATGCGCGCCATGCCAAGGCCGGCATTGACACGGCGGTCCATCGGCGTTGATCCGGTATGCGCCTCTTTTCCGGTGAGGGTGATCCGTGTCCAGATCGATCCTTGCCCGTGGGTGACAACCCCGATGGGAACACCGGCATCTTCAAGGATAGGACCTTGCTCGATGTGAAGCTCAAAATACGCCTTGAGGGGATGATGGCCCGGTTTTTCATCTCCGACCCAGCCGATACGCCTGATTTCATCCCCGAACCGGGCGCCCGCGCTATCGGTGCGGTCATAGGCCCAGTCCTTGTCATAAATGCCTGCAAAGACGCCGGATGACATCATGGGCGGGGAAAATCGGCATCCCTCTTCGTTTGTCCAGTTCACCACTTCGATAGGGTGACGTGTTTTTATGCCCGATTCTTTGAGACTTCTGATGATTTCCAGTCCGGCCAGCACCCCGAGAACACCATCGTATTTTCCGCCGGTCGGCTGGGTGTCAAGGTGACTGCCGACCATGACCGGCAATGCTTCCGGGTCTTCTCCGTCATGGCGGGCAAACATATTGCCCATCTGGTCAACCTTCACGGACATGCCCGCAGTCTCGCACCATTTCTTGAATAGATGCCGGGCGTCGCTGTCTGCATCCGTCAGAGTCTGCCTGTTGTTGCCACCGGCAACACCGGGGCCGATCTTTGCCATATCCATCAGGCTTTCCCACAACCGGTCCCCGTTTACGGAAGTATTCGAAAGTATGTCATTCATCTGGCTGCACCTGTTCAACGCTGATTTATTGCCTAAAGACTAACTTAAGATTTTGACTATTGCACAGAAAATCATGCGTTCTTTCCTGTTCCGGGCTGAACGAAACAAAACCGCACTTCATCTGAGCCGGATTGACATTGTCCTGATAAAGGCGCATGAAGCGCCTACGTTATGGTGCCCTTTTAGTGGCGATACCTATACAGCCACAAGAAGCCGCCGCGCTGGAAAACAAATTCATGACCAAAATTGATCACGACCCTCGGCCAACATCAGCCGGGGTTCCGTCTTCTGATGATGCCAATGCCCCTGCATTCGCTGATTTCGGACTTTCAGACCAACTCCTTGAAACGCTGACAAAGGAAGCGTTTGTCACGCCCACCCCTATTCAGGCGATGGCTATTCCTGTCCTGCTTGAAGGGCGGGACCTGGTCGGGTTGGCCCAGACAGGGACAGGCAAGACCGCGGCTTTTCTTCTGCCGCTTATCACCCATCTCATGGCTGGCGCGCCGGTGCGCTCCGGCCAGCCGCCCCGGGCGCTGATCCTTGCCCCCACGCGTGAACTGGCCAACCAGCTGCGCGACAATATCCGCAAACTTGTGATCGATCTCAACCTGCGCCACCTCGCGGTTTTCGGGGGCGCCCGATACGACGATCAGATTCGCGGCCTGCGGCGCGGGGTTGATATCGTCATCGCCACCCCGGGCCGGCTTGAAGATCTGATGAAACGCGGCGTTATCCAGCTTGACGGGATAACGCATTTCATTCTGGATGAAGCGGATCACATGCTTGATCTCGGGTTTTATCCGGCCATGAAACGGATCGCCGCCGCCCTGGCCTCTGATCACCAGACCATGCTGTTTTCAGCGACAATGCCCCCTGAAATCAAGAAACTGACCACGGAATTTCTCACCAATCCGGTGGAAGTCACCGCGCCGCAATCCGGGAATATCGCCGACAAGATCAATCAGCGCACCACCCTGATGCCGGAAAAACACAAGAGCGAAGCCCTGGCTGAATTGCTTGCTGAACGTCCTGATGAGCAGATCCTTGTTTTTGTCCGCACCAAACGCCGTGCCGACACGCTCGCCAGCAATATGGCAACCCGCGGTTTTGCTATTGACGCCCTCCATGGAGACATGAACCAGCGCATCCGCCAGAAAGTTCTCAACAAGTTTCGCCGCGGCGACCTTAAAGCCCTGATCGCAACAGACGTGGCGGCCCGGGGTATTGACGTTGCCGGGATAGGCCTTGTGATCAATTATGATCTGAGCGACACACCGGAGGCGTATGTTCACCGCATCGGGCGGACAGGACGTGCCGGGCTTGCCGGGCTTGCCATATCTTTCTGTTCACCGGATGAAATCCGGAAACTGCGCCCCATCCTCGCCATCGCAGGAGACCGGATGACGATCACCGACGCTGAAGGCAGGCCCGTCGAGGACCTCGGCAAAAGCAAGGCCGGAGCAAAGCCCCGCTCGCGGCCTCCGGCAAGACAGCGACGGAAACCCGGAGATGCCGCACCCTCCGGCCGGGAAAAGTCAAAACATAAACGTGTCGGCGCACCGGCCAAATCCCGGGGAAATCGCCGTGATGACAAGACCAGGGACCGGGCATCCCGGCTTGAGGCAGAGGATATGCTGGCCCGGGTGATGGCCGAAGTCCAGCCGAGACGCAAAAAGCCGCCTAAGTCAAAAGACCGGGCGGAGAAACCTCAACGGCCAGCACGACCAGCCCATTCCAAAAAGCCCGCAAACAAAAACCGTTCTGCCGGCAAGGCGGGCAGGCAAGGCGGATTTGGCCGCCTCAAACGGTCCGGAAAATCCGCCCGAAGCTGAGGACAATATCAGATATTGAAGTGCCGTTTTTCACCGGCCTCAGCATGACCTTTGATCTCAGCCGGGCGGAATATCAATAAGGCGTACAGGATCCCCTGCCACAAACGCCTCGACGCCTTCGAGCATCTGGCCGTAGAACACCTGCATCGTTTCCCGGGTGACATAGCCGATATGCGGGGTAAGCAGAAGATTAGGCACCTGCCTGAGCGGATCACTTTCCGCCAGCGGTTCGGTTTCATACACATCAAGAGCCGCCCCGGCGATCCGGCCTTCCTTCAGCGCGGCGATCAGCGCGGGCTGGTCGAGTATCGGTGCACGTGACGTGTTGATCAGAAAGGATGTCGGCTTCATCAGGGCAAGTTCAGGCGCACCCACCAGCCCGACCACCCGGTCCGAAAGCTTGAGATGGACGGAGATAAAATCCGATGTCCCGAAGAACTCGTCCTTTTCACAATATTTCACCCCTTCTTCCCCTGCCCTATCACGGGTCAGGTTCTGTGACCAGGCCTGCACCTCCATCCCGTAAGCCTGCCCGAGTTTGGCCACCGCCGTGCCGAGACGGCCGAGGCCGAGTATCCCGAGCCTTGCGCCCTTCAGGTCACGTCCCGCTGAAATCTGCCAGCCACCATTTGTCATCGAATTGGCGTTGGGCACGATCTGGCGGGCCAGCGCACCTATCAGCGTCATGGCCAGTTCCGCGGTGGCATGACCGGGAGATTCCGTGCCGCTGACAACGATGCCAGCCTCCTTGCAGGCGTTGAGATCAATCGCCGCGTTGCGCATCCCGCTGGTGATAATGGCCCTGAGCCCGGGAAGACGGGCAATAACGTCACGCGAAAGGGTGGTTCGCTCACGCATGGCGCAGATGATCTCCACTCCCTCAAGCCGGTCAATCAGGGCCTGGCCTGTCACCGTGTCCGTATAGATGGTGACGTCATGTTCAGGGCCAAGGCGATGCCATCCGGCGGATGCCGCGGCGTCATGTGTCCAGTCATCAAGGATGGCGATTTTCATGGGGTTCTCTCGTTTCTGTATCTGCTGTCGGCACATTATTCATAATTTTTTTACCTTAAGCCGGGCTTTGTGCAATAGTATTTATCCGTAATATGTCAGGTACCATATGCAGGGAGAGGTTGAAATGGGCATCAGCACATCATTCAAGGTAACCGAAGGTGATATGCTGGTATCACAGGACTGGACTTTTCCCGTGCCGATTGCCTACGGGCCGGGCCGGCTTGCCGAAATAGGTGAGCAATGTATCAGGCTTGGTATCGCAAACCCGCTGATCGTCACCGACCGGGGAAGCCGTGATCTGCCCTTTATTTCGCAAACCTGTAAATACCTTGCGGATCAGGGGCTTACATCTGCTGTTTTTTCAGAGATTTCGCCAAACCCCAGAGGAGAAGAGATCAGCGGCGGCAAGGCGGCGTTTCTGGCTGGCGGCCATGACGCGGTGATTGCAATCGGTGGCGGCAGTGCCATGGATGGCGGCAAATCCATCGGGCTTACCGCCCGCAACGATATTGATCTGTGGGATTTTGAATGGGAACGCCCCGCCCCGGAAATCAGCCCGGAACAAGCGTTCCCCAAACTCATCACCATCCCCACCACAGCAGGAACAGGGGCCGAGACCGAAGGCACGGCAATGGTGACGCATACCGGAAAGGGCATGAAATTTTGTGTATGTCATCCGGAATACAGCCCTTCGCTTGCCCTGCTTGACCCTGAACTTACACTGGGCCTGCCCCCTCACCTGACCGCCTGGACCGGCGCAGATGCCATGACCCATGCGATTGAGGCCTATATCGTTCCCGGGTTTCATCCCCTGTGCGATGGCATGGCGCTGGAAGGGCTTGAGCTGATCCGGAAATGGCTCCCTGTTGCGGTGAAAGAGCCCGGCAATCTGGCGGCGCGTGGTGGCATGCTGGTCGGCTCCTGCCTTGCCGGTATCGCCTTTCTCAAGGGGCTCGGCATGGTTCATGCCATCTCACATATGGTGGGGGCGGAATACGACACCCAGCACGGGCTGACCAATGCGATTGTTCTGCCGGTGGTTCTGCGGTTCAACCTGCCGGGGCTTGAATACAAAACGAGACGCATGGCGCAGGCGATGGGGATGGAGGATCATTCCGCCGGGGCCTTCATCGCCGAGATTGAGCGCCTGCTTGACGAGATCGGGATCCCGAAGGGACTTTCAGAGATCAATGTGCCGCTGGATTGCGCGGAACGCATCTCGCATAAGGCACTGCTTGACAGTGCCGCCGGGACAAATCCGCGCAAAGCCACCGCGGCCGAAGTCAAAGAGATGATAGAAACGTCTATCACCGGAGCCAGATAATCAGGAAGACCGGCACAGCATCCTGAGGGAGATAAGGAGCAAGATCATGGACAACCTGCAGAAATTCTATATCAACGGCGAATGGGTCAGCCCGGTTTCAACCCAGACCATGCCAGTCATCAACCCTGCCACCGAAGAGGTGATCGGTACCGTCGCGCTCGGCAATGAGGCCGATGTCGACCGGGCTGTCGCCGCCGCCAATGCCGCGTTTGAGCAATTCTCCCGGACCAGCAAGGCTGAACGGCTTGAGCTTTTGCAACAGGTGAAGGCGATCACAGAACGACGCTTTGAAGACCTGGCCCAGGCCATGCGGATGGAGATGGGCGCACCGATCACCATGTCACGGGGTGCGCAGGCTGATGCTGCCATCGGCCATCTGCAGGGGTTTATCGATGCGCTTGAAGAGCATGAAGAACGGATCAGGCTTAAAAATGGCGATACCATGGTGCGGGAACCCATCGGCGTCTGCGGGCTGATCACGCCATGGAACTGGCCGATGAACCAGATCACGCTCAAGGTACTGCCGGCGCTGGCCACAGGTTGCACCTGCATCCTGAAACCAAGTGAACACACACCCATTTCGGCCATGATCTACGCCGAAATCCTGGATGAGGCCGGGTATCCTGCCGGTGTCTTCAACCTCGTGCAGGGCGAAGGTCCGGTGGTGGGGGCGGCCATGTCACGCCATCCCGATATCCAGATGATGTCCTTTACCGGCTCCACCCGGGCAGGCACGGCGGTCACCCGTGATGCGGCCGAAACCGTCAAGCGGGTGACGCTGGAATTGGGCGGCAAATCCCCCAATCTTGTGTTTGCCGATTGCGATCTTGAGGAACGTGTCACCGCGTCGGTCGGGGAATGCATGTTCAATACCGGCCAGTCCTGCGATGCGCCGACCCGGCTTCTGGTGGAACGGTCCTGTTATGATGAGGTGCTGAAAATCGCCAGAAAAGCCGCTGAAGAAACCGGCGTCGGCAACCCGGCCGAAGAAGGTGATCATATCGGCCCGTTATTCGACAAGATCCAGTTTGACCGTGTTCAAAACATGATCAAGGTTGGTATTGACGAAGGCGCAACCCTGCTGGTGGGAGGGCTTGGCCGGCCGGACGGAATGGAAAAAGGCTGGTTCGTCAAACCCACCATCTTTGCCGATGTTTCCAACGATATGCGCATCGCCCGGGAAGAAATTTTCGGCCCCGTTCTTGTCATTATCCCGTTTGAAGACGAAGCGGAAGCCATATCCATCGCCAACGATACGCCTTATGGCCTCGCCGCCTACCTGCAGACAGGCGACGCCGACCGCGCCGAACGTGTGGCCGCGAGGCTGAAGGCAGGCGCTGTGCATATCAATGGTGGCGGCATTGAATATGGCACGCCGTTTGGTGGCTACAAGCAATCGGGGAATGGCCGTGAGGGCGGCATGATGGGTATTGAGGATTACCTTGAGACCAAAACACTCCATGGCCTCGGTTCACCCTCGGTTTGAGGGAAATTTCTGGTGCCGGGGGGATATATTCGGTTTATGATCAGGAGTCGGCGGATTTGACAAAATCTATATTTTGTTCTATTTTCGCCCGAATGTCGCAAACAGGATAAATAATGCCCATAAAAACACACCCTTCAAACGTCCTTTCGGATGGCAACCTTGAAACAACACTGGGTGGCCGGATTTTTCAATGCCGACAACAGGCCGGGATGAGCCTGCAAATGCTGGCAAATCTCACCGGTGTGCGACCATCAACCCTGAAGTCCTGGGAAAATGACCGGAGCGAGCCACGGGTTAACAAACTTGTTGCCATGGCCGGAATTCTCGGCGTAAGCCCCACCTATTTTATTGCGGAAGAAGGCAATAGCGGCGTTGCAATGCCCCGCCCCCGTGGCCGTGGTGGTAAACTGATATCCCAGCTCAAGGCTGAAATGGCCGAAATTGACGAGCAACAGAAAATTCTCACCAAACGCCTGCGAAAAATAAATACGATCATCCAGAAACTTTAACCTTTATCTCACGCGGCATTCTTTGCATATAAAGGCAGGATAGCCTGTCCCTGCCGGGGTTTGAGGCTGATCAGGCGATTACACCAACATTCATAAATTCAATACTATCCGTGTGCGGGAACCCTTTGTATTCTGTGTCTGCACAGCATTTGCGTGGGGGCCGTTTTCAGCTTATTTTTTTCTACATATTACCCAGATTGTATACAATATGAAGATTCTTGTTGCATATGTGACGCGAATCCTTTTCAATTTTTAAAGAATAATAATAAAGTTGAACTGTCACCGGCATTTCACCAACAAAAGGGAGATGAAAATGCGCCAACACTTCAGAAAACTGACAACTCTGGCTGGGGCAGCAACGCTGGCCGCCGGCGTTGCCTTGAGTGCCATGACGGCACAAGCCGCCAATGAAGTCCTTAAAATCGGCTTCGTCGGCGTAACCAGCGGGCCCGCAGCGGCATGGGGGACATCAAATGTCCGTTCCATGCAGACACGTGCCGAGTGGATTAATGAAATGGGCGGCATCAAAATCGGCAACACCACGTATGATGTGGAAATTGTCACCTTTGATGACCAGAAAGACCCGAAGCGGGCCATTGCCGGCATGGAAAAAATGGCCAAGGAAGGTATTCATTATGTTGTCGGGCCGAACGTCGATGATGGCGCGGCCGCTGTCCGTCCAGTAGCGGAACAGAACGATATTATCTATTTCCCATATGCTTTCCCGAAAGAGCTTTACACCGCACCGGCATCAAACGCTGTTCTCGGGATGATTGCAAACTACCAGTCAGGACCTGCGATCTACAAATATCTCCGTGATAACAAAGGCGTGAAAAAAGTTGCTTTCGTTGCGGCCAATGAATCCGATCCGCTGAGCCAGCGTGATGGTGGTGTTGCCGCGGCAAAGGCACTTGGTCTTAATGTTGTATCCAGCAACGTGACCTATCAGGTGGACACAACCGATTTTACCCCGGTGCTGACCCCGGTTCTGCAGAAACGTCCTGATCTGCTGGTTCTTTCCGGTGTGGCACCTGCCAATGCACCACAACTGATCCGTTCCGCGCGTGAGCTTGGCTACAAGGGCCTGATTTCTACTGAAACAGCCCAGGATGCCACCGTTCTCAAAGAAGGCGCTGGTGACCTCGCAAACGGGTTCATTTCCGTCGGGGGTGCGTCAACACCTGAAATCGCATCGGACAAGATGAAGGAATTCGTCAAGCGTTACGTCAAGATGTTCGGCGAATATAACGACGAGTCCAACACCAAGGTCTATGCGCTGGAATATATCCTCGAAACCATGAAGGCAAACCCGAAAGCCATCAATGACGTCAACGAGTTCAAAAAGACTATTGATACGCTTGCCGTGCCAAACATCTACATGAAGGGCGACAGCATGCTGAAGTACGTTGGAAACAGCTCCTTCGGCCAGAAACGCCAGATCTTCGTGCCGATGGTTGTCAACGAATACCGGAACGGTGCTTTTGAAACACTGTTCATTGCCGAAGTCGACTAAATCCTCCCAAAGTTGATCCTGGCCAGTGTTATGCATTGGCCGGGATTTTCCACGAAACAGAGAATATCATCTGTTTCAACCCCATGTTTTCGGGAGCCTTATGATGGAACAGATCATCGTCAACGGGTTATATCTAGGCGCACAATACGCGCTCATCGCACTAGGCCTGACCTTGATTTTCTCCTTGATGAACGTGCTGAATTTCGCCCATGGCCAGCTTTATGTCATCGGCGGCTTTGTGACCTACACGGTTTCGGTGAAACTGGGCATGCCTTATATCGTGGCACTGATCAGCGCTGGCGTATCCCTTGCCATCATCGGGGCCATACTTGAAAAATTCCTGTTCCGGCCGGTTATCAAAAAATCTGTCCGGGAAGAAAGCACGATGTTGCTTGCCGCGGGGGTTGCCTTCTTTCTCGATGCGCTGATCCTCTTGCTGTTTGGCGAAAAACAGCGCGGCATTCCCAAGATCGTCAATGGCGTCTTTAACTGGGATTTCCGGATTATCATGCCATATGACCGGATGCTGATCGGTTTTCTTGCCATACTTATAATCGTTTTGTTCATCACTTACATGCAGTATTCCAAAACCGGCCGGGCCATGCGTGCCCTTGCCCAGGACAAGGTGGCCGCACAGCTGATGGGCGTTAATGTCGAACTCTATTCCATGATCGGGTTTGCCCTTGCCGCCATGCTGGCCGGGACTGTGGGCGGGCTGCTTGTCAGCATTACCGGGATTAATCTCGGGATGGGCGGGCCAACGTCTATCAAGGCTTTCATGATGGTCATGATCGGTGGTGCGGGTGTCATTTCAGGCGCTATTGCGGGCGGTTTCATCCTTGGCATGCTGGAATCCATCGGCCTCACCGTTCTTTCAGATTTCGGCGATATTACGTATCTGGTCATTTTTGCCAGTCTCATGGTCTTCCTTGCGATCAGACCGCAAGGGCTCATGGGCAAACCATGGGGTTAGACATGACGGCAGGGCACAGCATGTTCCGGCGGTATATTTGGCGGGAGGGTGATAAATGTTAACAGCACAGGCTAAGATTGCGGCAATCGGCTTTTCGCTTCTGCTTCTTTTCGGCGTGCCTTTTGTGATTGAGCTGACGGGGCGGTGGGATCTCTACTATACGCTGACCTCTGTTGCTCTTCTGTCGATCGCCAGCGCGGGCGTTTGGCTGACCTTTTATATCGGGCGTATCAATATCGGCCAGGGGGCCTTTGCGCTTGTCGGCGGCTACACCTCCGCGATCCTGGTGGTGAAATATGGTTTCTCTTTCTGGCTGACCATTCCGCTTGCCGGGCTGATGTGCATACTGGTTGCGATACTGGTGGGACTGCCCATCCTGCGTCTGCGCGGGGTGTATTTTGCGATGGTCACGCTGGTGATGACCGAAGTGGCCCGCCTCACCGCGCTCGCCCTGCCGATCACCAATGGCGCCAAGGGGATCTCCTCAATCCCGCTACCCGGCGGGATCAGCTTTTTCGGGCTGACCCTGATCCCCGATTTTGCTGAACTTGAAAACGTCAAGCGCGGATTTTTCTATGTCGCGGTTGTGCTGATGCTGATCACCTTTGCGGGGATGTACAGGCTGGTGAATTCAAGAATTGGTCATCTCTGCCGGTCTCTGCAACAGAACGAGGAACTGGCCTCATCGATTGGTGTCAACATAGCCAAACTTCGGCTGATTGCCTTTTCCATCTCCTCCTTTCTGGGCGGGGTCGCCGGGGCCATTTTTGTGGGGATATCGCAATCCATTTACCCGGCCAGTTTTCCCGTCAAGGATTCCGTTGATTTCATGCTGAACTGTTTTCTTGGCGGGCTGGGCTATGTGTTCGGGCCGATGCTGGGCACACTGGTCAATTACTTTGGCTGGGATCTTCTTTTCAGCGCCGGCGAATACCAGTTGCTGATCTACTCCTCTCTTCTCATTTTCCTGATGCTGGCCCTGCCCAACGGCATCCTGAGCATCTTCAGCAGATTGAAGAATTAGGAGCCGTCATGACCACCATTCTCCAAGTCAGAAATCTTACCAAGAAATTCGGCGGGCTTACCGCGGTTTCGGATGTCAGTTTCGATGTTCAGGCAAATGAGATATTGTCGGTTATCGGGCCGAACGGGGCGGGTAAATCCACCCTTTTCAAGCTGATATCGTCCTTTTTACGCACCACTTCAGGTGAGGTGACTTTCGAAGGGCGGAAAATCTCCAACATGTCGCCGCATCAGGCCGCCAAACTGGGCGTGGTCCGGACATTTCAGGAAACAACGATCTTCAAGAGCATGACGGTGCGCGACAATATCATCGTCTCACATCATCTGAGCTCAAAGGCAGGCCTTTTCGGGTTTTTCCTCGGCACCCCTACAGCGGTAGCCGACGAAGCCGACTTTGGCAGATCAGCTGATGATATCATCTCATTCCTCGGCATGGAGGATATCCGTGATGAGCTGGCCAGCAATCTGCCCCAGGGGCATCTTCGTGCGCTCGGCATGGCCATCGGCCTTGCTACGAAACCAAAGCTCCTCCTTCTGGATGAACCTTTTGCCGGAATGAACCATGATGAAACCATGCATATGGTTGAACTTGTTCGTGGTGTGCGTGATCGTGGCGTGACCGTGCTTCTGGTTGAACATGATATGGCGGCCGTGATGAAAATTTCGGACCGCCTGGTCGTTCTCAATTTCGGTGAGAAGATCGCCGAAGGAAGCCCGGTTGAAATTCAGAACAACCCCAAGGTTATCGAAGCGTACCTTGGCAGTGAAGATGATGCGGTAGGATTTTAGAGATGGAACCATTGTTGAATTTTAATGATGTGGAACTCTACTACGACCATGTCTACGCCCTCAAAGGTATTTCCATACGGCTGGATGTGGGCGAGACGGTTGCCCTGATCGGCGCCAATGGTGCCGGCAAATCGTCTATTCTGCGCGCCATTACGGGCCTTGCCAAACCTCGCTCTGGAACCATCACCTATAAGGGAGACAGCCTCCTTGAATACGATGCGGCGTCCATCGTCAGAAAGGGCATCGCCATGGTCCCCGAAGGGCGGAGAGTGTTCCCTTATATGAGCGTCAAAGACAACCTTTTGATGGGGGCCTTCACCCGTTCCGATAAAAACGGGATCAGGGAAACCCTGGACAGCGTTCTTGCCCGCTTTCCCCGTTTGCGTGAACGCTACGGGCAGATGGCCGGAACATTAAGCGGGGGCGAACAACAGATGATGGTGATCGGCCGGGCCCTGATGGCCAAACCCAACCTGTTGCTTCTTGATGAGCCGTCCCTCGGCATCGCCCCCAAACTGGTGCAGGAAATCGCGCGCTCCATTATCTCAATCAATCGTGAGGAAAATGTCTCTGTTCTGCTGGTGGAACAGAACTCTAAAATGGCGCTCAGCATTTCCAATCGCGCTTATGCACTGACAACGGGCACCATCGCGGTTGAGGGAAAATCCGCCGATCTGCTTGACGATCCGCGGATCAAGGCGGCCTATCTCGGGGGAGATATCTGATCATGAGCGGCAAACCTGAAATCGTCATCATCAACCCGAATACCACCGCCTCGATGACCGACAGGATACGTGCCGTCGCCGCCGAAACCGCCGGGGACCGTCTTGATCTTACCGTACTTAACCCGGATCACGGACCTGCCAGTATCGAAGGCTTTTATGATGAGGCGATGTCGATGGCAGGTCTTCTTGAAGTTATCGGCGCTCACCCGCAGGCAGATGGCTTTATCATTGCCTGTTTTGACGATACCGGCCTCGATGCCGCGCGCTGCCTGACCGCAGCTCCTGTCATAGGCATCGGGGAGGCGGCGTATCATATGGCCTCAATGATTGCCAATAAATTCGGGGTGGTGACCACTCTTTCCCGGTCCGTTCCTGCGCTTGAGCACAACCTGATGCGCTACGGGCTTGCCGCAAGATGTTCCGGCGTAAGGGCGAGCGATATTCCTGTGCTTGAACTCGAAGCCGGAAATAGTGATGCTATGGCGCGTATCAATACCGAAGTGAGCCAGGCTATTGCTGTCGATAAGGCTGAAGCTATTGTTCTGGGGTGTGCCGGCATGTCTGATCTTCAGGCGCAGTTAGCCCGGGAACATCAGGTGCCTGTACTGGAGGGAATTTCCTGTGCTGTGCGACTTATTGAATCCATGATTGCCTTAGGGCTTGAAAATAGCAAGACAGGAGGTTATGCATGGCCTCGGAAGAAATCTTCGTCATAATAAGTTGAGGTATCAGAGGGTTTTTGATCATGACAGCAGCACAAAAACAAGACCCTTCTTGGCTGTCTGTAATGGAAAACCTCAAAGAGGCGATCATCTCTCACCGCCTTACTCCGGGTACCCGGCTGGCAGAAGATGAATTGTGCAAAATATATGGCCTGAGTCGTACCGTTATACGCACCGCGCTCAGGGCCCTGACCCATGAAGGCTTGCTTACCCACCTTCCCAATCGTGGTGTCCACGTCTCCAAGCCAACAAAAAGGGAAGCCCGGGATGTGTTCGAAGCACGCTCTCTGGTGGAACCTTATATTGCCAGCCTGGCATCGGAAAAGGCGACCGGCGAGGATGTTTCCAAACTGTCACGCCACCTGTTGAAAGAGAGCAAAGCCCTTGAGGCGGACAATAACAGTGAAGCCATTTCCCTGTCTGCGGGTTTTCATATCAAAATAGCACGTATCGCCAATCATTCGGTCCTGACCCATACGGTTGAGGAGCTGGTCTCGCGATCCTCCCTGATCATTTCGCTCTACTGGCAACGTCAGGATACCATGTGCGAGTGCAATGCTCATGAAGCGCTGGTGCAGGCTATTGCCTCCCATGACGGGGAAAGAGCACGTGAGCTGATGGAAGAACACCTTGATGATCTCGTCTCAGGTCTCGATCTGAACGAACGACCTGACAGAAACCCGCTTCCTCTTCATGAGACACTTGGTTTCTGACCTCTAACTCTGTGGATATGTGTCATGAATGATATTGACCTTAACAAAAACTACCCGAGAGACCTGATCGGGTATGGACAGGATATGCCCCGGGCAAACTGGCCGGGCGGTGCCCGCGTCGCGGTACAATTCGTGCTGAATTACGAAGAAGGCGGGGAAAATTCCATCCTCCACGGTGACCCGGCTTCCGAAGCCTTTCTTTCTGAGATTATCGGCGCGTTGCCGTTTGAGGGTGCACGCCATATGTCGATGGAATCGATTTACGAATATGGCTCCCGCGCCGGTGTCTGGCGGATCCTTGATCTGTTCCGCTCCCGGGGGGTGCCGCTCACCGTTTTCGGGGTTGCCATGGCTATGAAGCGCCACCCGGCTGTCATTGAACAGGCCCTGAAAGACGGACATGAAATCGCCTCCCACGGGCTGAGATGGATCAATTATCACGGTATGGATATGGCGGATGAACGCGCCCATATGCAGGAAGCTATTGCCATTCATACCTCTGTCTGCGGGGAACGCCCCCTTGGCTGGTACACCGGCCGGACAAGCGCAAACACACGGAAGCTGGTGGCTGAAGACGGTGGCTTTATTTACGACGCGGATGATTATTCGGATGATCTGCCCTTCTGGTCACGGATGGAAGACCGCCCGCATCTTGTCGTGCCTTATACACTGGACACAAACGATATGAGATTTGCCACCGCCCAGGGGTTTCATACAGGTGAGCAGTTTGCCCGCTACCTGACCGATGCCTTTGATGTCCTTTATGAAGAAGGGGCTGAGGTGCCAAAGATGATGTCTGTTGGCCTTCATTGCCGTCTTATCGGCCGTCCGGGGCGTTTTCGCGGACTGGTGAAGTTTCTGGATCATATCATGTCGCATGACCATGTCTGGATTGCCCGCAGGATTGATATCGCCAACCACTGGATCAAGACCCATCCCCACCCCGGAAAGGCATAGCCTGAAAGTCCCGGGAAAGGCCCCCGACGCTTAAGTCTTCTGCCGCAGTATCCTGTTATCAGGATCATAAGGGCCTGGCGCGATAACAACAGCCTTCTCAGGCAACCCGAGAACATCAACCTCAAGCCGCGTTCCTGGTTCCGCCATATCAGGTTCAACAAAGCCATAGGCAAGGTTTTTACCCACACGATAACCCCAGCCCGCCGACGTGACTGTCCCGATCACATTCCCGTCCCGGCTGACCGAAGCGCCGCCGTGGCTCGGCGCATGGGTGCAATCAATCTCAAGCGTAACAAGCTTTTTGCGCGGTCCCCCGGATATCATCTTTTCAAGGGCCGGCTTGCCGATAAAATCCTTCGTCATATCAACAAAACGGCCAAGCCCGGTTTCTTCCGGATTGAACTCGGTAAGAAGATCAGCCTTCCAGTGCAAGTAACCTTTTTCAAGGCGCATCGATTCGATGGCCATCGATCCGAAGAGACGCAAGCCATGGGCCTCCCCTGCCCTCCGAAGCGCAAGGTAGCCGGCATAAAGCTGATTATTCGGAAGATGGATTTCAAAAGCCTCCTCACCGGAAAAACTCACCGACATGATCACCGCAGGGGCGATGCCGACAAACCCCTGCCTGACCTGAAGCCAGCCAAATCCTTCCTTTGAGCAATCAAGCCTCGTGACCTCGCCAAGAACGGCCCGCGCCATCGGCCCGGCCAGCACCAGAGTTGTAAATGCGTTGGTCAGACTCCTCAGCGTGATCGAACCATCCTCCGGAAGATGCGCCTTGAGCCATTCCATATCGTGATATTCCGCCGCCGCCGCTGACCCGTACCAGATACGGTTATCGTCAATATTGGCGATGGTGGCGTCGGCTTTCACACAGCCGAGGTGGTTGAGCATATAGCCGAGCCCCACCTTTGATGTCTGGCGCCTCACCCGGCCGCAGAAGAGCCCTTCCAGCCAGTCATGTATCCCTGTGCCGGTGATTTCAATACGGTTGAACCCGCTGATTTCGCTGAGGCCGACCGATGTTGTAACGGCTTTGACCTCATCTCCCACCAGATCAAATGTCTCATTGAAACGGAAACTGTGCGTTTCCCTGAAATCGGCTGAAGGCTTGATATAGGCCATACGCTCCCAGCCATTGACCACAGCAAATTCAGCACCTTCTGATGCAAGAACCGGGGTCAGCGGCGTGGTTTTGATCGGCCGCCCTGCCGGCCTGTACTCATGGGGAAAATGAAACCGGAATTCATTCTGATAATCTTCGATGGCTTTGAGGGCCGTAAGCTCGACATTCCCGTGGCCCGTGAATCTTCGCGGATCAAGGCACCAGGTATCATAGCAGGCTTCGCCATGGACGATCATCTGGGCAAGAAGCCAGCCATGGCCACCGCCTTCACCCAGACCGGCACGAAGGCCTATAATGCAGAAGGCATTGCGTTTACCGGGAACAGGCCCTACCAGCGGGGTGCCATCAATCGTGTAGGTAATAGGGCCGTTTACAACGGTATGTATCCCCGCTTCCATCAGGGCAGGCATCCGGGCAAAAGCCCCTTCCAGCACATCGGTCACCCGGTCAAGATCATCAGGGCAGAGCGCGTTTGCGAAATCAGGATCAATGCCATCCATCCCCCAGGTCTTGCAATCCTGTTCGTAGAAACCGAGCAGAAGACCCTGCTTTTCCTGGCGGCAGTAATAATCTGAAATCGGGCAGCGCAAGAGCGGCATCCGGTGGCTGGCATCCATAATCTGCCGGATCGGTTCGGTGACAAAATACTGATGTTCCATGGACATGACCGGATGATGCACCCCCATCATGGCGCCGACTTCATTGACGCGATATCCGCATGCGTTGATCACCACCTCACAATCGATATCTCCCTTTGTTGTGTGAACGGTCCAGCTCAGGTCTTTATGCTGGGTCAGGGCGGTGACCTGTGTATGCCGATACACTTCAGCCCCTGCTTTTCGGGCACGACGCGCCAGTGCCTGACAGAGCTGGGCGGGATCGATATCACCATCCAGCGGATCCCAGAGCCCGCCCAGAAGATTTTCCGTGGAGATCAGCGGATGACGTCTGGCGCATTCGGCGGCGTCAATCACCTCAAAATTCACCCCCATCCCGCGTGCCATGGAGGCGAAATGGCGATACCCTTCCATCTGGGCTTCGGTATTGGCCAGCCTTATACCACCATCGGCATGGTGATAATTGATCGGGTAGTCGGGATCTTCCGCAAGACTTTTGTAAAGGGCAATGGAATGACTTTTCAGCCCCACCATGGTCTGGTTCATGCCGAAATTGGTCACCTGGGCGGCCGAATGCCAGGTGGTGCCCGATGTCAGCTCATCCCGTTCAACCAGCACCACATCTGCCCAGCCTTCCTGTGTCAGATGATACAAGGTGGAACAGCCTGCGATACCGCCGCCGATAACCACCGCCCGTGTTGTTGATTTCATCTGTGCCTCCCTCTTCCCCCGACCCTCTTCCCCCGGCAAGTTTGGCCTTAATCGTGGCATGAGTTCAAGGCCTATTGCACGCTTGATTTTCATTAAGCTGGCAGGTTTTTGTTTTCCTATTTTCCTGAAAGCACGCTAGGTTTTTATCATGAACACCAGACCTCAGCGAAGCGGTGGACGAAGCTCAAGACAAAAGCTCCGCTCCACCAAAGGCTCCACACCCAACCCGGCACCTCCGGGGCAGGCGGGAGGACAATATAAGCCGCTTGCAGATGCCGATACACAACGCATCATTTCAGCCGCGTTTAATCTCCTGAATACGCTCGGCATGGGGGACGTGCCGCCAAGACTTGCGAAACTTTTTCTCAGCAAAGGGGCGGAAAGACGGGCAGACGGGCGGATCACCTTCCCTGTATCCCTGACAGAAGACGTGATTACGATGGCGGCCAGGAAGTTTGTTCTGCATGGCCGCGATCCTGAAAGATCTATTGAGATTGGCGGCGATAGCGTGCATTTCGGCACCGGGGGTGCAGCCGTGCAGACGCTTGATCTTGAGAGCGGCACATACCGGCCGTCGACCCTTAAGGATCTCTATGATTTTACCAGGCTGCAGGATCAGCTTGAAAATGTCAGCTGGTTCACGCGCTGCTGTGTTGCAACGGATATACCCGACAATTTCGATCTTGATGTGAATACGGTCTTTGCCCTTCTCAGCGGAACAACCAAACCGGTGGCAACCTCATTTACGCTGGCGGAACATGTTGCCCCTATCGTCACTATGCTGGATATTGCAGAAGGCGGCGCGGGAAAGTTTTCCGCACGGCCTTATATCAAAGCTCATATAAGCCCGGTAATTTCCCCCCTGCGGTTTGGTGAGGATGCGGTGGATGTGACCTATGCCTGCATTGAGCATAACATCCCTGTTTCCTGCATCACCGCCGCACAGGCCGGGGCCACGGCACCAGCCACCCCGGCCGGGTTTCTGGTCCAGTCCCTTGCCGAAACACTGGCCAGTCTGCTGATGGTGAATTTGATCAGCCCCGGCTACCCGATGATCTTTTCAAACTGGCCTCTTGTGATTGACTTAAGGAC
>Ga0181584_10000051_pt1 | contig 65878 bp, 50 predicted proteins | sample 071ome_30_FD_132462 | JGI IMG/M metagenome (GOLD analysis project Ga0181584, IMG submission 132462) | Coastal salt marsh microbial communities from the Groves Creek Marsh, Skidaway Island, Georgia - 071406AT metaG (megahit assembly) | ecosystem: Environmental > Aquatic > Marine > Intertidal... | reverse complement strand
CTGGCAGTGGTCCTGGCAGGCTGGCTTGGCCTGGGGCAGACACTGAACCAGCAGGCTCTGCCCGTGCTCAGCGATGAATTGATCCCTTCCAGTAATGGCGTTACCGGTGCCTCGTTGACTCTCAGCAAGAGCGAGAACCAGCCGCTGAAAACTGATGGCATCGCGCAACCGGTTTTCGCTGGGGACCAGGAACGGTTCGCCTACATTCAATACGGCCATACGGGTTCGACGATCTATCTCGGCGAGATTGCCAGCGACTACGAACCGGTACCGGTATTCAACAGCCAGGATATTCTCTACAACCTGACCTGGTCACCCCTGGGTAATTCATTGCTGTTTGCCAGCAAGCCTGTGCTGACGACGACAGCCCTGTTTGAGAAACAAGCAGAGGCAACACTCTACGCGCTTAATCTGGATTCCCTGGAATTGAATGAATTGATTGAGCAGGCACCGTCCCGCAAGGACGGCAGTCAGATGGATCTCAGTCTCACCTGATCCGGTCCTGGTCCGGTATCGAGTCGTCGGCCAGACCTGTCCCTGTCCGAAAGGCTCACTGCGCTAGTGAGCCATCGCGGGACCTACCACCGTGGATAGCCAGGCGGTTGCCAGCAACAGGGCAGCAGCCACAATCATCTCCAGCCGCAGTGACTTCTGAAAGTTACCGACCCCCTCATTCTCGAGCAAGGCAGGCACCAGCCTGAGCTTGTTGATCGCGGCGATTCCCAGTAGAGCAACCACCAGCAAGAGCTTGATCGAAAGCGCCCTGCCGTAGCCGGTTGCGATGAGTTCCATCGGCGCATTCACCAGATTCAGGGTGAGCCAGATTCCCGCCAGCAGCAACAGGCCAACGAAGAACACGGCATGATCACCAAACCTGCGCAGGGTGTTTTGCAGGCTGCCCAGATCTTCTGCAGTGGAAGCGACCCACAAGGGGTACAGATTGCCGATCCAGATCGCGAAACAGCTTACGTGCAGGGCCAGCGCGAGTTGCACCTGACTTGGCAGCACGGAAACATGACCACCGAGTCTAAAACTGACCAACAAGAGAATGAATCCGATACCGACTGCGGTAAAGGCGCGACGATAGAAAGCCAGGGGCGGCGAAGTAGTGAGACTGGCGAGTCGACGCAGGAAGAACACACTGTTGGCTACCACCAGGGTGAAGCCTGCCAGGCGCAGGAAACTCAGGTCACCCAATGGCGTATCCAGCAGTATTTCCGCCATGAACCAGTCGAAGGCCCCGGCGAGGCCTGAATAATTGGCCAGCCCCACCTGCACCAGAAAATTTATCAGCACCGCATGGAAACCAATCAGGCCACCAATGAGTTGATAGCGCATGAGTCGATGTACGGTGACACGTCGGCCATCGTTGTACAGGCAAAGGGAAACGGCGCTACCGAGGGATGCGGCAGCACCGATATAGAAAAGGAATTTGCAGACCAGGCTGGCAAGTTCCCAGGAATTGGGAACCTGGGTTATTTCCATAGCAGACTGCAGGCCCTGCTGCGGCCAGGCTCACCCGCCCGACGGCACAACGACCTGCCTGTTGATTGCCTCAGGGAGCCGAACCCGCTGCCGAATCGACGACAAAGCTGAAGCTGTTGGCGACGGTATGGCCGTCAGCTCCGATTGCGGCCCAGTTGACAGTGAAGTTGCCGGTCATCATGGCGGGAGTGTCGATCACATAGCTGGCCACCGCCTCGGAAGCTGGCTCAAACCCGGTGGGAACGGCCTTGCCAGCCGCCACTACTTCCAGTTTGATGAGGCGCACGGGTGCAGTGAACACCAGGCTGATCTGTGCGGGCGGCTCCTTGACCGTGGCATCGGCCGCTGGCGTGGATTCCTTCAAGCCCGTGTGCGCGCTCGCCATGCTGGCGGCGAACAGGCACAGGAGAAGAACGGCATTACCCAGGCTGGTCTTTAGTGTTCGTGTTTTCATTGCTAGTCCCTGTTATTGGCATGGTTGGCATGATCGACATCATCGGTCGCTGCTTGCTGTCGGCTGATGCCTTCCGATGTCTTCTGATGTCTGTCGGGTGGGAACCCGGAAACACCGGACTCCCCCTCAAGTGCCTGATTATCTCAGTCCCGGTGGCCGAATCCCAGATATTGCCTCCCCCGGAACTGCGACATTTCGTCACAGCGCCCGGAGGCGGTGTCAGGCAGAGGCCTGCTGGACGCAAACAATTGCCTCCAGATTAAAAAAATGGGAACCGAGGCTCCCATTTTTCGCTGTTTCGTACTGCAATTGCAGCCCCGTAGCGGCTACTGATGCCTGGCCAGTTCTTTCCTGGCAATCACCCGGCGATGCACCTCGTCGGGACCATCTGCCAGGCGCAGGGTTCGCTGGCTGGTCCACAGTGACGCCAGCGGGAAATCCTGGGACACGCCGGCCGCACCATGCATCTGTATGGCCCGGTCGATAACCCGTAGCGCCATGTTCGGTACCGCGACCTTGATCTGGGATATGGCATCCCTGGCGGCCTTGTTACCAATGGTGTCCATGAGCCACGCAGCCTTAAGCACCAGCAGGCGGCACATCTCTATCTCGATTCGGCTGTCGGCAATCACATCGTAGTTGCCTCCCAGTTCGGCCAGCGGTTTGCCGAACGCTTCCCGGCTGGTCGCCCGCTTACACATCAGGTCCAGGGCTTTTTCCGCGGCACCTATCGAACGCATGCAGTGATGAATGCGACCTGGCCCCAATCGACCCTGGGAAATTTCAAAGCCCCGACCCCGGCCAAGTATGATATTGCTCTCGGGTACACGCACATTGTGGAACTTGATATGCATGTGGCCATGGGGCGCATCATCTTTTCCGAACACATGCATGGGGCGCACGACTTCAACCCCCTCCGCGTCCATGGGCACCAGAATCTGGGACTGGCGATTATGTTTGGGGGCATCGGGATCGGTGACCACCATGACGATCATGATCTTGCAGCGCGCATCACCGGCACCGGAGATGTAGAATTTCTCACCACTGATGACCCATTCATCACCATCCAGCACCGCACTGGTGGCAATATTCGTGGCATCGGAGGAAGCGACACCGGGTTCGGTCATGGCGAAGGCCGAACGAATTTCTCCCGCGAGCAGAGGCTCCAGCCACTGCTTCTTTTGCTCTTCAGAGCCATAGCGCTCCAGCACCTCCATGTTACCCGTATCCGGCGCACTGCAATTCATGGCCTCGGAAGCCAGCCTGCTACGCCCCATGATCTCTGCCAGGTGAGCGTATTCAAGATTCGTGATACCGGCACCACCCTGGCTCTTGGGCAGGAAGAAGTTCCACATGCCCATTTCCCTGGCATCGGCCTTGAGACTGTTGAGAATTTCATCCTGACGCGGGGTATGGGACCAACGATCACCCACACCCACTTCGGCATAGTACTCTGCCTCCACGGGGTCGACTTTGTTTTCAACGAAGTCCCGGATCTTCTCCCGGATTTCTACCATCTCCTCAGATAGGCCAAGGTTCATCATGGAATCTGTTTCCTTCTACTTGTACTGATAATTAGATTTATTCGAAATGTTTATCCGGCAATTGTACCACCGCCATCGATCACCAGGGTTTGACCGGTGGTAAAACTGCCCGCCTTCGATGCCAGCATCACCGCTGCACCCGCGATCTCATCGGGTTCACCGATGCGTCTTAGCGGATACTTGGACACGGTTGCCTCGTAAATTTCCGGGTTCTCCCACAAGGCCCGCGCGAAATCGGTCCTGATCAGTCCTGGCGCTATACAGTTTACCCGCACGTTCTTCGGTCCCCACTCCACTGCCAGGTTGCGGGCGATCTGCATGTCGGCCGCTTTGGATATGGCGTAGGCGCCGAGGCTGTCGGTGCCCTTGATGCCACCGATGGATGACACGATTATCACGGCACCACCGCCGGCATCGGCCATGCCCGGAATCACCAATTGGCAAAGGCGGTGCACACTACCGATGTTGGCATGCATGACCTTGTCGAAGGCTTCATCGGGAATGTCCTGCGATGGACCAAAATAGGGGTTGAGCGCTGCATTACACACCAGGGTGTTGATTGTGCCGAATGCTTCCTGGCTCTTGGCCACCAGGTTCTGCAATTGTTCCTTGTAGTTGATATTGCAGGCCACGGCGATAGCCTGCCCACCCTGTGCATTGATTTCACCGGCCACCTCGTCACAGGCATCCTGGTTGCGGCTGGAGATGATAACTTTTGCACCCTGCTCCGCCATGCGCGTAGCGATGGCTTTCCCGATTCCTTTCGTGGAACCGGTGATCAGGGCGACATTGTTTTCCAGGCTGAATAGACTCATTGGTTTCTCACTGCGAATTGATTCTGTATGGGCTGGCCAGCAAAGTGACGCTAGATTTCTTCGTCGGCGATCTTCACCAGCTGCTTGCCAAAATTCTTGCCGGTCAGCATCTCGCGAAAATAGCGAGGCGCATTCTCCAGACCCTCACCGATACTCTCCCGATACTTGATACGACCCTCGGCAACCCAATCACCGAGTAGGCGTGTCGCCTCAACCCAGCGATCATGCCATTCGGTAACCACAAAGAAACGGTGCTCGGGCACCGGGTTCAGCCTGGAAAGGATGTGGGCAGGCAGCTCAGCACTGGCAATGTCTTCGTCATTGTAGTTTGAGATATAGCCACAAATGGGCACCCTGGCACCTTCGTTCAACAAGGGTGCCACTGCACGCGTGACATCACCGCCGACATTCTCGAAATAGATATCGATGCCATCGGGACAGGCGGCGGCCAACTCTGCCGCGAGATTGCCTGCCTTGTAGTCGATACAGGCATCGAAGTGCAACTCTTCCTTAACGTAGCGACACTTCTCCGGTCCCCCGGCAATACCCACGGCACGCAGCCCCTTGATCCTGGCAATCTGACCTACCACCGAACCGACCGCGCCCGACGCTGCCGCCACCACCAGTGTCTCACCCGGCTGCGGCTTGCCCACTTCGGTGAGCCCGAAATAGGCTGTTCGTCCCGGCATACCGACCACACCAAGATGGGCTGAGAGACTGCCGTTTGCCAGGTCCACCTTCATCAGGCGCGGGTCATCGGCATCGGCAACGATATAGCTCTGCCAGCCCATATGCGCGGCGACCCTGTCGCCTACCGCATAGGCATCGGACGTGGACTGGATGACGATCCCGGTCGTCTCACCCACCATGACATCACCAATTTCCATGGGCGCAGCATAGGACTTCACGTCATGCATGCGACCCCGCATATAGGGGTCGAGAGACAGCCAGCACACCTTGATGAGGATCTGATTGTCCTGCAGTGGTGGAACCGGGGACTCCTCCAGTCGAAAACACTCATCGCCCGGCTCTCCCACCGGACGCTTGGCAAACACCATTTTTTGATTCGTGATCACGGCATATTCCTGCTGTTTGTTTTTGTATCAGGCGTGGCAGTCTACCCCATATCCGGCACTATCGACAGCGGCCGTGGAACCCCGACCTGCCTGAGTTTGCGCCAGATCAACAGGCAAAAAAAAGTCCTCCCGGGCAGGGCCCGGGAGGACTAATCAGCACATCTCCGAGTCAAGGAGTGTATTGGTGGTTCAGGCCTGGTCGGGGGATGGATCCCGGGTTTGCTGGAAACGCTCCCAGTCCTCAACATTGAAATCGAAATAGGGGTTCTCCAGGTCGATCACCCTGGCCTCGCGGCCAGTGAGCAAGCCTTCCAGCATAAGCACCGCCATGTAGACGACTATGGTAGTGACCAGCAGCGAGTAACGGTCCTTCAGAATAATTCTCTTGAGTTGCTCCATGATAAACCCCTTCTATCCAAATCCTGCGGACGCTAGTCCACAAAGCGACGCATATACACTGCGCCGGTAATCAGTATCGCTCCAACCACGAGGCCAAACAGCATGTCGTAGGAAAACAGGCGGTCCATGGCCATTGGGAAATCCAGCACGATGTACTGACGGAAATTGGAGCGGCTCTCGACCCAGTTGCCCAGGAACTGGGTGCCAAAAATCAGATCTTCCACGAGCCCCAACAGAATGAATACACCGAGCGCCCACAGCACCGGCGTGCGTTTGGCAAAGGCAGAAAACAGGAGCAGCCAGCCAATGGTGGGCAGCAACCACAATGCCGCCAGGAACGCGGACACATAGAACAAGAACAGGGAAAAAATGGCTGCCATGAACATGTAGCCCAGACCTGCCACCTCCACATCGTAGCTGAGGCCGAGCAGGCTAAGCGCCGTAACAGCCAGCAGGTAAACCACGAAGAGTATGGCCACGTAAAAAGCCGGCACCACAGCGATCACTGTCACTACCTTGGAGAGTACGGTGCCCAGGTTGGATACGGGCATGGACTGCCAGAAGTACACGCTCAGGTCCTTGCGATCCTGGTAGAGCGCATTCAGCAGGTAGATGAGCACACAAGCATAGAGCATCATAATGAACGGAATGGCGGGCATCAGGAACATGGGCGCCATTTCCCCGGGCGACAAGCCATCGAACATGATGGACAGGTACTCCACGCCGGCAGCAAGCTGCTCCCCCGGCGCCATGGAGATCGCCCACAGGGCGAACACCGACAAAACCAGAGCCAGCACGGCAGGCGCCGCAATGAACAGCGCCCTGTTTTCCAGCACTTCACGTCTGAGTAAAGCAACAAACTGGGCGGGTAACAGGCTATTCACGATTCGCTCCTCGCAGTTTCGCAACGAACAGGTCTGCCACGGTGGGTGTGGCAGCTTCTCCCAACTCCCGCAGGCGGGTTCGGTCTACGGCTTCGAAGATGTAGGCACGCTTGCCAAGAATGTCGCGGTGGTAGACCGGACCCAACTGTTCGGCCTCGGCATAGTGCTGCGCATCAATCAGCACTTCGCTGTAGATGTTTTCCAGATCCTGCATGGCCGCATCCAACACGATCCTGCCGTTATCGATAAACAGCAGGTCAGACAACAGGGTCTCGATTTCTTCAACCTGGTGGGTACTGATAATGATCGTGCAATTGCCATCATAGTAATCGTTCAACAGGCGATCATAGAATTCCTTACGGTAGATAATGTCGAGACCGAGAGTGGGCTCATCGAGCACCAGCAGCTGCACGTCGATGGCCATCACCAGGGCGAGATGCAGTTGGGTCACCATGCCCTTGGAAAGCTCCTTGATTCGCTTGTTCGCCGGAATGTCGGTGGTGGCGAGAATCTCCTCTGCCCGTTGCCGGCTGAAGCGCGGATGTACTGACTCGACGTAATCGAGGACCTGGTTCACCCTGAACCATTTCGGAAGAATACCCACGTCGGCGATGAAACAGACTTCTTCCATGAGCTTGTGCCGGGAGATCCTGGGGTCGCGCCCGGCCACGCGCAAGTCCCCTTCCACATCGCTGAGCCCAACCAGGGCCTTCAGGGTCGTCGTCTTGCCGGCACCGTTAGGGCCAATCAGGCCACAGATCGAACCACGGGCAACACTGAAATCCAGACCGTCCAGTGCCTTGAAGTCACCGAACCGCTTTCTCAGCCCGCGCGCCTCGACGATATCAGTCATGCCTCATCCCCATCAGTTTCGCCCTTATCAAGCGCTGCGAGGCCAGGCAAGTCATCCAGCTCCAGACCCAGTCTTTCAATTCTGCTGGCGATCTGCGGCCATTCTTCGGTGAGAAATTTTTGCCTTTCGAGTTTCGCAAGTTTGTCTTTCGCTCCTTTAACAACATACATTCCCAGCCCCCGTTTTTTTTCGACGAGTTCCTCGTCCACAAGAATTTGAAATGCCTTGGACACCGTAATGGGGTTGATGCGTTGCTCTCCTGCTATCTGACGCACCGACGGTAGGGCATCACCTTCGGGGAATACCCCATCCATGATCAACGCGACGAGCCTGTCGCGAAGCTGCAGGTAGATGGGTTCCTTGTTGTTCCAGGTGATCTCCACGTGCCGGATCCAATTACTGATTTAGTGTTATACATAACTATAACACCATATCAGCAGGGCGCAAGCGCAATGTGGCCTAAATCGTCAAGCGATTGATTTTTCTGGGATTAATTCGGGCATATGGGGCTGGATCAGCCCCGTCGCTGCTCCAGCACCGTGTCTGCCTGCAGGAGTTGCTCCACTTCCTCGGCGGAGAAACCGAATTCGGCAAGAATTTCCCGGGTCTGCTCGCCGTATTTTGGTGGCAGGTGCCGAATACTGCCGGGGGTACGGGAAAGCTTGATCGGTGTGCCGGTCATCTTGTACCAGCCCTGCTCCACGGTCATCTGGCGATGGTGGGTATGGGGATGATCAACGACCTGTTGGGTGTTGTGGATAGGCCCCGCCGCGAGGCCTGCCTCGGCCAGAACCGTAGTGATTTCCTCGCCCCTGAAGCCGGCCAGGCTGGATTCCAGTTCCTGTTTCAGTGCATCGCGGTTGTGCACACGGTCGATGTTATTGAGGAAGCGCTCGTCCTCGATGAGCTCGGGTCGGTTCAATGCCTTGCAGAGCTTGCCGAAGGCGCGGTTATTGCCGGCGCCGATGAAGATGTCGATGGTCCCCGTTTTGAAGGTGTCGTAGGGACTGATGTTGGGATGGGCATTGCCCGTCGGCCCGGGAATCTTGCCCGAGTAGTTGTAATTGGGGATGTGGGGATGCATCAGGGATACGGCGCAGTCATAGAGTGTCATGTCCAGGTACTGCCCCTGCCCCGAGCGTTCGCGCTCCAGCAAGGCCATGAGGATGGCAATCACGCTATACAGTCCGGTACCCATATCCACGGCGGCAAGGCCCAGCCGAGTGGGTTCGCTGTCGGCTTCACCGTTGACACTGAACCAGCCCGCCATGGCCTGGATGATGGCATCATAGCCGGGAAACCCGCCCCATGGACCATCACTGCCAAAGCCGCTGATGCGGCAGTGTACGAGGCGCGGAAACTTCTCCTTCAGAACCTCCTCGTAGCCCAACCCCCAGCTTTCCATGGTGCCAGGCTTGTAGTTCTCCAGAAGCACATCGGCGTTCTCCAGCATGCGTAACAATACTTCCCGCCCTTCTGGCCGGGACAGATCCAGGCCCATGGAGCGCTTGTTACGGTTTACGCCGATGTAATACGCGGAATCACCATCGTGAAAAGGTGGGCCCCAGTCCCGGGTTTCGTCCCCACGGGGAGGCTCTATCTTGATGATTTCAGCCCCGTGGTCACCAAGAATCTGTGTACAGTAAGGTCCACCGAGCACACGACTCAGGTCGATAACGAGCTTGCCGCTTAGTGCAGCGAGAGGACTATTAGGCATGATGAAATTCTTCTTACCAGTGCAGGTACTGGAAACTCTGGATACGGGAGGGAAGCCGGCGGAGCCCTGTCACCTCATTGATTGCCGCCACCCCGGAAAGGGCCACGAGGATAAAGCAGGCAGGAGGCGGGTTCAAGGCCGAGGCTTCCAGCGGCGAATCCCGGAATGAGAAACGGCGAAGTCTCTGCTGGAGACATCGCCGCTGTAGTCTGTGGTGGAAGGCCTGAGCGCTTTCGACTAATGCTAGCAGGCTGAAGCGAGTGAACTAGGCAAACTCGCAGAGCACATCCCGGGCGATACCTTCCCTGCCAATGATGATCTTGAGACGCTTGAGGGCTTCGATCTGAATCTGCCGCACCCTCTCACGGGTAAGGCCGACTTCCTTACCGACATTTTCCAGGGTATCGCTGTCATAGCCATTGAGACCGAAGCGACGGGAAAGCACCTCACTCTGCTTGTCGCTGAGTTCATGCATCCAGCGACCGATTGAATCCTGCAATTCAGAGTTCTGGAATAACTCACCCGGGTCCTGAACCTTGTCGTCGGCGATCCCATCGACAATCGGACGCTCAGAGTCAGTTGCCATGGGGGCATCGGCAGAGGCGACCTTCTCATTGAAGGCCATGACTTTCTTCACGTCAGCCACCGGCTTCTCCACCAGCGCAGCGATGTCTTCCACAGTAAGCTCTTTCGCCAGCTTGTTGGCCAGTTCCCGCTCGGCACGCAGGTAAGTATTCAATTCTTTTACCACGTGGACCGGCAGGCGAATGGTGCGGGTCTGATTCATCAGCCCGCGCTCGATGTTCTGACGTATCCACCATGTCGCATAGGTAGAGAAGCGGAAACCCTTCTCCGGATCGAATTTCTCTACTGCATGAATAAGCCCGAGATTACCCTCCTCTATGAGATCCAAAAGAGAGAGACCACGGTTGATATAACGGCGAGCGATCTTCACCACCAGACGCAGATTGCTTTCGATCATGCGCTTGCGGCTGGCTTCATCACCTTTCAGGGCACGGCGGGCGAAGTACACCTCTTCTTCTGCGCTGAGCAGGGGGGGTGTAGCCAATTTCCTTGAGGTAGAGCTGGGTGGCGTCGACGGTGGCGTCCAGGGAATTTGCCCTGAACGTATTTTGGGCGGAGTTTGCCGCTTTCATCAAGGCAGCAGAATTGGGTGGCTTCGGTTGTGACGCTGCGCACGCAGTATCTTGCTCCCTCGATTTGCCGATGCCAGCAACGGGAGTGAGATTGAATTCTGGTTTGGCGTATTCTTTAGCTGCCAGCGATCGTTCTTCTATCACAATGAGTACCCCGATTATTCCTCAAATTGACCGTTGGCAGTTGCACCCCGTTATCTTCTGAGTCGCTGCGAGCGGCCACCGCTCTCTGTACGCCTAACAATGATCCCGTTGTGCTGTCCCGATGTTGCCAGCTTCTGCAGCCGGCGGATATTGGCAGCGCTGCGATGAAGTTCCAGAGTCTCGATCATACTTGTTACTTTCTACTGTTAACTACGTATGCAAATTACTTCTGCAGTAAGCCGAGACTTTTCTCTTTGCTGCATCGCCAATTAGCGAAACAGCTTGTTTCCTGCCCTTGCTTCATCGCGATGTGTTAGCAGTCACGGAATCCCGTTCGCTAAAAACACACCTCTTGAAAATCAGTATAGAAGCTTCTGACGAAAAAACTAGAAAACTGGCCAAAAAAACGACGGTTTTTGTGGGACTCATTGATGCAAGGTCATTACCCAATAAAACCCCGGCGGCGGCCCTAAATCTTGTGGCTGTTTCACAAGCCAACAACAAGATACTGGATAATAATTAGTCAGCGCTCAGTTGTGTCTGCGCCACATCGAAGGGAAACGCCTGCATAAAGAACTCGGCAACCATAATAGGCTTGTTATAAAGACTGAACAGGCTGCGGCGACCGCAGGTATCCCCTGTGGTTTTTACCAGCTCCAGGTTCGTGCGAACCAGGCCGGGATGCTGAAACAGAAACTCACCCAGCGGCCTGCTTTGCAAATCCATAACCTCACGCATTGGACTGCACACGGCATGCTCAGGCAACAGGCTATGGGCCATCACCCAGGCCTCATCACGCCCTCTCAGAATGACATGCCGGGACCAGAAGCGGTGCCCGGAGGCGACTGGCCCAAACGCGGCCAACAATGCTCGCGTCTTGAGATGAATCCAGCCCTCCTGCAACACTTCCACGGCGAAGTCGCCTTCGCTGAGCTGCTTCAGGCGTGCGGTCAGTGATGTCTCGTCGCAGAGCACTGCACGTCTGGCGGCATCGATGGATTGACACTGCGCCGGGGATTGCCACACAAGTGACGCATCGTCCAGGCCAGGCAAGGGGGGCTTGGGACTCATAGTTTGATAAAAAGGGAGGTGAAAGTAGTCGCTGCCCCGACCCGGTGGCCGGGGCAACGAAACTGGTTTAACGAGGCTGGTAGTTCTGCAGCGTCTTGATGATGACAGTAATCACCCGTCGATTCTGCGCACGGCCCTCGCTGGTACTATTACTGGTCGCAGGCTGGGATTCACCAAAGCCCCGCGCAGTAATCCGGCTGGCACGTACATTGAAGCGATTGATCATGACGTCGCGCACGGCATTGGCCCGGCGCTCTGACAGGCCCTGGTTGTACTCATCGGTGCCGGTGCTGTCGGTATGCCCTTCCAGCTCCACCACCACATCAGGATACTGTGCCATGAAATTGGCGACTTCTTCGATTGCATCGAAATACTGGGGACGTACCTCAGAGCGATCGAATTCGAAATTCACCAGCAGCTCAACCCGGGCAACTTCTTCCACCGGAATCGGGCAGCCGAGCTCATCTACAGCATAGTTGCGTGGCGTATCCGGGCAGGCGTCACCGGAATCCGGCACACCGTCCTGGTCCGAGTCGACAACGGGCGGCTCGCTGCGAGGCTGCGTCTGCGCAGGGGTGGAAGGCCGCGCAGCGGCCGTGCTGCGGCTCGGCGCCCTGTCGCGGGAACCCAGGTAGATCAGCAGACCCGTATCGATACCCAGGTCCGCGTCTTCGAAGTCGCGGCCCAGGTAGCTGAAATGACGGACTGCGGTGCGCCATTCAATGCGATCAGAAATCTTCAGGCGCAGACCGGCACCGAGGTTCATCATGGAGTCATTGTCGTTACCAAACTCAGTATTGCCCAGACCACCCAGCACGAAAGGCTGCCAGTTACCCAGGGAGCGACCCACGTCGTACAGCATGTCCAGTCGGTAATGATCCAGGTCTACATCACCGGCACCCGAATCGGGATCCAGGTCAAAGGTGCTGAGTTCCGCCCTCAGGCGTTCGGTCATTTGAAAACCCAATCCTGCGGAGAAGCCCCAATCGTTGTCCAGTCCGGCTTCTTCATCGAAATCCATCCACTGTACACCTGGCACCAGGTAAAACTCCCCGGGCTCGGAAAAGACAGCGGCAGAAGTGGCCAGAGTCGAAATTAATACAATTGTGCGAAAAACGGTTTTCATCGGTATTACTTGTTTCCTCATAGGACAAATTAGTGACTGCTCAGGCAGGCCGTTAATTATACGATTTTCACGGGAACAATTGTATCAATATCATCGTCAGGTGGTGGCACAATGGGAAGTGGTTCCACACCCCCGGAAGACTTACAATAAGCTTGCCAGCCTGGAGTAATACCCAGGCTGCTACCGGGAATCATAGGGCTTCACAATTGCAGACCTGGCGCTCAGAAGTAAAAACACAGCTCATTGTCCTGGCGGTGGTGGCCCTGATTGGCTATCTCACCAACACCCTGCTGTGGAGCCTGCTGCTCCTGTTCTTTCTCTTCGCCGCCTTCAACTTCTACCAGCTGCGCAGACTCTATCGCTGGCTGGCCCAGGACCATACCAGCGATCGCTCTGCGCCACCGGAGAGTTTCGGCCTCTGGGGTAGCATCTTCGATGGCATCTACCGATTGCAGAAGCAGGAGCGACGCGCCAGCGCGCACCTGGAGAGCATCGTCAACAAGGCCCAGGATGCATCCGCGGCACTGGAAATGGCCGTGATCATGATCGATCACCAGAATAACCTGGATTTCTGGAACCTGGCCGGGGAAACCCTGCTGGGCCTGCGCTACCCCCAGGATCGCCGTCAGCCGGTGACCAACCTCATCAGGGATCCGCGCTTCGCCGAGTACTTTGAGAAGAAAGACTACGAGCAACCTCTCAAACTCAGCGCCCCCGGCGACAGCAGCAAGATGCTGGAATACCAGATCGCCCTGTTCGGGGAAAACGAGCGACTGATGATCGTGCGGGACATCACCCAGTTGCACCGGCTGGAACTGATGCGCAAGGATTTCGTGGGCAATGTATCCCATGAACTGGGAACCCCTATCACCGTGATCAAGGGTTACCTTGAAGCCATCATCGACAACATGCAGGACCTGGACCCGAAATGGCAGAAGCCGATCCGGCAGATGCACCAGCAATCCACGCGCATGGAGAACATCGTGCGTGACCTGCTCATGCTCTCTTCCCTGGAGACCAAGCAACGACCAAGACAGGCAGAATCCTTTCGCCTCGGACGCCTGCTGTCGGAAATCCAGAATGACACCCAGCAGGTCTACAAGAAGAAATCGCAGCGGTTCACGGTGGACTGTCCCGATGACATCGAGTTCATCGGCGATCGTGGCGAGATGTACTCTGCCTTCTCCAACCTGATGGCCAACGCCGCCAAGTACACGCCGGCGGAAGGCACCATAGCGACCCGGGTACGGATCGAGGAGCAGTCGCTGGTGGTGGAGGTTGAAGACGATGGCATTGGCATCGATGCCCAGCACATCGCCCGACTGACCGAGCGCTTCTACCGGGTGGATGTCAGCCGTTCCTCCGAGACCGGTGGCACGGGTCTGGGCCTGGCCATCGTGAAGCACATCGTCAGTCGCCATGACGGCCAGCTCAGCATCAGCAGCAGCGTGGGAAACGGTAGCTGCTTCTCCTGCAAGTTCCCCCCCGGCAGGCTACGCCTGATCAAATCCGACACCCGCGAAGGTGCGCAGGAAGGTGCGCAGAAAGTAACCTGCCCAGGCGCGAAACCAGAATCGAAATCAAAAGTAAAAGCAGCCGCAACTGGCTGATTCTCCGAAATATTACACTTTTACTACAATTTAAAAAATCGCGACAGAGTGTTATCCTCCGTCTCCCCCTGCAGAAACAGTAACGTGTAGCAAACCGTCAAGCCGTTTACGGTCGACCAGCTTCTGGTGGATCGGCTGGCGGCCGATCCAGCGCCATCGAAACCCGCCAACTACGGCGAGGCAGACAGCCTGGGTGGCGCCAACAGAATCAGGCTACGACGACATCAGCCAGCACGCTGTGGCTGATAAATGCCAAGACCGCAAAACAACGATTGAGACCGATGCCGAACCCGGAAACAGACACTCTGATGACCGCCCACCCCAATGCCACAGCCCTGGAAATGGTGCCTCGAAACGGTGCGCCCACCAGCGATACCGCCGTCAGTGCCCCCCCGGACCTGGAGAGTCACGAACTCTATGAGAACCGGGAACTCTCCCACCTGAAATTCAACCTGCGGGTGCTGAGCCAGGCCAAGAATCCTGCCCATCCCTTGCTGGAACGCCTGATGTTCCTGTTGATCTTCAGCTCCAACCTGGATGAATTCTTCGAGATCAGGGTGTCCGGCCTGAAGAAGCAGCTGGGTTTTGGTCGCCAGCGCCCCGGTCCGGATGGCAAATACCCGGAACAGGTCCTGAAGATCATTCACGAGCAGGTACGCGCGGCGCTCACCGAACAGTACCGTATCCTCAACGAGGAACTGTTTCCTTCACTGGCTGACGAGAACATCCGCTTTCTCCACCGCCACGAATGGAACGAGCCGCTGAAGAAATGGGCCAAGTCCTACTTCAATGATGAGGTACTGCCGGTGGTTAGCCCCCTGGGCCTGGATCCGGCACATCCTTTCCCTCGCCTGGTCAACAAGAGCCTCAACTTCATCCTGTCCCTTGACGGCAAGGATGCATTTGGCCGGGAAAGTGGCCTGGCCATCGTGCCTGCACCGCGCAGCCTGCCGCGCCTGATCAAGGTACCCGAAGAGATCCTGCCCGGAGGAGACAACTTCGTGTTCCTCTCCTCCATCATCCATGCCCATGTTGATGAGTTCTTTCCTGGCATGAAGGTCACCGAGTGCCACCAGTTCCGGGTAACCCGGAATTCCGACCTGGAAATGTCCAACGTGGAGGTGGAGGACGTGGCCAGCGCCCTGCAGGGAGAATTGCATTCCCGACGATTCGGCGCCGCCACCAAGCTGGAAGTGAGCCACAATTGCCCGAAAGAACTCAGCGACTTCCTGCTGCAGCGATTCAATCTGTCGGAGGAGGAATTGTTCCGCCTCGATGGACCGGTGAACCTGCAACGTCTCACCGCGGTGCTGCAGATGCTGGACCGCCCCGACCTGTGCTTCCCCAAGTTCAGCCCGGGCACCCCCGCCGCGCTCGATGAAAACAGTGACATCTTCGCCGCTGTGGACAAGGAGGACCACCTGCTCCTGCATCCCTATGAGTCCTTCATTCCCATTATTGATTGGGTGCGCCAGGCAGCAAAAGATCCGACGGTACTGTCAATCAAGCAGACACTCTACCGAACCAACGAATCCTCCGAACTGGTCGAGGCGCTCGCGGAAGCGGCGCGCAACGGCAAGGAAGTCACCGTCGTTATTGAGCTGCGCGCGCGCTTCGACGAGGAGGAAAACATACACTTCGCGAGCATCCTGCAGGAAGCGGGTGCGGTGGTGGTCTATGGGGTGATGGGATACAAGACTCACGCGAAGATGCTGCTGTTCGTGCGCCGGGTTGGTAACAAGCTCGAACGCTATGCCCATCTGGGAACCGGCAACTACCACCGCAAGACCTCACTGGTGTATACCGACTACAGCCTGTTGACCGCTGACAAGGCGCTGTGTAACGACGTCCACAAGGTATTCCAGCAGATTACCGGCATGGGCAAGAAGATCCATCCCAAGTTACTGATCCATGCGCCGTTCAACCTGCGCAAGGCCACCATCAAGATGATTGAGGCAGAGGCAGAGGTCGCGCGCAGCGGCAAGCACGCCCGCATCGTCGCCAAGATGAATGCCCTGACCGATCCCGCCGTGATCAAGTCGCTGTACGAAGCCTCCCAGGCGGGGGTGCAAATCGACCTCATCGTACGCGGCATTTGCTGCCTGAAACCGGGAATTCCCGGGATCAGCGACAATATCAGGGTGATTTCCGTGGTAGGCAGGTTCCTCGAGCATTCCCGGGTTTACTATTTCGAAAACAACAGCAACCAGGTGTATTGCGCCAGTGCCGACTGGATGGAACGCAACCTCTCCCATCGCATCGAGGTGTGTTTCCCGATCCTCAAGAAGAAGCTTGCGAATCGCATCATCGATGAGCTGGAAGCCTACCTGAATGACGAAGTTCAGAGCTGGGAACTACAAGCTGATGGGGAGTACCGGGAGAATACCCCATCCAGCGAGGAAGCCACTGGCGTGCAAACCGCCTTCCTCAGGTCTCTGGCCCGCATCTACTAGCCCAACCCAGGCTGGCAGCAGTCAATGCTTGGCGAAACTCACGTCAGGCAGGTCACTCTGGGTCATGACATTGAGGGTCTTCTCGTTCTTGACCATAAAATCCAGCATGCCTTCGCGCAGGGCCGTGGCGCTGAAACGCAGTCTCTCGATGCCATAGGCCTGCATGAGACCACTGAGCACGGCCCAGCCTGGCAACAGCAAATCGCGACGGGTTTCTTTCAGTCCGGGCAGAATCCGCTGCTTGGCGATAGTCTTGGCGAGCAATGGCTTCAGTTCCAGCAGATGTGACAGGGCAATCATTCCTTCCTCACCACCCTGGGCCTCGCAAATTGCCTTCAGCATCTTGATGGTGCCCGATGAGGCATGGGCTTCCTGCCATCCCGCGCGCTTGACCCCCGGCGCGACTTTTTCGAATACCTCACGGGCGGCCGACTGGGCTGTGTCCATGGCCGCGGACAGCGCTTTCTTGGCATTGCCCGCGTCCGCGAAGAAGCGATCGCGCCAGGCCACGCTGCCGATAGCCAGGCTCTCCGTGAGCAAACGGTTGTGATGGCGCCCGATGATCAGTTCCGTGCTTCCCCCACCGATGTCGATGATCAGCCGGTGGGTGTCGCTGACTGGCAAGTCGCTGATTACGCCGGCGTAGATGAGCACCGCCTCCTGCACCCCGGTGATGATGGAGATATCGATGCCGATTTCCGCGGCGGCGGTGATAAATGCCTCGGCGTTGTCCGTGACACGGAAGGTATTCGTGCCCAGGGCCCAGTATTGTTCCAGGGGGTATTGCCGCATCAGTAGCTTGAAGCGGCGCAGGCAATTTATGCCGCGCTCGAAGGCCTGTTCAGAGATATGGCCGGTGCTGCGGACGTTCTCGCCCAACTGCACTTTCTCACTGAGCCTTTCAACAATACGAATCTGGCCAGAGTCCCATTCCCCTATCAGCAGGTGAAAGCTATTGGAACCCAGGTCGATACAAGCGTGCATAGTTACCAGCTGTCGATTAATCGCCTACTACAGCAATCCATTGGAGCATGTGGCCGCAGTAATTGGAACTCTTAAAAGTGTATCGACAAACGGCAGGTGAAACTGAGGACACCGGCAGAATGCCGGATCCCCAGGGATAGCGCGATGGCAGGCAGGACCTGCAGAGTCAGGCCGTGCCGGGTCCTAGACCATGGATTGCTGGTAGTTTTCCAGCCCGATGCGCTCGATCAGGGAAAGCTGGGTTTCCAGCCAATCGATATGCTCTTCCTCGCTGTCGAGGATGCTGGCCAGCAGGTCGCGGCTCACGTAGTCACTCACGGATTCGCAGTAGGCGATGCCTTCCTTGAGATCCGGACAGGCGATCATCTCCAGTTTCAGGTCGCATTCCAGCATCTCTTTGGTGTTTTCACCGATCAGCAACTTGCCCAGGTTCTGCAGATTGGGCAGCCCTTCCAGAAACAGGATACGCTCGACCAGTTGATCGGCGTGCTTCATCTCATCGATGGATTCCTCGTATTCCTTGTCGGCCAGCTTGTTCAGGCCCCAGTCCTTGTACATGCGGGAATGGAGAAAATACTGGTTTATGGCGATGAGTTCGTTGGCTAGCGCCTTGTTCAGGTGCTTGATGACTGTGGGGTCGGCTTGCATAGAAAATTCCTCAAGAACAGGTTTGTGCAAGCTTCCTTGTTTGACATCCAAAAGTCAAGAGCTAACCTTCGTAAGCTACTGAAAAATAAGGAAAAGTTAATGATAAGCAATCCCATTTTCATCCCCGGTCAACGGGCCAATGGAGAGTCTGGATGAAGTGAATTCGAGGGCGTGGAACACGCGCTAAAGCAAAACCTGACGCTCACCTGAAGAAAAGGCGGTATCTAATTGAAATAAAAGAATAAACGCCCTTGCGGCGGGCGGAAGAAAGGAAAACTAGCCTGCCGCGTTGACGAAGGGCGTCGAACGCGCAAATTCTTTGACGATGGTCTGGGCCAGTTTGCCGCACTTGCCACATTCACTGGCAACACCCAGTTTGGCCCTGAGATCGGTCATGGTGCTCACACCGTCGCGGCACAGATCGCGAATCTGGTTGTCAGTTATTTGGCGGCAGATACAGACGTACATAGATATAATTCCCCTGAACTGAAGAGGATTTAAATCTAAATGAGAATGATTGTCAACAAGATTACTATCTGATACTGTATTTTTTCGCGAGTGCTCCCCCGCCGTTCGTCAATCTGCTGATTTATTGAAGTATTTTCTAATATGAGTGCAACACCACTGGCCCAGGCCAAACCTGGCGATCGCTGCGTGGTCCTGGAAATCGCTCCGGAACCGCCCGAAATGAAGAGTCGTCTCTATTCGCTGGGCATCATTCCCGGTTCTGCTCTGCAGATCCTGCGCTTCGCCCCGTTGGGAGACCCTATGCAGGTAAAAGTAGGCAGCAGTTTCATCAGCATCCGCCGCGCGGAAGCCGACATCATCAAGGTGGATATCCAGTAAGCCCATGACCAAGATCGCACTCATAGGAAACCCGAACTGCGGGAAGACCACCCTCTTCAACATCCTTACAGGATCGCGACAAAAAGTGGGCAACTGGCCCGGCGTTACTGTAGAGAAGAAGTTTGGCTACTTCCGCCTGCCAGAGAAGGAGGTAGAACTGGTGGACCTGCCGGGCATCTACTCCCTGGAGCAGGACTACAAGGGCATGGATGAGCAGATCGCCCACGACTACCTCATGGGGGGCGACATCGACCTGATCATCAATATCATCGACGCCAGCAATCTCGAACGCAGCCTGGTGCTAAGCCAGCAGTTGCAGGAGATGTCAGTACCGATGATCGTGGTGCTCAATATGCTGGATGTGGCCGAGCAATCCGGCATCACCCTGACCCCGACAAAATTGCAACAGAACCTGGGAGTTCCCGTCATTTCCATGGTGGCTTCGCGCAAGAAGGGTATCGAGGAGCTGAAGCAGGCGATGATCACGGCCCTTTCGCCTGCAGCCTCCGCCGCTCAGCATGAGACACAGGCCGCGGCGCCGGCGCAGGACAGCGGCAGCGAGCCAGCCGAATCCGACCCGATCCTGCGTCGCTATCACAAATCCCGGCAATTGAGTTCCGGGGTCGTGGAAGTGTTGCCGACCCAACACAGCCTGTCGGAAAAACTGGACGCCATCGTGCTCAACCGCTGGTTGGGCGTACCCATCTTCCTCGCCATGATCTACCTGATGTTCACCGTCGCGGTGAACGTGGGCGCCGTATTCATCGATTTCTTCGACATTCTGTTCGCGGCTGTACTGGTCGATGGGACTACCTGGCTGCTGGAACGGGTCTCCGCGCCCGCCATCGTCACTACCCTGTTGGCGCAGGGAGTCGGTGGCGGTATCACCCTGGTCGCCACCTTCATTCCGGTCATCGGTTTCCTGTATCTGTGCCTGTCCGTGCTGGAAGACTCCGGTTACATGTCACGTGCAGCCTTCGTCATCGACCGACTCATGAGCGGAATCGGCCTGCCCGGCAATGCCTTTGTGCCCCTCATCGTGGGCTTTGGCTGCAATGTACCCGCGGTGATGGCGACGCGCACCCTGGGCCGGGACAGCGATCGCCTGATGACTATCGCCATGGCGCCCTTCATGAGCTGTGGTGCACGCCTGACGGTTTATGCCCTGTTTGCCGCCGCCTTCTTCCAACAGAATGGCCAGAACATCGTATTCGGTCTCTACCTGCTGGGTATCGCCCTCGCCATCTTCACCGGCTGGGTGTTCCGGCGCCAGTTGTTCACCGGTGAAATCACGCCATCCTTCCAGGAGATGCCTGCCTATCACGTGCCGATCATGCGCAACATCCTGTTAACCACCTGGTTCCGCCTCAAGGGATTCATCTTCCGTGCGGGCAAGACGATCGTCGTGGTGGTTATCGCACTCAGCTTCCTGAACTCCATAGGTACCGATGGCAGCTTCGGTAACGAGGATTCGGAAGAGTCTGTTCTCAGCGCCATCGGCAAGAGCATTACTCCCGCCTTTGCCCCGCTGGGTATTCAGGAGGAAAACTGGCCTGCTACCGTGGGCCTGTTCACTGGCATGTTCGCCAAGGAAGCCATCGTGGGCACACTGGATGCCCTGTACAGCGAGCCTGCCGAGGATACAGGCGATGCCGCGCCCGACCTCGCAGGCGCCTTCAAAGAAGCCATTGGCAGCATCGGCACCGAATTGCTTGCGCTTGGCGACACCCTCGGCGACCCGCTGGGAATTTCAATCGGCGACGTCAGCGACCTGGAGGCGGTGGCCGAAGAGCAGGAAGTACAGGGTAGCACCCTGACCAACATGGCAGCGCTGTTCGTCTCGCCCTTCGCCGCATTCTGTTATCTCGTTTTCATTCTTCTCTACGCGCCCTGCGTCGCTGTGCTCGGCGCGGTAAACAAGGAAGCGGGCCCGCAATGGACCCTGCTGGTGTTCAGCTGGAGTACCGGCCTCGCCTACATCACAGCAACGGTCTGTTACCAGTTAGGCACATTCGCTGAACACCCCCTGTTCTCTTCATTGTGGATTCTCGCCATGCTGACGATACTGATAGTATTCATCAACAGCCTGAAACGATTGTCCACAAAGATGGTGCCTAAGAATCTCATCGAGGTGGTGCAAGTCTAGGGAGAAACCCTGGTGGAGATTCCCACTCGCCAGACCAGGCCGCTACTGGTCTGGTTCGCCGTTGCCTTTATCCTGGTGCTGCTGCTCAAGACCTACCTGGCAGCGGTACTGGACCTTTACAGCGACGAAATTTTCTACTGGCTCGCCTCTACCCGGCCCGCCCTTGCCTACAGCGACCTGCCATTCATGACCGCCCTGCTGGCCGGTGTTGGCAGCGCCCTGGACCCGGGAAACTCACTCGCCGTTCGCCTGCTGTTCCTTGCGCTCGGGTCCAGCCTGCCATTGCTGATGTACTGGCTGGCGCTCCCCTTCGGTGACCGGCAACAGGCACTGGAATCGGCCACCCTGACTCTCTGCCTGCCATTGGGCGGCTTCCTCGGCCTTCTTGCCGTGCCAGATGTCCCATTAATTTTCTTTGGCCTGCTGTCTATCGGTTTTTTTCAACGGGCATTGCTCAACGACAGGCTACAGGACTGGGTGGCAACCGGTGTATTCGTTGCCCTGGGCTTATGCACCCACTACCGCTTCTTTCTCTATCCGCTGGCGGCTGTCTGCTTCCTGATACTGTGCCGGGCCGCACACCACCAGTGGCGCAATCCCCGTCTGTGGCTTGCCATGGCCATCGCCTGCCTGGGCCTGATCCCGATACTCTGGTTCAACCTCAGCAACCAGCTCAGCAGCGCCAGCTTCTACCTGGTGGAGCGTCATCCCTGGGAATTCAGCGCCGGCGGACTGCTCCATGTATTCAAACAGGCCGGGCTGGTTACACCACCGCTCTACCTCCTGTTCCTGCTCTGCCTCTGGCAACTCTGGCAGCGGGCCCGCAATGGTCACCGGGATTCACTCCTGCTGCTCTGCTTCTCGGTCACCAACCTGAGTGTCTATCTCGTTCTCGCGCCCTGGACCGATGCCGACAGCACCTCCATACACTGGCCGCTGTCCGGCTATTTTCCCTTACTGGTCGTAGCACCCATGGCGCTGCGCCAGGTCTATGAGTGGGCGGCGGAGAAATGGGACAGTGGGCTGGCGAGGAAACTCACCCTGTCGATTCCACTAGTGGGATTCACGGGTACTCTGCTGGCCCTGCTGGGGGTTGGATCGCAGGCATTCCAGGCTCCGCTGCAGGCGGTACTGGGTACTGGCGTGCTGTCAAACAAGATGGCGGGATGGCGAGAGTTTGCAGGCTATTCCTCTGCCCTGGTGAGCGCCGAGTTCGAGACTTCGAATCCTGTCGTCATCACCGACAACTACTACACTGCGGCCCAGGTCAAATTCGCCGGCATGAGCGAACAGGTGTTTACCCTCGACCGCGACAAGGCGGTACGCGATGGCCGCATCACCCAACTCCGGCTCTGGAACATGGATGAATCTGCATTACCGTCACTGGCAGGTCGCAGCGCGCTGTATATCAATGAAGACAGCACCCTGGTCCTGGCGGAAAAGGTAGACCTGATGGCAACGATGTGCGGGTACGGCAGCGCCATCAGGCCACTGCCCGGGCTCTCGCTGTATGCGGGCGACAAGTCTTTTTCCTTTTACCGGGTCGATACCCTGCAGACACCACCGATGCAGCGAGCCTTTCCCTGTCCCTTCCCAATCCAGGCCTGGATAGACCGGCCCGAGGTTGGCGCCAGCGTCCACAATGAGCTGGACATTGCAGGCTGGGCTTACAGCGAGGATATCGGTATCGCAGCAGTCGAACTACTGATAGACAAGCAGGTCGTAGCAAGTCTGGATTACGGCATCGAACGCAATGACGTGGTCTCGGTCAGAAATGTGCGAACTGACCCGAATGCCCCGAACCTTGGCTTCGGTTTGCGCCTGGACAGCCGCAGGCTGAGCAATGGTGAACACAGCCTGGCTGTGCGAATCAGAAACAATCAGGGCACCGAATTGATCTACGGGGAACGGACGATCATCGTCACCAACGACGAATAACGAAGCGTGCTAGTTCGGGAGAGGTCTCAGTACTTCAACGGCGATGCGCCATTCGTTGCTGGTGTTCAGGCGCCACAGTCGCAGGTAGTTGCTGCGGAAACCGGACTGCACCTCTTCCGGGTTTGTCGTCATCACACCGTAGGTATAGCCCATCTCCTTCGATTCACTGAGATAGCCGCCGATATGGATCAGGTTCACCGGTGTGGTGGTCTGCAACTGGTCATCGAGGAATGCGCCATACACTGAACTCGCGATATCGGCACCCACCGCCGGCCCCATACCCGGCAAGTACACGCGCACATTCTCCAGGCCATAGCGCAGCATCGCCCGCTCACCACCCCGGATATTGATCGATCGACCAAACAGGTTGTCCGCGTCGATCAGGCTCTGCATGGTGTTTTCTTCGGCCATGGCGATAACCGGATGGGCCGTTTCATCGAGCACAGGCTGGGTATCTTCAAATCTGGGCTCAACAGACAGACTCAGGAAGCCTGGAATGAAGGTGAACATGTCAGCCGCCAGCTTCCACTCACCTTCCTGTTTCTTCCAGATGGAAATCAAGTGACCGAAGGCATTGTTGCCATCGGAGTCTCCCGGCCCGGCAATGGAAGTCATGGGCCCGGCAGTCAGCCCCAGGTCTCCGGCCCTGGACACATCGGCGTAATGCGCATCCCAGGTCAGGTCGTTTCCCTGAAAATCGGGAGATTGGTAGAGGGAACGGGCATCGACCGGTCCCTCGTCACGGAAGACCACGGAGCCTTCGCCGAGGAATTCGAGAAACGACTGGACACGCCCGATTTCCAGAGTGCGGTCCGCATAGCGCTGATCAGCGGCGGTGAGGTCCAGCCAGTACTGGTATTGGCTGCGCTCCTGCGCCGCGGCCGCCGTGGAGAGCAGCAGCCAGCCGGCAGTAGCAACAATGCCCGCTGACAGTTTTGCGCATGTTCGATTGTGGTAAGCCATAAGCTGATCTTAATTGGAAACGCGGCCAGAGTGTAGCAGGAGCAGGAATATGGCTTAATTTTGTCAACTATCTAATTGATATTCCGAAAATTATGACCATGAAAATACTGCAATAAGATTGTTCTGCCATGGTCAAAACTATAAAATCCCAGCGCATCCCGACATTATTCCAGATACCCGCTGGCACACCCTGTAAAGGCAAGCAGGCTGGCAATCGATCAACCTCCCAACGCGGCAGACAACGGTGAACACACAAGGCAGTCATTTTTCCCTACTGACCTGGCGGATCATGGCTATGGCGCTGCTCATGCTGACCGGCATGCCTGCCGTTGCCCAGACCCTGTCAGTGGACCCGGCCGCCGGCGAGACTGCCGTCACCACATTCGTCGAATACTACGAAGACAGCTCCGAATCCCTGACCATCGAAGAGGTCACCGCGGCCAACTTCGATGTCAATTTCATCCCCCACAGCCGCGACATCCTGCATTTCGGTATCAGCAGCGCGGCCTACTGGATCAGGGTCAACCTGGACTGGTCCCGAATGCCAGCCGGTGCGGAGAAGATACTGGAGTTCGGTCCACCCAAGTTCGTCGCTGGCGTCGTGCGCGGCGGCATCGAGCTCTATTCCATCGGCGATCAGGGCCAGGTGGAATTAGAATACTCCCTGGGAACGATGCTGGACCAACGCGAGCTCAAGACCCTGAGCCGGGGCTTTGCCCTGACCATAGACGAGAGTTTCGGCGACACGCTGTACATGCGACTCACCGGTGCCCGCCCCATCCGATTGCCGATCACCTTATGGGAACAGGACAGCTTCCAGCAGCAAACGGCTATCTCCGACACCCTGCTCGGTCTGCAGTACGGCATCCTGTTGGCGATGATCTTCTACAACCTGTTCCTGTTCTTCACCGTTCGCGAACCCAGCTATATCTACTACGTCGCCGCCATAGCGGTCCAGGTAGCCTTTATCTTCCTGGACTCCAAACACCTGCGCTACGTGTTGGACCAGCTCTACCAGGGCGCCTACTGGGTGGACATGGCTGAACGACTCATTTATCCGCTGCTGGTTATCACCGCCCTGCTGTTCCAGCGCTCGCTGCTGCGCATCTGGGAAAACAACATCAAGCTGGACAACCTGGTTAAAGGATTCTTTGGCGCGTTCCTGTTGGTCCTGGCGGTGGCCTTCGTCCCCAACGAGAAAATATTCCAGTACCTGTACATCTTCCTCATTGCCCTGGCTATTCCGCTGGCCTTCTATACCAATATCGATGCCATCCGCCGTGGCAATGTAACGGCCGTGGTACACATGGCAGCAATCGGCGTATTCCTCAGCGGCGTTATTATCCTGATGCTGCTGCAACTGTGGCCCGGTTTTCCGAGTAATACATTTACGGAGAATGCCTACAACGTGGGTCTCGTGGCCCAGGCCCTGCTGCTTTCTGTCAGCCTCTCCTATCGCTACAACCAGATCAAGCAGGAGAAGGAAGACGCCCAGTTGCTGGCGATCAACAACCTGGTCCGTTCCGAGCAGATCAAAGATGACCTGCTGGCCAATGTCTCCCACGAGCTGAGAACGCCGCTCTATGGCATCAACGGCCTCGCGGAAACAGCCATCGCCGAGCTGGAGAGTGATAACAAGGACCCCCGGCTCGTGGTCCAGAACCTGGAACTGATCCGCGCCAGCGGCGACAGGCTTACCAAGCTGGTCAACGACCTGCTGGATTTCTCGGCCGCCAAAGAAGAAGCCACCTATGTGAAATTCCGGCCGGTCGACCTGAACAGCCTGGTTACCCTGGTCATTGCCGTCTGCCGGCCGCTTATCGGCGAGAAGAACCTGGAGTTACGCTCTGAAGTTGACCCGGACCTGCCCCTGGTCGCCGGTGATGAAGATCGCTTGCAACAGATCCTGGTCAACCTGACATCCAATGCCATCAAGTTCACCTACAGCGGTGAAGTAGTGATCTCAGCGGAACTCACTACAGACTACAACGTCACCGTATCCGTGCGTGATACTGGCATCGGCATCCACAAGACGGATCACGACACGATCTTCAAGACTTTCGAGAAGCTTCCCTCGCAGCAGATGAACGCCAGCGGAATCGGCCTTGGCCTGCCCCTGGCCAAGCGTATGGTAGAGATGCATCGCAGCAAACTGAAGCTGGAGAGTGAATTGGACGTGGGCTCCACGTTCAGCTTCGACCTGCGCGTCTCGCTCGACCAGACCCGCGCAATCAAGTCGCCAAACATTCACAAGCAGATGATTCGCCGTGCCGACTTCCTGGAGCAGGCCAACAAGGTCGCGGACGTGCCGAAGCTACGCAGTGAACAGGAAGTTACCATCCTGGTGGTGGATGACGACGAGATCAATCGCGTGGTGATGGGGCAGCAACTGGAGGAATACAACGTCGTCAAATGTTCAAACGGCCTGGACGCATTGAATGCCATCGAGGAAAGCAAGCCCGACCTGGTATTGCTGGATCTGATGATGCCGGGACTGAACGGCTACGAGGTATGTCAGAAGCTCAGGCAGAAATATAACCATATCGAGCTGCCCATCATCCTGGTGACCGCCAAGAATCATCTCGAGGATCTCACCCAGGGTTTCCGCACCGGTGCCAACGACTATCTCGCCAAGCCCTTCCACAACGAGGAACTGAAATCGCGGGTCGAGAACCAGTTGCGCCTTAGCATGCTGCACCGGGTTAACGAAGATAACCTGCGGCTGCGAACCCAGATTGAAAACTACGCCGCGGCCGATGCGGAATTGCGCAGCTCCCGCCTGCGACTGCAGCAAGTCCTGGAAACCATCGAGGCTGGCTTCATCGCCTTCGAACTGCCCGGGCGAATCTTCAGCGCGAACCTGCGCGCAGCGGAACTACTGGACACAGATCGCAGGAGCCTGCTGGAAAAAGACATCACATCCATACTCTCTGATGCCGATGTGAATGACCCGGCCCGGCAGACCCTGGCCCGCTGGGAGAGTGGCGAGGATGAATACGGTGAAGTTGAGGACGATGCCAGCTTTATCAGCCAGGCGGTGGAGATCGAATTCGTAGTGCCCTACAACAGCGCTGGCAGGCCGTCGAGCAGCACCATCAAGCTCAACAGCAAGCTGAGCCTGTTCGGTAATGACGATGGTACCGGCGTGCTGTTCCTGGAGGACACGGAACCGTTGAAGAAGATTACCGATTCCGCCCTGGCCAGGGATACGGTGGAACTGGTGAGCTTTCTCGGCCAGGCGCAGCAGAATATTCGTCGCATCGGCACCCGCCTCAACGTCCTCACACCGGATGAGATTGCCGAGAACCCGGAACTGCTGGACAAGCTTTCTGGCATCGAAGATCTGGTGGACTACATCGATGAACACTTGCCAGCCGTCAGCAGTGAGAGCGAATATAGGCAGCAACTCGTCACACTCATGCGCTCGGCATTACACACCTGGGAGGTAACTACCCAGAAATCCAAGATCGAACTGGCTGAAGAGAGCAATATCTGGGCTGTAAACATAGACGACGGTCGCTTGCGCACACGGACTTTTGATCGCTATCTGCGCCTGGAGCAACTACCCAAGGTTCCGCGCTGGCGGGAGGTGGTTCGCACGGCTTATTTCGTACTCTCCAACCCAACCATCGAACCTGAGACCCGGGCGCTGTTGGAAGCAGAACTGGAAAAGACCAAGACAATACTGAAGAAAGCAGCCATCAGCTGATCGTGAGCGAGATCTATGCAGACAAGCGTGAGCATAGCGTCGTGAAATTTGATTCCGGCAAACCGGTCTGTTGCTAAGCAACCCTAATTAGCAGACATACAATGTACCTCGAACACTTTGGTCTGGCACAGTATCCCTTCTCCCTGGCGCCTAACACGCGTTACTTTCTGAAGCTGCCCAGCCATCTGCGAATATTCGAAGCCGTTGTTGCCTCGCTCAGCCAGCCCGGCCAGTTTTGCAAGATTGTTGGGGAAGTTGGCACGGGCAAGACCATGCTGTGTCGGAAAATGCTGAATGCACTCGAATTCCACAAGGACAAATTTGCCACCGCTTTTATTCCTCACCCCATACTCAGCGAGGAAGCCTTACTGTCAGCGCTGGCCGATGAACTTGGCCTGGAAGATTATTCCGGCAAGAAATACCGGGAACTACTCAAGGACATCACGTCGGAAACCCTGCGTCTGGCCAGTACTGGGCGCCAGTTGATTCTCTTTATTGACGAAGCCCAGGCGATGCCGGAGGAGTCCCTCAATGCCATCTATCTGCTGACCCAGGCGCAATCCGGCAGCAAGCTGCCCATGCAGGTCATCCTGTTCGGGCAGCCGGAACTGGACGAACTGCTGGACCGCCCCGTCCTGCGGCAACTCCGCAATGAAATAGAGAATGCCTTCACCCTGCCAGCACTGAGTGCCGCGGGCGTGGAGGCCTACGTGCAGCACAGACTGGCCAAGGCGGGATACAGTGGTAACCACATGTTCACCAACAGCGCGCTCAAGCTGCTGGTGGAAAGCAGCGGCGGCGTACCCCGACTGATCAATGTGCTTTGCCATAAGGCCCTGCTGGTAGCCTATGGCAAGGGCGAGCGCGTGGTGGATGAGATTCATATTCGTCGAGCCGCGGAAGACACAGAGTCCCTGCAGAAGAAGAAATCCTGGAGCGACCGCTTCTTCACCTGATCGCGCTTCAGGAATTGCTGGTTAACGGTTGTATCGATTCTTGCGCACCGTATAATTCCCACTCCTCGCCCAAGGAAGTCCATCATGGCACCGGAAATCTGGCAGCAACTCCGCAGCGAAGCCGAACAGATGATCAGGAGAGAGCCGCTCCTGGCCAGTTATGTCTATGCCTGCGTACTCAATCATGACAGCCTGGCATCGTCACTCAGCTTCATCCTGGCCAACAAGGTCTCAGACGATGTAATGCCCGCGGTAACCGTGAGGGAATTGTTTGATGATGCCTTCGAAACCTGCCCGGAATGCATCGAGCATGCGGCCGCCGATATTGTGGCGGTCTACGAACGCGATGCGGCTATCAATGCCTATTTACCGGTAATCCTGTACCTGAAGGGATTTCAATCTATCCAGGTACATCGCCTCGCTCACTACCTGTGGCAGAAAGACCGCAAGGAACTGGCGCTCTTTATCCAGAGTCGCAATTCGGAAGTCTTTGGGGTCGACATCCATCCAGCCTGTGTCATGGGCAAGGGCATAATGTTCGACCATGCCACCGGCATTGTCATCGGCGAGACCTCGGTCATCGAAGACAATGTGTCGATCCTGCAACAGGTTACCCTGGGTGGTACGGGTAACGAGAAAGGCGATCGCCATCCCAAGATACGCTCCGGTGTACTGATCGCCGCCGGTGCCAAGGTGCTGGGTAATATCGTGATCGGGGAAAGAGCGAAGATCGGAGCAGGCAGTGTCGTACTGGAAGACGTGGCACCTAATACCACCGTGGTCGGCGTGCCAGCCAAGGCCGTCGGCAAGCCCTGCAAGGAATCGCCGGCACAGACCATGAACCAGAGTTTCCAGTCCGACTGATGCGATGAAACCGTGCGCCCCCAAGCCGGGAGCGCACAGTATGACTGATTACAGGTTTTCTTCTGCGAAGGCCGCGAGCACGGAACGCGGCACGCCCTGCAGCAACACATTTCCACCGTATTCGAAGCTCTTGAATCGCTCCGTCAGGTAAGTAAGCCCCGAACTGATAGGAGTCAGATAGGGCGTATCGATCTGCGCCAGGTTACCGAGACAGATTACCTTGGAACCATTGCCCGCCCGCGTCACTATGGTCTTGATCTGGTGAGGCGTCAGGTTCTGTGATTCATCGATAATGATCAGGCTGCTCTGGAAGGACCTGCCCCGAATATAATTCAGGGACTTAAACATCAGGGGCACCTTGTTCAGCACATATTCCACGCTGCTGCTACAGTTTTCATCCTCCCAGTGCAGGGCTTCCAGGTTATCCGTGATAGCCCCGAGCCAGGGTTCCATCTTCTCCTCTTCCGTTCCCGGCAGGAATCCAATGTCCTCATCCAGTGCCTGGGTGCTGCGGGTAACGATGATGCGCCGGTACAGTTTATTGGCAACGGTCTGCTCGATAGCCGCCGCCAGGGCAAGGATAGTCTTGCCGGAACCGGCCGAGCCGGTGAGGTTGACCAGGTGAATATCGGGGTCCATCAACAGGTTCAGCGCCATGGCCTGGTAAGTGTCGCGCGGCTTCAGGCCCCAGGCTTCTGTTTCCATCAGGCTGTTGAGATTAAGGTGCAGCAGGGTGACATAGGTCGCCGTGGTTGAGAGGATTCGCGCCACGAAACCCTCTTCGTCGAAGAGGAACTGGTTCGGGTAAACATCCTGCCCAAACACGCCACGACTCAATGTGTGCATGGTGCGGCCCCGGTCCTGCGTAGTCTCTACCTCGTCTACCAGTTCCCAGAATGATCCGGGAAACTCGATATAGCCCTTGTTGAGGTGCTCTATATCGTTCAGCATCAAGTCACTGTGGTAATCCTGGGATTCAATACCACAACCCCTGGCCTTCAGCCTCACATTTATGTCTTTGGTAACCAGCACGACGCGCCGGTCGGGATAGCGCTGCTTCAGATAACCGACATCATTCAGAATCTTGTTGTCATTCAAATGCGTGGGAAGCATGACGAGGTTTTCCGGCGTCTCGATCATCATGACCGAGAGAATGCCTCCCTTATCCAGGCCATCGGGGCGCTGGATCGCCACACCCGACTCAACTTCCGTGGGGGAAGCTCTGCCGAGTTGCTTGTCTAATTCTCTGATGGCCTGGCGGCAATCCGCTGCAATGGCATGGCGACCGCTTTTGAGTGAATCCAGTTCTTCAAGAACCGTAATGGGAATGACTACGTGGTGTTCGTCGAAATTGAGTATTGAGGTGGGATCGTGAATTAATACATTGGTGTCTAGAACATAGAAGACCGGGTTAGAGGAGGTACTGCTGTCAACTGAGCTTTTGACAAGTTTCACTTCGCTCATAATTATTCGAACCCCTTTCGAATGCTGATTGTGAGATTTTGGATTTAATGGCCAAAGCCGGTGGTCGCCCTCCCTTGGTAGTGGTTAATTGAAGTGTCTATTACTAGCTTCGGCCATAAAGCTACAAAGCTTTAGACGTGCCCTACACTAATTGCCGGAAATGACATTGCTATGACAAAGGAAACACGACAAGCAACGCCACCGCGCGAAAATCTGCAGCAGATTACCGCGATGAAATACTTGTGCCGATGCCGAATCGACAGATAACGGCAGTGACTAATTGAAAGTCAGGGCAGGCTGATAGAGCAGCGTCGCCTCGGTTTCGATGGGCAGTCCATTTTCGAGACGTGGGCGAAAATGCAGCCGCTCCAATCGGCGCCTGAATTCTGCCTCCACGCCCGATGATGCAGGCACATCGGGTTTCAAAAGCGTCACATCCAGCAACTCGCCAAAGGTCTGCACGCTATCCCGATTCAGCCAGCGGCTCATCTCCGTTACGCCAGACAGGTTGAAGGAAAACAGCGCAAAGTTTGAATCCAGTTGACTGCCATGCTGCTGGTAAGGAGCTCGAACATGGGGGAAGCTGGGGCTCCACTCGGCGAAATATAAAGATGCCTGGGCATTATCCAGGTGGCTGATTTCCCCTGCGATATCCGGCACCCTCGACTGCTCCGCTTCCTGCAGGCTTGAGTAGAATGCCTTCTCTGGCAGCAAACTGGGAGAGGCGAAGAAGCGTTCTCGCTGCAACTGGTCGACATCGGCCAGGGCGAGATTGCGATAGGCCACTTCGTAGGAATGCAGTGCTGGCCGGGGATTGTCGAAGACCACATCCCAATCGGCCAGATACAGATTCGCCATGGCCACGGCCTCCAGGTTCACTGGCGTGGCCTCCGCATAGATTTCCCGAATCTGGCTGAGCAGGCGGCGACCCGTTTGATAGAACATCGCCCGCATCACGCTGCGGTCGCGAACCAAATCGGCTCCCGGCACTATCTGCCTGAGCTCATAGCTGGTGCGACCACCCATGGCAATGGCTTCTGCCTGCAAATGGTTCTGTTTTACCAGCTCATAGAGAATTGGCACCAATTTGGTGTCAAGACTGCCCCAAAGTCGTTCACCGGCCGCCAGCGCGAGCCAGTTGGCTGCCGATGCCCGGCGGAAATGAAAAGCCTGGAATTCCAGGGAGTCCTCGCTGATACCCCGCAGATGCAGGCGGGACAACTTCATGAAGTCGGCGATCAGGTCGGCGGTGATGTAGCGCGTCTTGCTGCGATGCAGCCACAGCAAGTGATCCTGCAGGGTCCTGGCATCCCCCCACTGCTGCCAATCCGCGTAATTGTCTATCTTCTCCTGGATATAGGGAATCTGGGCCTGGGTATACAGGCCTTCATTCATGCGAATTATCTGCTGTCCGCGATCCAGGGCAGCATGGGCATCGGCATAGCGGCCACTATCACGAAATTCACGGGCCAGCTGGAACAAGGGTTCGGCGAGCCGGGGGTCGGTGTTGCTGACCTCGACTTCCAGGCTCTGCAAGTCCTGCAGGGCCATGGCCAGCGTGTCATCGGGGTCGACGGTGACCTGGGCACAAAGTGGGCCGAACCCACACAGGCCGGTGAGCAAGAGGAGGGACTTGAACAGCGTGGATGGCTTAATCATCGTCTATTTCTGAATGATCGCAGGATTACATTAGCACCAAAGCTGGCAAATTCGCTACTGCTGATGAGCTGACAATGCAGGTTCCATGCCATACATACGTCGGGGGTAGCCAACTGGACCAGTTCGCCTTTGCTGCAGGCCTTGATTATACTGACCGGCCTTCCATCTTTTCCGCTGCAGGAGAACGCTGTGCGCAAACTACTCAAGAACTCCATCATCCCTCTTCTCGCTCTCGCCGTAGGATTTGGCTCCGGATTCCTCGCCCAGCTTTCTGCCCAGGGCCAGAAGGTATTCGAGCTGCGTACCTATACGGCAACGCCAGGAAATCTCGATAATCTCCACGCCCGGTTTCGCGATCACACGACGCGCATTTTCAACAAGCATGGCATGGAAGTGGTTGGCTACTGGACTCCCACGGATCCGGAAAAAGCGGACGACACCCTGATCTACATACTCGAGCACGCCAGTCAGGAAGCGGCCGATGCCTCCTGGGCTGCTTTCATCGCCGACCCGGAATGGCAGCGGGTTGCAGACGCATCCAATGCCAATGGCCAGATCCTCGGCGGGATACAACGGGAATACATGGTTGCGACGGACTACTCCCCCATGCACTGAGTGACTCCTGAGAACCGCAGGGCAAAACGCAAAGAGCCGGGCAATGCCCGGCTCTTTTTTGCCTCTCCTGTAGGTTCTGAGGATTAGCCGTAGGCCAGCGCCAGCAACTCCCGCACCGATTCGATCTGCAGGAACCAGTAGATGGCGGAAAAAATGATGAAGCTCTGTGCAACCAGCAAGGCTGCCGCTTCGTCATCTTTCAGTTTGGTTTTTTCTTCTCTCATGTCACTCATGCCTGATTCTCCCCCTACCCACTAAACCCGATCCAGCGACCCGCAGCTGCCACCAGGAACCACACCAGGATTGATGCAATGGCGACCAGGCGCGTGACCACCGGGTTCAACTGCGAAAGGTCGTGTCCCAACAGGGGCTTGCGGATATAGAAATGGAACAACATGCCCGCCCCCAGTGCCAGCATCTTGTACCAGTACACGGGCAGGTAATAGATCTTCGTCGCCACACCGCAGGCCATGAACACTCCCGTGGCCAGCAAGGTGACCAGGGCCCAGACAAAAACCCTGTGGGTTCTGTCGAATACTGTCTGGGCGGGCACATCCGTCAGCACCAGATTAAGCAGACGCCCGTCGCTGGCAATCACACAGCCTCCCAACACGGCGAGGCCGATCAGGTGTATGGCCTCGACGAAGGCGAAGGCCGCACCCCAGGTCTTGCCGATGTAGCCAAAGGGAGTGGTTTCCAGCCATTCGAAAACACCCAGCAGGCCAGGATAGACACTATCCATCCAGCCGCCATAGGTGAATAACAGCAGCAGGACTATGACTGCCGCTGCACTTACTGTTCTTGAGTACTCTGATAGAAATGTGGGCATCGCTTGTCGCCTCAATAATCGTTTTTCAATTATCTTTTATCTTTTTTTCTTCGGTTCTGCTGTTCTTCTGTTCGGTTTACAGCGCACTACTTCAGGAACGGTATCTGGCTAGAATCGCGTCTGACCATCCACACAGCCTGCCAGGGTACTCATGAGTGCCCCCGGGAAGGTATCGCAGTCGAACCAGTCGTAGGCGATGAAACGTCCGCAGACCACGATGATCGACCAGAAGCCCAGCGACAGCATTGCACCCATACGAATCCCCGAAGGTGCCCTGGTGTCTGTATCCCAACTGGACACTGACTCGTTCATACGCTTGTGGAACAGGTACGCATTGATCGCACAGGCCACGAGCAGCACCATCTTGATCCTGAACCAGATGCTCTGGGATGTGCGCACAGGAACGGCGTAGAACAGCAGAATGCCCGTGATGAACATTACGGTGAAGCCGACCAGCATCGGCACGTTCAGCCTATGGGCGATCTTGCTGGCCGGTACATCCGGCAAGGCAAGCCCCAGCATGCGCAAGTCGATGAGGAACAGCATTCCCAGGCTGACCATCAGGGTCAGCACATGAGTCGACTCCACCCAGTTATACATATAGTAGGATTCATGCAACATGGTGCTCCACTGCATGTCGTCCAACCATACGGCAAAGTTGTAAACGAGTTCGTTCAAAATGGATAACCTCCCCGCTGTATTCGGGTTTATTAGTCTGATTTTCCCCGATTTTATCGCCTGTACCGCGTTGCAGTGTACGTTTTAACCGTTACTCAACATTGAGATCGATCAATATCAACGCAACTCGTCGCGGCACCAGTTCGCGATCCTTAGTCTGTTTTCGATCCAGTGAGCAAGGTCTTTAGCAGGATCAACAGTATTGGTTTTTAGCTGAATGCGGGCGCAAGAATAACGCATCGTTCCCCGGAGAATCCAGCGTCTTGGGCTCATGCTCAGAATACCGCGTCAGGTGAGATGTTGCTTGCGGTATTCGGAGGGGGTCACGCCCTTGATCTGGCGAAAGGCATTATTGAATGGGGTGATGGACTGGTAGCCCACCGACAGGGCAATGGTGAGCACAGGCAGGTTCTGACTTTCCGGATCACAAAGTGCCTGACTGGCATCCTCTATGCGGTACTCATGCAGCATGGCATTGAAATTTCGAAACCCGAGCTGCTTGTGGATAAATGAACGCAAGCGATACTCCGGGATATTCAGTTTCTTGGCCAGCATGGAAATAGTGAGACCTGCCTCCCGGTAGAGCTGACCATCCTTGAAGGCCCGGTTAAAGATCTCCACATCGAATATCTGTCCACCTTCCAGTTCCGCCTCCTCGGCAGGCTCTGTCACTTTGCGGATCGCCTGACTGAGGGAAACGAAGTCGAAACGCATGGCTGCGAGCAACATGCCCAGGGTCAGTATGGCAATGCTCATCACGATGACTGCCTGCAAGGTCGCATTGCTGGAGGAACCGCCGGGAATAAAGAAGTTTTCCAGGAACACCACGAGGAAGATGAGCGCGCCCTGCACCCCGATAATAAACCAGCGAAATATGCGCCGGTCTTCCACCAGGTCCGCCCGCCACCCTTTCAGCGTCCAGTAAATGGCGAATCCGACGAAGACCAGCTGCAGAATATCCATGCAGGTGGCCAGCAGGGCCGAGCCGCCACTGAGGCTGAGCAATGACAGCGCCAGGTCCAGCGTGACCTGCAGGGCGAAGGCGGCACCCAGGGTAATCGGAAACTGTTGCTGCTCCTGGAAGATCAGGAAGCAATAGATCATGAACAGGCCGCAGATCGCGCTGGTGCTGACCGACACGAGAACGGAAATGCTGCTGAGGTCGATGCGAAATTCGGGGGCGATGTTGCTGTTGGTCATGCCATTGAGGAGATAAAACACCACAAACACCGCCATGAGGCCAAACACCCTGGCGCTGGCAGCTCCAGGATCAGTTTTGATATAGCCGGCGGCAAGTAGCAATACCGACAAGATCGCAGTGATCTGCGCGGCGAACAGCATTAAGGGATTAGTCACTGGGTGAATCCTGAGGCAGCGTCATACAGCATCTCTGAAAATACCCGAACACCCGCCAAAATACAAAGCAGGCGCGTCTGAAACACTCGCGTTGCTGTATTCAATACCGCTCTCTCAGTTCTGCCAATAGCGCATTTTTCTGATCAGCATCGATCCACAGCGCGCACCATCACGGGGCGCCACCAGCTCAGCATAATTCACTTATTTTTCATATGGTTAGACATCCGAAAGTTAACGAGCAATCGATCGATTTTCGTTGCGTGTCACTGTCTATGTAACTATACTGCGGTGGACAATAATTATAGCAGCGGTCCGCGGGTAGCTGTGCTGTGGACTCGCTTTACCGCACTGTCACTAGAATAAATCTCTAATAAAAGAAGTAATCAAGGGAGAAACCATGCGCAAGAACTTTCCGTCCAAAAAGCAGGGCCTGGCCCTGGCTATCATGCTGGCCAGTGCCGGCACCTCAATCCAGACCTTCGCTCAGGATGATGGCGTCGAAGAGATCGTGGTCACAGGTTCATTCATCCGGGGAACTCCTGAGGATGCACCATCTCCAGTAACCGTCATTGATAGAGCCGCAATCCAGGACCAGGGCGCTTCCCAGATTTGGGACTTGATCCGCAATCTGGAGGTCAATCAAGGCTCGGATACCAGCGTCGCTGGCTCCAATGATTCCAGCCAATTGCAGGGAACGGCCTCGGTCAACCTCCGAAACCTCGGTGGAAACTCGACTCTCACCCTCATCAACGGCAAGCGCTTTACCCCGGCTGCTGTGGTAACCAGTTCAGGGCAGGAGTTTGTCGACCTGAACACCATTCCGCTGGTGATGACAGATCGAGTCGAAGTGCTAACAGATGGTGGCTCAGCATTGTACGGTTCAGATGCGGTGGCGGGTGTGGTCAACGTCATCATGCGCACCGACTTTGAGGGTCTTGAATTATTTGCGGACACGCAAGGAATTGAAGAGTCCGGCGGCACGTATGAGCAAACCTTCAGCGGTATCTGGGGCACCAGCTTCAATGACGGCGCTACTCGTCTGGTCCTGTCTGCGGAGCAGTTCGAGCGCGACCCGGTGGGTCTGTCGGACGCCCAGTACTTTGATCCAACCCGTATCGTGAACAACGGTGAGGTGGGCGCCTTTAGAGTGAGCAGCCCACTGGGCGCTGGCTTCAATACAGACTACATCGACATGGCCCTGACTCAACAGCAGACCGCTGAAAAAATTGGACTGGGCGAATCTGTATCAGGCACGCGCGGCTTGGTCTTCTCTGACCCATTGTGTACATCTCTCTCCGGCGACCTCGGTTCCTTCTATCAGGATAACCGGTTCACAGGTGTGGGCCGACGTAATGGTTATTGTTACGAAGACAACACCGCGAACCAGTTCATCGCCATAGGCCAGGAGCGGACCAGTGCGGCAATGAGCTTTGAGCACACCTTCAGTGATAGCGCCGAGTTCTACTCGTTCTTCACTTACTCTGACTTGGAGACAATCAGGGAATGGGACGGCATTGCATTTTCACGGACTGCGCACCTTGTCCATGCTCCAACCACCCTGGGTGCACTCTCCACCTACATTGGCAATCCAGCGGTCACTGAGCCCGCCGCCAATAATCCACATCTCGCCTCCAACGGTGGCTTTGGCCAGGGTTATTATGGTGGCGGCGTGCGAGTTGGCTGGCCGCGATCAACCGAAGACATTGCGACGACTAATACCACCTCCGGTGCCCAAATGGGCTTGCGCGGAGAGCTTGACGGTATGGGTTTCAATGACACCCCGCTGAGCTACGACGTGAGCTTTGCCTGGAGTGATTCCAGTATTGAGCAGGATTATGCGACGCTGATGAGAGACCGCACAGAGATGGCTCTCTACGGGCTTGGAGGTCCAAACTGTACGCCTGACGGCACGCCTAATTTGCATTTCGAGGCGATCCCTAGTTTTGCAGCGATGACCCCGCTGTTCGATACTGTATTCCCGGGATATGTACTCAACACCAGAGAGAGCACCTCCTATGCACTGACTTCGACAAACCATGGTCAAGGCGGTTGCCAGTTCTTTAACCCCTACCTGACCGCTCTCACCAATCCAGACCTGGCAAATTCTGAGGAACTGGTGGACTGGATGACCGCCAGAATCAATAGAGCGGACAAACGCAACCAGCTCCTCGTGTTTGATGCCGTGGTATCGGGTGAGATGTTTGAAATGACCGGGGGTACAGCGCAATTTGCGGCCGGCTTCCAGCGCAGGGAAAGAGACGCCTCGGGTATCGCACCTGACATCAATCTGCCAGGGCTCACAGTGATCAAGGGCTATGAGCCAGGCTTATTTGGCGCGCCTAATCAGTTTGAGACAGGCATCACCAACAACCTCGAGTGTGCAAGTTGTATCTTCAACTTCGATGATTCCCGATCGGTGAATGCCGCCTTCGTGGAACTATCCTTGCCGTTTGCTGAAAACGTCGAGACACAGATTGCCCTGCGTTATGAAGATTACGGCGGCAACATCGGCGGGGATCTGTCTCCCAAGGTAGCTCTAAGCTGGCGACCCACCGAAGAACTGTTGCTGCGTGGCTCTTATTCACAGTCGTTCCGTGCGCCAAACATTGGCGTTGTGAATCAGGCCTTCGAGGCCTTTGGCACGACTGTCCAGGATCCGTTGCGTAATCAGAAGGTCCGTGCAGGCTTGCTGCCCGCTACGGATGAAAACGCGATTGCAAATAGCTCCTACACAGCAGGCTCACCTAACCCCAACCTGGGTAATGAGACTGCCGACACATTCAATCTGGGCTTCCAGTGGACGCCTGGTGGTTCTCTTGAAGGTGTGAGTGTTGGTGCCGATGTCTGGAGATTCGAGGTTAGCGACCGCGTATTACCGCTGATCCCAAGAGCCGCCCTGAACCCCGAAATTGCAAAGTTCAACTCTGTGGTGGGCGACAAGTCCAACTATATCCTGAATGACTCACAGCCACTCGACGCCCGTGGACCAGATGGCAATGTGATCGCTTGTGATCCTGATGCTCTGGCTGCGCAATACGGCGCCGATTCTGACGAGCGTTTGAATTGCGTAGTGAATCCGGCTGCGTATAAGGTGGATGGTATTCAACGCTCACTGAACGACGAAAATGCCGGCCTGACAACCATCGTTTTGCCAGCTGTCAATGCCGGTAACATCGAAGTTCAGGGCATCGACATCAGCCTGGGCTATCGCTGGAGTACCGACTTCGGTAACTTCAGGCTGGCAGCAGACTACACACACGTTGATGAGTACCTCGTGCAAGATGTGCCTGGCCTGGAATTGGGACTTCAGGAAACTGGTCGCTTTGACGCTGCCGGCGTCGATGGCGAACAAAACATCGTGCGTGAGGTTCCCGACAACCGGGGTAATATTTCCCTGAGCTGGAGCAAGGACAATCATCGCGTGACTGTGTTCAATCGCCACACTGGATCGTTTGAGGTGCTGGGCCATGCCGACTATCTGGCTAACCCCAACACACCACAAATTGAGAAGGACTATGCCAGAGGCAAGGTTGACAGCTACAACACCTGGGATGTGCAGTACGTGTATTCACACGACTGGGCGAACAGCAGTCTGGGCTCGTCTACCTTCACCCTGGGTGTTATCGATGCCACAGACGCAGACATCCCGCTGTATCGACGCGCATCCTACAACGCTTCGGTCTTTGACGCTCGAGGCCGACGCTGGTATGCCAGGTTGCTGTGGCAGTTCTAGACAGCCAGGCTGCCCAGCTTAGAAACGAAAAACGGCGATGAGTGATCATCGCCGTTTTTTTATGCCTTCGATTTCTGCGATTCCGGAGTCTAGCGGCGCAATTTGTCTTCCACGTCGCGCAGCATACCATCGATAGAATCGCGTCCCTGGGTTGCCGGGTCATGCTGTTCGAACAGGTTAATGGCTTTCTCCGTGCGCCTGCCCAGGGCCAGCACCTTCTCGAAGTAGCTGTCTGCCCTATGCTGCTGAAACAGCACATCTATTACAAAAGCGAAGAACGACAGGGCGCTGAGCAGCAGGTCACGAAAAGCGTCGACATAGAGCTTTATCTGGAAAGTCACGAAGCGTTTGATCTGGGGCCAGAGCTTGATGGATTTCACAGCTCTCACCTGCCTCTCAGGGGGATTGGCAGATTCCTTTTCCATAGGTTCACATTGTCAGTTGATGTTTTAGCGATAGGGAAATAGTAATGGGAAGCACGCCATGATTCGAGCAAAAAAGGGATCAACTGCGGACCCCGGGGATGAGGCCCGCAGTCGAAACCAAGCGCAAACCCGGCACATGAAAACGCGCAACAACGGCGCATTCGGGGTTTCAGTGAATAGACGCGGCAACCAGTAAATTGGTTACCCCCCAACCAGCGGAAACCCGATCGACCTCTGAGAACTACCATTCACAGAACGTGCCAAGCTCCAAGCGCCTGATTTTCCGGGCTTTGAAGGCGAGATGCATGGAAAGCGCAGGAAAAACCTGCTGGAATGGCGAAGAATTGGCGAGATTAGTCACCGAAAGGCACCGCTCACCTGGAAGCAGACAGCGCACCGGAGCGGGCGTAAACCCCGAGCGCAACAGCCAGAGGTTCAGTGCCTGCAGACCACGCTACTCCGCCGCGTCAACCGCAGCAGTGTCATCACTGGCCTCGATTTGATGTGCAGCGGGCTCAGCTTGCTTGATCTCCAGCACCTCAAATCCCAGTCCGGCATGAGCCTGCAGCCGCTGCATGAGTCCATCACCAAACACCGAAGCCGGTGTCCAGAAGCCACCTCCGATTGCCTGTTTGTCCACGTCCCGGTGCAGGCTGATCGCAGCCTGGGACAGCATCTTGGCTGTGGATCCATAACCGGGATCGCGATCCCCCGTTACCTTGACCATGATGGTGTCACCCTGCCCGGTCTTGCCGTGAAACCGGATATCGAAGAATCCATTCAGCTGTTCAGCCGGACTGGGTCCCTGTCCGGGTTTCGGGAGAAAGAAAGTCCTGGCGAGCCATAGCAGGGGTGGAATGGCGAGCACAGCACCTGCAAGCGTCGTTCCGAAGCCCAGGCGCTTTGCCTGCTTCTCGCCCGCTTTGCCATCCCGGGTAAGCACCGCCTCGTCATACACAAATTCCGGGGCATAGGGCGTGTCGCGCAGGGCATTGCTGCGAAGAACGACACGGGTATTGATCGCCGCCATGATGAATGGCCCCACCCAGGACTTGAAGTCCTCATCGTATTCCACGCCAACCATGCGCTGCTTCGCCTCGTTGTTGAGGGGGCGGGGGCAGATGGAATACCAGTCCCGCATCTGGGCGGCGATTTCCGGATCTTCGGCAGCTTCCTTGCGCGCGTTAATGCCGCTGGCGATCGTACCGCCTGAGGCACCACCCCGGGTCGCCTGCACCCGCATCTTCACCTGCGAGCAATAGCGGCCGAATGTCTTCAGCGCCTGATCCTGCAGGAATTTCACACCGAGATCGGAGGGGATGGAATCGAAGCCACAGCAGTTAACGATACGGGCGCCGCTGGCGCGTGCCGAGTCTTCGTAGAGATCGATCATGCGCCTGGCCCATTGTACTTCACCGGTAAGGTCGCAATAGTCGGTGCCGGCCTCGGCGCAGGCCTTCACCAGCTTCTCACCATACAGCGCATAGGGCCCCACGGTGGAAATTATCACTTCCGCTCGCTGGCACAGACCTGCCATGGCCTCATCATCGCTGGAATCGGCCACGATCACCGGAATGGCTGCCGCCTTCTCCCCCAGTTCTGATTTCAGCGCCTGCAACTTTGCCTCCGAGCGGGCCGCCATCACCCAGGTAAAATTCGGCTCGGTGTATTCATGCACGAGATAGCGACAGAGTATCTGGCCGACGAAACTCGTGGCGCCGAACACGATCATGTCGAATTCCTTGTTGCTTCTCGGTTTGCTATCCATGGGCGGAGACTCCTGTGGTGAATCTGAACTGGGCCGCACTACCCCTGTAACGGTAAGACTGCGGCAGGCGCGCTATGTTAACACCATTCTCTTATGCGCCCAGCAGACGACAGGAGTCGTTGAAAGCCTCGCTGCTGAGGATGGCAAGCATTGCCAGGCAGGGGCGAAACCTCGTTATACTCACGACATCAACCACGCCTGCCGGGAGACCCTCCATGAGATGCACATTCAGTAACAAGGCCCACCTGCTGTCCCCCCTAGCCCTCGTCCCCGCTGCTGCCATTCTGCTTGCTGCCTGCAGCGAGCAATCAACGCCCGCTGCCACCCTCTCCGATGCCACCGATACTACTGAAGCCGCTGTCAGGGCACAGAATGCTGCCGCCATCACCGGCCAGGTAAGCAGTGCAGCCGGACCCGAGGCGGGCGTGTGGGTGGTTGCCGAAACCGGCGAGTTCGACACGTTCTTCGCGCGCATCGTGGCGACTGACGACGAGGGACGCTTCGCCATCCCCGACCTCCCCTCCGCCCGTTACGAGATATGGGTAAGAGGCTACGGACTGGCCGACAGCGCAAAATACAGTGCCGAACCCGGTACGTCGATGCAGATTGAGGCGACGCTTGCGCCGAATGATGCGGTTGCCGCACAGGTCTATCCTGCCGCGTACTGGTATTCCATGATGGGACTGCCCGATGAGAGTGAACTGGCAAACATCGATGGTGGCCTGAATGCCTACCTGACCTGGATGAAGAATATGGGCTGTGTGGGTTGCCATCAGCTGGGTCAGCAATCCACCCGGACGATTCCCGAATTCTTCGGTGAGTTTGAAACCCATGAACAGGCCTGGATGCGTCGCGTGCTCTCGGGTCAGGCGGGGCAAGGCATGTTCAGCCAATTGAGTGAACGCCTCGATGGAGTGCCATTCAGGTACCTCGGCGACTGGACCCAGCGTATTGCGGATGGGGAACTGCCCTTCGCCAAACCCCAGCGTCCCTCGGGGCAGGAGCGCAATGTGGTGGTGACGGTACGCGACTGGTCCAATCCCCGGGCCTACATGCATGATCTGTCGGGTACCGATCGCCGCAATCCCACGGTGAATGCGAATGGTCCGCTGTACGGCGCCCCCGAACTCAGCACCGACGAATTTCCGGTGCTGGACCCGGTCAACAACACCAGCTGGGTGATCAATGCCCCGGTTCGCGATGCGGATACGCCGACTACCGCGGCGACACCGCCCTCCGCTCCCTCAGCCTATTGGGGCGATGAGATACTCTGGGACAGCAAGGCGAACGCCCACAACCCCATGCTGGATCAAGACGGCAGGGTCTGGTACACCGCCCGCATCCGTGCTGCCGACAATCCGGATTTCTGCAAGGAAGGTTCCGATCATCCCTCCGCAGAGTTGTTCCCAAGCAACCGCTCCGGACGCCAACTCTCGGTCTACGACCCGGCAAGCGAGGAATATACCTTCGTCGATACCTGCTTCAGCACCCACCACCTGCAGTTCGCCTATGATGAGGACAATACGCTCTGGACCAGCGGTGGAGGCAACGTGGTGGGCTGGCTCAACACCCGGGAGTTCCTTGAAACCGGCGATGCGGCCGCCGCCCAGCGCTGGTCGCCACTCATCCTGGACACCAATGGCAATGGCCAGGTGGATGCATGGACCGAGCCCGGCGAGGCCATGGATCCTGCGAAGGACATGCGTGTGCCGGCCGGCTTCTACGCCGTCATGCCCAATCCCGCGGATGGTTCGGTGTGGGGTTCCAATGCCTTCGGCTATCCGGGCGCCCTGGTGCGTTTCGACCCGCAGACGGGGCTCGGCGAGAAATACAATGTGCCGCTGCCGGGGTTCGGCTCCCGCGGTGCCGATATCGACAAGAATGGTGTGGTCTGGGTCTCGTTGGGTAGCGGCCATCTCGGCGAGTTCGACAGACGCAAGTGTGAGGGCCCATTGAACGGTCCCCAGGCAACCGGCGATCATTGCCCGGAAGGCTGGACCTTTCATCGTCTCCCCGGCCCGGGCTTTCAGGATCTGCCTGAATTCAGCGTCGAATCCAGTTATTACACCTGGGTGGACCAGCACAACAGCCTCGGCCTCGGTGAAGACGTGCCAATTGTCACAGGTAATCTGTTCGACGGTGTGCACGCCTTCGTGGATGGTGAGTTCATCACCCTGCGCGTACCCTACCCGCTAGGCTTTTACACCAAGGGCTTCGAAGGCAGAATCGATGATGCCGATGGCGGCTGGAAGGGACGTGGTCTGTGGGTGCCCAGTGGCGACCGGACACCCTGGTTGAAGGAAGGTGGCCAGGGCACTAAACCGCTGGTTGTTCACTTCCAGCTACGGCCTGATCCGCTGGCGCTGTAAGCGAGGCCCTGTCGGACACCAGCCCACCATCACGGGCGTGGCGATAACTCATCCAGATCAGGAACTGCAGGCCAAACAGCAAGGTTGCCGCCAGCAGATGCAAGGGCTGCACCAGGGCCGGCATGCCGAGATGTCCCAGGGTTGCGCCGGAAGTTACCGCAACGCCAATGATCACGATCATGCCTATGGTGAGTCGGGTCAGGGTATGCATCCAGCCCAGCGAGTTGATCAGCAGGTGGGCGAGCCACAGGTTAGCGAACAGGACGAAGGCAGAGAAGCTGCGATGTACGTAGAAGAACCAGGGCATGGCTTCGATCCAGGCGGAGCGTAATTCTTCGCCCTGGGAGACACGCAGGATGTCAGTCATCTCCCTGACCTGGGTACCCATGGTGACTTGCAGGATGGTCATCCCGAGTACGATGTAGAGCCACTTTTCAAAACGCGGATCGATACTGGTGACAGGCTGCGCCACCATCAACTGGCGCCGGGACTGCGCCAGGGCATACAACAGGGTTCCCACGATCGCCAGAGCCATCAACATATGCAGGGTAATCATCCCCGGCTGCAGGTTGGAACTCACCACCCTGGAACCTAACCAGCCCTGGAAGCCCACCATCAGGAAGGTGGCAATAGAGGCCCAGGTAATCCGGCGATTGAGACGCCGCAGCGGCCATGAGACGGCGGCCGTGGCAAAGATAAGCAGGCCGATGGTCACACCGACCAATCGGTTCATGTATTCGGTCCAGGTCTTCACCACATTGAAGCGGGTATCGGCATAGCCGAGCTCCGAGTAGATTTCCTGGTAGTTTGCGGGCAGTTGGGATTCATGGGTTGGGGGTATCCAGCTACCAAAGCATGTTGGCCAGTCGGGGCAGCCCATGCCGGCCCCGGAGGCGCGCACACTGGCACCTACCAGGATGAGAAAATAAACCGCGAGTAGCGTGATAGTCGCCAATCGTCGAAAACGGGGAAGAGCCGAATCGGCTGGGTAAGTGGTTGCCATGGCTTACTGCTTGATTACCTGTTTAATTGATGACTTGTTCAGTCACGGGTTTGAACGTCGACTCTGCGAGTCACAGCCTGCCGGATTGATTATACCGTGAGCACCCGCTAGTTGCTGGCGCGCAGGACCGCCAATAACTGGCCGGACGCATAGCCGTCCATGGGCAGGCCAGCGCTGTCCTGGTAGGCCCGGATGGCTGCCCGGGTCATTCTGCCTACCCGGCCATCGGGGGTACCGGAGTCGAATCCACGCTGATTCAACAATTCCTGCAACTCCTGTACCTCGACAACACTCAGTGCCTGTTCGTTTTCCGGCATATTCTGTATGGCTGATCCGCCGGCAAAACGGTCTGCCAGATGACCAACCGTCAGGGCGTAGAAGGTGGACGGATTGTAGGCCATGGTAGCGCGGAAATTGCCATAGGCCAGGAAGGCCGGGCCATTGGCCCCAGCCGGTAATATAACCGACGCCTCCATGCCCGCCACCACCGGGAACGGGTTGCCATCGAGGGTAGTGACACCCATGCCACGCCACTCGTCCAGGGGCTTCCTGACTCCGGTTCCGGATTGCCTGTAGTCAAAATTATCCGGCAGAAGCACTTCCCTGCCCCAGCGCTGATCGCCACGCCACCCGGATTGGGACAGGAAGTTCGCCGCTGAATGAAATACGTCGGGAAGGCTATTCCAGATGTCTATTCGCCCATCACCATCGCCGTCTACGCCATAGCGATCGAAGACACTGGGAAGAAATTGCAGCTGACCCATGGCCCCGGCCCAGGAGCCGCTCATGCGCTCCGGCGCGATGTGGCCATCATCGATAATGCGCAGGGCTGTGAGCAACTCCCGCCGAAAGAATTCTGAGCGCCGCGGGTCGTAGGCCAGGGTGGCCAGCGCCTCCAGCACCGAGAATCCGCCCGTGGCACGACCGAAGTTACTCTCAATAGCCCAGAAAGCCGCCAGATAGTGAGGCTGCACGCCGTAACGCTGGCGCACCTCGTCGAGCAATACCCCATGCTGCTGCAATAGCTGCTGGCCACGACTCACCTGGCCGGGTGTGACACGCAATTCGATGTAGCGGGTGAATGTCTGGACGAACTCGGGTTGGCTATTGTCCAGTTCCAGCACGCGCTCCAGGGGAGCGATATTGTCCAGCGCAGCCAGTGTGGAGGCAGAGATTCCCAGCAAGGCGGCTTCGGCCCGCAGGTCGGCGAGCCACTCGTCGAAAGATTGAACCTGAGCCTGAAGGGGAGATACTGCCAACAGCAGTATTACTAGCAGAATTCTGAAAACCATGGCGCCAATGATAATCCATCGACGGCAATTTTAGAATCTGCGGGAAACGGGATGCGTGGGTGTGCTGGCCACTCAGGCAGCGGCCGAATGCTCAATATAGTCGCTCACCCTGGCCTCGTCGTTTTCAGACAGGGTGATGAAATTCAGCCCCAGATGATACATATCCTGGCTCAGACGACGGCAGCAGGAAACATTGCAGACGGACTTGATCGTTTCATTGCCGGTGTTCGGCATGCTGAACTCCAACTCGAAATGCGGATACAGGCCTGCTTCCGACTTGAATTGGGACAACTGTTCAATTAGTTGATGCTGGCACTCAATCTGAATGCCGGATGGAGAAATATTCATGAGGTGCCCGCTGCGCACCACATCTGACAGGTACAAGCTTACATCGCCATCGAGGGAAACCCGCGGGAATTTTCTTCTCTCGTTGCTCATGACGCCCCTAGTAATGTTCCACACATGGATTTACACTAATTCAATATAGTAATTTTCTCATCAATTTCACGTGCTTTTTTGATCTAATGCACATTTTTCTTATAAATGCCTTACACCAGATAACAATAAGTTAGAACTGGCTCTCAGTTTAGGACCGGTTGCCATTTAAGCCAGATAAATGTGCAGAAAGACAGAGCAACCGTTTCTTCGGGTACAGAATACTCTTACATTTAAATCGAGGGGGAACCAGGCAGGTCCCAGGCAAGACGAGACGAACAGTTTCAGTGCTTCAGCTTTTCTGATGACCTCGAACCCTGCTTCCATGGCCAGAATGCCGGAAGCGACTTAGCGATGAATTCACGACTGAAAATCGACCCGTCCACAGCAGTCAAGCGAACACGTTCAATATATGGAGAAAGAGTGTGAAACCAGCAAAAAAAAGAAGACCCCTTTCGCACCCACAATGACCAACTCACAGGATTCGAGTACTAGCGGCGTGAACTGTCTGGAGTAAACCGCCACTCAAATTCTGTGACGTCCGGCACCACTTTGACACCAGAACTGAATTTCAAGGGGACATCGATACCACTGGGATAATGCATCTCGATGTAATAGGCGGTATAGCCGGAAGCCGGCGCGTCAACTTTTGCCTGATAAACGCCTGGCGCCACTTCCGCCAGCACGGTGCTCTCGTAGGCACGGCCGATCATGGCCTGGGTGAAGTTCCTGGCATCGGGATTGCTGGCCTGCCATAACAGGACTTCGAGTGGTGCGTCGAGACTGTGGACAGTGAGGGTTCCATCCTCGGCAAGGTCCCAGGCGTATCGAGGCATGCTGAGGTTGTGCACGATGGCGTGGTACCAGGCGTCCACACTGTCAAGCACATCGGTTCCGCTCATGCTGTGATTGGAATTGGGAACATAGCGCAGGTGTTTCTCACCCACCAGGTCATCCCAATAAAACTGCCAGCTATCCGGGAGGAAAAACTCATCGCCGGTGGAATTCAGCAAATATTTGGGCAGGTTCAATCGATCGCGATATTCATAGGGCTCGACTATGTCCATCAATCCATCCCACTGGGGAGTCCCGATCCAGTTCACGGACTGATTGCTGACGTAGTCAAACACCGCCAGCGAATAGGCGCCATAAACGGAGAAATGATGCTTGAACGACTCGCCCAGGTTCAGTAGGTCGATAACGACGGGCATTATTGCGACCACGCGCTTGTCGACGATCGCGGTGGTCCAGGTAGTCCAGCCACGCTTTGAACCTCCGGCGACGACAAATTCATCCACGACAAGACCGCCCCTTTCTGGCGCCGCCACCAGGTCTGTCACCGTATCCATGGCTCTCACCGCCGCCTTGGTCATCGGCAGTCTCAAAGGCCATTTATCGTCGGCGGTACGGAAGTATTTGTCCCAGGTATAGGCGATGATGCTGTCCTCGCTGCGGGACACGCCATCGTCGGTGAAGACCAGCGGTTGATTGGGCACCATGTACAGGCTTGTCACCACGGTGTTCGTACGCAAGGCCCTGCGAATGTCTGCGGCTTCAGCCGCCTGCGGTGCATCGTTGTTCTTGCTGCCGCCGGTGATATAGAGAAAGCCGATATTGCTCTCTACTGCATCGGGCACGGTGACCGCCATGTAGTGTTCCCACAACGGCAGGTTCACCTCGGCTTCGGTGAGCCAGCTCTGCGATACCATTTCCAGGATATAGCTCCGGTAACCCTCGCCTTCCACGGTGGACAGCAGCGTATAGCGATAGGCAGGATCCGGAGCGGCCACGTAGCGGTCCAGTGCCGTCAGGCCCAGGCCATGGCCTGCTGTCTGCGCCTGTACCAGGACCGACAGGCCAGTTGACAAGAACATGGTAACGGTCAACAAGACCTCTTTTACTCTAACACCTGACATTTACTTCTACTCCGTATTTGAATTGCCCTGCTGAGGACGACTCTGCTGCCCGCTAATCGGCGCTGCGTAATTTGCCGATGACCGTTTCCATGGCGCGGTCGATGAGCGGGGCTTCACCGATTATCTTCACGCTGCCAGCCTTCATTTCACGCGCCAGATCCATCCTGGATTTCTCCACCACCTTGATGCCCTGGGCATTGACGAAGACAAACTTGTCGATCGTGTCTATCTTCGCGGCCAGCATGCAACGCACAGTCTGTTCGCCTTCGGCAAGGAATTCCATCCAGATCCCGATCGGCAATCGTTCAACTTCTTTCACATGCTCATCGCTGTCTGCAAGCTCCAGCAGTGATTTGGCACTGGAGGGCCTGGCGTCCGCCATCCATTCATCGAATCCCAGGCTGGACTCGTCGCGCTGCTCCTCCGCCCTGGGCTTGGCGACGAAAGCCGCTTCCTGTACTTTTTGCAGCTCGGTGAGCGCCTCATCAATTTCAGCCTTCTCAAACCCGGCGACATCAAGCGCCTTGCGCAGGTTGATCAGCAGACGCGACTTCAGTTTGTTGAAACGCGGCTTGTCCTCGGGCACTCGTTCAGACTGTACGGTCCACAGCAGCACATCGATGGTAGTCATCACCGGACGCCAACTCACACCGCCGGGACCTTCCCGTAGCAGGATGTGTACCAGGAATCTGTGGAACATGTTCTCCAGAAAGCCCATGACGAATTCCGGCAAGGCCGGATCCAGAATGCGCTCACCTATCTTGCGTCGGGCATACTGCTTGATCTCATCCAGTCGCTCTTCCCGCCCATCGGCCTGCAGGATACGGGTTTCGGCTTCCTGTCCGGCCAGCAACTGATGACGCTTGAAGTAGCGGAACTCTTCCAACAGGGACTCTATGTAGGAAGTGCTGCCGTCGAAACCCGTGGTCAACTTGTTCACGGTACTCTTCATCTGGGCATACATCTTGTCGTCTGCCAGATCTTCGGTCTCCGTCCAACTGATACCGGCCGTGGCGAGTTCATTGACCAGCACCCGCATGGGATGGCTGTCGCTGTCGAAGAATTCAGGCTCGGCCAGTGCGATCTTCAGTGCGGTGATCTGGGTACGACCGATGAGCTCCTTGATGGGAATGGGCACCGTGCTGTCATCCCAAATGGCTTCGTAGAGGAGATTGATCAGGTTGATAACGTCAGCCGACTGACTGTCGATTGCCTGCATCACACCCTTGGCACTCATCTGCTCGAGCTGCTGGGCGATGGACTCGGAGAGATTGTCGGCCGCAGAAATGCCCTGGCCAATCTCGTTGGCATTCAGTCTGTCCAGAAGACCGAGTAACTTGTCCGGCGCCAGCACCTGCAGTCGTTTACCGCCCACCATCATGCCGGACTGGGCCGCCCCGGACATGGCCAGATTATTGGATAGCGCACCAGACGCTTCGTTTGATGACACCTGGCCTCCCACACCATGCAGCAGGCCCTGCATCATGGAGAACAGTTCAGAGCCTGAGCCTCCACGTGGCCCCACTGTCTCCTCATCTCTTCCAAACGCACGCTCATCGGGATCTGTTCGCTTGCGGGGTGCGGAACGCTTGTTCTTGTGCTCTTCCCGGTTTCTCGCCGAAATGTCCAAATCGGGCATAACACCCCTGGCAATGAGCATGTCATTGGCTTTTTCCAGAACAGACTCGAGCCTTTGAAATACGGTGCCGTTGAAATGACGATAGGCCATCAGCAGAGAAGCAGGCTTCAGGCCCAGAGGCTGCAGGGCATCCTTGAAGGCCTCACCAATCTGCTCCGGATCCATGGGATTATTCGATTCATCGATGTGCGTGCTGACGAAGAGCGAGCCGAAGCGGGTGCTGAAGCAGAGGTATTGGTGGATATCAGTATTGCGGGCATGTGCGATCATGCCCTCCATTGCGATCATGGCCTCCAGGTCGGCTTCTTCAACAAGCTTCAGGTTGCCATAGTCGAAGACGGACGCCGATTTCTCCTTGAACTCGACCAGGCAGTCGAATGCGTCAATCAATAGTATACTGAAGCGATCCAGCACGCCCTCAACGCCATCAAGCACCTTCTGGCCGTCAATCGCGGTTGCCGTATGGTTGCGCATGGATTTACCGGCGTCCTGCAAGCACTCGGCGATAAGAGGACGCAACTCCTTGTTCATCGCATCTCTAATGCTGTAAACGATTTCTTTAACTTCGGACAAGTGCTCTTCCCGCGCTCAACTTGAAAGATGAATCTGACTAGCGAACCCTCTGCCCACAGGCAGTACGGGGCCGGGTGATTGCTGCCTGTGGATACCAGTGGCCGATGACAAACCGCTACGATGATTGATCAGTGGAAGCTGCTTATTCGCTGGCGGGTGCGTCGCTACAACCCCTGATCTCATTGACACAACTAATGTCTGCGACGACCTCACCATCGATCAGCTCACCGACCCAATCCACGAAGCCTATACCTTCCACTGCATACTGGTAGAAAACCGGAAACCCCAGGATCGTGTGGAAGTCGCCACCCGCCGTGTAGGAATAAAACTGGTCCACGGCGCTCTCAATCTGCAGGTAGTTATTAAGAATACGCTCCGGCAATTTGAAACTCGACGGCGCATCACCCAACAGGTACGTAAAGTTTTTCTGCACATCGTCTTCGGCCGAATTGTATTGGGCGATTGTGAGGTTGGCGTTATGCAGCGCGCTGGCAATATAGAAGTCTTCAAAGGTCAGGCTCTGGTTGGTCTGCCCCGCGTACTCTGGCCATGCAGGTAGAATTTCACTGACATTCCAGGCTTCAAATACCCGGTGCAGGTTTGCTGAACTGTAACCGCCGGCACCGTCCGCCAGCAGAATTACCGGAGTCTGCGGATAATGCTCGGCGACAAGCCCGGCGTAGAACGACGCACCGATAGCCCCTGCACTACTCCCACTCACAACTATCTTCGAGGGTGCCGGAAAATTTTCGTAGACCCATTGCAGTGCATCCTGGCTGTTCCGATAGCCATCGTGGTGGGTTGTCACGGTCACATCGACCCGGTCTGCATTACGATAACTGTAGTCACGCGGGCCGGAGCCTATATGTACATCCCCATTGCAGTAGGAGACAAAAACCATGCTGTAATCTGCGAAGGGATTACGGGGATTATCGAGATCGAAGATACCATCGGCCACAGCCGGGTTATTGGCATCGCTATCCGCCAACGGCGTGTGCACGTTGGGCTGTGCGTTGAGGTCACAGGCCTGGCCAAACCAGCAAGCGCCACCACCGTTAAAGAAAACCAGCAACTCACTGTTGTCGACAGATGGCTTCACATAGAACTGGTACGGCGTACCTGCCGAACAGACGCCGTCGGTCGCCATGGTATTCCAGCCCGCATCCAGGGAGTCCAGACCCGGCAAATCATTCTGCGCGAGCGTCGCTCCTGATACGATCATCAAACAAGAAAACAATAAAACCAATCTGGACATGATACTCCCCCCAATCAGGGCGAATGCTACCTGCTCGCCGCAGACATGTCGAATGACAAGCCCCCTAACACGCCCCTGAAGACGGCGAAATTACTGCTTTTCGAGCCAGGTTGGCAGCGCTTCGCCGGGGCATTATCATGATCCAAACCCGACCCTCACTGAATAACGAGAAAAGACCCGGTAACATGAAAACACCCCCCCTGCTGTCACTCTTCCTCCTTGGCCTCAGCTCTCTCCTCTCCGCGCCGCTGGCCGGCCAGACCACCGTGGGCGACAGCCTGACCCGTGCCAGGAGCGCCGATGGCCGCTACATCAGCTGGCGCGAGCATATTATCGATGATCCGCAGGGTGCCGGATTTGCACTCAGCGGTAGCGATGGCCTGGTGGTCGCGGATATCGATCGCGATGGTTTCGAAGACGTGATCTCAGTCCACGAGTCAGATTCGGAATACGATTCCTCCCAGTATGACCCGAACTTCGTCCCACCCCCGGAGGGGCATGTGCGGATCGCCTTCGGCTCTGGCGATCCGGATCAGTGGATGAATATTACCGTGGCGGAAGGTGAAGACTCGCCGGCACCCGAAGACGTGGACGTGGCAGACCTTAACGGCGATGGCTATCCGGATCTCGTGGTCGCCGCAGAACTCTCCCACCTCATCTACCTGCAGAATCCGGGCAGCACTGCCCGCACCGAACACTGGCCGCGCCTGATACTGCCGATGACCCGGGCCAGGGGTTCCTATATACGAGTCTTTATCGCCGATATTTTCGGAGATGACCGCCCCGAGATTCTCGCGCCCAACAAAGGTGCGCAACGACCCGGCCCCGAAGACTTCGCTCGCTCCACGCCAGTCTCTGTATTCGCCTTCACCGGCGACCCCCTGCTAGCGGATTCCTGGGAGGAGACAATCATTGGTAACTATTCCATACCCCAGAACAGTGAACCGGTCGACCTGGATAGCGACGGTGACTTCGATATCGTGGTTGGCACACGGGGCGAGAATCGGCTGGCCTGGTTTGAAAACCTCGGTAGCAGTTCCCTGCAGCTCAGAGAACATGCCATAGGCATCGTCGGCGCACCCATGGCCGGATTCAATCTGGAATACACGGACCTCAGCGGCGATGGTCGCCTGGATATCATCGGCGCAGCCGGAAGCGGCATCGGCTGGATTGAGCAGCCGGCAAACAAAGGCGATGCCTGGAATGCCTTCCCGATCGGTACATTCCAGCCTGACAGTACCACCGGCATGGAGATAGCAGACATCGACGGCGACGGCGATATGGATGTTATCGCGGGCAGTTACAGCCGCGGCCCCCGCACCGGCGATGGTGACGTCGACAGACAGGACGCCCTGGGCAGAATCGGCTGGTACGAAAACCCCGGTGATGCCAAATCCGAGTGGCTGCGCCACGATATTTCGCGCCGCAAGCGGGGCATGTTCGACAAGTTTGTCGCCAGGGATCTCGATGGGGATGGCGATATCGATTTCATCGGCACCCGCGGCAATAGCGCACCCTTCGATGGGGTATTCTGGCTGGAGCAGGTGCGTAGCAGCAATCCCGTAGCAAGCTTCCAGGCAGCAAGGAGCGATGAGAGCCCGGAGATGCCTCTGCCCTAGGCACTAGGCACTAGGCACATGAAGTCCATTCAAAATTGTGCGGATCCAGCATCGCCCTTTGACTAAAACTCGCCTGACCAGTGACTGGCGCATCGATCAAACAGCACCCAATGCAGAGGGATCCGCACAAAGCAACCCCCGGTCTGACTGTAGCGCCAGACTGAATTAATCAGTCAGGCAAACGATAGGCTACCAACGCTCCCGGAAACTCTGTGCGGGAGCTGCCGATCTGTACCACGATGTACTGCCGCCCGTTATGCATATACGTCATCATGCCGTATTGCCCCGGAGCTGGTAAGGGAACCTGGCCCAGAATCTCGCCGGTGAACTTGTCCCTGGCATTGAGGGTCAATGGCGCATCCGGTTCCATCTGCGCCATGCCTTCGCTGAGGGCACGGGTTTGAATCAGCAGGTCTCCTGCCACCATCTGGATCGACCAGCCTACGCCGCCGCTGTTCGGAATATCGATTCCCTGCAAACGGGGGTTATCCCTGATCTGTTGCAGGGTCTCGCCAACGGGCAGGGACCAGAGTTTCTCTCCACCGTTCATCTGATAGGCAGTCAACTGGTTGTTCATAGGCTTGTATACGGGAAGACCGTCGATGGTGGGCAGACCCCCACCACCACCGGGCAACCAGGCCGCAACGGTGACTCCTGTTGTGGGGGTGCTGTTAGGGGTAGCGCCTCCCTCGCCCGGTTCCGGGTAGTTGGGGTTATCACGATCGACACCATTAGTGGGACGCATGAAACCAGGGGCAAAACAATTACGCCGGTGAGAATTAAACATCAGACCGGTACTGGGGTCGGCAACCGGCGGGTGGGGAATGATATTACCGCCACCGAGACAACCGACGTTGTTGATGTAGTCCCCTTCGTAGTTGTTCGGTAGCGCCGGTACATAGAGGCCACCGATGCGATAACCATTGAGTATGGTGAGGGCTTCTTCCTTGAGTTCTGGTGTGTAATCCAGCACAAATTCCTCGGTAATCCCATCGACAACGATGGGATCGACCGGCTCCGGCCAGGTCGGATAGGGCTGGGTTGGACTCGTATAGTTACCGGGCACCTCAGTCTGGATAACCGGTCTATCTTCGATAGGCCAGATTGGTTCACCTGTTTCCCGGTTAAAGGCGAAGATCAGGCCCTGCTTCGTATTCTGGATGACCGCCGGAATGGTTTGCCCATCTACGGTGAGATCCATGAGCATGGGCGGTGTCGGCAAATCATAATTCCATTGATCGCTGCGATGAATCTGGAAATGCCAGCGCCTCTCCCCGGTCTCCACATCCAGGGCTAACAGGCTGCCGCCAAACAGGTTATCGCCGGGACGATGTCCTGCATAGGACTGCACGGTTGAGGCGTTGGTCACCAGGTAGACCAGACCCAGCTCTGGATCGGCTGACGCGGGCGCCCAGGTAGACATGTCACCAGAGAAACGCCAGGCATCGTTGTGCCAGGTTTCATGCCCTACCTCACCGGGCCTGGGGATCACATGAAACTTCCACAGCCGCTCACCGGTTTCGGCATCGAAGCCCATGATGTCACCCGGCACATTCTCTATACGGGTCTGCCCGTAGCTTGGCTGATGCCCGACAAGCACCACGACAACGCCGTTGACGACAATGGGCGGAGCTGAGGCGGTAACCATGCCCAGCTCGCGCGGGATGCCGTAGTCGGGGTCATAATCACCACCGGCCACCACGTAGTCTTCCCAGGGACCCCAGCCCTCTACAAGATGTGGTATCAGATCGATCGATCCAGTTTCCGGGAAACCACCAACCGGGAACTCGCTACCCCAGTTCTCCAGAGGCCGGCCCGTCTTGGCATCCAGCGCCCACAGGAAAAAACCGGGGGTTGTTATGTAGATGACGCCGCGACCATTGACCTCGGCATAGGCGACACCCTTGCCATAGGCCTGGCGTGGTGAACGCTGATGGCGAATGGTTTCAGGCTCGCGAAAGGTCCACAGGTTTTCACCAGTCGCGGGATCAATTGCAACCACCTGGCGCCTTGGTGTGGCCACGGTATAGAGCACGCCATCCACATAGATGGGTGTAGAGCGGGAGAAGTAGTCCAGGTTCGGGCCGAAGTTATCACTGCGCCAGACCCAGGCCTGCTCAAGGTCAGAGAAATTATCGGCATTGATCTGATTAAGTGGTGAATACCGGGTATGCCCCGCATCCCCGCCCAGGTAACGCCATTCGCCGTTTTCTGTACCGGGTAATCCCTGCGCTGCTACGGCGCCTGCGAATGCCATGAGCAAGACGCTCATCACCGTACGACAGGATTGTCCGATTGAGAGTACCGCTTGGCCTGGCTGAATCATGGCGCTTCTTCCTCTTATTATTGTCATGTTCTACGGAGGCTCTGAAGACATCCGGGCTGTTAGCCGGGCGACACTGGTCGTCTGCTGAATTCAGGCTGCACGAGAAGTAGAGTAAAAGGGATTGCGCTCGAAGTCCATCCAGCCCGCTATGCTAGCGGTGCTTTAGACTCAGCATGATCGGCTCGCTGGGCAGGAGTGTGACCTGGGCGTCTGGCTGGATGGACTTGTCCCGGGATTGGCTAAGCTCATAACTCGGTAATGATGATGAGGGGCTTGTGAAACAGCCTGAATTTTACGAGGCCATGGCCTGCGATGCGCTGCAGAAACTCGTGGGGGGCGCGCTTGAATTCGAGCACACTGCCCAGCAGCCAGTGCCCGGGCACCGCAGGTATCTCCCTCGCTCCCGGTGTATTCTCTATCTGTTTGCTGGCGGACGTCATTGGCGCCAACAATATAATGAATTACGTGGGGATGTAAAATACACCGCTATTGCACTATGCTCTTGCGACAGTGCGCTGCATCTGCGCGCCGCTGAACTCAAGCCAATAATCAGAAAAAATCACCGGAGAATGCCATGCGCTTTATTCCTGCTCGAGCCGGTCTGGCAAACCACCCTGCTGCGACACTGAGCCTGTGCCTGCTGCTGGCACTGGCAGCCTGCTCGCCCCAACAACCGCAAACCACAGTCGTCACCCCAAGCACAGCGCCGCCAGGCGCCGCGCTGGAGTTTGCCAGCCCGGAAGCGGTGGGCATGGACAGCCAGCGGCTGAGCCGGGTAAAGGATGCCATGCAGGCCTATGTGGACGATGGGCTGTTAGCTGGCGTTGTCACGATGGCCGCCCGCGATAACAAGATCGTTCACAGCGAAGCTGTTGGTTTCCGCGACCTCGAAGCCCAGGCGCCAATGACCACCGACGCCATCTTTCGAATCTATTCGATGAGCAAGCCGGTAACAGGCGTTGCACTCATGATCCTCTACGAAGAGGGCAAGTTTCGACTCTCCGACCCGGTCGAGATGTATATTCCGCAGATGAAGGATCTGCAGGTGTATGCCGGCACGGATGCCGAGGGCGGCATGATCACCGAGCCACAAAATCACAGGATGACAATCCGCGAGTTGATGAGTCACACCGGCGGCCTGACCTACGGCATCTTCGCTCAATCCCCGGTAGACGAGATGTATGTGCAGGCGGGTCTACTGGATAGCGGCGATACCCTGGAAGAGTTTGCCAACAAGCTGGGCGAGATCCCCCTCAAGCACCAGCCCGGTTCCCGTTGGGAATACAGTGTCTCCGTAGACGTCCAGGGCTACCTGGTAGAAAAACTCTCGGGACAATCCTTCGGTGAGTTTCTGGAAGAGAGAATATTTGATCCCCTGGGCATGACAGACACGGATTTCCATGTGCCGGAAGAAAAGGTGTCCCGATTTGCCCAGGTCTATGGCTATACCGAAGCGGGCGAGTTAGTTGCCCAGGAGGGATTCGCGGATGCCAATTTCCTCATCGATCCGGTATTTGAATCCGGTGGTGGTGGCCTGGTGTCCACGGCAATGGACTATATGCGCTTCAGCCAGATGCTGCTCAATGGCGGTGAGCTGGATGGCGTCCGCATTCTGGCACCACTCACCGTTGACCTCATGCACCGGGACCAGACACCAGACAGCATGGGTGGCTCCATATTAGGGGCACGTGGCACTTCTTTCGGACTTGATTTCGCCATCATCGATGACCCCGTGGAAGCCGAAGGCTATTCCCAGGGCGAGTACTACTGGGGTGGTGCCGCAGGCACCTGGTTCTGGATTGATCCGGTGGAGAATTTGGTCTTCGTAGGCATGATTCAACAATTTGGCAGTCAGTTGCCCAATGTGAGAGCCACCTCCAAGCGCCTGCTGTACCAATCCATCATGGATCCATATGGCATTTGACGGACAAGGGAGCAATAAGACTATGAACAACAAGCATCGACTCCCAATCCTCCTGCTCTCGACCATGCTGATTGGCGCCCCCGCCGTGCTGGCACAGACCGGGGCGCCAGCGGCCATCTACATGAGCGACGCGGAAATCATGCGTTCCCTGGATGAAGCCGCCCGCAACTCGACCTCCGCAGCCGGCGTCTCGGTGACGGTATCCCCCGACATCTCGGTGCGCCGCCGCATGAGCGGCGTGCTGCAGTATGCGGTCCTGCATCCCTACAGTGTGGAGATATATCGCATACTGGAAGGCAGCGGCACTTTGGTCACCGGGGGCATCCTCAACCTGCCCCTGGCGGATTCACCGAGCGACGATGTGGTGCGCACAGAACACGGCGTGGAAGGCGGCCTGTCGCGCCAGGTGAAAGCCGGCGACGTATTGGTATTGCAACCCGGCACTCCACACTGGTTCAGCAACATCGATGGCGAATCCATCACCTACATGGAATCCAGGGTACGCATAAGCACTGCACCGATTCGCTTCCAGTAAGATGGCACTAACAAAGTTAATTCGCAGATTTCCGGACATTGGCAATTATGTGGGGTGCGAAGGCTCATAGAAGTAATTCTGTGCCCTCGAGCGCAGCTGAGAAAATAGGGACAGATTTATTTTTTAAAAAAATAAATCTGTCCCTATTTTCTCATTTTCTCCAAAAAAAAAGCCCGGGCCTCACGAGAAGCCCGGACTTTTTTGGTGCGCTGAATTAACTACTGGACCTTGTCCGCGATACCTTCCAGGGTGCTGGCAAGAGCCAACAGACGCTTGCCATGCTGGCCACTGCTGTCACCGCCCTCATCGGCAAAACCCTCTGCCAATTCACGCAACTCACGCGCGGTGTTGGGATTGCTGTCCTGGCGATCGAGCAACTGTTGTGCGCGATCGAGTACCCGGGTCAGCTCCACCGAGTCGCTGTTGGAGAGGCGGTTCTCTCTCAGCAACTGATCCTGATAGGCACGGGCCACCACCGGCACATCGGGCCACACCACCCTTTCCTGGGTCTGGGCATTTACGGTGCCTTTCAATTCGGGCAGGGACGCAGCCGCGATTTCATTCTCTGTCATGTAATCGCTGGTTTGCATCTCAAATACATCCAGGCCGCGGGAGATTTCCGTGCCATAGATGCGACCGTTATACCAATAGGTTGACCAGTAGCCCCCGGTAATCAACTCCTCGGTATCGATAGGGCCGCGATCGAAGTAGGCAATCTCAACCGGGTTGGAAGAATCGGTAAAGTCCACCACAGAGATACCGCCCTGGTACCAGGCCTGTACAAACAGGTCCCTGCCTGGCACTGGAATCAGCGAACCATTATGCGCCACACAGTTTTCCGTATCGGTCTGCGGTGCCGACATCTTGTAGTGGCTACGGAACTGCAGCTTGCCATCCACGATGTCATAGAATGCATCGGCTCCCCAGGTGAGAGGGTCCTGTGCACGGCAGCGCGGTCGTCCACCGCCACCCCACTCGTCGGTGAAGATGACCTTGGTGCCATCGTTGTTGAAGGTTGCCGAGTGCCAGTAGGCAAACCCGGGGTCGATCACCTGATCCAGGCGTTGCGGATTGGCGGGGTCGGAAATATCCATCAGGATGCCATTACCCGAACAGGCTCCGGCAGCCAGTCCGATCTCGGGATAGGTCGTGATGTCATGACACTGGTTGGTCTGGCTGGTGGTCTGGGTTCCCTCACCGTGATCGCCGCCATCCCACAGGCCCGCGAGGGTTCCGGAATTCGGATCGGCAAAGATGAAGGGGCGGTTCACGATGCGAGCCGATGCGGGATCGTCCCGTGGAATCTCGATAATCTCGATGCGGAACAGGGCCGAATTCGGATCCTCGAACGGGGAATCATCGGAACAGCCTTCGAGTTCTTCATCGTCCCGTACCCGGCTGGTACCGGATACGTACACATAAATGTTGTCCTCTGTCGCCATATTCTGGGCAACGGTGTGGGTATGGGAGCCACGGCAGGTCTGCACCGCGGCCACCTGCAACGGATTGCGGATATCGCTGACATCGAAGATGCGGATACCCTGGACTCGCTCGTTGCTGACCGATTCCGGCACACCCTGCAGTCCGCAGTCGAGACGGCCGCGTACTTCCTGCACCGACATGATCAGCAGATCGTCTACCAGTGAAACGTCACCCTGGCCGCCGGGGCACACGACGGAGCCCACATGCACAGGATAGGATGGATCACTGATGTCGTAGGTATTGAAACCGTGGTAGTTACCCACCACAACATAATCATCTGCAAACAGCAGGTCGGTGTTGGAGAAACTCAGCAAGGCAGGACGGGGATCGGCATTCTCATCTTCCTCTTCGTCCTCGGTGGGTGTCTCCGGGGCATTGCCTGCCGCAGCCGCGGCCTCGGCTTCCAACTCCTGCAGGCGCCTGGCAGAGAGGCCGGAAGGACGGTCCGGATCGAAGAAACCGGCCGGTTTCGGCAAGGATGACACCAGGGTCATATTCAGGGCCGCCTCCCCGGCATCGCGAAAGCCTGCTGCAAGACCAACCCGCGGATCCGGGTTAAGACTGGCCAGCACGGCATCCATGCGCTCAATTTCCGAGGTCTGGTCAGATGTCACATCGGATGTGAATTCGTAGAGCTGGGGATCCTGTGCCGAACCACGCTGGTCCAGCAAATTCTCCACCATATCCAGGGCACCCTGGTGATGATCGATCATGAATTCCAGGTACAGGCGATCGAATTCCGGACCGCTGGCCGCAGCCAGCTGCGCCATATTCTCTTCCGATAGCATGCCGGGCATTAACATGAAGCCATCGCCGTGGTGGGCATCCTCGGGTGTCACCTCCAGGCCGCGATCTTCCAGCCAGCCCTGCATCATGGCGATCTCATCGTCCTGGGACAGGGTAATGCGTGCCGCCACCGCCAGCACCGCATCGTTGTTGGTGCGACCCTCTGCCAGGGCCGACATCTCCTTGGCCTGGGCGTGGTGGGGAATCATGCCCTGCAGGAAGCGGATATCTCCCAGGGAATACTCCATGTTCGCCAGATCCGAGGCTTCCTCCGCTGTGATCAGGCGGCTCTGCTGCCCGGGCGCGCCCGGCTGCACGATTGGCACTTGCGCCAGGGCACTGCTACTTACAAACAGGACTGCGGCGGCGAAAGCAGGACGCCTGGCCAGGTAGTTCAAGATTGTTGGGTAATTCATTAAAAGACTCCGAGTGTCGGAAAATACGTGAATACCCCGTCATTGTACCCATTGCGGCGGGATTGTGAACGCCTCGGGACGCGCCTGGCGAGCATCCGGTAATTCGCTGAGAAAACCGCTGTAGCGCAGGGGAACCAGCCTGGTGCACGCACTTATTCTCACCGTTAGTTGATATAATTGCTTCTCAGTCTGCAGGATCCGCTGCAAGGCTAACGACCTGAATGGAAACCGGAATTGGCCTCATCTGCATCGAACAAGATCGACCGTAACAACCTGCGCCCGGTGCGCTCACTGAACCTGTTGTCCTACCGGGAGATACAGGCGCTCATGTCCTCCCAGGATCAGGTGCACAAGCTATTCCGGCAATGCGCCCTCGCGGTCCTCAACGCAGGGAGCCACCACGATGACGTCACCACCCTGATGGAGGCCTATGCCGACTTCGAGATCAAGGTCATCCCCCAGTCGCGAGGCCCTATCCTCTCGGTAAAGAACGCCCCCGCATCCGCCTTCGTCGACGGCAATATGATCCGCGGCGTGCAGGAACACCTGTTTTCTGTGCTGCGGGATATCGTCTATGTGAATCATGCCCTCACCGGCACCTATGACCTGGATAGCCGGCGCGGCATAACCGATGCCGTGTTCGACATCCTGCGCAACGCCGATATCGTGCGCCCCAACCTGCGTCCTGACCTGGTGGTGTGCTGGGGTGGACACTCCATCAGCCGGGAAGAGTATGACTTCACCAAGGAGGTAGGTTACCAGCTTGGGCTGCGTGGACTGAATATCGGTACCGGGTGCGGGCCAGGTGCCATGAAGGGGCCGATGAAGGGCGCGGCCATCGGACATGCCAAGCAATTGCACGAACTGCGCCGCTATATCGGCATCACGGAACCGGGAATCATCGCCGCCGAGGCACCCAACCCGATCGTGAATGAACTGGTAATCCTGCCGGATATCGAGAAGCGCCTCGAGGCCTTCGTGCGCCTGGCGCATTGCATCATCGTATTCCCCGGCGGCGCGGGTACCGCGGAGGAATTACTCTACATCCTCAGCATCCTGCTCCACGAGCGCAACAAGGATCATCCATTCGGCCTGGTGCTGGCGGCGCGAGAGGAAAACCGCGATTATTTCGAAGCCGTGGACAAATTCATCCGCACCATACTCGGTGACGAAGCCGCCGAGTACTATGAAATCGTGATTGGTGATGCCGAAGAAGTCGCGCGCCGCGCCAAACAACACGTTATCCATAGCCGTAAACATCGCATGGGCTCTGGCGCATCCTATGGCTTCAACTGGGAACTCTACATTCCCTCGGACCTTCAGTATCCGTTCGAGCCAACTCACGAGAACATGTCCGCGCTGGCGCTTACGCGCTCACTGCCGCCCGATCAATTAGCCTCCAATCTGCGCAAGGCGTTCTCCGGCATCGTGGCTGGCAACGTCAAGTCCTTCGGTATCGAACAAATAGAGCAACATGGCCCCTATTTGATGCAGGGCGATCCAGACATCATGGACAAGCTGCAGACGCTGCTGGACGATTTCGTGGAGCAACGCCGCATGAAGATAGATTACGAGAACTACCAACCCTGCTGGAAGATTCAGCAGTAGCAAAGCATCATTAACTCACTGCGGAGCACGACTCCGGGTAGTGTGATCGCGAGGCATCTGACGATCAGATTGTGAACCGCCAGTGTCAGACGGCCTTCAGCCGCGTACCGATTCAATCCAGCGGTCGATCTTCGCTTCCAGCGCCTCCATGGGGAGCTGGCCCGATCCAAGCACGGTGTCATGAAAGGCCTTGATATCGAATACATCTCCCAATGCTGCTTCGGCCTTGCGGCGGTAATCGATGATCTTCAGCATGCCAATCTTGTAGGCGGTGGCCTGCCCCGGATTATTGAAATAGCGCCTCACTTCAGAACGCACGGAAGGCTCGGGTCGCGGCGAGTTCTCCAGGGCATACTGCACCGCTTCCTGCTCGGTCCAGCCGAAAGCATGGATGCCGGTATCCACTACCAGCCGCACCGCGCGCCAGATCTCGCCGGATAGACGCCCCATATCTGCATAGGGATCGTTGTAACCGCCCATCTCCTTGCCCAGCAATTCCGCATAGAGGCCCCAGCCTTCGCTAAAGGCCGTGTACCCGCTGTTGGCACGAAAGCGCGGAATATTCTCCAACTCCTGCTGAATGGAAATCTGCATGTGGTGTCCCGGCACGCCCTCGTGATAGGACAGATTTTCCAGCCGATTCACCGCGGCCGCGCGCATGTCGATCAGGTGCGCATAGAAGGTGCCAGGCCGGGAACCGTCGGCCGTCCCCCGGGCATAGTGCGCCGCCCCACCAGCGACCTCACGAAATGGCTCAACCCGCTTAACCTGCAGGCCTGCCCTGGGCAGAATCCCAAAGAAGTCGGGCAAGCGGGTGTACATCTCATCGAGGATTTCAGTGGCCAGGGCCAGGTATTGCGCCCTGCCCTCATCCGTATTGGGGAAATAAAACTGGTCGTCTTCCCGCAGGAAATTGAAGAACTCCTGCAGGCTGCCCTGAAAACCAACCTGTAAGCGAATCCCCTGCATCTCTTCCTGGATACGGGCCACTTCAGACAGCCCCAGTTCATGAATCTCCCGCGCCGTCATGGGCAGCGTGGTCATGGCCTGCAGGCGCTGGGCGTAATAGGCCTCGCCGTCCGGTAGCTCACTGGCCCCAGTCGCCACCTCCGGCACATTAACCCTGTCTTGCTGCAGCCAGGCGAGGATCTCATCATAGGCCGGCTTGAAACTCTGCAGCAGCGCCTCTCTCGCCTGCGCTTCCAGAGACCTCGCCGCATCCGCACTGGCAATGCCTTCCTGCACCAGGTTCTCAATCTTGCCCGTGATGTCTTCCCAGATCGCCGACATGCCAGCATCGCTGAAAGGAGCGCCAGATGTCACCCTTTGAATTTCACTCATCGCCCGGTCGTAATCGAAATAAGGCGCACGGATACCATCCGCCACCGAGAGCTGCGCCCGCTCCAGGTATTGCAACATATAGCGATTGGATTGATTGAGGCGGGATATATAGGCCTCCATATCCGCAATGGATTCCACATTGTGATAATTGATGAGCCCATTGGGCAGGCCAGTCTGGGGACCGTTACGACCGAAGATGTACCCATGGCGCCGAAACGGCAGCGCCCGCTCCTCCCTGGCCAACTGGTACTCCCACAGATCCCAGCTCAGTTTGCCCTCGGCGTCCAGCGCCTCATAGTCAAACCCGGCCTGCATGCGGGCCACGCTGTCCCGCCGCCAGGCCAGTTCCCGATCCATGGCCGCCTCCGACACATCGTCCAGTTGCCCGTAGTCGCTCTTGTCGCCGAGGCGTGTCTTGGTGAGGGGACTGAAGTCCAGCAAGGTGGCAAATTCCTCATCCAGCCAGTCGGTCAGGCGCTCCGATTCTGTCATCGCTGGCGCAGCGTCTGATGCTGTCAAGTCATTGGCTGGAGGCGTGCTTTCACTGCAGGAGATGAGCAGTAGCACCAGGCTGAGGAGTAGTGGATTTCTCATACAGGGACCAGGATTGATTCAAATGTGTGCTTAGTTTAGCAATAACTGAGCGAATTTGACCCGAACCCTCAAGTTCTGCCCATTAAGTCAATTTTGCTGTTGTTGGGGTAATGCCTTTGCCGCGCGACGGCCTCATCTGCACATACCTGCCTCTCAACCCTTTGATGTTCAGAGAAATTTTCCACCGGGGCTATCGCCCCGATTCACAGAAGCTTGTCTGCACGGGCTAGATGCGTATAATACGCCGCCTCGGCTGTGTGCCTCTGGCACCGCCGCTGAAGAATCAGCTCTGCAGCTCAGATGTTTAGCTGATCTTCGGTAAAGAGCAGGGTGAGGTCTCCGACCGGCCCAGCTCAGAGTAAATGCAGGAAACAGATTGGGTCTGTAGCTCAGTTG
>Ga0181584_10000049_pt1 | contig 66264 bp, 60 predicted proteins | sample 071ome_30_FD_132462 | JGI IMG/M metagenome (GOLD analysis project Ga0181584, IMG submission 132462) | Coastal salt marsh microbial communities from the Groves Creek Marsh, Skidaway Island, Georgia - 071406AT metaG (megahit assembly) | ecosystem: Environmental > Aquatic > Marine > Intertidal... | reverse complement strand
TACAACATCGCCTACGGCAAACCAGATGCGTCGATAGAAGAAATCAAAACTGCGGCAAAGATCGCTCACGCTCACGAATTTATTGATGCACTGCCAGACGCCTATGAGAGTTCTCTGGGCGCTCAAGGGGTACAACTATCAGGTGGGCAGCGCCAGCGACTTGCGATTGCTCGAGCCGTATTGAAGGACCCGGAGATTCTCCTGCTTGATGAAGCTACCAGCGCTTTGGATACCGAGAGCGAGTTCCATGTCCAGCAGGCGTTGGCAGAAATTATGCGTGAGCGAACCACGATTATCATCGCTCATCGGCTTTCAACAGTGGTCAATGCAGATCAAATAGCAGTGGTGGATCAGGGCAGGGTGATTGCGGTTGGCACTCATAAAGAGCTGTTGGCGACCTGCAATCTATATGCTCGACTTGCGGCTCTACAGTTCGAAAACACTTAGGGTTCAAAGTTGGCTTTCTCCTCCCAACTGGTCACAGGTTGCGAGTGTGGTTTACGAGTAAGGGCCACCCAAAAACAGGCATAAAAAAAGCCCGATACTCGGGCTTTTTCACTGAGTCTGTCCGGGAATTAGCTACTGAGCTCGGTAACCAGTTTGCCAAGACTTTCTTTGGCGTCGCCAAATAGCATGCGGGTGTTTTCCTTATAGAACAGCGGGTTTTCAATACCCGCAAAGCCAGAGGCCATTGATCGCTTGAGCACAAAGACTGTCCTTGCATCGGCAACATTGATTACCGGCATGCCATAAATGGGGGACGATTCGACCTCGCGGGCTGCCGGGTTCACCACGTCATTAGCGCCAATAACAATCGCCACGTCCACGTTATCCATGCGCGGATTGATTTCGTCCATCTCTAGAAGCTGGTCATAGGGAACGTCGGCCTCTGCGAGCAAAACGTTCATGTGACCAGGCATACGACCCGCTACCGGGTGAATGCCAAAGACCACCTCCGCACCATTGGCTTCCAGCAGATTTGAAAGCTCTTTCACTACATGCTGGGCCTGTGCGACGGCCATGCCGTAACCCGGGATAATCGCCACGCTACTGGCTGCTTCCAGAATGTAGTAGGCGTCTTCTGCATTGATGGGCTTGATCTCGCCTTCAATTTCAGTGACCTCGTTGGAGACACTGGCGAAACCTGAGAACAACACGTTGGTCAAAGAGCGGTTCATTGCCTTACACATGATTTGGGTAAGAATGATGCCCGAGGCCCCCACCAGAGAGCCGGCTACGATCAGCACGTTGTTATCAATCGCAAAACCTGCCGCGCAGGCCGCGAGACCAGAATAAGAGTTCAGCAGAGAGATAACCACTGGCATGTCTGCGCCGCCAATCGGGATGACAGCCATCACGCCAAACACCAGCGAAAGACCAATCACCATGTAGAGCCAGTTAGGGTTAGTCGGCTCCATGGTAAACATGACGGCGCCTGAGAAAATGCCGATGATGACCAAGGAGTTAACAATCTGCTGTCCGCGGAAGACGATTTGTCCACTACCCATGATCTCACTGAGCTTGCCGTAAGCGATCAAAGAACCCGTCAGGGTAACTCCACCAATAAGGATGGATAAGACGATGGTTACGAGGGTAAAGGTCGCCGCGTCGGGGGTGAGTGCAGCCCAGCCAACCAACAGCGACGCCGAACCCCCAAGGCCATTAAACAGTGCGACCATCTCGGGCATCGAGGTCATCGCCACGGCTCTGGCAGCTACCGCGCCAACGAGACCGCCGGCGACCATGCCGCCAATAATCCAGGTGTAATCAACGATTCCCTGATCCATCAATGCAACGACAATAGCGACCAACATACCCGCCGCGGAGACCATGTTGCCCCGGCGAGCAGTCGCCGGAGAGCCCAGCATTTTCAAGCCGAAAATAAATAAGCCGGAGGCAACGACGTAACCCAGACCTGTAATAACGCTTGTATCCATGATTAGTCCTCCCGCTTTTTAAAGAAGCCAAGCATGCGATCGGTAACCAGGTACCCACCAATCACGTTGACCGTTGCAAGAGCAACAGCGCCCGCCCCCAGCCACTGGGCAAGATCACCCTGGCCATTGCCAGCGAGGGCCACGGCACCAACCACGGTAATCCCCGAGATCGCGTTAGCACCAGACATCAAGGGAGTATGGAGTGTCGCAGGGACTTTATTGATCAACTCAAAGCCGAGAAAAACCGACAACATGAGGATAAACAGGAGATATTCTGCACCATTCATAATCAGCCGGCTCCTTCGATTATATTTTTGATAGTCGGGTGAACGACCGCGCCGCCGTGAGTAATCACGCAGCCCGGAAGAATGTCATTCTCCATATCGAGGACAAACTGTTTGGCCTCGGTGTCCCAAGTGTCTTCGACGAGGTTAAACATATTGCTGGCGTACATCTGGGTGGCGTCTCGAGCAACAAGGTTGGCCAGGCTGCCGGTACCGATGATCGTGACACCATTTACCTCAACGACTTCATTGGGCACTGAACCTTCCACGTTGCCACCAGTTTCCGCTGCCATATCGACGATGACCGAGCCCGGCGCCATGCCCTCAACCATATCCCGGGTCACCAGCAGAGGCGGCTTGCGACCAAATACCTGCGCAGTCGTGATTAACACATCGGACTCCGCAATGACTTCCTTCTGCGCCTGTCGCTGCATCTCCACCTGCTCAGGTGTTAACTCCTGCGCATAGCCATCCTTGGTTTGACCGGTGTCACCGAGATCGATTTCCAAAAACTTGCCCCCCAGTGATTGAACCTGCTCAGCCACCACAGGGCGGGTATCAAAAGCCGTCACCCTTGCTCCCAGTCTCTTCGCCGTTGCAATGGCCTGAAGACCCGCAACCCCGGCGCCAATGATGAAAACCTTCGCCGGCTTCAGTGTTCCTGCCGGTGTCATCATCATGGGAAAAATTCGTGGCAAGCGAGTTGCAGCGAGCATGACTGCAATGTAGCCCGCCAGATTCGCCTGAGAACTCAACGCATCCATTTTTTGGGAACGAGTAGACCGGGGAATCATCTCCATACTAATCGCGGTAATCTCCCGCGCCGCAAACTCACGGATCAAATCGTGCTCGTTGAAGGGATCAAGGTAGGAAACATGAATGCACCCGGGCTTGAGCTTGGCTACTTCATCCAGCTCAGGCTTTCGGAGCCTCAGTACCATGTCGCCGCTACCCAACAGGGCATCTCTGTCCGCTTCGATAGTTGCGCCAACCTCTCTGAACGCGTCGTCCGAGTGCCCGGCACCTTTTCCAGCGCCGGACTCGATGGCAACGTCGGCGCCAAGCCGCACGAGCTTTTTGACTGTGTCAGGGGTGACGGACGCACGGTCTTCACCCGGGTGTGTTTCACGGGGTATCGCTAGTCGCATAGTGGTTTGGCCTGATATTAGTTGTGTTAGTAGAGACCCTTACGTGCTGGCCGTGAACAAGACCCTCCGGGATGAATCCCGTCCAGCCTTGAGGCTATCCTTGCCAATACAGCTTTTAGCTGGCTCGAAGCTGCAAAAACGGATTCAACCAGCGATAATTCCAACCAGTAAACCGCAGCGGAGCATCCAGCACCGCTAAACAAATACAATCCTCGCCGTCGAGGGCAACAGGCGCATGCTTCTCATCAGCAACCCGGTATATGAAATCACCCGCATGGTAATGGCCATTGCTGTCCGAGAAGCCCCCCTCGAGTACCAGTGTCATTTCGGTACCGGCATGTTGATGCTCAGGGATACGGCCGCCCGCCGCGATTCGATACAGTGCGAACTCGTAATCACTGTCGCCGGTAGATAAATAGCTGATGCTAAGACTCTTGGTGATGCGCTTCCATACGAGCTGACTGAAGTCACCATTAATGATCCTGCGGAGAAGTGCAGGTAACTCAACTGCAGCTTTTGCCTGCGGGTGATGAAGAGGCTCAGGCTCATCTAGCCTACCAAGCACTGCGTCGAGGACCGCTTCCGAGACAGGCACAGGATCCAACCGTTCCAGCATGACGCCGCCAATATTTTGCATTTGGTCATACACGCGGCGGCATCGGTCGCAATAGTTGAGATGAGCGGAGATGCACGCTGCCTGTGCAACGGGGAGTGTCCCCGCCGCATACTCCATTAAAAAATCGTTACTTGGATGATGATTTGCCATAGCCATAATGGTTTCTTTCTCTGTGCCGGCGATTTCCCCTGAATCCGCCGACAGCTTCTGTTACTGATGAACTCTCCTACGCGCCCTTCTTTTATTTGGTTTACTGCCTATCCATTTGTACCTGCAGTTTTTGTATCGCCAGTCGGACCCTGGACTTCACCGTACCCAAGGGCAGGTCAAGCTCAGCGGCCGCCTCGGAATGAGATTTCCCCTCCATATACACTTTTGCGAGGATTTGCGCCTGATCTGGGGGCAGCTGGCCCATCAAATTACGGACTCTGTCAGAGCCGCGCCGGTTATGGAGCACCGCAAAGGGTTCTTCTCCCTCGACCTCGATACTCAAATCCTCAGCGGCAAGCTGGGTATCAAATTTCTGAAGGCGCCTGAACATGTCGGTGCGACAATTCCGCGCGATGGTGTAGATCCACGTACTGGCGGCGGCTTTCTCAGGATTGAAGCCGTCGGCCTTCTGCCAGACCTTCAGCATGACCTCTTGGACCAGTTCATCGGCGTGACTGGCGGATAAGGAGGAGCCAGCTAGGGCAAACGCCTTGATAAGCGGTGCAAAATGACGAAAAAAGCGCGTAAAGGCTGCACGATCGTGACTTTTACCGATATGAACGAGACATTCGCTCCATTCATCGGTGCGTCGCCCAGTCGGTGCGGACCACCCGCTTGTACGCTGAGCTCCGACCTCATTTTCGCCTTTCTCTTCTACCATGGGGGGGGTTCAAAGCTCAGTCAGGGCCTTCAGGATACACCGGCTGGCAATAATGCACAAAAATGATTTTGCATGCTTCCATGCCGCTGCGGGGGGCCCTGATCCGGCTCAAGCCAAGCAACGTACTTTCGTTATCTAAACCACCCACCCCTTTCGAGGCACCCACGTGTGAAGGTAGCAATAATCGGGTCGGGCATCTCCGGGCTGGGCTGCGCCCATCGTCTGGTTGCCCAACGGCACGATGTTTTCGTCTTCGAAGCCGCCGATCGCATTGGCGGCCACACGGCTACTTATAACGTAAAACTTGGGACCCGTCGCTACGCAATCGACACTGGCTTCATTGTCTACAACGACCATACCTATCCAAATTTCATCGAGCTGCTTGAAGACCTTGGCGTCGCCACCAAGAAGACTTCCATGGGATTTTCCGTTCGCGACGATGCCTCGGGATTGGAATATGCGGGGAAAAATCTCAACACCCTCTTTGCCCAGCGCCGCAACCTGCTTTCCCCACGATTTCTCAACATGGTCCGGGAAATACTTCGCTTTAATCGCGAGTCAGTGGCGGATCTCGATGCGGGCAAACTTGATGGGGGTGAAACCCTGGGCAGCTACCTAAAGCGCAATCGTTACAGCGAGACCTTCTGTCGCCATTATCTGCTGGCAATGACCTCCGCTATCTGGTCGGCGGACTTCACCGATGCGAGCGAATTTCCCGTGGAATTTTTTATTCGATTCTTCAGAAATCACGGTCTGTTACAGGTCAAGGACAGGCCACAGTGGCGAGTGATTGAAGGGGGCAGCCGAGAATACCTCCAGCCCCTTATTTTCGGCTTTGAAGATCGAATCTACACCGGCAGGGGCGTCAAATCAGTGGAGCGTCCCCACTCTGGCGGCGTCAATCTCCGCTTCACCGATGGTACTGCTGACCACTTTGATCAGGTTGTCATCGCAACACACTCCGATCAGGCACTGGCACTTTTATCAGATCCCAGCGCCCAAGAAACCGAGATTCTGGGCGCCATACCCTACAGAGATAATGACGTCGTCCTGCATACCGATGACCGGCTGCTACCACGTAACAGACAAACCTGGTCCAGCTGGAATTACCGTCTTCGGCCCGGTAACAACCGGGCGGTGGTGACCTACAACATGAATATTCTGCAGGGCATCGAGGCGCCGGAAACCTTCTGCGTCACGCTAAACGATACCGAGTCGATAAACCCCGCACGTATCCTGGGTCGATTTAATTATGCGCACCCCCAATTCACCGTTGCTGGAGTTCAGGCTCAATCCCGGTGGGGTGAGATCAATGGCGGCTACTGCACCTGGTTCTGCGGAGCCTATTGGCACAATGGCTTCCACGAGGATGGCTTGACCAGCGGACTGCGGGTAGCAGATGCATTATCCGCCACCAAGGCTGTGGCGGCCTGAGATGACGCTGCCATCCCGGTTGTATCGAGGGACCTTGTGGCACTGCCGCCACAGTCCAAAAAAACACGCGTTCCGGTATCGGGTGTTTATGCCCTTGGTGGATGTGAGTGAACTTCCTGAGCTAGTGGATGATGTCCCTCTTTGGTCGGCAAGACGATGGGCCTGTGCACGGTTTCTTCGAAAGGACTTTTTGGGTGACCCGGCGAAACCACTGCTTGATGAGGTTCGACAGCGGATCTACGAAGAAACGGGAGACACCCAGCGGGGTAAAGTGCTGTTACTGGCGAACTGGCGTTACTTTGGCGTGCAGTCTAATCCGATTGCCTGTTATTTTTGTTTTGACGAAAGCACCCAACGGCTGAGCCATATAGTTGCGGAGGTAACCAATACTCCATGGGACGAGCGCCACAGCTACGTACTTCCCGTTACCGATTCCTCGGGCCAGCTAAACACCGAATTCTCAAAAGCGATGCACGTCTCGCCCTTCAACCCTATGGATATGACCTACCACTGGTCGAGCACCGCACCCGACGAAACACTGTCGATTAAACTTAGCAACTATCAGGGCGACAAAAAGGTATTTGACGCTACCCTTACACTTGAGGCGGAGCCTTTCACACCGCGGAATCTGGTTCTCGCCATTCTGGGCGTACCGCTGATGACGGCCAAGGTTACCGCGGCGATTTATTGGGAGGCATTACGATTGTGGTTGAAGGGTATTCCGCTGTACCCTCATCCAAAGGGGGGGTGATGCCGTAACCTAATGACGGCTAACTCGGTTCAGGTAAGTAACGATGAGCAATACCAGTGTTCGTGAGATCCCCCGGCTTCCTTTGTTCGGCAAGCTCACCCACCCCAACGTCGCCCGGGATCTGCTACTCAGGCTACTTCGCAATTTAAAAGTAGGAACCCTCACCATTCATGATAAGGGTGAGGTGATCAAGCTTGGATACGATACCGACCCAAGCGCACCCCACGCAGAAGTCACCGTACATAATTCCCGTCTGTATTGGCGAGTACTTACCGGCGGCACCATTGGCTCCGGAGAGGCCTACATCGACGGAGACTGGAGTAGTCGCAACTTAACTGAAGTGACGCGACTGTTTTGCGCCAACCTGCCAACCATGGAGGCAATGCGTGGCAAGCAGAACTGGCTAACCCGCAGCGCCCTCAAACTCGCCCATCTCGGCAAGCGCAACACTCTGAGCGGATCAAAAAAGAACATCTCCGCCCACTATGATCTAGGAAATGACTTTTTCGAGCTGTTCCTGGACCCAACGATGATGTATTCATCAGCAGTCTTTCCTGATGAATCAGAGGATCTCAACACAGCGGCGGTACACAAGCTGGACCTGATTTGCCAATCTCTGGAGCTCAAACCGGAAGATCATTTGATTGAAATCGGGACAGGCTGGGGCGGCATGGCAATTCATGCGGCCGAGCATTACGGCTGCCGAGTAACAACCACCACCATATCCCGGGAGCAATACCAGCACACCTGTGACGAGGTAGCCCGCCGGGGACTGTCTGATCGAATCGCCGTCCTGTGCGAGGATTACCGAAACCTCACCGGTAAATTCGACAAGCTTGTCTCAATAGAAATGATTGAGGCGGTGGGCCATGAGTTTTATGAAAGTTACTTTAGTTGCGTCAGCAAGCTGCTGAAGCCCACAGGTAAAGCTGTCATTCAAGCAATCACCATGACGGACCAACGTTATGAACAGGCGCGCGACTCAGTAGACTTCATCAAGCGCTATATTTTTCCGGGAGGCTGCCTCCCCTCCCTTAATATTATTAGCGAAAACCTTGCCCGCCATACCGACCTGCAGCTGAGCGATCTGCGGGATATCACGCTGGACTACGCCAAGACCCTCGAAGCATGGCACCATAGGTTCCTGAACCAATTGGACCAGGTTAAGAATATGGGCTTCGACGATCGTTTTATCAGAATGTGGCGCTTCTACCTCAGCTACTGTGAAGGTGGATTCCGCGAGCGCATCATTGGTACCTTTCAAATTGCAATGACCAAGCCCGGCTACCGACCGGTCTAACGCGGGCATACACATGCTGCTTTCACTTGCACCCATCGTACTGTTGGTGGGGCTACTCTCTGCCGCAGTACAACTGTTCGGTTCTGACGCTTCCTACGGGCCAAACCAGATTGCCCTCGTCGTGGCCACCGCAGCAGCAGCTCTCGTCGGTCTTCATCGCGGACTGAAATGGGAAGACATACAGGACGCGCTGGTGTCGGGCATCAAGGTAGGAATGGGCCCTATCCTCATCCTTCTGGCTGTAGGGTCACTAATTGGTAGCTGGATCCTGAGCGGGACCGTGCCCGCCATGATTTACCATGGGGTTGCCTTACTAGACCCGTCATTTTTCTATGCAGCAAGTGCCATTATTTGTGCGCTTGCCTCAATCAGTATAGGCAGCTCATGGACTGTCGCAGGCACACTAGGCATCGGTCTAATCGGCATTGCGGACAGCTTTGGCCTCTCACCTGCCTTTACAGCAGGCGCCATTATTTCCGGCGCCTATTTCGGGGACAAGCTCTCACCGCTGTCGGACACCACTAATCTGGCGGCAGCCTGCACTGGCGTCGACTTGTTCGCCCATATACGTCATATGCTCTGGACCACAGTGCCGGCGTTTATCGTTGCGCTGATCTTCTTCGTGCTTAACGCAGAGGAAGCTGCTCGACCCCCTGAGGAAATCGAGAAATTGCGAGAAGCGCTTGCTGTGGCCTTCGACGTTAGTTGGTACAGCCTGCTCCCTCTGGTTGGCATGCTCGTGCTGGTAGCACTTCGAATTCCCGCTTATCCAGCCATTCTTATCTCAACGCTCATCGGACTATTTTTCGCCGTGATCTTTCAGTCGGAGGCGGTGATGCGCTACGGGCTCAGCTTATCTGCTGATGGCTCGTCACCAATGATTCGAGGTCTCTGGACGGCGTTATTCGATGGGTACAAAGGCAGTAGTCCGGATGAGTCCCTGAACAACCTGTTGAGCAAGGGCGGTATGGCGAGCATGCTCAATACGGTCTGGTTGATCATCACCGCTCTGTCTCTGGGAGGGGTGCTTGAGCGCACCGGTATCCTTAAGGAAATCTTGGATGTGGCACTCAAGCGCGTCAAAAGTACGGGGGATCTGGTGCTGGCGACCATCACGGGTGGCGTCGTCACCAATATTCTCGCCGCCGATCAGTTTCTCGCTATCGCCCTACCCGGCAGGCTCTTTACCGTGGCCTATGATGAACGGCATCTGAATCGTCTCAACCTGTCGCGCTCCCTTGAAGATTCTGCAACGCTCACTTCGGTGTTGGTGCCCTGGAATACTTGCGGTGCCTACATGAGCGCCACGTTGGGAGTGGCCACTCTCGATTATCTTCCCTACGCAGTTTTTAATTACGTAGGGCCGCTCGTCGCCATTACCCTTGCCTACTTTTTGATAGCACAAAAAGAGGCCTCATCGAGCGGATGATGGAAGCTGCCGACGCCCAATGGGATTACCACAATCCCTTTGTTTGGATGACCCGGGTCGCCCCATCAGATATTGACGAGCTGTCTCACACCCGCAATACGGTTTACGTCAATTGGTGCATGGAAGCGGCCTGGGCGCACACCACAGCCCTTGGTCTCGGTGCCCTGGAATACCAACACCTCGATCGTGCAATGGCTCTGATCCGGGCTGAGTACGACTATCTCGTTGCAACCTATCGTGGAGATAAGCTTGCAGTTGGTACCTGGATTACTGCCTGGGATAAGCGGCTCACCATGGAGCGCCGTATCCAAATCATTAATCTGGCAACCGGGGATAGCGTCCTGCGAGCAAGATTGGAATTTGTCTGCATAGAGATATCATCAGGACGCCCCAAGCGCCCACCCAAGGCCTTTATTGAGTGTTATGAACCAGCCATCATTAAAGAGCTCGACAATTCGTCGCCATCTTAGGACACCTGCCAGTCAAAACTGATCGCATCACCGATGGATGCGAGGCCCAGTTGCAGCGCTAACAAACGGTCAACTCCAAGCGCCACCCCTGCGCACTCAGGCATGCCACTTCCCAAGGCGGCCAGCAGCGAAGAGTCCAATGGACGCGTCTCAATTCCAAGGGCCCTCCGCTGATCATTATCTGCCTCAAAGCGTCTCTCAAGCTCCCTTGAGTCAACACACTCCCAGTAACCGTTTGCAAGCTCGGTCCCATCCACATAACACTCGAAACGCGCGGCAACTGGGATGGGGCGGTCAACCATGACGCGTGCGAGAGCAGCTTGAGAAGCCGGATAGTCAACAACAAATACCACACCCCAGTCAGCGATGACTGGCTCTACGCAGTGAGTGAAGAGAAGATCGAGAAGCCCCTGATGATCCAGATCTTTTGGCACATGATCGAGCCGGCTTCCGGCCAGAGCCCGAAGTTCTTCGCTTGTAGCGCTGAGGCCGTCAATATCAAAAACCGTTTTAAACAGCGTCTGCCAAGGCCAAATTTGCCACCCTTTTCGGGCCAGCACGGCAGAGATCAGCTCCGCAACTTCTCTTATTAGTTGATAGTGGTTGGTGTGCAGGCGATACCACTCGAGAATCGTGAACTCGGGATTATGTTGCCGCCCCAGCTCACCGGCCCGAAACGCCTTGCAGATCTGATAAATATCTCCGGAGCCTGCAGCAAGCAAACGCTTCATGGGATATTCGGGCGATGTCTGCAAATAACGCCGGTCCTCCGCAGGACCTAACACAAAGGGCTCGATAGCCGCGTCGGTCACCCCCGCAGAACACAGCAACGGGGTTTCTACTTCCAGTACACCTCTATGTTCAAAAAAATTTCGCAGCTGCCGAAAAAGAACAGCGCGGGCTTCGAGCGCTTCTCTATTTGCGCTCGGTCGCCAGTCTGTCACCGGTTAATTTTTGCTTGCTCGGCTGACGTACTCGCCCGAGCGTGTATCAACGCGAATGACTTCGCCCTGAGAAATAAACAGCGGTACCCGCACCACTGCGCCGGTACTTAAAGTGGCCGGCTTGGATCCACCCTGCGCTGTATCGCCCTTCAGCCCCGGGTCGGTTTCGATAATTTCAAGCTCGATAAAATTCGGCGGAGTTACCGTGATGGGGGCGCCGTTATAGAGGGTAACCTCATATTTCTCTTGCTCCTTTAACCACTTTTGCGTCTCTCCTACCGCGTCACCCGATGCAGCATGCTGCTCAAAACTGACGGGGTCCATAAAGTGAAAGAACTCTCCATCGGTGTAGGAGTACTCCAGCTCAACATCCATAACGTCAGCGCCTTCCAGGGAGTCACCGGATTTAAAGGTGCGCTCCCAAACCCGACCTGACTTAAGGTTTCTCAGCTTTACACGATTAAAAGCCTGTCCCTTTCCCGGCTTTACATATTCATTTTCCAGGATGGAACAAGGATCACCATCAAGCATGACCTTGAGTCCCGGCTTGAATTCATTGGTAGAAAAATTGGCCATAACGTATTCCTGTGAAAAAGCGGGGTGATGATACCCCAGTCAACCCTGAAGGTCAGTGTCAGTTGCGCTCTAGCTCGCTCTCGGACCCCAACAGGTAGAGGACGCTATCAAGACCAGAAAAATTAATCGCAAAGGGCACGGCCTCGCTCACAATCGGCTTCGCCTGAAAAGCCACACCCAGCCCTGCCTCAGTAAGCATAGGGATATCATTGGCCCCGTCGCCAACCGCAATGACCTGATCTGCCGTCAGAGCGAACTCTGAGGCCAGAGATCTGAGCCATGCTCGCTTCGCTTCCCCGTCAACAATGTCACCCACCGCGCGACCGGTCACCTTGCCATCCACAATCTCAAGCTCGTTCGCCTTAATCCGGTCGAATCCATAAGTCGCCTGAAGATGGTCCGCAAAGTAGGAAAATCCGCCAGAAACGATAGCAGTAAGAAAGCCTCGCGCTCGCAGAGTAGTAATGAGCTCGGGCAACCCTTCGGTGATTGGCAAACGGCTAGCTATCAATCCAAGTGCCTCCTGAGGTAATCCCTCCAGCATCCCGAGCCGCCGCCTAAAGCTCTCCTTAAAATCGATCTCTCCACGCATTGCCTGCTCTGTAACAGCGGCTACTTCCGGCCCAACACCCGCCTCCAAGGCAAGCTCATCAATTACCTCACAGCGGATAAGGGTTGAGTCCATGTCAAATATGGCGAGTTTGTATGCATGCTGTCTTGATTCGAGACTCTGCCAAAAAATATCGATTCCACTTTTTTTGGAAAACACCTGAAGCGCCGCCTGAACCGAGCCGGCGTGTTCTGTATCCCCAAAGTAAAAGGTGCGCGCCCGACGGCAACTGGAGAGACTTCGTGGTACCGGCAACTCGCGAGCATCGACGGGCACTATTTTCATCGAAGGCAAAAACGCCTCCAATGGTTGAAAGACATCTTCCTCGGCGCTGGTGGCAATCGCCGTTAGCGCATACCTCGGCGTAATCATCGGCTCCTCCGTTATGGGGGTGCAAGCATAGCGCAATGGACCGGTTTATACTCACTTCACGACTTGCCGATCGAGAGAAGCAGTGCGCGATCTTTTGTCATCGATAACCCGACTGCCGCTTAGCCAGCAACTGGCGCTCGCCGCCAGCGGCTGCTGTCTGGTTGCGACACTCACACTGGTTGTGCTCGCTGCCCAATCCAATCGATACACCCAGCAAAACCTACAGGCAGAATTTGGTCAGTCCATGGCCGAACATCTCGCTGATCGGCTTGGAAATGAGTTGGCCACTGGCGACATGCTGGGAGTCGCCGGTGAACTTAACCGAATAACACAGCACAGTCAGATTTCGGCAGGCAGGGCACTGGATGTGGAAGGCCTGGAGCTTTCCGCAGCAGGCATCAGACGCCCAGACGGTCTGCACTTTACATCCTCCATCGTAATCGCGGGCGATACGGCGGGAACTGCTGAGGTCACCATAGACACCGAGATCCAGCGGTCCGCCCAACAACAGTTTTTGTTGTCGATGTCGGGCCTGGCGCTGTTGCTTAGCATCGGCATCTATTTCGCCACTCGTGCGATGGCGCAGCGCCTGGCAAAAAATCTTCAGTTGGTCAGCGCCGAACTGGCGGCAGTCACAGGAGAAAGCGAAGTCAGTCCAAATGAGGTAACGGCCCTGCAAGAGCGGGTTGCCGCCCTTCCGCTAGAACTGTTGCAGCCGAGAGTAATCGATGGGGATAGCGAAGATCACTATGCAGATACCGCTATTCTGTTCATTTATCTTAGGAGCTTGCCCGGTTACCTAGAGACCGTAGATGAGCGTCGTTTGCAACGATATGTGGCGACGGTGCACAGGATGATTTATGGCGCCGCGGGATTTTATAGCGGCGAGTTGCAGGTGGTTCGGCAGTTCGGACTGGTCATCTGGTTTAAGGGTCAACACAAAACCGGCTCACCCGCCTTGCGGGGAGCAAGTTGCGCCTGGCTGATTCAACAGGCGGCACCAGAGCTAGAGACGTCGCTTCGCCTTTCTGTTGGACTGGGCCTTTCTCTCGGAGGTAGCGAACTGGGAAGGGGTGATGAGCGAGATATTTATCCGGGTCTCTACACTCAAGCGGCTGTCGATGAACTTGAGGTTGTCGCCAGACAAACCCAGGACGGCATTCACATTGCAGACTTCGTGTCACAAGATCTGGATCTCGTAACACGGATGGCAGTAGAACCCGCGGGTGATGATGGCTTTCGCCTCGGTGATCTGGCGGACGGCCAGCGGGACCTGCTTGAACGGCAGCTCCAAATCCTACTCAAGGCGCTCGTCCCGGAAGATTCTGCCAGCACAGGTGATTGACCTACTTCTGAGTTGCTACTCTTTGGGCAAAACCGAGATAGCAGTTACTTTTTGGTAGCCCTTGGGCAACTTGTTCCCCCGTCTACCCCGCTCACCCCGGTAGTTGACCAGCTCAGTAAGCTTGAAGTTTTTGTGTTGCTTCCCTGCGGTAATGCGAAGGGTGTCTTCAGCAGATACCACCGCAAGGCCTACCATGAATTCTTCCCGGCTCGCTGCTCTTGCGGAGGGAATGCCGATGATCTTGTTGCCCTTACCCCTTGCCAGCTCGGGCAAGTCGACGAGTGGGAATACCAGCATTCTGCCTTCGTTTGTGACCGCCGCAACTAGCAGATCATTTCCTTCTCTGATTGACGCCGGCTGAAGCACCTGTGCACCCTTGGGTAGAGACAGGACCGCCTTTCCAGCTTTATTCTTCGCCTGAAGATCCGCAAACCGAGCCACGAATCCGTAGCCCGCGTCACTGGCCAGCAAAAACCGGTCAGTATCTGCCCCTGTGAGCAATGCCTCAAAAGTGGCGCCAGAGGGTGGGTTGATCCGCCCTGTCAGCGGCTCACCCTGCCCTCGAGCAGAGGGTAGCTGGTGGCTCGGAAGACTGTAGGACCGGCCGGTTGAATCGAACACCACGGTCGGCAGGTTACTTCGACCCCGGGCAGACAGCTTAAAGCCGTCACCCGACTTGTAACTCAAGGACGCAGGTTCAATATCGTGGCCTTTGGCCGCACGAATCCATCCCTTTTCAGATAGCACAATGGTCAGTGGATCCGCCGTGGTGAGCTCAAGCTCGCTGAATGCTCTGGCCTCCGAGCGCTCCGCAAGGGGCGAGCGTCGGTCATCGCCGTGGGTTTCGGCAATTCCTTTAAGCTCTTTCTTGATTAGAGTTTTCAACCGAGAGTCACTGCCCAGAGTTTTTTCAAGCGCCTTTCGCTCCTCGTTGAGCTCGTCCTGCTCCCCGCGGATCTTCATTTCCTCAAGCTTGGCTAAATTACGGAGCTTCAATTCCAGTATCGCTTCCGCCTGCACATCCGTAATTTTGAATCGCTTCATTAGCGCGGCTTTTGGTTCGTCCTCTTCACGGATTATCTTGATGACCTCATCAATGTTGAGGAAGGCAACCAGATAACCCTCGAGCACGTGGATGCGTTTAAGCACTTTTTCCAGACGATGCTCCAGCCGCCGCCGGACGGTCTCGCGCCGAAATTTGAGCCACTCCCGAAGAATCCCGTCGAGGGATTTCACCCCCGGCTTGCCATCAATTCCTATTACATTGAGATTGACGCGATAGTTTCGCTCAAGATCTGTTGTTGCGAACAAGTGGCTCATCAGGCCCTCAAGATCGATGCGATTAGAGCGGGGAACAATGACAAAGCGGGTCGGATGCTCATGGTCAGATTCATCCCGAAGGTCGCTCACCATGGGTAGTTTCCTTGCCTGCATTTGCGCAGCAATTTGCTCGAGCACCTTTGAACCTGACACCTGATATGGCAAAGCGTGAATAACAACGGCGCCATCTTCAGGGCGCCACGCAGCACGCATCTTCAGAGCGCCTCGCCCGGTGATATACATCTCCTTGATCTCTGCTGGCGGCGTTATGATTTCCGCATCGGTCGGAAAGTCTGGCCCGGCGACGTGCTTACACAGATCGTCCACCGTAGCCTTGGGACTATCGAGCAGATGGATGGCGGCATTAACCACCTCGCGCAGGTTGTGGGGAGGAATGTCCGTTGCCATCCCTACGGCGATACCGGTAGTGCCATTGAGCAACAGGTTTGGAACCTGAGCAGGCAGAACAACCGGCTCTTCCAAGGTCCCATCAAAGTTTGGCTGCCAATCGGTGGTGCCCTGACCCAGTTCTCCAAGAAGCACCTCGGCATAACGCGTCAGTCGCGACTCGGTGTAGCGCATGGCGGCAAACGACTTGGGATCATCCGGCGAACCCCAGTTCCCCTGACCATCAATCAAGGGATAGCGGTAACTGAAGTCCTGAGCCATCAACACCATCGCCTCGTAGGCGGCGCTGTCACCATGGGGATGGAATTTACCGATCACGTCGCCAACTGTACGCGCTGATTTTTTATACTTTGAGGACGCCTTCAGCCCCAGCTCGCTCATTGCATACACGATGCGCCGCTGAACTGGTTTCAACCCATCACCAATGTGCGGGAGTGCACGATCTAAAATGACGTACATGGAGTAGTCGAGATAGGCTTTCTCGGCATACTCACGTAAAGACAGTTTTTCCACACCCGCCGTGTCGGGAATCATCTCTGACATATTCTTGCTCTTGTTAGCTACCTACTCTGCAGGCGACACTTTAGGACAACAACTTTCTCACTCAAGTGAGTGGTTGACCTTGTCATACTCATTAAAAATTTCTCTACGGGAGCCGGAGATACCGAGACCTCAATGCCGATGGATGCCTCCTCAAACCGTCGCATACTCGGCGTACCGCCTGCTTTGCCGCGTCGTTTGAACCGGTGAAATCCATACCTGTTTGCGCCGTCCCAAGCATCGGCTAGTTCCATAAAGCAGTTGCCCTCGGGTATCCTAACCTGACCGGACTGTTACAGCCACGACCAGTTGTAGCGAGTATTACTATTTCCACCAAGGATGCCTTTATGGCTACAAGCGACGCCGCGGCGATCTGGCGTTTCAGGCACTTTGACTCCTTTGAAACTGCAGAATGGCATGCGGTTCTGCAATTGCGGGCCAGAGTGTTCATCGTCGAGCAAGATTGCCCCTACCTCGACCCAGATCAAAAGGATCCAAAATGCTGGCATCTGGAAGGCTTTATCGGAGACGCATTAGTAGCGACGCTGCGTGTCGTTCCACCGGGAGTTAGTTACGATGAGCCTTCAATCGGTCGTGTTGTGGTGGATCCCGATCTTCGCGGTCAGCAACTAGGTCGTGAGCTCATGCTCCGGGGCGTTGCTTTTTGTCAGGATTTGTTTCCAATGCCCATCCGCATCAGCGGACAGGCATATCTGCAGAATTTTTATGAGTCCTTGGATTTCGCAACGGTCAGCGAGCCCTACCTAGAGGACGATATCCCCCATATTGAAATGCTGTTGCCGGGACCCTGAGCTACTCCAATCGGGTCATTTTTTAGGCGGCGTTGCGAGAGGCTCGCTTGCGCTCGTGCTCCAGCAACAGCTTTTTGCGAATACGAACGCTGGTGGGCGTTACCTCCACCAACTCATCGTCCTCGATAAATTCCAATGCCTGCTCAAGCGAGTGTTTAACTGGAGGGGTAAGAATCAGCGCTTCGTCGGTACCCGATGCGCGCACGTTTGTGAGCTGCTTGGCTTTCGTTGGATTGACGGTTAAGTCATTGCCACGGCTGTGAAGCCCCACAATCTGTCCCTCGTAAACATCAATGTTGGGATCAGTGAACAATCTGCCACGATCCTGCAGACTGTAAAGCGCGTAAGCGAGTGTTTTGCCTGTAACCATGGACACCAGAACACCGTTCACCCGACCGCCCAGCTCGGACTTTGTCACCGGGCCGTAATGATCAAAAATGTGAGTCATAATGCCCGACCCGGAGGTCAGGGTCATAAACTGGGAGCGGAATCCGATTAAGCCCCGCGCTGGCACGACGAACTCTAGTCGAACGCGTCCATTACCGTCGAGCACCAGGTTTTTCAGCTCTGCTCGGCGGAGCCCCAACTCCTCCATGACACCTCCCTGGTGTAGTTCTTCGCAGTCAATAACCAGATGCTCGTAGGGCTCGCTCAGCACGCCTTCGATTGTTTTCTGAATGACCTCTGGTCGTGATACCCCGAGTTCATAACCTTCTCGCCGCATGCTTTCGATCAATACCGACAGGTGAAGTTCACCGCGACCCGAAACGATAAATTTATCGGGTGACTCGCCCTGCTCCACGCGCAGCGCCACATTATGAATAAGCTCCCTGTCCAAACGCTCGCGGATATTGCGGGAGGTAACAAACTTGCCCTCACGACCAGCAAAGGGTGAGTCGTTAACCTGAAAGGTCATACTCACCGTTGGCTCGTCGATAGTGAGAGGCGGCAGTGGCTCTGAAGCGGCGGGATCGCAAAGCGTGTCAGAAATATTGAGCGCCTCAATTCCCGTGACACAAACTATGTCCCCTGCACTCGCTTCGGAGACATCGGTACGCTCAAGGCCGTGGTGACCCATAACTTGCAGTACTTTTCCGTTGCGGGTTGACCCATCGCGATCAACAACGGTCACCTGAGTGTTAGGTTTTATCGCGCCGCGGGTAATACGACCAACACCAATAACGCCGACGTAGCTGTTGTAATCGAGCGCCGAGATTTGCATTTGCAACGGTCCCGCGGTGTCCACTTCCGGGGCGGCTACTTTTTCTACTATCGCTTCAAACAGGGGAGTCATATCCGTGCTCATCGCCTCGTGATCATCACCGGCGATGCCATTAAGGGCGGATGCGTAGATCACGGGAAAATCAAGTTGCTCTTCAGTTGCGCCCAGGGTGTCAAACAGATCAAAAACCTGATCCACCACCCAGTCTGGTCTCGCCCCCGGGCGGTCTACCTTATTGATGACAACGATGGGCTTCAAACCGCGCTCAAATGCCTTGGAGGTCACGAAACGAGTTTGAGGCATCGGCCCGTCAACCGCGTCAACCAATAACAGGACCGAGTCAACCATCGATAACACCCGCTCAACCTCGCCACCGAAATCCGCGTGCCCGGGGGTATCCACAATATTGATGCGATAATCGTTCCAGCGAATTGCCGTGTTCTTCGCAAGAATGGTAATGCCTCGCTCTTTCTCCTGATCATTGGAATCCATGATTCGCTCAGTGCCGACATTTTTGCGGTCGAGGGTGCCCGACTGCTGCAACAGGCAGTCGACGAGCGTGGTTTTGCCATGATCCACGTGGGCGATAATCGCGATATTACGTAATTGGCTGATCACAATCAGGATCTCTCGGTTTTAGGCTGATGGGGGCTGCCGCGAGGCGCGCGGAGTGTATCAGAGACCCGTGATACGCAATCCGTATACCTTTAGTTTTAACGGAAATTAAAGCACCCCATGAAAACCCTGCGTAGCGGGGCCCGGCGACGCGCCTAGAACAGGGAGAGGCTCTGAAGTAAATTGCTTTATTTTAGTGCGTTAATGCTCTTTATTGGTGCGAAGCAAGCCTTTCCAGCGGTAGTACAACCGTAATTTGCCAACTTCGCTACTAGATAATTCTTATATAAAACAGTTACCTAAAAAAATATTGACTCATTTTGGGGCGTTGGCACGAGCTTTGCACTATTCTGAGGACCCAAAAGCTGGCATGGTGCGCTTGCACGCCATCAAGGCACCGGGAGGGGATACCCCCACCAATAACCATCTCACGAGGAGAACAACATGTCTGAGCGCACGCTCACCCTGATCAAAGACAACGACATCCGATGGGTAGACCTCCGGTTTACAGATACCAAAGGTAAGGAACAACACGTCTCTATCCCGGCCACAGAAGTCGATGAGGATTTCTTCGATGAAGGCAAGATGTTCGACGGCTCTTCTATCGCCGGCTGGAAGGGCATCAACGAGTCCGACATGATTCTCATGCCCGATGATGAGAGCTCAATGCTGGATCCCTTCACTGACGACGCTACAGTGATTGTGCGGTGCGACGTCATTGAGCCCGACACCATGCAGGGCTATGAGAGAGATCCGCGAAGCGTCGCCAAGCGAGCAGAGGCCTACCTCGCGTCAACTGGTCTTGGGGACACCGCGTTCTTCGGCCCAGAACCCGAGTTTTTTGTCTTCGACGACGTCAAATGGCACGCCGAGATGGGTGGTGCCGGCTATACCATCAATTCCGAGGAAGCGGCCTGGTCTTCTTCCGCTCACTACGATGATGGCAACACAGGTCATCGCCCTCGCGTCAAAGGTGGCTACTTCCCTGTTCCGCCAGTTGACTCCCTGCATGACATCCGCGCCGCGATGTGTTCTGCGATGGAACAAATGGGGCTGCCGATCGAAGTGCATCACCACGAAGTGGGGACTGCTGGACAGTGCGAGATCGGAGTTCGCTTCAACACGCTGGTCAAGAAAGCCGACGAAGTGCAGATTCTTAAGTATTGCGTGCACAACGTCGCGCACGCCTACGGCAAAACTGCGACGTTCATGCCGAAGCCGCTGGTAGGCGACAACGGGTCTGGCATGCACTGCCACCAATCAATCTCCAAAGAAGGCAACAACACCTTTGCTGGAGACGGCTACGCGGGGCTTTCCGAGACAGCATTGTTTTACATTGGAGGCATCATCAAGCACGCGCGCGCGCTGAACGCCTTCACCAATGCGTCAACCAATAGCTATAAGCGTCTGGTACCTGGATTTGAAGCCCCCGTGATGCTCGCGTATTCAGCGCGCAACCGCTCGGCTTCAATTCGAATCCCTTACGAACCATCACCAAAAGGCAAGCGAATCGAAGTTCGCTTCCCGGACCCAACGGCCAATCCTTATCTCGCTTTTGCGGCCATGCTGATGGCGGGCCTTGACGGGATCCAGAACAAGATCCATCCCGGGGATGCAGCCGACAAGGACCTATATGACTTGCCATCGGAAGAAGCCAAGGCAATCCCGACTGTAGCTTCCAGTCTCGAAATGGCGCTGGACGCCCTTGATGCTGACCGGGAGTTCCTGACCCGTGGCGGGGTGTTCACCGATGACATGATCGACGGTTACATCGAACTTAAGCAAGAAGAGATCGAACGTCTGAACATGACAACGGCTCCGGTCGAATTCGATATGTACTACTCGGTTTAATCTTCGAGTGTTATCTGTAGAGCCCGCTGTCGCGGGCTTTTTTCTTATAAGTGAGGGGACTCTATTTCATCCCACCAATGCAGCCGTCGGAACAACCGAGCTTATGAAAAGAGGGATAGCGTTGTGACATGTAACCGCTCGAATCTCGCCGTGCTGAGCTTCCTTACGTTACTTGCTGTCATAAAAAGCCCGGCCAATGCCCAAACTCCGATCTATAAGTACGTCGACGAAGATGGCCAGACTGTCTTTACGGACCAGCCTCCCAGCAGCAAAAGTAAAACCGAACTGATTGAAATAGAGTCAACCAACACGGCTACGCCCACGGCGATAGACAAAAGCAACGGGGGAACCCCAAAAGCCGAAAAAAAATCCACGGTACATTATCAAACAGTTATTTCCAGCCCTGAAGATGGCGATACGATTCCCGTAGGACCCGGAAACTTTACCGTTACCGCACTGTTATCGCCTCCATTGAGCCCTCAGGAGACTGTGAGGCTGATGATCGACGAGGTCGCCGTGGGGCCAGCGCAAAAGCAGTCCACATGGCAACTTACCAATGTATTTCGCGGCGAGCACAAACTCGTCGCAGAGCGACTGCTAGGCAAAGAGCAGGTTTTACACCGCTCTGCGACCAACACCATATTCGTTCTCAGGCCATCGATACGGTGAATGCGATGGCCGACAAATCTCTAAAAGAGGCTACCAGTGAATTGGGTTACACATCGCAGATGTTGCTCGATCAACTTGCGAGCTGTGTCGTCCTACTTGATGAAAACCGCAACATTCTTGTCCTCAACACGGCAGCCGAAACACTTCTTGAAATGTCCGCCGCCAGAATTGGAGGCAATGATCTGGCGCAAGTTATAGACCTGGATGACACTCTCGACTCGTTGCTGATTCAGGCCCTCGAGAAAAATTACCCAGTGGTGAAGCGTGAGCTGGATGTCGTACTGCGTAGCGGCCAGCGCTACTGCCTCGACCTGACTGTCAGCCCGATCAATATTGGCAAGGCTGCCCACTTACTGCTCGAGTTCACTCCAGTCGATAGACTAAACGCTATCTCCGAAGATGAACACATGTGGCAGGCACAAGCCTCTCTACGCCAAATCATCAGAGGCCTCGCTCACGAGGTGAAAAACCCCTTGGGGGGCATACGCGGAGCAGCCCAATTACTCGCCAGGGAACTCGATGCACCAACACTACGTGAGTACACCGACGTCATTATGGAAGAGGTTGATCGTCTCAGGGCGCTGGTGGATCGGTTACTGGGCCCGAGAGAACGATTGCATCCTCGTTTGGTGAACATTCACGAGGTGCTGGAACGGGTTAAACAACTCATTGAGGTAGAATCTGCGGGGTCCATATCCGTTGTCCGAGACTACGACCCGTCTCTTCCGGAATTCAATGCGGATCCTGATCAGCTCACTCAAGTCATACTAAATATCTCGCGCAATGCGGTTCAAGCACTTCAGGGCGAGGGAAAAATCACCTTCCGCACTCGCGCCAAACGGCAGTACACACTTGGAGGTCAGCGTCATAAGCTTGTCTGCGCCGTGGACATCATTGACCCCGGGCCCGGCATTCCCGAGGAAATACTCCCACAGCTATTCCTGCCGATGGTCAGCTCCCGTGCCCGCGGCGCCGGTCTTGGTTTGTCGATAGCACAGATGATCGCAAACCGACACGGCGGTTTAATTCAGTGTCAAAGTGAACCCGGCGATACCTGCTTCACGCTCTTAATTCCCATGGAGGGATAAACGTTGTCAAATGAACAAACAGTTTGGGTAGTGGATGATGATCGCTCGATCCGCTGGGTAGTGGAGCGGGCACTTAATCAGGCTGGTTTGAGTTGTGAAAGCTTTGAAAGTGCTGACGACATGCTCGATGCAATGACACTTCAGGTGCCCGACGTCGTTATCAGCGATATTCGTATGCCCGGTACAGACGGCCTGGAGCTACTTGCGAAATTGCATCATGAGCATCCCCAGATACCTGTCATCATTACCACGGCCCACTCCGATCTCGACAGTGCGGTTGCCTCTTATGAAGAGGGAGCCTTCGAGTACTTGCCCAAACCTTTTGATATCGACGAGATGGTGGCCACGGTACTCCGTGCACGAACCTTGAAGACTGGTTCCGGCGCTTCTGCAGGCCAACAACCGCCACCACAAACTGAGATTATCGGCAACGCGCCAGCGATGCAGGAAGTGTTTCGCGCAATTGGTCGACTCGCCCAGAGCCACATTACAGTGCTAATTAATGGTGAATCCGGTACGGGGAAGGAGCTGGTCGCACGAGCCCTGCATCGGCATAGTCCCCGGAGCAGCGCCTCATTTATTGCTCTCAATATGGCCGCCATACCCAAGGAGCTTATGGAGGCAGAGCTATTCGGTCATGAGAAAGGTGCCTTCACGGGAGCAAATGCGCTCCGAGAGGGACGATTTGAGCAGGCGAACGGGGGCACGCTGTTTCTCGATGAAATCGGCGATATGCCAGCGGAGACCCAGACCAGACTGCTCAGAGTTCTGGCGGACGGCGAGTTTTTCCGCGTTGGCGGTACGTCGCCAGTCAAAGTCGATGTCCGAATCATTGCAGCGACGCATCAAGATCTCGAGAGTTTGGTCGCAGAGGGAAAGTTTCGTGAGGATCTTTTCCACCGGCTGAATGTCATCCGCGTGCACCTGCCCAAACTGGCCCAGCGCCGGGAAGACATTCCCAAGCTCATGCATTACTTCTTGCACAAGGCTGCACGAGAGCTCGATGTGGAAGCGAAAGCCATCGACATTGAAGCCGAACGGTTTTTATCCCAGCTACCATGGCCGGGCAATGTCAGGCAGCTGGAAAATACCTGCCGCTGGCTGACGGTCATGGCAGCTGGAAGAGAAATACTGCTCAGCGATTTACCCCCTGAACTGCTTCAACCGCCCTCGGAAAGCAACGGCGCCTCAACCAAACATTGGCAAGGGGTGCTGGCTGAATGGGCTGGTAACAAGTTGGCAGCAGGGGAATCGAACGTGCTTCGTAACGCACTGCCCGAGTTTGAGCGTATTATGATTGAAGCCGCTCTTGCCCATACGGGCGGACGCAGAGCAGAAGCCGCAGAGACTTTGGGGTGGGGCCGAAACACCCTCACCCGAAAGATTAAAGAGTTGGAGACAGCTGGCACCTCGGTAAAGGGTGCCTGATTCTACTCCCCTTCCGTAGCTGCTGAGGCGTCCTGCGCTTCCTGCTGAGCAACCGCCTGACGATACAGCGCTTCGAAGTTCACCGGAGATAGCATGAGTGGAGGAAAGCCACCCTTCACTACCAGCGCATCGATACTCTCTCGTGCGTAGGGGAAGAGAATGTTCGGGCCAACCGTGGCAAGCACCTGTCGCAGTGGTTCACCATCGATACCGACAACATAAAAAATTCCAGCCTGTTGTACTTCCACTAAAAACGCAGTGTCCTCACCCATCTTGGCGGTTACAGTTAGGGTCAGCACAACCTCGTGATTGCCGTCGTCGTCGACACGGGAGCTTTTGGTATTCAAGTCAACGTTGACGCTGGGCTGCCATGACTGCCTGAAGATGCTCGGAGTGGAGGGCGACTCAAAAGAGACGTCCTTGGTGTAAATGCGCTGCAGCGTAAATTGCTGCTGGTTTGCTTCATTGTTTGCTGCGGCTTGCTCTTCAGCCATGAGGTTACTCCTGCCTTTTTTTAAAAATTTATGTGTATTGATGCCTGGAAACTATATTTTTGGGTGCGCTCTACCCGCCCTGCACCCACTCAGATTGCAGCATTGGGCCCAAACGGCCAGCCCGCTCCAAAGCGTAGAGTTCATCGCAGCCGCCTATATGCTGATCACCGATCCAAATCTGGGGCACGCTGGTTCTTCCCGCCCTCCTCGCCATGTCTTCCCGAAGAGCGCGATCACCATCCACAGGAATCTCTTCAAAAGAAATGTTTTTACTGTTCAACAACCCTTTGGCTCTGATGCAGTAGGGGCACCAGCGGGTGGTGTAGACAACGACCTCAGCCATCACTTGCTTACGATCGGCAGCTTCAGTGCTGTCCACTCCATCATACCGCCCGTCATTTTTTGAGCGCGCTCAAAGCCTGCCTCTCGTAGCTGGCGGGTAGCGGGCCCCGCAGTCTGACCCATTTTACACACCACGATAATAGGTTTTTGCTTGTACTTTGTGAGCTCGTCCTGTCGCGTCGGCAGCTGCGCCAAAGGAATATGTACCGAGTCAGCGATATGGCCCTTCTTGTAATCACTGCCATCGCGTATGTCCAGAAAAACTCCCTCGTCACTGTTTACCAGACTGATAGCCTGCTGGGGTGTGGCGGCAGGGCCAGCCTTCCGACTTTCGTGCAGAAAAAGCATCACGAACGAGGCACCAAGTGCCAAAAACAGCACCCACTGCTCTATAAAAAACTCAATAAATAAATCCATTCGCTTGGCTATTCCGAGGCAAAGAGTGCTGTTGGGGCGGTTTACAGCGCGGTACCCAGCCAGAGGGTCTCGCGGCACGGCCTGTTGGTGAATTTCAGGTGCCGGAGTATAGCCGGTTGCTTGGCAGTGCTCCAGCGCCCCGAAACAGTGCACAAGAAGGTCCGCTACTGCGGTTACAATAGCGTACTCAGACCACCGGAGGGATTTATCGCCCCATGACGCAGGTAGCACCGAGACCCACTCTTCTCGTCATTTTAGATGGCTTTGGTTATCGGCCAGAGCGTGAGGACAATGCGATCGCTAACGCCAATACACCCCACTGGGACTCTCTTTGGAACCATGCCCCAAAGACCCTGATATCGGGCTCAGGACTCGACGTAGGACTGCCCGAGGGTCAGATGGGCAATAGTGAAGTGGGGCACATGAGCCTAGGCTCTGGTCGAATCATTTATCAGTCGATCACGCGAATCGACAAGGCCATTGAAGAGGGTCAGTTTGACAATAATGACGCTTATTGTGTCGCTGTTGACGCCGCCGTAGCGGGGGGCAACGCGGTACACCTCATGGGGCTACTGTCCCCCGGCGGTGTTCACAGTCACGAAAAACATCTTTTTGCGGCAATACAAATGGCCGCGCGGCGTGGCGCATCAAAAATTTTTCTCCATGGGTTCTTCGACGGCAGGGACACGCCGCCACGGAGCGCCGCGGAGTCATTAATCGCTGCCAAAAAGCTATTCGATGACTTGGGCGTTGGCCGAATTGCGACAGTGCAGGGCCGTTATTGGGCGATGGATCGCGACAAACGCTGGGATCGCATTGAAAAGGCATACCGCCTGCTTTGCCATGGCGAAGCCGAGCGCTCCGCGCCTTCTGCACTCGACGCGCTCAGGCTCGCCTATGAGAGCGACGAAAACGATGAGTTTATCGCCCCAACCACAATAGGAGAGCCGGCGACTTTCAGGGACGGTGACGCCGTGTTGTTCATGAATTTTAGGGCCGACCGTGCCCGTCAGCTGACAGAAGCCCTCGTAGCCCCCGAATTTGACCACTTCGATCGTGATCAAAGACCCGAGCTCAGATTCGTTTGCACCACGCAGTACAGCGCAGATTTCGACCTCCCAATAGCATTTCCACCGGATATTATTCGCGACAGCTTGGGTGAGGTCATTGCAAATCAGGGGCTGACACAGCTAAGAATCGCTGAAACCGAAAAATACGCCCACGTCACTTTCTTCTTCAGTGGCGGACAGGAAGCCTGCTTCGAAGGCGAGACTAGAGTCATGGTGCCATCACCTGACGTCGCTACTTACGAGCTCAAACCTGAGATGAGCGCTTATGAAGTCACCGACGAGATCGTCAAAGCCATCGAGAAAAAATCCCATGACCTGATCGTGGTCAATTACGCCAACGGCGACATGGTAGGGCATACGGGCGTGTATGCTGCGGCAGTCGAAGCAGTCGAAGCCCTTGATAAATGTATTGGCCGCCTTGTCAAAGCCGTCAACGACTTCGGTGGAGAAGCATTGATCACCGCTGACCATGGCAACTGTGAGCAGATGAATGACTATGACAGCGGTCAGGTTCACACCCAGCACACCATCTATCCGGTTCCACTGGTCTACATCGGAGAGCGAGCAGTTTCCCTAAAGCCGAGTGGTGGCGTTTTATCAGATGTCGCACCGACCTTATTAGCCATGATGGGGCTTGATCAACCTGCAGAGATGTCGGGCACCAATCTAATGACATTTTCTGAATAAGGTTGATGCGCGGTTGGTCCCCTGCCATCCGATTGCAAGCTCTGCATCCGGCGGCGCTTGCCACGCTGATCTTTTATGCCGCGGTGATCACCACGACCACCGTCGCCCAAGCGGGCAGGGAACAACAAACCCAGCAGGAAATTGAAGCCTTAAAAGAAAAAATAGCCTCGATTCAAGAAGGCATAGAGCGAAAGCGCACAGAGCGCGACGTAATGCAGACCCGGCTAAGAAATACCGAACTTGAGCTCGCCTCGCTTGATCAGTCCTTGGCTGACATTAAAATCACCATAGAGACGGAAGTTGATCAACTCCTTGCGCTCGATCAGGAGCGAAAATCCCTACGGTCATCCTCGGAAAAGGAGCAACAACACCTTTCCAATGAGATGCGCTCTATCTGGTTAATGAATCAGGGGGGTGGTCTAAGACTGCTCTTTGGAGATCAGGATCCAGACCAGTTGGCGCTCAATCTCGTCTACTTTGAGCGGTTGCTTGAGGCGCGTGAGGCATCCCTCGAACGTTTCGCTGAATTGATCAGAGCTGCGGATAAAAACCGGGAGGCCTTGAGTGCATCCCAAAAGCGACTTGCACAACAGCGCTCTCAACTGGAAGAACAACGGCAGCGGCAAACCTTGGTGCAATCAGAACGGAAGTCAGCCCTCTCCGACATTTTACGTAGCCTGAATCAAGACAACGGAGAGTTAAAAAAATTGCAAGCTGATGCCACGGCGTTAACAGCTCTACTCGAGGAGATCAGATCGGCACTGTCGGAATTGGATCTGGTAGCGCCCGTCAAGCCCTTCTCTAACGCTAAAGACTCCATGGTCTACCCCATCACGGGTAAACCGAGCAATCGCTACGGCGCCCGCCGCAACGCATCAGATATGCGTTGGCGTGGGTGGTTAATCCCCGCTGCAGAGGGCAGCGATGTCCAGGCTATTTACCACGGCCAGGTGGTCTACGCTGACTGGCTCCGCGGACAGGGTCTGCTGGTTATCATTGATCATGGAGACGGCTTCCTCAGTCTCTATGGTCACAACCGCAGCTTGCAGCGCTCCGTGGGCGACAAGGTCAATCCCGGGGAAATTATTGCCCAAGTCGGGACAACTGGCGGGCTGGATCGAGCCGCGCTCTATTTCGAGATTCGCGAAGCGGGCAACCCCGTCGACCCATCGGTTTGGTTGCATCCCTAGAAAGCACATCCTCCCGCGGCACTATTCGGTTACCATGACAGCCGATGTTATTTAGAGATCCAGCTATGATTCGTCTGCACCTCCTGTTGCTAACGCTTGTAACCAGTGTAATCGGGCCTGTTTTTGGTCAACCTGTGGAGCAACAGGAAGAACAACCTGCCATCAGCGAAGGTGCCGAGGCGAAGAGCAAATTGCCCCTTGAGCAATTGCAAACTTTCGCCGATGTCTTTTATCAGATCCGAGAGGGTTACGTTGAGGAAGTAGACGACAGCACCTTGTTTGAATACGCAGTCAAAGGCATGCTCGAGGGACTAGACCCTCACTCGGTCTACATGACCCGCGAGGCCTACTCGGACCTGCAAACTCAAACTGATGGCGAATTTTCGGGCCTTGGCATTGAGATCGGCAGGCGGGGAAGCTACATAGAAATCATTGCACCGATCGACGGTTCCCCGGCCGCAGAAGCCGGGCTTCAGTCGGGGGATGTGATCCTCAAACTGGACGATACCTCGGTAAAAGGCCTGTCAACCGACGAGGCAGTTGACCTAATGCGTGGCCCAGTCGGCTCTTCCATACTGCTCGAAATAGGCCGACCTGGCGAGGCAAAACCCTTTGAAGTCACAATCATCAGAGACAAGATCAAGATAGCGAGTGTCCGAAGTCGTTTGCTGGCCCCTCACTATGGTTATCTGCGTATTGCGCAGTTTGGAAGATCCACTGGGCAGGAAGCAGGTGAGGCAATTCAAAAGCTTGCCACTGACGGCCCCTTGAGAGGCCTGGTAATCGACCTCCGGAACAACCCTGGAGGAGTGCTGGAAGCCAGCGTGGCAGTGGCAGACCTGTTTCTGGACGAGGGTGAAGTGGTCTACACCAAAGGTCGTCACCCAAGTGCCGGCGACAGTTACAGTGCCACCAGCGGTGACGCCTTATCAGGCGCACCTATCGTCATACTCATCAACGGTGGTTCCGCCAGTGCTTCAGAAATCGTCGCCGGAGCGCTGCAGGACCGGCGGCGGGGCATTGTGATGGGTACGCGGAGCTTTGGAAAAGGCTCAGTGCAAACAGTCCTGCCAATATCTGAGAGCCGTGCCGTCAAGCTCACCACAGCGAGATACTTCACTCCTAATGGCCGTTCCATACAAGCCGAGGGGATTGTTCCTGACATCGTTGTGGAACGAGCACAAGTTACCAGCGTGGAAGGCCGACGGATAACCGAAGCGGACCTCCAGGGAAGCCTTACCGGAGACGGGGAGGCAAATCCACAGGACGAAGGTGCCGAGAGCGAAAGCCTCGCAAACCTTAGAGAAAATGATAATCAGCTCTATGAAGCATTCACCCTTCTCAAAGGATTCACGCTGCTAGCTGGCAGTGTGCCAGCTGCGCCAGCCTCAAGCCCCGCCGAGGTTGCCAGTAGGGAGTCAACCGACGACTGATGCCTCTCAATTGGCGAGATACTAAAACAGCCAGAGTTGGCTACCGGACTTCGATACCTTTGCCCTCGAGGTAGGCTTTTGCCTGCGGGATAGTGAACTCACCGAAGTGAAAAATACTAGCCGCGAGCACCGCGTCCGCGCCCCCTACAGAAATACCCTCCGCAAGATGCTCGAGGTTGCCCACACCCCCTGATGCAATTAGCGGAACATCAACCGCATCGGAAATGGCGCGAGTAATGACAAGCTCAAAGCCATCCCGGGTACCGTCGCGGTCCATGCTGGTAAGGAGGATTTCTCCAGCACCCAACTCGGTCATTTTTTGCGCCCAGGACACTGCCTCGATTCCGGTCGGCTTTCTTCCCCCGTGAGTAAAAAGCTCATATCGTGGCGGCTGCGCGTGTTCGCTGACTCGCTTTACATCCATTGCCACGACAATACATTGAGATCCGAATCGCTCCGCAGCCTCTTTAACCAGCTCCGGGTTGTGAATAGCCGCTGTATTGATACTGACTTTATCGGCTCCAGCATTGAGCAACGTTCTTATATCGCTCACTTCACGGACGCCGCCACCAACGGTCAGGGGTATAAATACCTCCCGCGCTATTTTCTCGACGGTACTAGCCGTGGTGTCACGGGCCTCATGACTTGCCGTGATATCGAGAAACGTGAGTTCATCGGCGCCCTCTTCGTTATAGCGGCGCGCGATTTCGACGGGATCACCGGCATCGCGAATTCCCACAAAATTAATGCCCTTGACGACCCTGCCCCGATCAACATCGAGGCAAGGAATGATCCGCTTCGCCAAGGGCATTAGTGACCAGCCACCAATTCATCGGCGATATGCTGGGCCGCGCCGAGGTCAAGAGTTCCCTCATAGATAGCTCGGCCCGTGATAGCCCCGATGATGCCCTCGCGAGTGTGCTCCGCCAGCGCCTTGATGTCCTCAAGATTTGTGATGCCGCCGGATGCAATGATGGGAATACTCGACGCCCGAGCCATCTCGCGGGTCGCTTCAACGTTGACCCCCTGCATCATGCCGTCCCGATCAATATCGGTGTAAACAATGGCACTCACACCGGCGGCCTCAAACTCTCTGGCAAGAGTAGGGGCTTCCATCTCCGACACCTCTGCCCATCCATCCGTGGCAACGCGACCCTGCTTGGCATCAATACCTACGACAATATGATCGGGGTACTCTTTGCAGGCGGACCTGACGAACTCGGGATCTTTGACTGCCGCTGTTCCAATAATCACCCAGCGCACCCCCCGCTTCAGGTAACGCTCGATTGTCTGCATGTCACGGATACCGCCGCCAATTTGGACGGGTAACTGGGGAACCGCGTCCACAATCGACTCAATTGCATCGCCATTGACGGGCTCACCCTCAAAAGCGCCATTCAAATCGACAAGGTGTAAGCGACGCGCGCCCTGACCTGCCCATTCAAGAGCCGTACCCGCCGGATCGTCTGAGAAGACCGTGCTGTCCACCATCAGACCCCGACGCAATCGCACGCACTGACCGTCTTTCAAATCAATCGCAGGAATAACTAACATGATCCATCCCAGTTCAGAAAATTGCGTAACAGCCGAAGTCCCGGGTCATGACTTTTTTCCGGGTGGAACTGGACAGCGAATAGATTGTCTTTGGCCATGGCAGCACACCCCCGCAACCCGTAATCGAAGGTCCCTGCTATTACTTCCTCCGCAGCCGGGCTGACCCAGTAACTGTGAACAAAATAGAACCTACAGCTGTCATCGATACCAGCCCACAAGGGATGCACCATGGCCTGCTTTACCTGACTCCAACCCATGTGAGGCACTTTCAAACGATGACCAGAGGAATCGGTGTGATCTCGCCCAAAAAAGCGCACGCTGCCGGGCACAATGCCAAGGGTTTCCACGCCTCCGTTTTCCTCGGAGGAATCCATCAGTGCTTGCATGCCAACACAAATTGCCAACACCGGCTTTCGACGGTCAGCCAAAGCGCTTCTCAGCAAATCATCACACCCCAAGCGCTTTATCTCCGTCATGCAGTCCCGGATCGCCCCAACCCCCGGGAACACCACCCGGTCCGCCGCGGCGATTGTCGATGGGTCATGGGTGACATCTACACGATCGGCTCCCACATGCTTCAATGCGCTGGCTACGGAATGAAGATTGCCCATGCCGTAGTCGATAACGGCAACGTGTGTAGTCACCGCCTCACAGCACCCCTTTGGTAGATGGCGTTACTCCCGCCATCGCCGGATCCTGTGCGAGAGCCATACGCAAAGCACGACCAAAAGCCTTGAAGACTGTCTCTGCCTGATGATGAGCGTTGTGTCCGCGCAGATTATCAACGTGCAAGGTCACCTGCGCATGATTGACGAAACCCTGAAAAAACTCGACAAATAGATCGACATCAAAGGTTCCTATCATCGCGCGCGTGAAAGCCACGTGCCACTCAAGGCCTGGTCGTCCTGAAAAATCAACCACCACTCTGGATAGCGCTTCATCAAGAGGGACATAGGCATGGCCGTAACGAACCAGACCCTTTTTGTCCCCCACCGCCTCGGCAAACGCCTGGCCAAGTGTGATGCCAATGTCCTCTACCGTGTGATGACCATCGATGTGCAAATCACCCTCGGCCACAATTTTAAGATCCATCATGCCATGACGGGCTATCTGGTCCAGCATGTGCTCCAGAAATGGGACCCCGGTTGAAAATTCAGCTTGTCCGGATCCATCGATACAGAGATCAACGCTGATCTTGGTCTCCAAGGTCTCACGACTGACGCTGGCGCGGCGTGCCTCGGTAGTTACACTCATCTTGGTCTCCTGAAACGGAATTGATGCCGGGGCTCAGAGTGATGAGTCCCAACACGCTACAATCGGACATTGTATCCAAGATCCAGTGACGGTTCATGCCAACTAATCAGCAACAGGTGTCTACAGCTCTCGACGCTGATTCCTTCAGTCAACGCCTGCTTGAATGGTTTGATCGGGAAGGAAGAAAGGACCTGCCGTGGCAAGAGAATCGGACGCCTTACCGGGTTTGGCTCTCTGAAGTCATGCTCCAGCAAACACAAGTCTCTACGGTTATTCCTTACTTCCAGCGCTTTACCGAGCGCTATCCGACAATAGACCAACTCGCCGAAGCGCAGGACGACGATGTGCTCCACCTGTGGACGGGCCTCGGCTACTACGCCAGGGCAAGAAACCTTTTGAAAACAGCACGCCTAATCCACACCGATCTATTGGGGCAGTTCCCTGCCAACGTTGACGACTTAACTGCTCTCCCGGGTATTGGCAGATCAACGGCTGGCGCCATCTTGAGTCTCTCGATGGGCAAGCGAGCGCCGATTCTGGACGGCAACGTAAAACGGGTTCTTTGTCGCCATTACAAAGTATTGGGGTGGCCCGATCGCAGCGAGACACTAAAACAGTTGTGGACTATCACTGATGAAGTAACCCCGGAGACGCGGGTGAGCGATTACACTCAGGGCATCATGGATTTAGGCGCCACCGTCTGTACACGCACATCTCCTGCCTGTGGCCGGTGTCCGCTCGAGGCATCCTGTCTGGCGTCCGCTGAAGGATTGCAGAGTCAGCTCCCCGAGAAAAAACCCAAGAAAAAGCTGCCTGTCCGCAATACCCAACTCGTGATTCCAAGACTCGCTAATGGACAAGTAAGATTATCCCGCCGTCCAGATCAGGGGGTCTGGGGTGGTCTCTGGAGCTTCACCGAGCTTCCGTCCGGCGCCGACCTAGATGAGTGGTGTATCGCAAACACTGGCATGCACCCGGTCGGCACCGAGTCAATGGAGCCCATTGAACACACCTTCAGCCACTTTCACCTGATCATGGCACCGGTGCTTCTTCATATAGACGATCCAAACCTCGGTATTGCTGATGTAGACTCTCACCGGTGGGTGGACCCCGCAGACCCCGACGAGCTGGGCCTACCTGCGCCCATTGTGCGCTTACTCAAGTTGCTGGCCGACCCAGCCTAGGCTGGCGACACGACCCTCGCTCAGCAGCCCTTTGTAAGCGCAGGCGTGACCGACCAAAGAGCCCGGAGATTAAAGATGACCAGAACCGTTTTTTGTCGCAAATATCAGCAGGAACTAGAGGGGCTTGATAGACCGCCGCTACCCGGTGCGAAAGGTCAGGACCTGTTCGAAACGGTTTCAAAAAAGGCATGGGCAGAATGGCAGGCTGAACAAACCATGCTTATCAACGAAAAGCACCTCAGCCTGATGGATCCTGACGCACGAAAATACCTGCAGGGTGAAATGGACAAGTTTCTCTCGGGGGAAGAGCACGAGCGAGCTGAGGGGTTTATTCCGCCGACTAGCTGACCACCGTCAACAAAAACCCCGTGCTACTGCTTTTTACGTGGCCATCCCAAGCAAACCTGGAATATGCGAAAATCACGGTGCCTTTTAAATCTGGCCCGCTAAATCCGGCCCGGTCAACCATAACGTACATATGTAGCCGTCAACTGACGCCACGTTTAATGTCCAACACTTAAGGAAACCATGCGAAGCCTGTCTTGGATTATCACTTTCACCGTGTGCGCTGTGGTAGCTGGCTTGCTTGGAGGTATCAAGTACTTCCAGGTCTCTGCCGCCATGGCGATGGCAGCTGAGTTTCCGCCCCCCTATTCAGTAGTCGCCACGACAGAGGTTGTGGAGACCCAGTGGACGCCTGTGCGGCGCCTGACAGGAACGGTGCGCGCGCCGAACTTTATCAATATCACCGCTGAGGCCACCGGCAAAATCGTTGCACTGCCCATCGCGGCCGGCGAAATCGCGGACAAGGGCGAAATATTGCTCCAACTTTTCGACGAAGACCTGAAAGCACAGCGGGTAGCCTTGGAGGCAGATCTAAATCTCGTGCTTACCCAGCTTGAGCGAGTGGAATCTTTGATGGAACGCTCGCTGGCCTCTCAGGATCAGTTAGATACGCTGGTGGCGCGGCACCAGAGTCTCCGCGCGCAGATTGCCGCCGTCGATGCACAACTGTCGAGACAAACTATCTACGCTCCCTTTGAGGGTCGGCTGGGGATATATGACCAATCCGTTGGGGATCTCATGCAGTCCGGTGAAACGCTCACCACGTTTACCGGAGTGGGCGCCACACGCTGGGTGGATTTCAAGATACCTCAAGGGGTTGCCCGTGTGGCCCTAGGGGACAGGGTTGAGCTGTTTTCTATCGACAAGGAGCCGCTAGGCGAAGCAACTATCATCGCCGTTGCCGATGCCTTGAGTACCGGTCTTCGTGCTTACCAGGTCCGAGCGTCCCTTGAAGCGGCCTCCCTGCGTCATGGTGAACTAGTTCTTGTCGAGGTTCAAACAAGTCGCCCGAGAATGGCTTTTGAACTTCCCGGGCACGCTGTCCGCTGGGATTTAGAAGGGCCTCATGTGTTTGTGCTGAACAAAGCCGAAGAAGGCGCCTACGTCCCCTTCAGAGCCGAGCGGCGCAAGATTGCGGTGCTTGGTGACTTTGGGGGCACCGTGCTTGCCGATGGTGACCTCGTGCCTGGGGAGATGATTGCCACTGACGGCGCGTTCAAATTGAGCGACGGCAGTCTTGCCAAGCTGACTGAAGAGCACTCTCGCGGATGACATCTCAGGTAAATAAACGCCCTCGTTGGAATGATATTTTTGTCCGCCGTCCAGTGGTCTCTACCGTGCTGTCGCTTGCGCTGTTGCTTTTGGGCTTACGTGCAGCCATAAATCTACCGGTCATTATGTTCCCGGTGATTGAGAGCTCTTCGCTGGAGATTACTACCGTGTACCCCGGCGCCAGCGCTGAGACTGTAAGGGGGTTCGTCGCCGAACCCATCGAGCGAGTTGCCTCATCGGTGCCGGGTGTGGATTATGTAGAGTCAATAACCACCAGTGGCAGTAGCCTGATCAAAGTATGGCTAGAGCTGAACGAAGACAGTACCGATGCGCTCGCCGAGCTCAACACCCGCCTAAGCCAGATTCGCTTCGAATTGCCCGATGGTGCTGAGGACCCGTCAATCGACGTTGTTCGAGCAGACAGCCCCTATGCGAGCTTTTACCTGGCGCTAAGCATCCCTGACGGGGAAACTCGCCAGAGTGTCACTGATTTGATGCAGCGAGATATCCTACCCAGACTGACATCCCTACCAAATGTTCAGGACGCTATGAACTCGGGTATACGCCCAGCTATGCGTATCTGGCTCGACACCACAAGGATGGCGGCGCTGGGGGTAAGTGCAAGCGACATTCAACAAGCACTTCGACAAAATAACGTAAGCAGCACTTTTGGCCGGGCAAAAAATGCGTCACAGCAGATCGATCTTGTGGCAAACACGGAAGCAAAAACACCGGAGGACTTTGCTAGCATCATCATCAAATCCCAAAGCGATGTCGATATCCGTTTGAGCGATGTGGCACTGGTAGAGGCAGGCTCTGAAGAAGTTAACCAACTCACTCGGTACAGTCTGTTTGATGTGGTATTCATGGGCATTTATCCCGCGCCCGGCGCCAATGAGATTGAGGTAGCAAATGATCTTTATGCCGAGGTCGACGCCATTAACGAAACTCTCGATCCTGCTTATAATTTCTTTATCGGTTACGACGTCACGCTTTACATGCGTGACGCTCTGAGAGAAATCGCCATTACCCTAGCGGAAACCATCTTGCTGGTTGGTTTTGTCGTTGTGGCTCTGATGGGATCGATGCGAACCGCTCTGGTGCCTCTTCTGACCATCCCCATTTCAATTCTGGGCGCGATCGGCGCCATGTCGATGATGGGCTTTTCTCTCAACCTTCTAACAGTACTAGCGATTGTTTTGTCGGTGGGGTTAGTGGTCGATGACGCGATTGTAGTGGTAGAGAATGTCGCCAAGAATCTTCGGAATGGAATGAGCAGACGGGAGGCGGCTCTCGCCTCGTCAAGACGACTACTCTCCCCCATCATCGCTATGACGATAACCCTCGCGGTGGTCTATGCGCCAATCGGACTGCTAAGTGGTCTTGCTGGATTTTTGTTCAAAGAGTTTGCCTTTACCTTGGCGATCGCAGTTCTGATATCGGGACTTGTGGCTATCACCCTCTCACCGATCATGAGTGCATGGGTTTGCCCCGATAAAGGACACGAAACCAAAGCAACCCGCTGGGTTAACAAGCGTTTTGATCAAACCTCCCGCGCCTACGCGCGAGTCGTGGAAAAATCGATCAACTATCGCTGGCAGCTTATTGCCGCCGGACTTTTCTTTAGCATGCTCACAGTACCTCTTTACCTGTTTTCTCTGAAGGAACTAGCCCCTATCGAGGATCAGTCTGACATTACCGTCATCGCTGATGCCTCTCCCGAAGCAGCGATCGAAGAGACGTATGAAGGCATGAAGAAAGTGGTAACCACCCTCGCCGGATTTGAAGGGGCGACCGAGATTTGGCATGTGATGACGCCTTCGGCTTCCTACGGCGGGCAGGGTTTTGTGGAACCCGATAAACGAAGCCGCTCGGTGCAGGAAATGCTGTTTGATATCTACGGGGCGCTAAAGGAAATTGCCTTACTCAACGTGTTCCCGGTGGCCGCCTCCGATCTACCTTCCGCAGGCCAATTTGATGTTGAAGTGGTCATCACCAGTGCGGATGACGCGGCAACCATGCTCCCCTATGCTAAAAAGCTGGTGAGAGCGGCAGAAGAGTCTGGCTTGTTCCTCTTTGCCGATACCGACCTTCGAGTTGATCTTGCGCAGGTCAAAATAAATCTCGACAAGCAACAACTGGCGGATCTTGGCATGTCGGTTAGCGACGTTTCGAGTCAGATTGGTCTGTTAAATTCCGAAGGCTATGTGACTCGGTACGACGATCGAGGAAGGGCGTACCGGGTCATACCTCGCGTCATGCCAAACGAAACAAGCTCACCAGACGCTATTCTTGATCTGCCTGTAGTAACTCCAGACGGAGAACTCATCCCACTTGGCGCCGTTGCCGACCTTGAGCGCATCACAGCACCCCGGGCCCTCACCCGCTTTCAGCAAAAAAATGCGTTCAAAATTTTTGGCGGTGTCGTTCCAGGCACAACCAAAGAGCAGGGCCTGGCCTTTATCGAGCAAACCGCTGCTGAACTGCTGCCGAAGAACTATGTTATCGACTACACAGGGGAGTCCCGGGAAATTCGCAGCGAGGGCAATACCATGCTGGGAGTACTTGGCATTGCCATGATCCTGGTGTTTTTTGTTTTGGCAGTTCAGTTCAATAGCTTCAGGGATCCATTCATCATCCTGCTGGGATCCATACCCCTCGCTCTCTTCGCAGCCCTTGCTATCACCTTCATGGATTTAACGACGATCAACATTTACTCCCAGGTGGGCCTCATCACGCTGGCCGGTTTGGTAGCGAAAAACGCCATATTGATTGTGGAGTTTGCCAATCAGGCGCAGCGTGATGGTCTGGATAAGCTCTCCGCTATCAGGGAAGCATCCATGAGTCGGTTGCGCCCGGTATTAATGACCACGGGCGCCACCGTGCTGGGCCATTTCCCACTGGTATTAGTCACTGGAGCAGGCGCTGAGGCGCGCAATAGTATCGGCGTCATTCTGGTTGTAGGAATGCTGATCGGCACCTTCTTTACCTTGGTTCTATTACCGGCCATTTACGCAGTGCTCGCCTCAGATCACACAGACGACGAGATGCCGGACCTTGATGGCGCATTGAGTGAGCCGGTGACTGCCTAATTAGCGGTGAGCGCTGCTTGACCTTGAGCAGTGGCAAAGGTTTAATACGCGGCCTTTGAGGGAGCGCAAGGCCCCTGACCAAAGAAAGACCACGCCCAGGTAGCTCAGTCGGTAGAGCAGGGGATTGAAAATCCCCGTGTCGGCGGTTCGATTCCGTCCCTGGGCACCATCATCAAGAGCCCCGCAAATGCGGGGCTTTTTGGTGATGGAGTAAAGGGATTGGATGAGGGCCGTCGAATGCGGTTCGATAAAATGAGACCACAGGAGCATTTTGGACGCCAGAGCGCAGCAGCGGCGCCCCATCGAGGAGAGCGCAGCGAAGGCAGCGCTGCTCGAATCATTCCGTCCCTGGGCACCATCCCGTTTAATCTCATGCGAAGGCCCAGCGAGAATAAATGACCGGCCCCCGCTACATGCTCCTGAGTGCGGCATCCTTCGCCCTGATGGGGTGTTTGGTGAAGTTGGCGGGTAACTGGCAGATCCCGCTTCTACAAATTATCTTTGTGCGCGCCATCATATCGGTCGTTTTGTCCCTTGGGGATATCGCACGGGCCCAGGTTCACCCCCTGGGACAGCGACGCGGACTACTATTTGCTCGCGGACTGGCAGGATTTGTTGCACTCACCGGCGTTTTCTATGCAATCTTGCATCTACCTTACGCACAGGCCACGGTTCTCCAATACCTTCATCCAGTATTCACCGCAGTGCTCGCACTCTGGTTTCTGGCGGAGAGGCCAACCAGCGCCACTCTGGCTTGCATCGTGCTTAGCCTGATTGGTCTTGGCTGGATGGTATTCCCTTATTTTCATAATACAGAGGCAACCGGCATTCCTGTTTTGGCCCTTGCCGCTGGGTTGGGGGGCGCCCTTGGCAGCGGCATCGCCTATACCCTCGTCAGGAAGCTAGTGACCACGGAACACCCATCGGTGATCGTGTTGTACTTCCCGATGGTATGCATCCCGGGCACGCTGATAGTGGGTTTTGGCGACTTTGTGTGGCTGAGCCCCGAGGCATGGTTGGCTTTGCTTGGTGTGGGGGTATTTACCCAGCTTGGCCAGCTCTCACTCACTCGGGCGATGCAGTTCGATTCAGCAAGCAAAACTACTAGCCTGAGTTATCTACAAATCGTATTCGCAGCCTGCTTGGGGTGGGGGTTTTTTGGGGAAATCCCCACCGCCGAAACCCTCATCGGTGCCGGGCTGATTTTATCGGGCGCCTTCATAAGTGCCTGGATGCAGGACTCCCAACCGGGCAAATTGACGAGGTAGAGACCTGATCCGAATGGGGCGCCCCTGAAAGCAAGCTGACCCCCCGGGCTCGAGGCGCAGTCAGCTTGATCCGAAATTCGTTCCCGGGTGGGCTAATTGAGCCCAACCACCGTAAAACCCACACATATCTACAGGTTAAACGGGACCTAAACACCTTTACAACGGTAAGGCCCTCGTCGGCCATCTACAATAATCTGGCAGGTGAGGTGACGCAGCATGAAAGCACTGGTCAAAAAATACGCCGAGGAAGGGCTGTGGCTCGATGATGTAGCCGAGCCCGAAGTTGGCGGCAATGATGTGCTCATCAAAGTCCACAAAACAGCGATCTGTGGCACAGATGTCCATATCTATAATTGGGACGACTGGGCCCAAAAAACCATACCTGTCCCCATGACAAGTGGTCATGAGTTTGCCGGGGAGATTGTTGAAATAGGCAGCAATGTCACAGGACTACAGATTGGTGACATCGTCTCCGGTGAGGGCCACGTGGTTTGTGGCCGCTGCAGGAACTGCCTGGCCGGCCGTTTGCACCTTTGCCCTAATACCCTGGGGGTGGGGGTAAACCGAGATGGCGCCTTCGCCGAATATATTGCCATCCCTGCTACCAATGTATTCCGACCCAATATTTATATCCCCACGGACCTGCTCAGTATTTTTGATCCCTACGGCAATGCAGTTCACACCGCCCTCTCGTTCAATATGGTGGGTGAAGACGTGATCATCACGGGAGCTGGGCCTATTGGGATCATGGCGGCCATGGTGGCGGGCCACTGCGGAGCCCGCAACGTCATTCTGACCGACGTCAACGAGTACCGACTCGATTTGGCCAAGAGAATCGTGCCCCGCGTCCAGCCCATTAACGTGGCGAAGCAACAGATCACCCGTGAATATATGGAAAGTCTGGGTATTCTCGAGGGCTTTGATGTCTGCCTTGAAATGTCTGGCTCACCCGTTGCCTTCCGGGACGTGCTCAGCAAAATGATCAATGGAGGTAGCATCGCCATGCTCGGCCTGATGCCCGATGATACAGGCATTGCCTGGACCGATGTCGTGTTCAAGGGCCTCAACATTAAAGGTATTTATGGCCGAGAGATGTACGAGACCTGGTACAAAATGGTGATGATGGTACAGAGCGGCTTGCCGGTGGAGCGCATCATCACGCACCGTTTTCATTACACCGATTTTCAGGAAGGCTTTGACATCATGCGTTCAGGCCAGTCCGGGAAAGTTATTCTCAATTGGAAAGACTGACATGAGTTATCGAAGCGCCAAAGCCTCCTTCGCGGCCGACATCGAGGAAATCAAGGCTGCAGGCCTCTGGAAAACCGAGCGGGTTATTGATTCAGAGCAAAAAAATGACATCCGCCTGGAAGGCGGAGTAAACGTGGTCAACATGTGCGCCAACAACTATCTCGGGTTGGCCAATCACCCGGAGGTCATGGCGGCAGCCAGTCAAAGCCTTGAACAATGGGGATTCGGGGCAGCATCTGTTCGCTTCATATGCGGCACACAAGGTATTCATAAAACGCTGGAACAGCGGGTCAGTGGGTTTTTATCAACGGAAGACACCATCCTCTACGCCGCTTGCTTTGATGCGAACGCCGGCCTGTTTGAAACTATTTTGGGTACTGAGGATGCCGTCGTTTCCGACGAACTGAACCATGCATCAATTATTGATGGTATCCGTCTTTGCAAGGCGGCGAGGTATCGCTTCAAAAATAACGACATGGCGGATCTTGAAACCCAATTGAAGGCTGCCAAGGACGCCGGTGCCAGGCGGATCTTAATCACGACCGATGGCGTCTTCTCCATGGATGGTACCGTCGCGCAGCTCGATAAAATTTGTGACCTGGCAGACAAATATGACGCCCTGGTCCACCACGATGATTGTCACGCCACCGGGTTTATGGGGAGTAATGGCCGCGGTGTCCACGAACACTGCAACGTGATGGACCGTGTGGATATCATCACCGGCACCTTTGGCAAGGCGCTGGGGGGTGGCTCGGGAGGATTTACCTCTGGTAGGCAGGAGATCATCGATATTCTTCGTCAGCGCTCCCGGCCCTACCTGTTTTCCAACACGCTTGCGCCCTCAATTTGTGCTGCATCATTAAAAGTGCTCGATATGCTTGAGGCCTCAACCGCGCTGAGGGATAAGCTCCACGAGAACACCGCGTATTTTCGCGCTAAAATGCAAGTCGCCGGGTTTTCTATCCCTGAAGGCAGCCACCCCATTGTGCCTGTCATGCTCGGTGACGCTGTACTGGCACAAACCATGTCGGCAAGACTGCTTGAGCTGGGCATTTTTGCGATTGGTTTCTTCTACCCGGTTGTGCCCCAAGGGAAAGCTCGTATTCGGGTCCAGATCTCTGCCGGTCACACATTGGACGATTTAGACAGGGCCGTATCCGCGTTCACCCAAGCCCACGGAGAACTCACCTGAACCAAGTTGTTGGTCGTGGCTCTCCTTGAGAAATTACGTGAAGGCGTCACCAAAATATCCTGCTTAGAAGACCGCCATAGGGAACCAGCCGTCCCCGGTCACATCTCGTTTTCGAGCGGCAGAATCCTGAGTACCGACCACAGGAACCGCTGCCACCAGCGGGTGTCTGGTTCCTTGTCAAGCTGAACAGGCGTGCCGTCTACTTCTCCTGACCAGACCGGTTTTCCCTTCTCGTTCAGCGTAACGCGCCAAGCGGCTGTCGGTGTGAAATCTCTTGCCATTTCCTCAAGCACCTCGGCTGCTATCGCGTCGCTAAACACCAACAAGGCTATCTCGGTATTCCACACCCTCGACCGCGGATCCATGTTATAGGAGCCGATCACGCTAACCTCTTGGTCAATCACCATCGCCTTGGTATGTAGTCCGGCTCTTGCGAGCTCTTGATTGCGGCTGAGATAGTCGCTCAAGTCACCGGTAGCGCGCAGCTCGTACAGCTCTACCCCCGCGCTGATAAGTGGTGCGCGATAGGGCATGTAGTAAGCGTGCACAGTGCCGTGATTGTTTGATGCGGCAGAGTTAGTCAAAATTTTAAGCCTGACCCCCCGCTCGGCGAAGGCAGTCAGGGTTCCCATTGTGGGCCCATTGGGTATCAAGTAAGCGGTTTGAATGGTCACCTCTCGATCAGCTCTCAAACGAGGATCGCTGGCGAAAACGGCAAAGGCGGTTTCGGGATTCTCGGCGCTCCGATCGGGCCGATCGACCAATACCTGCGCCTCGGTCCATGTTAACTCGTCAGCCACTCGCTCCGTCCAGTCAGAAGCTGTCAGCAACGTCACCCCCGACCGCTCGAGCGAAGCCGTCAGCTCACGTGCAGCGTCTCGGAGGGGAGCTCGCTCGACAAGACGCTCTGACAGATCCGTGTTGGGGTAAAGGGTATCGATCGGCACAGCCAGCGTAGCGTTCCAGAACAAATCAAACGCCTCCCCTGCTTCTCGCGCGCCATCCCCCGTGACCAGAACGTCAAGGTCTTGAAAGTTAAAGCTGCTGTCCAACCCAAAGTATTCGTCTCCTATATTTCGTCCACCCAACACGGCGGCTTGGCCGTCTGCCAAAAAAATTTTGTTGTGCATCCGATTGTTAAATTGGGCTTTGCGTAAGGCATAGTTGGCTGTTTTCGCAGCCCCCCGATTACCCATAGGATTGAACAGTCGAACCTGAATGTTGGGGTGGCTATCCAGAGTCTGATAAACCTCATCGCGACCTGAATGATAGATGTCATCGAGAAGCAGTCTGACCCTGACACCTCGATCTGCAGCCCGTAAAAATGCTTCTGTCAGTGCAATACCCACCGTATCGGATTGCCAGAGGTAATACTGCAGATCAAGACTGCTGATCGCCGCATCAACCAGCTGCAATCGTGTCAACAGTGCTTCGAAGGGGTCCGCCAACAGCATAACCCCAGAGCTCGGCATTGCCTCTGGCGGTAGCATCTTGTGCAAGGATGATGGCTTTTGCGCCACATCAGACACATAACTCTCGGATTTGTCCGTGACCACCGGAGCGCCTGCACACCCCGCGAGGATGATCAGGAACGCCGGCAGGACTCGCCTCAAAAGAAGGTGAGTGCCTGCTCTTTTTTGCCTTGTAGAGGCCGGGGCTTCAGCGTCCACTTTACTCATCGGCACGCTCTCAGGTGATTGTGCTGCAAAGATTACCGTAATCCTTTTCGCCGTCCTATCCGTAATCTAGGAGGTATAGGAAAGTTCCTGCAAACAACACGGATGTTGGTATGACAACTGATCATGGCAAGCGACGACGCTCGTATTAATCTCCCCGAACTGCGCAAGCAACTGTGGGCCCTGCTGGCCCCGGAGTCGAGCTTTCTTTGGGTGATCATTATTTATGGTGGCGCGATCAGCGTAATGACGCTGGCGGTCCCAATAGCAGTGCAGACACTGATCAATAGCATTGCCAACATCGGATCCCTGCGAGCCGTATATTCGCTGGCACTGGCACTGCTCCTAATCCTGCTCAGCTATGGCGCCCTGAGCGCTCTCCGGATCTGGATGGTCGAACTCTACAGACGACGAGTATTTGCCCGGCTCTCTGCAGAGATAAGTTATAGCGTTGTCAGGGCGCCTCATTGGGTATTCGAAGGCCGCCGAAATATGGGTATGACTCACCGCTATTTCGACATCATGATTTTTCAGAAAAACGTCCCCAGGCTATTCGCCGATGGCTTCGCGCTCATTTTGCAGACAGCGGTGGGCTTCACTTTAGTGTCTTTCTACCACCCCTGGCTCTTTCTTTTTAATGCGCTGACGCTGTTTGTCGTGTTTTTAATTTGGAAGATTTGGTCATCCGGCGCGCGCAAGGCTGCGGTAGAACTATCGAAAAGCAAATACGCAATGGCTCGCTGGCTGTCCGATATGGAAGTCGCCCATGATTTCTTTAAATCAAAACGACATCTGAGTCTGGCAGCAGATAAAACCAACGGCTTGGCCACCACCTATCTGGATAAGCATAAGAAGCTATTCAGCCATACATTTAGCCAAACGATAAGCTTTTTAGTGCTGTACGCGGTAGGTAGTGCAGCGCTTCTCGCTCTCGGAGGCTGGCTGGTGACCTTGGGCGAGCTTTCTATCGGTCAGTTAGTCGCCGCAGAACTCGTGATGGCCGCAATTTTTCTCGGTCTGTCGAGGTTTTCAAGTTATTTAAAATACTATTACGAACTCTATGGCGCTGCGGACAAGCTCACCGAGGTGCTATCGCTCCCTGAGGAAAATCCCAAAGGCACCGAACGAGCCGCCGGGTCTGCAAGCCTGACCTTTATCAACACGACAATCAGCAGAGCGAAGCGCTACTGCCATCTGGATTGGTCGATACCCTCTGCCGCCAAGGTTTGCGTCCAAACTGACGAAGCGTGGATACAGCCAGCGATATTGTCAGTGCTGCGTGCTCACCGACCGGTAAACCGAGGCCGCATAACCCTCGGCGGTATAAATCTCGAAGATCTGGACCTGCTCGAACTCCGGCAGTCGATACAGGGGGTAGATCGCTCACTAATTCTTGAATGTTCTATCAGAGAATTTCTCCTACTTCACCATGACCAAAGCAATACCGAAACAATCATCAACGCTCTCGAGCAGGTGTACCTGTGGCCTCTTATTGAGTCCCTTCCTGATGGCCTTGATACACGACTCTCTGCAACGGGCGCACCGCTTCAGGGCGCCGAGATGCTGCTGTTAAAGCTGGCGGGTGCAATACTGGCCCAACCCTCCGTGTTAGTCCTGAACCAGCTATTTGATCAGCTGCTGCCAATCGTGCGCGATAACGTGCTTGAGATGCTCTCGAAGCAATCTTTCACGGTGCTTTATTTCACGAGCCAACCTGCGCATCCCGCGTTTACCCAACACAAGCTGCTCACTGCAACAGCGGAGTCTGGCAATGAGTGATTTACGCGAGCGCTACCTCGGCCAAATCAAAGCCCTTGAATCGGTGTCTTTACCCAAGTGGCACTGGGTTACCAGCCGCCTGTTGATTGGCGCTATTTGCCTGATCATGGCGCTACTGTGGTTTATTCCCTGGACACAGACCGCCTTTGGCGATGGCCAGGTTGACACTCCGTTCCCGTCCGAGCGAATCCAATCCATCTCAGCACTGGTTCCGGGACAAATCCGAACCTGGCATGTCACTGAGGGGCAGGTCATCCGATCGGGCGATCCAATTGTCACTCTGGTGGACAGCGACCCTGAGCTGATTCAGCGGCTTGAGAGCCAACTCGCTGCAGCCAATCAGCAACGCATTGCCATGGAACAGGCAATCGCCACTGAAACCACAAATTTAGACAGGCAGCAGCGGCTTCGTGATCAGGGCTTGAAGTCCCAGCGGGACCTGGAGCTGGTACAGCTAGAAATTCAAAAACTAAGTGCAGAAGCCGCCAAGATCGACGCGGAGATCAGTCGGCTGCAGGTCGAGACCGCAAGGCAGTCTCTACAGACTAAAGTGGCACCCAGTGACGGCACGATTCTGCGCCTGAAATCATCAGGTAATGCGACCTATGTAAACGCTGGCGACGTACTGGCCTCCTTCATTCCCAACGTCACGGCACGGACAGTTGTCCTCTCGGTATCCGGTCTCGACGCGCCGCTTGTTTACCCGGGCAGGCAAGTCAGGCTCCAGTTTGAAGGCTGGCCAGTCTTCCAGTTCAGCGGCTGGCCAGAAAATGGAATTGGTACTTTTGGCGGTATCGTCGATTTTATCGAACCAGTGGCAGATGCAACTGGACGATTCAATGTTTGGGTTCGCCCGGATCCAGAAGATCAGGCTTGGCCTGATACCCAGTACGCGCGACTCGGTAGCCGGGTTAAGGGCTGGATACTCCTGGAGGAAGTACGCCTCGGATATGAGCTGTGGCGACAACTCAACAACTTCCCCCCACAGCAGAAGCCTTCGGATAAACAATGAAGCCCGCATGCATCTTTTTTCTGGCGGCTATTTGCATTCACGCTACCGGATCAGAGCTAGCGCCCACCGTAGACCAGCTTGTTTCCTCTATTTCGACACAACATCCTGAGGCACTGGCCGCCCAGTCGAGAACAGAGCAGGCGGACGGGCGCCGCTCCGTAGCAGATGCCGCATTTGATTTGCGAGTTGCTCAAACCACCGATATCCGCTCCTCGGGCTACTATGATGGTAGGGTCGCTGATCAGCGGATGGTGCAACCGCTAAAAGCGTTCAACGCTGAGGTGTTTGGCGCATACCGTATTTCTGACGGATCTTTCCCGGTCTACGAGCAGGAATATCAAACCCTCGATGACGGCGAAGTCAGTCTTGGGGTTAAAGTTTCTCTGCTGCAAAATCGTGATACCGATCCCAGACGGCTCGAGCTTGAAAATTCCGCCTGGTACTACCAAGAGGCTGCATCAAACCAGCTACTGGACGTGAATAAACTGGTGTATCGCGGGGTGAGCACATGGCTTGACTGGTATCAAAGCACTTTGAAGCGAACGGTTGTGGCGGAATTGCTGGCGTTAACCGAAAGCCGGCTTGAAGCCATCCAGCAACGGGTAGATAGCGGTGACCTTGCTTCTATAACCCTCACGGAGTTTCGTACCACTTTATTGCAGCGAAAGGTGCTGCTACAGGAAGCAGATCGGGTCGAAGCGCAGGCCAGAGATCGCCTTGCTTATTTTATGGTGCAAAACGATACCGATGTGCAGTACGCCCCGGGGGTGCTTAAGGTGCCACCAGATATCGGCTGGCCCTATGCCATTACACCGAGCGAGGGCGCCGCCGCCTGGTCCGAACAGATCAACGAGCATCCGGGATTACGGGCTCTGAAGGCGAAGGCCCAGCAGCTTGAGATAGATCAGCGACTTGCTAGGAATGAGTTGTTGCCCGAACTTGATCTCGAAATGAAGGTCGCTCAGGATTTTGGATCAGGGCCTGATTCTCTCGATGGCACCGATTCGGTCGTTGCCTTATCTTTTGAAGTACCGATAGGCGTGCGTGCGGCGAAAGCGAGGGCGGCAATCGCGGCGGCCGCAACCCGTGAGGTTGATTACCAATATCAGGTTGCCTCGGCGCAAATCTACCGGGACCTGGAGGTGTCTCTAACCGCCCTGAGGTTTAATCAGAAAATCTTGGCAACAAGCCGGAATCAGGAGTCTCTGGCCCTTCAGCTGCTCGCTCAGGAACGAATTCGTTTTAACGAGGGGGAGTCCGACCAATTTATTCTCATCAGCCGAGAAAAGTCGGCGCTTGAGGCACAGATCAAAACAATTGACGCAACCATCGATAAACTGCGCAACGAACTTCTTATCCATGCGACTCTTGCCAAGCTGACTGCTTGAGTCGCGGCCTAAGTCCCGCTGTTGTCTCCGATAAACTCAAACCGTGGCATGCTCGAACCATCGACCTCTACCTGCTCAGTGAACATAGCAAGAGGCCTGACCCACCACTCCCTGTCGCCATATTGCGGCTGGTATACCACCAGAAGCTCTTCGGTCTCTGAATGACGAGCCACGCCCATGACGACGTACTCGCCGCCCTTGTAATGGCGATATCTACCGGGAGCTATCATATTTACTCCTCAAGACCGCCAAAAGCCGTAAGAAGCTCTGGCCATAGCTCCGCAAGCGTTTCGGACATCAGCAAGAAGTCGGCGTCTCTCTTGGCGAGAATGTCTTCTTTTAACTCCGCGTGAGCATCGACGAGCTGATCTGCGAAACGCAGCCGCCGAAGAACCAGATCCGAGCCCAACACAAAACTCAGCCTGCCCTGCCACTCCAGTCCAATTCGCTCCACCTGTTTCCCCGACTCAATGTGCGCACGCACTTCATCGCACTCAATCATCATGCTCCTGAGTCGCACAACGCCTCCCTCCTCACCCGGCTCTGCCAGATCGGCCTCGGTGCCAAATTCAAATCCTGCAGGCAGGTCGTTGTGGAGCAGCCAATCACTCATGATCAAGGCAGGGTTTTTGCGGGTTATTGGCAACACAGCGGGGAGACCCCCTATTGCCTCCCTGAGAAAAGATAGAAGTTCCTCTCCCTTGGCGGCACTGGCGTTGTTTACCCATAGCCAGCCTTCCCGCTCAGAGATCAGCGCTTCTATGCTGTGGGTTCGGGTGAAAGCACGAGGCAGAAGATCCTGAGTTACCTCATCGGTGATCTGTAACTTTTCCTTGCGATAAACCTTTCTCGACTCCGCGACCTGAATCTGGTTAATGCGATTAGCAACCTCCTCACGCACCACCGTTGTTGGCAGGAGTCGATCCTCGCGCCCGAGCCTTACCATCCAATAATCCCCCGCGGCGTGCACAAGGGCCTCGGCGGTATCCGCAAGCGCGGGCACCCAGCCCGTGCTTTGAGGTTGGGCGGGCCGGCAGGGGACAAAAGGCCTGGCAGAAAGCCGCTGAGCAAGGGAGTCTGCATCGAGACCCAGTCGATCTGAAATTCGGTAGGGGCGGAAGTTTTTAAACCACATGATGAATACTCTCGATTGCCAGCATCGAAACACCCGCTCAGCTCACTGCTTTCAACACATCCAGCTAGCAACCATGGGTTCTCAGCGACAACATAGAATCGATGGCGTTGCGAGGGTTGGCGAGTGTACCCCGCCCCCAACCAAAAGGGGGAATTTTGAAGCGCGATATGAAAAAAAACGTACACTAAAGCCTGACCTTTCAGGAGTGACGCCATGCAATTTCTCCACACCATGATTCGTGCTGCCAATCTGGCTGACACCCTCTCCTTCTTTTGTGACCACTTAGGGCTGGTGGAAGTAAATCGTTATGACAGTGAACAAGGGCGCTTCACCCTGGTATTTCTGTCAGCCCCTGATGATCTGGCTCGAGCGGCTGAAGATCAGGCGCCGCTGGTAGAAATCACCCACAACTGGGAACCAGAGGAATACGAGGGCGGACGCAACTTTGGCCATCTGGCCTACCGGGTGGAGAATATTTATGACCTGTGCGATCGCCTCATGAAGGCCGGGGTGACCATCAACCGACCGCCCAGGGATGGAAGAATGGCCTTTGTGCGTTCACCCGATGGAATCTCGGTGGAATTACTTCAGGCTGGAGAAGCTCTCGAGGCCCGTGAACCCTGGCTGTCCATGGAGAATGTCGGCATCTGGTAGATCATATTCGAACGCCGCAACTCTACCCTTGATCGGCAGCGAGAAAACTGAGCATCCAACGGGCTACCCGCGCACCCTGGTGCTCTTCTGACTCCAGAGATGCCAAGCCAGCAACAACCTGCCGCTCACCAATCATCTCCCGTCTAAACTGCATAATATCTCGCGAATAATCGGAAATAAATTCCGGGTGCCCCTGAAAAGTGAGAATGTGATTTCCCAATCTGAAGCCGGCGATGTTGCAATGGTCACTGGTTGCAACACCTACCGCTCCTGCCGGCATCGTCATCACCTGATCCTGATGGGATGCAATCAACGACAATTCTCTGCCTTGGGAGTCTGCCTCGAGCACTGCGTCGGTGAGCTGATAGCGCTGAATCCCGCACCCCCAGCCTTTTGGGGACTTATCCACCACCGCACCGAGCGCCTTCGCAATCACCTGGTGTCCAAAACAAATGCCGATCAGCTTGTGGTGGCCGCTGTCTAGCCGCCTGACCAACTCCTCCAAATCCCGGATCCACGGTTTATCGTCATAAACGCTGCTCTTGGACCCTGTGATGATATAGCCATCCACCACCCCCAGATCTTCGGGGATTTCGCCCTCCTCCACATCCCAATGCTGAAATTCAAGGGAAGGGTCTTCAGCCAATAACAATCGCTCAAACATGTCCGGGTATTCACCAAATCGACCCACCCACTCCGGGCGCACCGCATCGGTTTTTAAAATGCCAATTTTCATAACCACTCCCTTGAAGCTATGGATATTCTACGCCCCCAAAGTGAAAAGGTACCTACCCCATCAGGGCTGCCGGCCACGGCTCAAGGGCGCTCCTCTTGTTCCTCTTTGTGAGGGCAATGCGGGCGGTTTAGCGGTCGGTTCTTGGTTCCAGCCCTGTCAAATATGCTACCGTCTGGGCAACACCAAAGTGGCCCACGACCCCCACCAATACGTTAAACCTTTTCGGTTTGTATTGGCTCGCGTGAGGGGCAGGTAAAGCTGGTATTGCAATCAGCAATAAGGGCACTTTGATTTTGGGGGACACAGATATGCGCCTTGTTGTGCAGATCTCACGACGAACATTGCTGGCTACTCTGATATTGGTTTGCGCTGCGGCAGTGGCTGGCCAGACAGAGATAGAGTACACAGGGACTCAAAGCTGTGCAGCTTGCCACGAGAAAGCGGCGGCTGACTGGCTGGGCTCCCACCACGATCTCGCTATGCAGGAAGTCAGTGAGAAAACGGTCCTGGGTGACTTTGAAGGCAGCACATTTACCTATGGCGACATAACGTCGACGTTTTACCGCAAAGACGGCAAGTACTGGGTGCGCACCGATAACGCCGACGGCGCGTTGGAAGATTTCGCCGTTGCCTATGTCTTCGGGGTTTATCCCCTGCAGCAATACCTGCTGCCAACTGGCGACGGCCGGCTTCAGGCACTTACGATCGCATGGGATTCACGCCCGACTGAACAAGGAGGTCAGCGCTGGTACCACCTCTATCCCGATGATGTCATCACAGCGGGAGATCCGCTGCACTGGACTGGCCCTTACCAGAACTGGAATACCCGGTGTGCAGAGTGTCACAGCACAAACGTGCGGAAGAACTATTCCCCAACAAGCCGTTCCTTTGACACCGGGTATGATGATATTGACGTGGGTTGTGAGGCCTGTCACGGACCCGGCAAACAGCACGTCACCCTCGCCATTGAAGACAAGTTGGAAAAAGTTCCCCTTGCAGGATTTGAAGTATCTTTAGCGACTGACACCTTGTGGGCCTGGTCCGAAAATGCCGCCATCGCATCACCCTCGTCACCGAAAGGTAAGAACACCCAAATCGATAACTGTGCTCGCTGTCATGCAAGACGAAGCACCTTGGGGGATTACCACTACGGCACGGACCTGTTAGATACCCACCGACTGGCACTCATCGAGAACCCTCTGTACTGGCCAGACGGGCAAATTCGCGATGAGGTGTATGTCTATGGATCCTTTGTACAAAGCAAGATGTACCAAGCAGGCGTTGTCTGCAGCAATTGTCACAATCCCCATAGCAATCAGCTGATCGCCAAAGGTAACGGCGTCTGCACCCAATGCCATAAAGCCTCTGTCTTTGACACAGAAAACCACCATCGACACCCTGTCAACTCAACCGGAGCGGCGTGCGTTGGCTGCCACATGCCCGAGCAGGTTTATATGGGCGTCGATGCAAGGCGAGATCACAGCATGCGAATCCCCAGACCCGACATCGCCATGCAAATTGGTGCTCCGGATGCCTGCACCCAGTGCCATACCGAACGGTCCCAAAGCTGGGCACTGCAAGCAGTCCGCGAATGGGGTATCGACCCGGGCTCACCGAGAAACCATCCGGCGCTCGCCCTCCACAGCAGTCAGCGCGGTGACGTTCGATCAATCCCCTCCCTGAAACGGATCATTGCTGACGAGGAGGCGACAGAGCTTCTGAGGGCCTCGGCTTTGAATCAATTTGGTCAGCTCGGCAGTCCAGATCTGGCCCAGTCGACCGCTTTGCTTCTCGGATCAACCGATAGCCTGCTACGACTGAGCGCTGTGCGCGCCTTGTCGGCTCTGCCTCCACAGCAGCGTTTTTTGATGCTGCGGCCACTGATTAGTGACCCGGTGTTAGCAGTGCGTCTGGCAGTGGCGGATCAACTTGCAGATGTCCCCTTTAACGAACTCAGGCCTCAGGACGTTGCACAGCTTGACCCCCTGTTCAAAGAGTACGAACAGGTGCAGTCCCAGCATCTGGATATGCCCTCAATTCAGCTGCAACTCGCCAACTACTGGCGCCGCCGGGGTGACCCGGTTCAATCTGAAAAAGCGCTCAGAGAGGCGTTAAACCTCAACGACCAACTCGAAGCCGCCTACATCAATCTGGCGGATCTGCTCCGAGTGCTCAACCGTGAACAGGAAGCGAAACACCTTCTCGAGTCAGGGATAGAAAAAAGTCCGAGCCCCGGCACACTAAAACACGCGCTTGGGCTTCTTGAAATTCGCCAAGGCAATCCTCAGCTGGGGATGTCTTTGCTCGCAGACGCCGCAGCCAACGAATCAGGGGCCACCCGCCATCGCTATGTCTATGCCGTTGCGCTACACGATACCGGATCCGTGGCGGAGTCCATCAAGCTTCTCGAGCAGCTTAACAATGAGTATCCGGGACAACCTCAGGTGCTGTATGCATTGATTGCCTACCATGGAGAACAGGGGAATCGGGCAGAGCAAGAGCGATATCAGGCCCAGCTTCAGACGATTTCCCGAGCCCTAAGCGCTCGCTGACACCCTCAGTCTGTACGCAGACGAAGATCGATAGTAACGGGGACTGTGCTCGCTATTGCGTCGAGACCAGCAAGCGTCTGGAGCGCCTTCACACCTGTCTCAAGGCCAAAATCCCTCGCGGATATCAACAGCGGTTCCCGGGTGGTCACCCAGATTCGCTTACCCACTTTGGCGGCTCTTAGCTTTGCGCTGGCCTCTGTGGTAACACCGTGAAGAGAGATGGTGAGGGGCAGATCGATATCGAGGGGAGCGCCGGACTCTATCTGAGCCATATCCTGGGGCTGTAATTGCGCCGTGATGACGGCCTCAGGGTAATCAGCGACCTCGAAAAAGATATCCCGCATGCGCTGATTGCGAATCTCCACATAAGTCTCCACCGAACTCAGATCAATGCGAAGCGTTGCTTGCCCCTTCGACGTAATTCCACCTTTTATTTCAGAAAAGTGATTATTTTCTGCAACCGCGTTGTTTTTGGTCGACACATAAGAGACCGATGAGGTCTGCATAACCTGCCAATCAGCCATTGCGTTACCCGAGATGGCCCCCAGTGCAGCGAAGAGTGTAAAAACGATAAAGGCTTTCATCAAACGGGTCCTTATCTTAATTAGATTAAACAGCCACTTCGGCCAGATCGCCCTTAGATTCAAGCCAGGCTTTGCGATCACCCGACCGTTTTTTGGCGAGCAACATATCGAACATGCTATTGGTATCGTCGTCGGTATCCAACACCAGCTGAACCAATCGTCGAGTATCGGGGTCCATTGTAGTCTCACGAAGCTGGGACGGATTCATCTCCCCCAGTCCCTTAAAGCGCTGCACATTGGGTTTGGCGCGCTTGTTTTCTGCCGCTAGCCGTTCGAGGATTCCATTGCGTTCGGAGTCATCCAGAGCGTAGTACACCTCTTTGCCCACGTCGATTCGATAAAGTGGCGGCATTGCAACGAAAACGTGCCCAGCCCTGACGAGAGGCCTGAAATGGCGCAGGAACAGCGCGCATATCAGCGTGGCAATATGAAGTCCGTCAGAGTCTGCATCGGCAAGAATGCACACTTTTTTATAACGCAGCCCCGATAGGTCATCGCTACCGGGGTCAATGCCCAGGGCCACTGAAATATTGTGCACCTCAGCGGACGCGAGGATCTCCTGAGAGTCGACTTCCCAGGTGTTTAATATTTTGCCTCGCAATGGAAGGATCGCCTGAAACTCACGGTTTCTAGCCTGCTTTGCGGAACCTCCCGCAGAGTCGCCCTCCACTAGGAACAACTCGCCTTGATCGGGATCCTCGGTGGTGCAATCAGCCAGCTTCCCGGGCAATGCTGGACCCGACGCCACTTTTTTTCGAACCACTTTCTTCGCGGAGCGCAACCTGGCCTGAGCCCGGTTAATACACATCTCGGCGAGCAGCTCCGCTTCACCGGTATGCTGGTTAAGCCACAGGCTGAAAGCATCTTTGGCAACTCCCGAAACAAACCCTGCCGCTTCCCGTGAAGAGAGTCGCTCTTTTGTTTGTCCTGAAAATTGAGGGTCTTGGAGTTTTGAGGAAAGAACATAGGCGCATCTATCCCAGACATCCTCTGCAGTTAACTTCACCCCACGCGGCAGCAGGTTTCTCAATTCGCAGAACTCTCTTATCGATTCAAGCAAGCCCGAACGGAGTCCGTTAACGTGAGTGCCACCCTGAGCCGTTGGGATAAGATTCACGTAGGACTCGGTGATCAAGTCGCCTCCTTCCGGCAGCCATTGAATTGCCCAATCAACCGCCTCGGTCTCACCCTGAAAATTACAGGTAAACGGCGTCTCAGGGATCACTGGAAAATCGATGGTTGCGTCAGCCAGATAATCGGCAATACCGTCCTCGTAAAACCATTCGGTTTTTTCTTTTTTCTTCTCATCCAGTAGCGTGACCTTGAGGCCGGGACAAAGCACGGCCTTCGCGCGTAAAACATGTGACAGGCGGGAAAGGGAAAAATTGGCTGAGTCGAAATATTGTGGGTCAGGCATAAAACGAATACCGGTTCCCGTATTGCGCTTGCCACAGGAGTCAACCACTTTGAGATCTGAGGCCTTGTCGCCGTTCTCGAAAGCCATTTCATAGACTTCCCCATCACGACGGATAGTCACTTCAAGGCGGGTGGACAGCGCATTAACAACCGAGACACCGACACCGTGAAGACCGCCGCTAAACTGATAGTTCTTGTCAGAAAACTTACCCCCCGCATGGAGGGTCGACAGGATGACCTCCACGCCGGGCTTTTTCTGCACCGGGTGCAAATCCACTGGCATTCCCCGTCCGTTATCAACGATGCTAATGCCACCATCCCCATGGAGAGTGACATCAATTTTATCGGCATGACCCCCTAAGGCCTCATCTACGGAGTTATCGATGACCTCTTGCGCGAGGTGATTGGGGCGGGTGGTGTCGGTATACATGCCCGGGCGTTTGCGCACAGGCTCTAGCCCCGTGAGTACTTCAATGGCGTCAGCGTTGTATTGGCTCATGAAAAAGCCTGGTCTCCTGTATGGCTTACTGGTAGCCCCGTCTTTTTGTATCGGCGATATGGAGATCCGCCGGCAATCTCGAGATACTAGTCTGTACCTGTCCATCGGGTGACAGCTCTAGCCACCGATAACCCGGTCCAATTTGGTCTACCTTGAACTCTACCTGATTCGGCGCAAACTGTACGCAGGTGGAGGGTGTGGTGAGATAACGAATTCCATCCAAGACTTGGTCAGTCGCCTGATGAACGTGTCCGGAAATGACGACGACTGACCTATTACACTCAGCGACACTCGCGCAGAAATGTTCGGCATTGGAAACTCGCTGACCGTCCAGCCAGTCGCATCCAATCGAATGCAGTGGATGATGCAGGGCAACCAGCAAGTTCTTATCAGCCTCATTTGCCCGATCAACAGCGCTATCCAACTGCGCTATCTCGACATCACTCAGATAGCCCCCAACCTGTCCGGGTTGCTGAGAGTGCAGCAGCACCATCATCCAGGCATCGGTTTCCACCATACGACGAGTGCGATGCGGGTACCGAGCCAGGCCTGAGGGGTAGTCATCATGATTGCCGGGAAGCCACAGGCAGGGCGCTTCTGCGTCGCTGCCAAAATGCTCGAGGTAATCCTCCAGACGCCGGTAGGCCTGTGGATCACCATCAGCCGCGATATCACCTGTAACCAGGGTCAGGTGCTGTGCGAGGCTGTCCTGCTGGGCCAGCGTGAGCACGTCTCTGAGGGATCGGTCGGTATCAATTCCAAGAAGTTCATCCCCGGCGTTAGCGCCCAGGTGGGTGTCAGATATTTGTAAAACGCGGACCAGCCCCGCTATCGACAGGGCAATAGACTCGGAAATCGCACTGTCAGAGCTCATCAAATGCGGGAAAGATTGAGCTATTTGGGGTGTAACCCGATACCAGCAGGATAGAGAGCAGCTCGGCGACATATTGGTTCTGCTGAAGCTTTTCATCGCGCTGGTACATTCCGGGATTGGGGTATTGATATCGCCCTTTAAGCTGGTTGTGACGCTCTAAGGTCACCACCTCGGCCATTTTGGCATCGTGATAAAGACGTATATCAAGACGTATAGCAGCCCTTGGTAACGTGGCGGGTCCAACCTGCACCAATCGAAGTGTCGTGGTATATCGGCAGCGCTCGATCACCTCAATTCTCAGTGACAGCGCTCCGGAAACCAGTTCGGTGGCATTCGTATTTTCATACCCGGGAAAGGCTTTCGTGAGGCGCAAATAGTTGGCCTCACAGATGCTGTGAAGATCGCCAAGATTGACGTTGTAACGTGACTCAGTGTCACTGGCCGAGTAGGCCATAAATAAACCTCCAATATGCATTCTCGAGTTTACCAACACCGAGGAAGCTGCGCAGGTCAAAATATCACGGGGATTTTGACTGCGACAGACTGTATACTCTATCGGCTTTTTTGCATGCTGTGACAAGGAGCCCACATGCCTCACCTGACTCTACATCCTTGGAAATTTGTCCTCGCTGCTCTATCGCTGATCACTTCAGTGACCACAGCAAGAGCAGAAACCTTGCTGGACATCTATGAGCTGGCCCTGGAGAACGACGCTCAGTTAAAGGCGCAGGAAGCACTCTATCTGGCGAACATTGAAAACAAGAACGTTGCGCTTTCTGCCCTCTTGCCGCAAGTCCGCGCAGGCTATGGCATTACGGGAACCGACGCGGAGTCAATAAACCGCAGCATCGTGGGATTCACGCCAGACGCCAGTCCGATTATCGGCGACACCTACAGTAGAACTGATATCGAGACTGAAGGATGGGATTTTGCATTGGCGCAACCTTTGTTTGACTTGGGTGCCTGGTACAGCCTGCAAGCAGGGCAGGAAATCAGCAAACAGGCCGAGGCCGAGTTCGCCTCAGCGACTCAAAATTTAATTGTGCGGACAGTAGAGGCTTATCTTGGCGTTCTCCGTGCACAGGATAATTTGGCTGCGGCTGAGGCAGCAGAGCGCGCCTTCAGCCGCCAGCTTGAACAAACCCAGCAACGATTTGAGGTCGGGCTAATTGCCATTACCGACGTCTATGAATCGGAGGCCGCCAGAGATATTGCCGAGGTGCAACGCATCGTAGAAGAGAATAACGTCGCTGTGGCAAAAGAACGACTGTCCATTCTCACTGGGCAGGACCACGGTCCCCTTTATCTGTTGGGTGAAGATCTCGAAGCTAACCCGCCAACTCCCGCTGATCGCGCAGAGTGGGTCAAGATGGCACTCAACAACAATTACGATCTTGCCGCGGCGCGCTATGCAGAAGAGTCTGCGCGACAATCCGCCAAGGCGAGTGCATCGCGCCATGCCCCGACTGTAACAGCCTCTTATCAATACTCAGACACTGACACTGAAGGGACTCGAATCGCCGATCCAAACCCGATATTTCTGGTACAGCCACAGTCAGAAGATCAGCGGGAGGTCTGGCAAGTTCGAGTTGATGTTCCTTTATTTCTGGGCGGCAGATTGCATGCCCAGCGACGCCAGTCCGCCCAACAACATGTTGCCGCGATGGAGACCCGTATCAATCTGGAGAGAACAACTATTACTAACGCGCGCTCCCTGCATATGACGGTAACCTCCAATGCGGCGCGCGTGAAAGCGCGCAAGCAAGCCATACGCTCCGCCGAAAGTGCTCTGGACGCCACCGAAGCCGGGTACGAGGTAGGAACGCGCAACATTGTTGATGTACTGAACGCTCAAAATCTTCTTTATACATCTCTGAGAGATTACGCCAACGCTCGCTACGATTATGTGATCAGCCTGCTTCGATTGAAAGAAAATGCCGGCTCCCTATCGCCGGATGATGTTGCTGCGCTGGACAGCGCTCTGTCTCCGCCTCCCGCTCCGACAGCGGCAGGGGCAAGTCCGTCCTGATATTCTCCTGACGAAAGATAGCCCGCCCTTTTCAATCTATGAATGTGAGTGACGCTTAGTAATGTTGCAGCAACTATAGGCAACCTGTTTGACTGCCGAGCCAGCAAACAACTTTCTCAGGTTGTTAATTTACAACCTCACACTACTCTTGTTGTCTCCTGTTTTGTTACTCCTGACACTGTATCAGGCGCGGCGTCGGCAGGGTGAGGCTCGGTTTATAAAAGAGCGTTTCGGCTTCTTTCGCACCAACGCGGCTCAAACACCCCATTGGTTTCATGCTGCATCTGTTGGGGAAATTCAACTCGTTCTGCCTTTGCTTCCCCGTACAGGACAGGCCCGTGTTTTACTCACCTGCAATACTCCTGAAGCACTAAGACTTGCTGAGAAAAAGGTAGGGCCAGGGGTTGAGGTTCACTTCTGTCCAATCGATTTCTTTTGGGCTGTTGGAAGGCTTGTACGGCACTTTCAACCAAACCACCTGTTTATTGTAGAAACCGAGCTTTGGCCGCAGCTGTTTGCTACAGCAAGTAAGCATGGTGTTGAAATCAGAATAATTAATGGTCGAGTCGGGAAAAAAACCGCGGAAGCCCCCAGCGCCCTTAAACCACTTTATCGGCAGATGCTCAATCATGTGGCGCATATTTGGGCGAGGGATCCGATTGATAAAGACCGGTTTATTGCTTTGGGGTGCCCGAAGGATCGAGTTTCAGTCGCTGGCAATCTCAAACTGTCCAAGCCCTCAGATGCTGCGCCAGCTTATGAGACGGTATCTCCCCGCCCATTCTCTCTTGCCATTTCTACCCATGAAGAAGAGGAGAACAAAATCATCCGGGCTTGGAGATCCTCTGGCAAACAAACCCTACTAGTCATCATACCAAGACACCCGCCCAGAGCAGCAGCAATTGCCAAGAGCCTCCGCGCCGAGAGCATTACCTGCGATCTCCACAGTAAGACAAACACCCCCCAACCATCGACCGAGGTTTATCTTGTGGATACCACTGGCGATGTAGGGGCGTTTTGTGCTCAAAGTGATTTTGTGTTTGTTGGGGGATCGCTGGTCCCCGTAGGTGGCCATAACCTCATTGAGCCCGCGACCCTTGGTAAGGCCATTATCAGCGGTCCCCACACCGAAAATTTTGCCTCGATAGTGGACTACCTGCTGAAGAGGGAGGCCATGGTCATGACGTCGACGGAGGAAGAGTTGGCACAAGAATGGCTGAATCTGTCAAATAATCCAGTTCGACGGGATCAGCTTGGGGCAGCCGCGAAACAAGCGGTTGATAACTTACCTGATCGAGTGCAGTTCTATCGGGACAAAATAAATTCTCTGCCGCTTTAAGGCTTAGACAGCGCTTCCGCTGTCGGTCTGCGAGGCGGCAAAGGCGCTCTCATAACCCTCTTTAAAAACACTCCACTGCTCTTCATGCTGGCCCTGATTAGTTTCCTTGCCGAGTTTACGAATTGACCGTTGAAAACGATTCAGGTTGTCTTGACGCCAACGGGTATTAGACCCTCCATCAACGAAATAACACTTATCAAAATCGATTAAAAACCAATCATCCCCTCGACGAAGGACGTTGGTTACGTTTAGGTCACGATGAAGCACATTAGCGCTATGAAATTGGCCAATAGTGCTACCAACGTCGAACCACATCTGATCCGAAACTTCCTCACAAGAAATCAGCGATGCCAGGGATGTGCTGTTTTGTAATCGCTCAGTGATCATGGCCCCACGATAAAATAACGGGCCGGACCGGACCGCCATCGCTGCAATGGGTCTGGGCACTGGTAAGGAGCGTCTTTTCATCTCACAAAGCATGTCAAACTCCCGGATCATCCGAGAACGATCAAAGCCTGTGAACAAATATCTATCTGTTAATAGGTCTTTAAATAAGCCGCCTCGCAGGTAATGCTTCAGGACCCAATGTCTGTCTACGTCAGTAATAAACCAGACTGACCCACGACCCTCGTCGTGCCGCTTTGCCGCCTGCCCCCAGTGATCCGGATCAAAAATTTCCACAGACACATCATCAACAGCATAACTGTCGTACACTAAGGAATAGCGACGCGCTCGTTGTTTTGAACGCTTGATAGTTGCATTCATAGCGAAAACTCTGGGGTTGCCAACCGTTTGCTGAGGCGCTGCTCACCGGAATCCATGATGAACGATACCATATGCCCTCCTGATTCAATTTGCCTGATTCGTCTCTCCGCTATAGGCGATGTCTGTCACGTCACTGCGGTCGTTCAGGGAATTCAATCTCGCTACCCGGCAACAAAAATCACCTGGATTATCGGTCGCGTTGAGTATGAGCTTCTGAGGGATCTCCCGGGCGTGGAGTTTGTGGTTTTTGATAAGGGCCAAGGTCTGGCTGCCTATCGAGACGTCAGGAAAAAGCTGTCAGATCGTGAGCCCTTTGACCTGTTACTGCACATGCAAACATCTTTCAGATCAAACCTCCTTGCATTGTTAATCAACGCCCATAAGAAAATAGGGTTCCCGCGAGGTAAAAGCAGGGAGCTCCACAGCCTCGTCGTAAATGCACGGATTCAGGACCAGAGTGACTTTCATGTGCTTGACGTGTTTAAAGGTTTCGCTCAGTTCATTGGCATTTGCGATTTTGATCCCCACTGGAAGATCCCTATTCCTTCGCCTGCTGCCGAGAAATCCATTGCCCTAATCCCCAAGGACAAAGGGGCAGTTGTCATCGCGCCCTCGGCGAGCAATCCCGAGAGAAACTGGTTGCCTGAAAGATACGCAGAGGTGGCGGACTTCTGTGTCGACAAAGGCTTCGACGTCATCGTAACTGGCGGCCCGGCCAGCAGTGACGTTGAAATGGCTAACTCGATTTGTCGGCAAACCAGACACGCGCCCATCAACATGGCGGGTCAAACCAATCTCAAGGAACTGCTTGCTATCTGCACGCGCGCGCGACTAGTCATCGGCCCAGACTCCGGTACCCTTCATATGGCAACAACGCAGAGCACGCCAGTTGTAGGGCTCTATGCCCATAGCAACCCCCAGCGCACGGGTCCTTACCTATCGCTGAATAATGTCGTCGACGTATACAACTCCAGCCTGGACGCCTTGGGCATACCCCCGGAAAAACGCCGATGGGGCTTGAGGCTTAAGGGTAAGAACTTGATGCACGCTATTTCGGTACCAATGGTGATCGATTCAATAGCGCCATTCCTCGAGGACTCTGACGTACAGAGTTAGCGCCGCGATTCCACCTGTTGAGCATGCAGCCAAGCGGTTCCAAGCAGGGTAACGGTCCAGAGCGCCCATTCGGTCTCTCTATAGACTGTGGAAAATCCGGCGACCGTCAAGCTAACCCAATTAAGGAAGAGAAGCGCGCTAAATACTTTGAAACCGGCGGCGACCTGTCGATGGGTAGTAAACACCCACCACCCGGAATAAAGCCAAAGTGCAATGAAGATCGCTCCTCCTACCACACCATAACTGACGCACATTTCCAGCCACTGAACGTGCGTGTTGGTAGTCCCTAGGGTCTGCAGTTGTACAAAGTTATCCAGTTCGGGGGACCAAAGAATATCGCGAGCTGCCTGATAGCCTCCTCCAAACCACGGTTTTTCAAGAAGCGCCTTAATCCCATCCTGTATAAGGATAAGTCGGATACTCAGGCTTTCGTCCTGCAGGCTTTCCTGAAACAGACGCTCTCGGAATTCCAGACCCAGCGCCGCTAACAGCACTCCCCCAATCAACACGAAAGCAGCGCGCCTACCTCCATAAACCGCAAGGGACATTAATCCAACTGCCACAAGCGCAATAAAGGCTGTTCTCACAGCCCCAAGAACCAACATGACGCTTAGGCCGAGAATGCCAAGTATGTATGCGACTTGTCGGCGTGCTTCCGCTGTCAGGGTAATAACCCCGACTAACACTAAAAGAGCCGCAATAAGCGTTCTTGAAAAAGGGTGCGGATTAAAGACCCAGGATGGGCGATTTTGATCGCCTCTTTCTGCGCCAACTACATCAAGGACGCCACCAGAATCAAACCCGAGAAAAAGAATCGCGTCATAAATATAAAGGTAGATAAAAATCAGTAAAACAAAAACGACGAAGCGAAGGAGCGTTTGGCCCGCAGCGACGTTCACCCCCCAGGCAACGGCAGGAGCGGACACGATCAGTAGTATCAGCCATCGGCCCTGCGCAAAGACTGCCGCGAATGGCGACGTTATATGGTTAAGAAAATTTGATGCACTGAAGGCGATAAGTAGAAGGCCAATCAACACCAACAACTGTTTTTGCGTACGCCAGAACGACCAGATATAGCTAGAATTTTTGGCGCAATACAAGGCACTCGCCGTCAACAAAAGGAACGACGCAATGTTCACAGGCCCCACATTAATAAGAGGCGACACGATAAACAGCGCCAAAGCCATTGCCACCAGAGAAGGGCGCACTGTCAAAAACGAATTTGGAGCGTTAGTCATTGCTTTGGCTGTAGGTTAAACGAATAAGGAAAGCCTCTTTGAGCAACGCGTACATCGACTCTGCTGTCGTGACTAGCAGGCCTCGATAACCCGAAAAAATCATGCCTCTAAAAAAAAGTACCTTGGTGAAGGTGAAAGGAAACGCTAACAATAACTTGATGACACTCCCTCTCTTGCCCGCACGGCGCTTGTCACAAGCTCGCAGCTCGGCATACTTTATGTGCTTGGTGAAATAAATCTTGGGTCGGTTGTACCCAAAATGATGTAGCTCGGATTCAGCATTAACGACAATCCCCTTTACCTCAAGATTTTCATGCACTGAGCGATCAACCGGATAGGTCGCTAGATTCCTTCTGAACATACGGACAATTTTTCGTTTTCTCGATAAACGGTGCAGCGGATTATCGAGCATAAAATCGTTAATTGGGATCCGCACACCCGCGATATCCTCCCTTCTTGCCAGCGCTTTAAGCTCTTGAGCCAGAGGCTCTGTCATAACTTCATCACCGTCTATGTTTAATAGCCAGTCATTGGCGCATAGGTCAGCGGCAAGGGCTTTTTGCTTTGCATACCCCAGCCAGTCGCGCAAATAGACGGTTGCACCGAGGTCTCGCGCTATCTCAGGCGTCCCATCAGTAGAGCCAGAATCAACGACTATAACCTCGTCGAAACAGCTTACGCTGTGAATGACTTCAGCGATGCGCTCCGCCTCGTTCAGTGTCACCAAAAAAACGCTGATCTTCGCCTGGTTCATCGCGGCCACAAGAAATAAAAATAGAGAATATCAGCGCGCTTGCTGATGACTCAAATAGCAAACACGCGCTCCTTCAATGCATCATCAAGACACCTAAGACCGCACCGCGCTCATTACCCCGTTTACACATGTTCTCAGCCTGATGATCCACGGGTCACTTTGAACCGAGAAATTAGCGCGCAAACGCCGGCTCGGCAGTCTACCGGCTTTCAGCACTATTAGAGTGTTTTTTTAGTCTGGTTCAATGCCCACAGGCAGGCGTACTTGTGAAACGCATATTGGGCCAGCACTACTGCCATGAGCAGGCCCCGCCAGCCATCAAGCAGGCCCAGTCGAAAAATATAATGGTGGATGAAATCTGTGCTCAACCGCAGCATCGCATAAGCCAAGGACGACTTCTTTCCAGCACGAAATTTGTCCTGCGCACTCAACATCGCATAGCTGGTATGTTTGTCGATGAGGTGGCGGTAGTCACGCCAACTGTGGTGAGTCAACGAGTGCCGGGTGGTAACGCTTTTCTCGCCCGGCAAGATCAGGGTTTCGTGCACCGACCTCTGCTTAAATGCTGCTCCGGCTTTTTTGAACAGCTTGCCTTGTGGGCTCGTATAGCGCCCGAATTTCAGAGCCTTGCCAAACAACATCGTTCGCCAGGGCATCTTGACCAAATTGAAATCAATTTCTTCCCTAGATAACAGCTCATCTATCTCCTCTTTTAACGCATCGCTGAGCTCTTCGTCCGCATCAATATTCAGCACCCAATCATGGCGGCACTTTTCCAGAGCGCGGTTCCTCTGTGCACCGAAACCTGGCCAATCGGTAGAGAACACATCTTGAGAATAGCGCTGGCAAATTTCCAAGGTGCCGTCTGAGCTGCCGCTATCAAGGATAACCAATTGATCTACCCATGATTCGAGGGAGTCTAGGCATCGCTCGATGCGATCAGCCTCGTTGCAAACGATAAGAAAGCAGGAGATGTCACGACGAGTCATCGATTTTCCTCACCTCTTCAGGCTACACGGGCCTCGCACTCTTCCAGCAGCGTGGACCATGCCGCCCCGACCTATCACTTATTAACTGGCGTATAAAAATCAGTTGGCTACGTTTATAGTGTCTACGCACATGGTCCTTGACCAAAGCAGCCGCGAATTGAGTAGTTTACGGGTTTTACCGCCAGAGACGAGCCTAGATACACGTAAACTGCCACGAGGCTATGGCCATTACAGTGAGAGTGCCTTCTAGAGGATATCCAGCTTCAATGACTTTACCTCCTTCGGCCGACGTGACTGGATTCCTCCCCGATCATGAGGGTGAGGCGCTTCACCAGCTGGGTCTTGAGGCAGGCCATCTAGGACCCATTCTTGAAATAGGAAGCTGGTGTGGTAGATCCACTATCTGGCTTGCTCATGCAGCCAGGGCTACGGACAGTATCGTTATTGCGCTGGACCACCACCGAGGATCTGAAGAACACCAGCCGGGCGAGTTTTTTCATGATGAATCCCTGATGGGTAGTAATGGTCGGGTCGACACGCTGTCAACGTTTCGCAGGAACATTGCTGAGGCTGATGTGGAGGATGCGGTTATCCCCGTGGTGACCCGCAGCGCGGCTTTCTCTCGCTGGTGGCAGGGGTATTTCGGGATGGTTTTCATTGACGGAGGGCACAGTCTTGACTCGGCTCTCGCAGACTGGCGCAGTTTCGGACCGAGAGTCGCTCCAGGCGGAATTCTAGCGATCCATGATGTTTATCCAGAGGTCAATACCGGTGGCCAAGCGCCCTTTACCGTGTGGCGGCTGGCCCTCGAGTCCGGCCTGTATGAAGAAGTCAGAAGGGTTGACACTCTGTGGGCACTTAGACGGCTACCCTCAATGTAGTGAGGTTCACATCATCGTAGAGACACTATGATGCTAGGAGCGTCTCCGCAGTGCTTGCCTGGCATCTGATTGAGATTGCGGCTCCAGCACCGTCAAGAACAAATCTGAAGCAGCGGTATGCCCCGTTAGGGCATCTGCGGCCAATAGAATTGCACCCGCTGTCCACGTAGGCTTTTCGTCTGGCCAGAGCATATCCTCAACAAGCTGGTATCCAGTCCACCAAGCACCGTTCCCAGCACGCCACTGGGTCAACCAGGCAAAGACTTCCGCCGCTTTCGCGCGCTCTCCTGCCGCAAGAAGTGCAAGGGTCAGCTCGCAGCTTTCCGCTACGGTGACCCAGGGTTCCTGAATTTCGCACCGGCAGCCCAATCCGGGCTCTACAAATTCCTGCCAACGGGCATGGATCCGTTCTTTCGCTTCAGCTCCTGTGATCCAGCCAGTGATAATCGGGTAGAACCAGTCCATCGCGTAGCGGGACTTGCTTGCCCAGGTGCGATCGAAACGTTCTGGCTTTGTTCTTAGTGCAACACCCAGCCGGCGGCGAGCCTCTACCCAGTTATCCATGGGCTCTCCGAGTGTGGATGCAATGTGACAAGCACATTCAAGGCTTTTGAAAATTGAACTGCAGCCCGTGACGAGGGCATCTCCCAATGGCACGCCATTGGTATCTACTGCCCAGTCGATCTCTCCGTGCACACCTTGAAGCCTTACTACAAAGTCGATAGCCGCCCGAACAAACGGATAACTTTCCTCCAGAAAGCCC